>Ga0209794_1000118_pt1 | contig 193928 bp, 187 predicted proteins | sample EBPBio232013_DNA_FD_185869 | JGI IMG/M metagenome (GOLD analysis project Ga0209794, IMG submission 185869) | Wastewater treatment Type I Accumulibacter community from EBPR Bioreactor in Madison, WI, USA - Reactor 1_5/23/2013_ DNA (SPAdes)... | ecosystem: Engineered > Bioreactor > EBPR >...
TAAAGGGCTGCGCCACATTTTTTAGTTAGTTTGTCAAGTGTTTTTTATAAATTGTTGCAAGAAAAAAGAGCCCTATGTTTTGTAAAACATAGAACTCTCTCATTTTGTCTTAACTTAATGACATTGGACGCGCGGTAGGTCTGTTTATGAATCATCAACTGATAGCAGTGGCGCAAAGTGATTATGAGGGCGGGGGCAAGGCGGTGATTGTCGGCGTGGCCACGCATCCAGAATATCAGGGAATGGGCTATGGTCGCGCTTGTCTGGAGGCTTTAGTGGATCAACTTTTAGACGCGCAAATGACCTTATATTTACAGTATGATTCACCAACGGCTGGCAAATTATACGAATCCATGGGATTTAAACCCTTCGACAGGGTATACTATGTAATCAACGACATAATTGGAGATGACCTATGAATGTATTATTGCTTTATAATCCGCGTTCAGGAACGCGTAGCTTTGCGACACACCTCGATTTGATCATCGACCGTTTTCAGTCGAAGGGCCTCCATGTAATCCCTTACAGGATGAACGACATGCAGCTTTTAGAAGCGTATATGCAAACGCTGGATTTTAGCACGTTTAAAAAAATCGTCATTTCAGGTGGTGATGGCACCGTTCATCAGGTGGTGAACCTGATGATGAGGCTGGGGATCGATTGCCCGATTGCGCTGTTCCCATCAGGCACGGCAAACGACTTCGCCCAATATTTCGAGATTCCACGTGATATCGAAGGGATGATAGAGGTGGCGCTGAGTGAAGAAACCATGAAATGCGATTTAGGCAAGGTTAATGAGCAATATTTTATAAACGTCGCCAGCTTCGGCAATCTCGTGGATATCAGTCAACGCGTCAACGAGCAATTTAAGAACGTCCTTGGTGTACTTGCCTATTATATAAAGGGGATTGAAGAAATTCCCAAACTCCGCACCCTACATGCGCGAATTGAGGCGGATGGTGTCGTCATCGATGAACCGATATTTTTCGTTCTGGTGATGAACGGCAAGTCTGCGGGAGGGTTTAGAAAGCTTGCACCGTACTCTGATATTTCAGATGGCATGATGGACGTATTGGTCTTCAAAAAATGCCCTGTTTTAGAGCTAATGCCACTTATTATTCAGGTTTGGAACGGTGAGCATCCTAAAAGCGACTATATTCAGTACATGCAGGCTAAAAACATCAATGTTTCGACACCGGAGCCCATCACATCTGATTTGGATGGTGAAACAGGACCTGAGCTACCCCTTCATATAGAGGTGATTCCAGGTGCGCTTAAGGTGACGGTTTTAAAAAAATGAATTGAGGTGACGATATGAAAATTGGATTGGTAGGATTAGGCAGAATGGGTTACGCATTAGCGCTGAATATGAGAGACCACGGCGTGGAAGTGATCGCCACGAATCGGTCACCTGAAAAGGTGGATGAGATCATCGCTGAAGGCGTCCATGGCGTATACACCTTAAAAGAACTCGTTGAGGCCTTTGGCAGTGAGCGCCGGGTCATCTGGCTCATGGTGCCTTCAGGGGCAGCCGTGGACGCGATGATTGAAGAGGTTGTGCCAATGTTAAACCCTGGTGATATTCTCATCGACGGCGGAAACTCGTATTATAAGGACACCATTAGACGACATGAAGGATTAAAAGCGAAGGGCATCGACTATGTGGATGTGGGTACCAGCGGTGGAATCAATGGCGCGCGTAATGGCGCATGCCTCATGGCTGGTGGGGAACGCCATGCTGTGGCAGTCATCGAGCCCGTTCTACAAAGCATCTCCATCAAGGATGGGTATGGCTATTTCGGAGGGCCAGGCAGTGGCCACTATGTAAAAATGATTCATAACGGCATCGAATATGGCATGATGCAAGCCATCGGTGAAGGCTTTGACATATTGAAAGCGTCTGAATACGATATCGATTTTACGCTGGCCTCTAAGGTATGGAGCAACGGTTCAATTATCGAAGGCTTACTTATGCGCCTCATGCATGAAGCCTTTAAACAGGATGCCAACCTCGATGAGATTGCAGGAATCGTGGATGCTTCAGGGGAGGCAGACTGGACGCTTCAAGAAGCGGTGAGATTAAAGGTTTCTGCACCAGTGATTACAAGTTCGCTCTTCGTAAGATATAAGTCTAAGGACGATGAGCGTTTCAGTGAAAAAGCGGTGGCGGCACTCCGAAATCAATTTGGAGGTCACAAGGTTTACAAGGCCTAAAAAGGAGAGCTTATGCTATTTACAATATTTGGCGCGACAGGGGACTTGACGACAAAAAAACTCATCCCTGCGCTTTATCGACTTTATGAAGAAGACCAATTGCCTGAGCCCTTTAAAATCATGTGTGTGGGGAGGCGCTCCTACGAAACTGACGCATTTGTTCAGGAAGTCAGAGCTAAGGTAGATGGTGCTTATCCGGATTGGGAAGCCTTCAGTCAGAACATCCATTACTACACCATGGACTTTTCAGATCCGGAAGCCTTCGCAGGATATGGCGAGGAAATCAGCGGGCTAAATCTGCCGAAGCATGGCGATCGTATCTACTATTTGGCCACCGCACCACATTACTTCCCCATCATCGCAAAAGCGCTAATCGATCATCGATTGCTCGTTAAAGGCGATATGCGCTCAAAAATTGTCTTTGAAAAGCCATTTGGTGAAGACCTCGATTCTGCAAAGGCGTATAATCGCTTGCTGCTAGAGTCTATAGAAGAATCACAGGTTTATCGTATCGATCATTATTTGGGCAAGGAAATGCTTCAGAACATACTTACCGTAAGGTTTGCAAATAAGATTTTTGAGTCCATATGGGATCATGAAAACATCGAAAGCGTAAAAATCCTCGCTTTAGAGTCTGAAACCGTGAAGCAACGCGGTGGTTACTATGATCGCTCTGGGGCGCTTAAGGACATGGTGCAAAACCACTTGTTTCAAACGCTGGCACTCATCGCCATGGATTCGCCGATGGGGCTAAATGACACGTTGATTAAAAATGAAAAGGTAAAGGTTTTTGAACACCTTCATGTGGCAGATGAAGTGATATTTGGGCAGTATGAGGGCTACTTGAACGAGAAGGACATTCCACTCGACTCTAGAACTGAGACCTTTGTGGGGCTCAAGGTTTTCGTAAACTCTCAGCGGTGGCGAAACACGCCTTTTTACTTGGTAACCGGTAAGAAAATGTCTAAGAAACTGGCAGAAATCGTGGTGACCTTTAAAAACGCCAGCTGTTTCTTTGAAAAGGGACAGCCAGAGAAAAATTCCTTAAAGATAGAAATCTATCCTCGTGAGGGCATCATACTTCAGTTTAATGGAAAAGCACCTGGTCTACAGGCTTACACCATGCCCATGAAACTCGACTACTGCCACATGTGTAATGTGGTCGGTAACTCTGCAGAAGCCTACGAAAAGTTGATTCTAGATGTCATCCATGACGACAGTTCGCTGTTCACAAGGTGGGATGAAATCGAAGGAAGCTGGAAGATCATCGATGGAATATCCAGATTGAAACGCTTTGAGCCATTATATATTTATAGTAAGGAAGAAGAAATCATGAAGATTGTGGAGGAACGATGGAAAATTGGATTGATGTGACCATGACCATATCGCCCAGTATAATGGTCTATAAAAACAAAGAAGAAAAAAAGCCTAAGTTTATCGTGAGGGCGACCCATGAAGAAAATGGCCATCATGAAAGTAGTCTGTGCTTAGATTTGCACACGGGTACGCACATCGACATGCCTAAGCACATGATTAAAGATGGGAAAACGTCTGATGAGTTCGAGCTATCTTCAGTCAATGGCACCTGTTTTGTGGTGGATTTCAGTAAACATCCCTCACATGAAGTGGATGAAGCTTTTTTAAAGGCGTATGAATTTTCACCAGGGGATATGGTGTTCATCAAAACGAAGAACTCCTTTGACCAACAGTTCAATTACGACTATGACTATTTAAATGCCAGCGGGGCAGAATGGTTAAAAAATCAAGGGGTCAAGGCGGTTGGAATCGATGCGCTGGGCATCGAAAGAAATGCACCAGGTCATCCGACACATCATATCCTGCTAGGAAATGGGATTTATATCATCGAGGGTCTAGACCTATCGAAGGTTGATGAGGGCCGTTATGAATGTCTTTGCATGCCGCTTAAGATTGCTGGCGTCGAGGGGTTGCCCGCGCGCATTTTATTAAAGCCTTATTGAAACCAATGGGATTAAGGCTTATACTTTAATGAGTAACATAGACTTTATAAGCAGAGGTGAATAGATGAAAATAATTGTATTAGGCGGCGGTTGCTTTTGGGGCATGGAAGCCTATTTCAAAAGATTACACGGTATTTTAAAAACGGAAGTAGGCTACGCAAATGGACAGACTCTGGAACCAACCTATAAGGAAGTCTGTACAAACACAACTGGCCATGCAGAGGTCCTCTATCTAGAGTACGATCCGTCGCTGATTACCTTAGAAACGATTCTGACGCACCTTTGGAAGGTAATCGATCCGACCTTGTTGAACCGTCAAGGTGGTGATATCGGCTCTCAGTATAGAACAGGAATCTACTACCTAGATGAAGCCGATGTACCCGTCATTCATGCATCAAGAGACAACGAACAGCTCAAGTATGAAAAGCCGATCGTCACTGAAGTGGAACCTCTTAAGTACTATTATCCAGCAGAGGAGTATCACCAGGATTATTTGACGAAAAACCCAGGTGGTTATTGCCATATTAAACTGGATTAAGATTAAGGTAATAAAACGTTATGAACCTATAAAAGGTAGGGGTTGCACATCTAATTTCTTAGATTTGCAACCCCTACCTTTTTTATCGTTTTAATGGCATCGTGTCTACTTTTGACCAAATAACTCGGTGTTGATTTGGATACCGGTCTTCGTCGTAGCGAGGCCACCCAAAGACGTCTCTCTAAGTGACGGGGGTAAGGCTTTACCGATGCGGTACATGGCCTCCACCACTTCGTCGAAAGGAATGACGCTTTTAATACCGGCTAATGACATTTCCGCACATAAAAGGGCATTAGCAGCCCCCATGCCATTACGCTTTGCACAAGGGCTTTCCACGAGTCCAGCGATGGGATCACAGACGAGCCCTAAGAGGTTTTTAAAGCACATGGCTGCTGCATTAAATACTTGTTCCGGAGTGCCGCCCATCATATGGACGACGGCTCCTGACGCCATGGCTGAAGCCGTGCCGACCTCCGCTTGGCAACCGCCTTCGGCACCCGCGATAGTGGCATTTCTGGCGACGATGGTTCCGACGAGGTTGGCTGCCAGCAAGCCCTCGAGAAGCTTTTCCTCGCTGAGGTCGAAGCGTTCTTTAGTGGTCATGAGCACAGCGGGAAGGACACCGCAAGAGCCAGCAGTTGGTGATGCCACCACTTTACCCATAGATGCATTTACCTCCATGGTGCTAAGGGCATATGCCACTGCCTTGGTGATGGTCTCACCGCACACTGTACGGCTATGGTCTAGCCTTTTCTTTAAGAGCACGCTGTCGTTTCCGATAATTTTTCCTTTTATGAGGTTTTCCTCATCGTTAATCCCAGCTTGAACGGCGTTTTGCATTACTTTTAATACGTTTTTAAGATAATCGCGGATATAGCCATAGCTTCTACCGGTTTTTTCTATTTCAGAAGCCAGTGATAGTTCATGAAGTGGTAGCTGGTGTTCCTTACAGTATTCGAGAATATCCACTGCAGAAGTGAATCTCATGGTCGTCTCCTCCTAAATCCTAAAAAGGATGATTATTATCAGTCATATATTTTTTCGATTAAATTCACATAGAGCATGCCGTCGATGCTAAGCAGCTCTTGTAATACGATGGGTTCTATGGTTTCATCGGTTTCGATGATGCCGATGGCTTTTTTTCCTTTTTCCTCTCGGTAGAGCTTCATAAAAGCGATGTTGATGCGATGCTCGGATAGTGTGGTGGTAATTTTAGAAAGCATACCTGAACTGTCTTTGTGATGGGTTACGAGGGTATTGTAATCGCCCGTATACTGGACGTCGATGCCATTGATGGAGCAGATGATCATCTTCCCTCCACCGATGGAAATCCCCACGATTTCCCATGTCTCCAGCCGGTTTGTTTTCGCCGTGATTTTCACCGTGTTTGGGTGCGCAGTGTCTTCATCACTGGTGATGAACTGATAGATTAAGCCTCTGGTATCCGCTATTTTAAAGGCGTCCACAAGTCGTTCGTCGTCTGGCCTTAGCCCCATGAAACCGCCTAGCAAGGCGATGTCCGTGCCGTGCCCTTTATAGGTTTTCGCAAACGAGCCGTAAAGGGTAAAGGTTACTTCGGAGACGGGGAGTTTGATGATGTTTTGAGCAGTATACCCGATTCTACAGGCACCTGCCGTATGTGAACTTGATGGACCGATCATGACGGGTCCGATGATATCGAAGATATTATAGTCTTTCATGTGAACCTCCAAGTGGCGAGATTTATTAGAATCATCATAACAAAAAAATGCCGGAATTCCTACGAATAGTTTATTAGTCACGATGATTACGGGGTACATATAAAATAATTTATAATGACATTATTATCAGGGAGGATTCATGAACAAATCAGTGATCGACGGCGTTGATTTTTACACCATATTTAAAGCAGGGACCGATAGTGTCATCAGAAATAAGGAAAATCTGAATTTGATTAACGTCTTCCCAGTTAGGGACGGTGATACAGGAACCAATCTCGCGCTTACCATGAATTCCATTGCGGATGAAGCCACGGTTTCGGAGGATTTCGATGTCGTCATCCAGTCCATGTCCGATGCGGCTTTTGAAAACGATAGGGGAAACTCTGGTATCATCTTCGCGAGCTTCATCAACGGATTCTCAAATGCCTGTGGACATCTGAAATCATTAAATCTAGAGCAGTTCACCTATGGGGCTTCCATCGCTGTAAAGGAAGCCTATTCCGCTGTTTCATCGCCGGTTGAGGGAACCATGCTGACAGTCATAAGAGAATGGGCAAATTATATGACCCAGCACTATAAATCGCATAATACCTTCGGGGCATTATTTGACGGTGCCTATCAAAAAGCCGTTCAGGTGCTTAATGAAACCCCTGATATGCTCGAGGTTTTAAGGCGTAATAAAGTGGTGGATTCGGGTGCAAAAGGGTTTGTGATGTTTTTAGAGGGATTTTCCAATCGCCTAAACGAGTGGGTTCATCCCGAGATTAAGCAGGATTTCAAATCCGGCGATATCGAAACCTATAGCGATTCCCATCGTTTTTCTGACAGCGTTCACCGCTATTGCACAGAGGTGCTGGTTAGAAACTCCATTCATCAAAAGGAGGCTGTGGAAGCATTATTAGAAGATATGGGAGATTCGCTTATCGTCACCGGGAATCAAAAGCTTTTAAAAATTCACGTCCATACGAATCAACCCGACGAGGTGACCAAACGCTTAATCGCCTCAAATTACAAAATCTATAAATCAAAGGTAGAGGACATGAAGATTCAAGAGGTGTTGGAGCAGTCGCAGAAATCAAAGATTGCGATTTTAACTGATTCCATCGCCGACATAGAGGATGACCGAATCATCGATGAGCAAATTCACGTCCTACCACTAACCTTGATTGCCGATGATAGCCTTTATCTGGATAAGCTTACGGCAACCCCTAATAATATTCAGATGATCCTCGATAAGAGCGTCAATTATCCGACGAGCTCTCAGCCCGATGTTAAGCAAATCCGCATCAAGCTGGATTGGCTGTTATCTCGATATGAACAAGTGATCATCATCAGTGTGTCCAGTGCACTTAGCGGTACTTATTCCAACTTTTCCAGAGTGGTGGAGGAGCTCGGCGATTCACGAGGCCGTGTGAAATTGATCGATTCAAAACTGAACTCAGGCGCACAAGGACTCGTGGTATTAAAGGCTGCAGAGTTGGCAAACCAAGGGCTTACGGCTGAACATATCGCAAAGGTCGTCACAGAGGAGATAAAAAAGGCATCCATCTATGTGAGCCTGGACACCTTTAAATATGCCGTTAAAGGCGGACGTGTCCCCACTAAGGTGGGCAAAGTACTCGTCGCCCTAAAGGCCAAGCCGATTATGTCACTTGATGACGACGGACATGGTACCGCATTCGGAATCTCATTCAGTCGGAAATCAGTGGATGAAAAAATCAAAAAACACATTAAAAAGATAACCCTAAAAGAGGGAGTTGACCGGTATGCCATCGTTCACGCGAACAATCCTGAGCTGGCAAAGCTTTATAGTGAACGATATGAAGCTGTCTTAGGGATGCCGCCAGAGTATGTCACGAGTATCTCAGCCATAACATCCATCCACGCAGGCATCGGCGCAGTGGCCATCGCCATTATTAGGAGGTAACATGCTAATCGAAGTGATCTTAGTGATTTTTGTCTATTTTCTATTATTTTTTCTTTTAGGAACGGCGATTAAGAATAATAGCATCGTCGACATGGCTTGGGGCATCGGCTTCGTAATCGTCGCCATCTATTCTTTAGTCAGAACGGGTAACTATGGTGTGGTTTCTTTAGTGACGACATTGCTGGTTACGCTATGGGGCGGCAGATTATTTTACCACATAATGAAGCGAAACCTCGGAAAACCAGAGGACTTCAGATATGCCAACTGGCGTAAGGAATGGGGCAAGTATGTGGTAATACGCGCGTTTTTCCAGGTTTATATGCTTCAGGGTGTATTTATGTTCATCATCGCATTTCCAGTTGTGTTGATTCATGAAATGGCGGGAGTCGCTTTAAACGCTTTGACCGTTTTGGGGATCGCCGTTTGGTGTTTCGGTTATTATTTTGAGGTGGTGGGGGACGCACAGCTAGCCGCTTTTAAGAAAAACCCAGAGAACAAGGGTAAACTCATGACCACGGGGCTATGGGCTTACACGCGTCATCCGAACTACTTTGGTGAAGCCACCATGTGGTGGGGGATCTTCATCATCGCTTTATCCAGTGGCGTAACATGGCTAGCGGTTTTGAGTCCAGTGGTGATTACTTATCTTCTAGTATTTGTGTCCGGCGTGCCCATGCTTGAAAAGGCAATGGTCAGTCGGCCAGGATTTGACACCTATTCTAAGAGAACGAGCAAATTTTTACCATGGTTTCCTAAGAAATAACGAGGGGGTAATTTAATGAAGAGCATAAGGGCAAAATCGTACTATTGGTTCTGTTGAGTGTGCTGGTTTCCGCAGTGGCGATCGGGAGCATCTCCATGTACACTATCTATAAAACCAATAACGACCGCATCAATCAATTGGAGGATCAGCTTAGACAGGGATATGACACTAATATCAAGCATCAAGTGGAGATCGTCGTTAGCGAGCTCACGGGAATAATGAACCAAGTGGATAAAGGAATCATCACAAATAGTGAAGCAGAAGTCATCGCTGCCGATGTGGTGAGAAACGCCAAATATGGAGAGAGTGGTTATTTTTGGGCTGATACGCGTGACGGCGTCAATGTGGTCTTACTTGGGCGTGAAGATGTAGAAGGAACAAGCCGTATCGATCTTACAGATACGAATGGAAACAAAATCATCCAAGGCTTTATCGCTTTAATCGATGCAGAGGGTGAAGGCTACTACGATTACTATTTCCCGAGACCTGGTGAGACGGAAGCCCTTCCAAAGCGTGGCTTCGTCAAACTGTTTGAACCCTTTGACTGGATCATCGGAACGGGTAATTATATCGACGACATCGATAATACCATCGCTGCTGAACGCGAAGCCATGCAGTCACAGCTTAACATGGCCATCCTAACGCTTTTAGGTGGTATCGCTATCGCACTGGTAATCGTCATTACAGCTGCCTTTATCTTTAGTAAATCCATTTCTAAACCGATTTTGAAGCTTTCCGAAATATTAAATAAGACATCGAATCTGGATATCGTCAACGATGATACCTATGACTATTTGTTGAAATATAAGGACGAAACGGGTGTAATCGCAAACGCGGTGGCGAACCTAAGGGTTGTACTGTGAGATATGGTAGAGGAAATGCAGCGAGGCGCATTAAATCTCGATCGTTCATCGGAAGAACTGAATCAAGTGGTTTCCTATGGTAGAGAAGGCATCGATGCAGTTACTCAAACCGTTGCAGATTTTGCAAACGGGGCGACCTCTCAAGCGCAGGATGCACTTGAGGCCTCTGATAAGATGGCAGCACTTGCGAAGGAGATTGAAGAAACGGTTAACAGTGCCCAGAAGCTCAAGGTATATACGTCAGCAGTCTCTGAAAGCAACATCGTTGGTGTTAAACAACTTACTGAGCTCGGTGAAAGATTCGCAACCACTACCCAAGCCAATGAAAAGCTCAATGAGAATGTCCACACACTTACGATTAAATCTTCTTCCATCGTTCAAATTACCAATACGATTCAACAGATTGCCGAGCAGACGAACCTTTTAGCACTTAATGCTGCTATAGAGGCTGCACGTGCAGGTGAAGCGGGTCGTGGATTTGCAGTGGTCGCTGATGAAATTCGCAAACTCGCAGAAGAAACCTCGAAGTCGACGACGCAAATCGACAAAATCATCAAAGAAATTCTATCGGAAATTTCTGAGACTGAATCAAACATGGGCTCATCTAATGAAGCCATCAAGATGTCCGGTAGTGTTCTGGGCAATGTTCAAAGCGCATTCGAAGCGATTGAAAAGTCCATTGACGCCACGCTGAAACAATTGGATATGATCAGTATCAGCATTCAAAACGTCAATCGAAATAAAGACATCGCCACCGCTTCTATCCATGGTATTTCTGCCATCACTGAACAAAATGCCGCCGCTGCAGAGGAAATCGCAGCGACGATGGATACCCAAGCGGATTTGATGCGAAGCATCCAGGAGAACTCAACGGAAGTTAAAACCACCGCAAATAACATGACAGGCGTCATCGGTCGTTTTAAGGTCAAATAGGTTGATAGAATAATAGAAGGACTGTAACCGATTCATGGGTTACAGTCCTTTATTAAATTAAACGATTTTAGTGGTCCACTGCTCCAGATTCCACACATCGGTGACGATGTCTCTGTAAAATTCGGGTTCATGGGAAATCAGGACAATAGTGCCCTTATAGGCGATGAGCGCGCGCTTGAGCTCCGCTTTTGCATCGACGTCGAGATGGTTGGTCGGCTCATCCAGTACGAGGAAGTTGGTTTCCTTGTTGATGAGCTTGCAAAGTCTTACCTTAGCTTGCTCACCTCCGCTTAAAACCACGACCTTGCTTTCGATATGCTGTGTGGTTAGACCACATTTAGCCAGCGCAGCACGGACTTCGTATTGCGTATAAGATGGAAATTCCTTCCAAACCTCTTCGATACAGGTGTTGTAATTCGCTTCCTTGATTTCCTGTTCGAAATAGCCGATGGTCAAAAACTCACCGGTAACCACTTCACCGCTGATGCTCGGAATTTGTCCGAGGATGCTGCGAAGTAGGGTCGTTTTCCCGAGACCATTGGCACCCGTGATGGCGATCTTCTGGTTGCGCTCCAGTCTTAGGTTGAGCGGACGGCATAGTGGCTCATCATAGCCGATGACGAGGTCTTTGGTTTCAAAGATGAGTTTTCCAGGCGTTCTGGCGAGCTTAAAATTAAATTCTGGCTTCGGCTTCTCTCTGGCGAGTTCAATACGATCCATTTTATCCAGCTTCTTTTGACGGGACATGGCCATGTTACGCGTGGCCACGCGGGCCTTGTTGCGCTGAACGAAGTCCTCGAGGTCGGCGATTTCCTGCTGCTGCTGTTTATAGGCCGATTCCACTTGCTTCTTTTTCGCCTCGTATACGCGAATAAAGTTATCGTAGTCGCCCACATAACGGTTGAGCTCTTTATTATCCATGTGATAGATAAGGTTGACGACGCTATTGAGGAATGGGATGTCGTGCGAGATGAGGATAAAGGCGTTTTCATACTCTTGCAGGTATTTTTTAAGCCATTCGATGTGCTCTTCATCCAGGTAGTTGGTAGGCTCATCAAGAAGCAGGATATCAGGCTTTTCCAGAAGGAGCTTTGCTAAAAGGACCTTTGTACGTTGACCACCACTTAAGCTGTCGACGGTTTTCTCGAGACCGACTTCCAGAAGGCCTAAGCCACGAGCAACCTCGTTCACCTTAGCATCGATGATGTAAAAGTCGTTATGATTGAGGATGTCTTGGATGGTACCGACCTCTTCCATGAGGTTATCCAGTTCTTCAGGCGTAACATCGCCCATGCGCATATACATGTCGTTCATTTCCTGTTCCATGTCGAAGAGGTATTTAAATGCGCTTTCCAGAACCGTTTTGATGGAAGTATCCTTCTCAAGGGTCGTATGCTGGTCTAAGTAGCCTGAACGGACGCGTTTTGACCACTCCACCTGACCTTCGTCCGGCTCAAGCTTATGGGTGATGATGTTCATGAAGGTTGACTTTCCCTCGCCATTTGCACCGATCAGGCCGATATGCTCGCCTTTGAGCAGACGGAAGGAAACATTGTTAAAGATCGCACGGTCGCCGAAGCCGTGGCTTAAGTTTTTGACGGTTAAAATACTCATTTGAAAATCCTTTCTATAAAAGACACCCTTTGGTGAATGTGTTCTGTTTAATCCTTTGATATTATATAATAAAAGCAGAAGAAAAGGCAAAAAGAAAATATGAAATAATGACTTGAGGTGACTATGGAAGGAAAATTGACCATCAAACGGATAACAGAAGTGGATCGTTTGCACTATTTAAAAGGATTTCGAATCGATTATGTGAACCGGGAGGGTGCTGATAAATCATGGGAACTCGTTTCCAGACAGGGTATAGAACGCCTTAGGGAGGAAATTGATCATGGGAAACGCTTTAGCGATGGTGCCATGATCTTCGCCACGAACCATGAGAAAACCCATGTGGTGATGCTAAAGGAATATCGCGTATCCGCAGGGAGAACCGTCTATATGCTACCAGCGGGACTTGCTGATGGTGACGAACCAGTTTCGGTAACCAGTGTCCGCGAGTTTAAAGAAGAAACGGGGATGGACTTCGAGTTTGTCATGAGTGATGCGCCACGCTATGCGTCAGTGGGCATCATTAATGAATGCGTGGAAATCGCCTATGGCTACTATTCTGGTGAACCCAGTAACCGGCACCAGAGCCCGGATGAAGAGGCTGAAATAATTTTCGTAGACCGTCATATGGCGAAACATATTCTGGAGCATGAGGATATCGCCATCCGTTCAGCACTACTTCTGAAGCATTTTTTTAACCTCAATTCTTTTTTTGAAAGAGAGTAAAAGCATTCGACAGGCGGGACCATAATTGGGTATGAATGGTGTGTAATGCGTGTTTGTATGTATAAGGAGGCAGTTCATGAAAGTAAAAATGTTGACTGGCAACGAGGCGATTGCCAGAGGCTTCTATGAGGCAGGTGGACATGTGGCGGCAAGCTATCCAGGCTCACCTACAGTAGAGATGCTAGAGACCATTAAAAAGCAGTATCCAGAGATATACGCGGAGTTTTCAGTAAACGAGAAGGTCGCTCTAGAGGTGGGAATCGGCGCCTCTATGACCGGTGCAAGAACCCTCGTTTCCATGAAACACGTCGGCGTAAACGTCGCAGCAGACCCCCTCATGACATTCACCGAAACGAAGACGAAGGGTGGATTCGTGCTCATGTCGGGAGATGATCCTGGCATGGCTAGCTCGCAAAATGAACAGGACAATCGCATTTTTGCGAAATTTGCAAACATGCCTGTACTCGACCCAGCCGACTCACAAGAAGCGAAGGACTTTACCATGATAGGGCTGGAGATCAGTGAACGATTTGAAGCACCCGTCATGCTAAGAATCACATCTCGTCTATGCCATAGCCGGACGAAGGTCGTGCTGTCTGACCGCACGGAAGTCCCTATTAAGGGCTTCGTAAAAAGTCCGTCGGACTACGGTATGATTCCACCGAATACCTTCGACAAGCAGTTTCACATGCGTCAGCGCATCGAGAAGCTACAAAGTGCGCTAGATGACTTAAACATAAACCGCTATGAGCCCTACGATGGCGCAGATACCCTCATCATCACCAGTGGTCTGCCCTACCAAAATCTTAGGGAGCTGGCGCCTAAAGCAGCGGTGTATAAACTCGGCATCGTGTATCCGTTACCGCTAGACGCGTTAAGGGCTTTAGCATCTAAGTTTAACCAAGTGGTGGTCATCGAAGAGATGACGGGATTTATCGAGGACCAGCTATGGCTGGCGGGAATTCCATGTGTGGGAAAAACAGCATTCCCATTTACAGGGGAGCTGGATATCGAGGAGATTGAGACGGGACTTCGCATGCTTGGCGTGGAAATGGCGAACGTATTTTTGCAGGTGGCTGAAGAAGCGTCCGCCAGCGAAGTGGAACCACTAACGCCCGTTATGGGGCGACTTCCCATGTTCTGTGCCGGTTGTCCGCATCGCCCGGTGTTCGATATTCTGAAAAAATCGAAAAAGACAGTCATAGGCGATATCGGCTGCTACTCCATGGGAATTCTCTATCCACTGGAGGTACTGGATTCCATCATCAGCATGGGCGCGTCGCTCGGCATGGTGAAGGGCATGAAAAAGGCTGAACGCCTTATGGGGATCAACCAGCCACTCGTGGCGGTCATCGGGGATGGCACATTCTACCATTCTGGGATGACGGGCCTTTTAAATCTGCTTCACCAATCAGACCCTACGGATAACATCACCATCCTTATTCTCAATAATGGCACCACTGCCATGACAGGGGGACAACCAAATGCCAGTTCATCCCCCTATGGTGATGGCAGCGATATGAACGTCGATCTTCCGAAACTTATCGAGGTCATGGGCTTCGAATCGGTGAAAGTCGTGGACCAATTTGATTATAAAGCGGCTAAGAAAACCATGGAGGATGCTTTTAAGCACGAGGGAATCGATATCATCATGACCACCCGCCCATGCGCACTTCGATTTAAAATCAAGGAACCTCATTTCGCAGTGGATCCTTCGATATGTATCGCCTGCAGAACATGTGTCAAAACCAATTGTCCACCTATTCACATGAAGCATTATGAGGGATTTGATAAGCAAAAATCCTCCATAGACCCATCCATGTGTGTGGGCTGTTCCGTTTGCTCTCAGGTTTGCCCTGTGGGCGCCATCAAAAGAAGTTAAGGAGGCGATGACACGTGAATAAAACAGTTAATATCATTATGGCGGGTGTAGGTGGACAGGGACTCGTACTCATGACCGACATTATCAGTGAGGTGGCTTTTGAAGCCGGGTACGATGTGAAAACCAATGATGTGGTGGGGCTATCCCAGCGTGGCGGAAAGGTTTGGGGCAGTGTTCGTCTGGGTGAGACGATCCATTCGCCTAACATTGCAAAGGGTCATGCGGATTATTTATTGGCACTAGAGCCCTTAGAAGGACTTCGCTGGCAGGAATACCTGAAACCTCAGGGACAGGCGTTTATCAATACGGCAGAGATCTATCCGGTGTTCGCCATCGCAGAGGCGGCGCCCTATCCCCATGACTTTTTAGACCAGTTTAGAAAAGACATCGTCGTGTCGGCACATGATGTGCTGGCGTTATGTCTGGAACTGGGGACTCCGAAGGTGGTCAACGTCATGATGCTGGGTGCTCTGGCAAAGCAGCTTCCCATCGATAGTGCCATATGGCGAAAGGTCATCGGTGAATCCGTACCTGAAAAATTCTTTGAAGAAAACATGAAAGCCTTTGAAAAGGGCATGACATTAGGGAGTCTGACATGATGGAACTGTTAAGTGTAAATAGGTCACACCGCCAGGAGGTGTTTAGGCTTTGTCAATTGTTGCGTGAAGAAAATGCGCGTATGAGCTTTACTGACATAGCATCTGAGGAAGAATTAGATCAATGGTTTGATTCACCGGAGATCTACCTGTACGGAGCGTTAAACACGGATGGACAACTCATCGGTTTGCTTAAGGCGACGAGAGGTAAGGGGAATAAATCCCATAGTGTCTACCTGGCAGCCGCTGTCCATCCGACCTATAGAAAGCAGCAGGTTGCGAAGACCCTGACCGAATATGGACTGACTAAGCTCAAAGAGGAAGGAATCCTCATCGCCCGAACCTATATTTATTCGTGGAACACCGCATCCATCGCCACTATAGAAAGCTTAGGCTTTATTCAAAGTGGCAGGGTCTTCATGCACGAGTATGACCCCGATGAAGGCGGTTACATCGACGACCTTATTTATTATAAATTGCTATAAAGGTTATATTCTAAGCTTCACAGCGCGTTTATTCACTTAAATGTTTCTAAAACATAATAGTATTTTGCGTCAATTGTGTTATAATGAAGTGTTCAAAGACAAGAAAGGAAATATTAATGGAAAAACTGCAATTTAGTGAATTAAACTGCTCAAAAGAAATTTTGAGGGCTGTTGAAGATATGGGCTTTGAAGAAGCAACGCCTATACAAACAATGGCCATCCCCGTTGCGTTTACGGGAAGGGATCTTGTTGGACAGGCGCAAACAGGAACTGGAAAAACGGCGGCATTTACGATTCCGATGCTGGAAAAACTTGATTTATCGAACAAGAACGTCCAAGCGTTGGTTCTATGCCCTACGAGAGAGTTAGCGGTACAAATCTCAGAAGAGGTTAATCGTATCGGTAAATATCTCAGAGGTCTTCATGTACTCCCCATCTATGGTGGTCAAGACATTGAAAGACAAATTAGAGGCCTTAGATCAGGTGCACAGATTATCATCGGTACACCAGGTAGGGTACTCGACCATTTAAGACGTAAAACGCTTAAATTAGGTCAGCTTAAAATGCTCGTCCTCGACGAAGCGGATGAGATGCTCAACATGGGCTTTAGAGAAGACATCGAGCTCGTCATGGAAGAAGTGGATCACGAAATCCAAACACTGCTCTTTTCAGCGACTATGCCTAAAGAGATCATGGCCATCGTGGACAAATACCAGAGAGATCCAGAGATCTTAAAGGTAGCGCATACGCAGCTTTCTGCACCAAGCATTCAGCAGGTGTATATCGAGATGAAAGACCGCGATAAAATGGAGATTTTAACGCGCCTTATCGATATCTACAACTATAAGCTTTCCATCGTGTTCTGTAACACGAAAAAGCGCGTGGATGAAGTGACAGACATGCTCCAAGCACGTGGTTACATGTGTGATAAGATTCATGGCGACATGAAGCAGATGCTCCGTATGAACGTCATCAACAAGTTCAAGCGTGGCGATATCGAAATCCTCATCGCAACAGATGTTGCAGCGAGAGGTCTTGACATCGATAACGTGGAAGCGGTATTCAACTATGACATGCCGACGCATGAGGAGTACTATGTACACCGTATCGGAAGAACAGGCCGTGCAGGTAAAGAGGGTATTTCGTTCACGTTTATCACTTCTAGAGATTTCCATCTTTTAAGAAGCATCATGCGATATACGAAATCTGACATCAAACCGCATCCGATTCCGAAAATCAGCGATCTTCAGGCGATGAAGCGCGAGCTTTTCATGAACAAGATCAAAGAGCGTATTGAAGGCGGCATCGATAGAAAGTTTATCCAGTTTATCGAAGAGTTCACTGAAAATAACTATTCTGCCATCGAAATCGCTGCGGCGCTATTCCAAATGGAGCTCGAGCTTGAAAACGTGAAGGAAATTGATTCAGTTGATAATGCTAAAGCCATGGGTCGTGACCGTAATGATCGTGGTGAGCGTTCAGGCGACCGCGGCGGCGATCGTGGTGGTGACCGATCAAAAGGCAAACCAAGAGGCAAAACACCGAGCGGCATGATTAGAATGCACATCAATGTGGGAAATAATCATAATGTTCGTCCGAGAGACATCGTCGGTGCCATCGCTAATGAAGCAGGCATCGAAGGCCGTTTAATCGGTTCGGTGGATATCTTTGATACCTTTACATTCGTGGAGATTCCAGAAAGTCATGCCGATCGCGTCATCGAGCGTATGGATAAACGTATGATTAAAGGCAAGCCAGTTTCTGTGATTCCTGCGAAGGAAGAAAAAGGCGGCTACTCTAAATCTAAACCAAGCAAATACAGTGGCGAAGGCAAAAAGAAGGTTTCATCTCCTTCAGGTGCGCCTCGCTCTGAGTCTAGAGATAGAGACAGAGATAAAGATAGAGATAAAAAACGCGTGAAAACGCCGAAGACACATAGTTAAAAAGTTTCAAAATAAAGGAGCTGTTGAAAAACAGCTCCTTTTTATTTGCTTATGCTTTATCTTATTTGTTTTCAAATCCTCTAGAAAAAATTCGAATGTACTGAGAGGCATTCTCCTCTGTGATACCAAGCAATTGTTCTACAGTGACGAATGCGTACCCGAGCTGCGTCAGCTCATCGATGATGGCACTGAGCGCCTGTGTCGTGTGGGCATTCGTATCCCTTAGTAAAATAATCGCACCATCAAAGGCGTGATCGATAACATAGTTGGTGATATAAGCAGAATCCTTATAGACGAGGTCGCCGGGATCGATGGACCAAAGTACGGCTGGCGACTTTAATATACTGATGACGTTTTCATTATAGATGCCGTAGGGTGGTCGATAGATGAGTGGGGCACTACCGGTTATGGTTGCTACAAGTTCCTGTGTTCTTTCATACTGATTGTTCAAGGCATCGAAAGAGAGGCGTGTCATTTGAGGGTGGCTCCACGAATGGTTGCCGATGCTATGTCCATCAACCGCGATTCGCTCGATTAAATCCGGATAATCCTGTGCACGGTTACCTAGGATGAAAAAAGTTGCAAGCGTATTTCGCGAGCTTAAGGTATCCAGGATGAGAGGGGTATAAAACGGGTGTGGTCCATCCTCAAAGGTTATGGCGATCTTCTTTTTTACGGCACCTTCAACAGGGTTCATAATTGTCGTTTGAGTCAGGTCTGGTAGAATCCGTTCCGCCTTGCTAGGTGCAGGAAGGAAGATTTCTTTAAGTTCAATATGAGCGGTGAAGACATCGTAAGGGATGAGAATGGAGGGCTCACCGATAAACGCAGGCGCAAGCTGATACTTTTCGAAAAGAAAGGTCACGCCTTGATCACCTATCAGAAAGTGCTTAAAATTCGATTCAAGAGGGGTACTGCCTTCTACTACCCAGCTTTCGTCGAGGGGGATTCCCAAACTGTTTTGGTTGATCAATGAATCGTAGATGAACTGCGAAATGATCTCCAGATAGGCGGATGAACCCTTGAAAACATCTCTAAGCATGAGCTGACGGCTATGATCAAGGTTAAAATTATAGGTAAATAGCGCTGAAACAGACTGAGCACCACCCAAATATTTTTCTTCTCTAAAGACTAATGAAAGGTGTCGTTCTGTTTGATAGGCGATTTCGTAATCGATATGAAGCTCATAGGGCCAATTTTCATCATTAGCAACCTGAATATTTGCAGTCTCCTGATAAAACAGCTCAACCCGGTTGAGCGCGAACTCCTTTAGAAGGGCATCCACTTTATCGTTACCGATAGTAGGGTAGTGTACAGCGACGGTTTTAGACTCAGATTCCTCGATGACGGTCTGTATGCCGACGTCTGGTATCGACTGACTCGTTTCGTTTTCGATCAATTCAGGGCGGATCGCTTCATTTAGATGCTTATACTGTGCATTGCATCCGGTAAATAGCATCGCCGTTAATAATAGTAATCCCAAAATGGGCTTAAATTTCATTGATCATTCCTTTCAAGACAGGTTGTGTCATGCCTACATTTTATTATAAAATGACAGTGAAGTGAATCATTAAATCGATCATCAAAGACAAATCAAAAGGAGGCACCATGCCACATCTCCTATTTAAAGGTGTAACGCCTAATGAAGTCAGCAAAATCAGCGAGCAGCTGATTGAATCGCTCGCCATAATCATCGACTGTCCTGTGGACCACTTTACTGTGGAATGGCAGGAAACCGTGTTTTTCAGGCACGGAAAGCAGGGCATGGGAGGATACCCCTTTGTCACGATGAACTGGTTTGAAAGACCTCAGCCACTCCAAGATAAGGTGGCGAAGCTGATTACAGACAGTGTCATGTCGCAGGGCTATGAAGAGGTCTGCGTCATGTTTAATACCCTTGAGCCCACGCGGTATTATGACAATGGAGAGCACTATTAAAAACACAAAGGCTGTATCGCGAAACTTTCATACGCGATACAGCCACTTTTTTACTTGATGCGTTTTAAGAAAACCACTTTCAAATAATTGCTCTCTTCATAGAGATGATGGGCTCTAAAATCCTTCGGTAGCTGATGGATCTCTAATATTTCAAATCGCGCTTTTCCGATGTTGAAGCCCTTACCGATAATTTGCTTGAATTTTTCGAGGGTAATGGTGCTCGAATTGTTCGATGCGACGATGATGCCCCCTTGGCGAGTGATTTTAATCGCCTCCGCTAACAGCTCGGGATAGTCCTTTTCCGCACTAAAGACGAAGTCCTTGGATTTGGCATAGCTAGGTGGATCCAGGATTACGAGGTCGTAGGTAAGTCCCTTCTTTGCGGCGAATTTAAAGTAGTTGAAGACATCCTCCACCAAAATCTGATGGCGGTCCAAAGAGACTTGGTTAAGTGCAAAGTTGTGTTCTGTGTGCTCCTTGCTACGGTTGGCGAGGTCCACGCTCGTGGTTGATTTTGCGCCACCAAGTGCGGCAAATACTGAAAATGCGCCGGTGTAAGAGAATGTGTTCAGAACATCTTTTCCCTTTGCGTAGTTGTTTCGAATGGCACGTCTAACCTCTCTTTGATCAAGAAAGATGCCTGTCATGGCCCCTTCGTTAAAGAATACTTCTATGGAAACCCCGTTTTCTTTAATCACCAGGGGAAACTTCGCTTCAGTTCCAGTGACGAAACCATCTGGATGCTCTGACTCGAGACCCTCAAATCTGAGTTTCTCATAGATGCCATCAAACTCGACGCACTTTTTGAGCGCTTCGATGACATGCGATTTGAAAGCATACACGCCTAAGCTATACCAGTTGATAAGGTAGAAGCCATTATAGAAGTCGATGGTCAAGCCACCGATGCCGTCCCCTTCGCCATTAAAGACGCGAAAGGCATTGGTTTTTGGGTTGTTATAAAGCCCGAGTCTCTTCTCGATCGCACTGTATAGTTTCTTCTGGAAAAAGGGTAAGCCGACGCTTTCCTTTTCATTCTTTGATAATACCCAGCCGATGCCTTTATTTTGCTTACCGTAATAGCCAGTGGCGACATATTTGCCTTTTTCATCGGTCAGCTTAATCAGTGATCCTTCTTCTAGACCAGAAGATTCAATCAGCTGATAACCGATGACAGCTTCTTTGAAGATGAGTGGATAGCCACTTTTATACTTTTCAAGGTGTTTTTCATGGAGCTTCAGTTCAGTCATAGTTTCTCCTAAATTATTTATACAGGTGTGAACGGCTTTGATGCCAATTCGTAGTGGCGATTCTCTGCAAAAGCGAGCGCTGCTTCGAAGTGCTCGAAGATGTGTTCTTCTCCGATCGTATCGATGACGCCTGCCTTGCTTAGCACCTCATAGGGTTGAGGCTTTAAACCGGACAACAGGATTTTGATTTTATGCTTATGACAGGCTTTAATAAAGCGCTTTAATGCGTGTACAGCAGTGGCGTCCATGGCAGGAACATTCCTAAGTCTGAGAATCATGGTTTGTGTCGTCCCATCCACTTCGTTGATGACCTCTAAGAATTTGTCGGCTGCGCCGAAAAATAGGGGGCCATTGATTTCATAAACTTGAATATGCTGTGGAAGTCTCTGCAATAAAGACCGATCAAATTTCGGTGTGAAGCTATCGTCCTCTTCAGCCGTATCGCGTGTAAGCTCGCTGACCTCGGTGACATCGGCCATGCGCTTCATAAATAATAGTGCAGCCAACACCATACCAATTTCGATGGCCATGACGAGATCTACGAGAACCGTTATGAAGAAAGTGATTAAAAGCACGGTGACGTCGCTTTTCGGTGATTTTAGTAGAGAGATAAACTCACGCCATTCGCTCATGTTATAGGCCACCACCATTAGAATGGCAGCAAGTGAAGCTAATGGCACCATTTGAGCCAGTGGCATGAATAGCAGCATGATCAACAATAGGACCACCGCATGGGTCATACCGGCGACTGGCGTTGTTCCACCATTTTTTATGTTAGCGACGGTTCTTGCGATGGCACCTGTGGCTGGAATACCACCAAATAATCCGGAAGCGACATTGGCGATACCCTGGCCGATTAACTCAGTATTCGAGCGGTGACGGCCACCGATCATACCATCAGCCACCACTGCTGAAAGCAGTGATTCGATGGAACCTAAGAGTGCAATGGTAAATGCCGGTCCGATGAGCATGGTCATTTTTTCTAAGCTGAATGCGGGTAGCTGTGGTGTCGGAAAAGCAGATGAAAGTTCGCCAAATTTTCCACCGATGGTCATCACATCGAGGTTACCCAGTTGTACGATTAAAGTGGTGACCACCAGTGCTATAAGAGATCCAGGTATTTTACTGAAACGCTTTGGCCAAAAGACGATAATGCCCAGCGCGACCAATCCGATGATGACGGTAGTCACGTCAAGCGTATGAAACGCACCGATGTAGATATGCCATTTCTCGAGAAATTCTGCTGGTAATGCTTCTGTGGTGAGACCGAAAAAGTCTTTAATCTGTGAAGAGAATATAGTCACAGCAATACCACTGGTAAAGCCGGTTGTGATAGGGTGAGGGATGAATTTGATGACCCCGCCGAGCTTTAATAGCCCCATGGCAATCATCATGACGCCTCCCATCATGGTGGCCATGATCAAACCGTCTACGCCAAACTCTGTGACGATTCCATAGACGATGACCATAAAGGCACCTGTTGGCCCACCGATTTGTACGCGACTTCCTCCTAAAAAAGAGATGAGAAAACCGGCGATAATCGCGGTGTGCAAGCCTTTTTCAGGAGAGACACCTGACGCGATGGCGAGGGCGATGGATAGGGGTAAAGCGATGATGGCCACGATAATACCTGCGGTCAAATCGCCGAGAAATTGGTCTTTCGAGTAGTTTTTTATGGTTGTAAAAAACTTGGGCTTAAAAGGTGACATGTTTCCTCCTTGCGAATGAACGTTAGTTGACGCTAATCACCCATTGTTGATATAATGGGTCCGTATTATATTGTAGCATATGTGTATACAGTATGCGTATACAACTTGAACTAAATTTTGAGGTGTTCAGATGATTCACGATAATCGTATCAATCGAAGGCTTCATAAGGGCATAAGCCCACAGGGTGAATATGTGCTCTATTGGATGCAAGGTGCACAGCGCATCACTGATAATCATGCACTGGCGTATGCGATAGCACTTGCCAACCAACTGGAGGTACCTCTAGTGGTGAGTTTCGTCGTGATCCCTAGATTTCCAGGAGGTAATACACGCCACTATCAGTTTATGCTGGAAGGGATTAAATGCCTGAAGCCAATGCTAGAGCAGATGGGCATCGGGTTTTCACTAAAGGTGGGAGATCCTGTAAAAATCATATCCGAAATGTCTGAAAAGGCAAAAGCGGTTGTGATGGACTTTGCTTATGGGGTTTTCGAGCGAGAGCTCCGTGAAGCGTTAGTCCAGAAACTGGATTGTGACACGTATGAGGTGGAGACGAATGTGGTGGTTCCGGTAAACGTCGCCTATAATCGCGAAGCTTACGCAGCCTACGCCATTAGGCCTTCCATCATGAAGCAAATACACACGTATCTTACACCCGTTCACCACCAACCACTGGAAAAGTCATTAGGTAAAATTTCGGAATCAATCGCATTCGGTTCGCTACCGTTAGACGAGATTCGTGCCTTTTTAGACGATTACTGTCCGGATTTGGAGCGACTACCAAAGAGCGAGGTATTTATCGGCGGTGAGCAGGAGGCGATGCGCCATCTGGATGTCTTTTTAGCAGATGGGATTTATAAGTACGATCAAGCACAGTCTGACCCAGCCGTCAGTGGCACGTCCAGACTGAGTCCGTACTTACATTTTGGACAGCTTTCACCAGTCACGATCTTAAATAAGCTTTTTAATCGTGGCATTAAGGCGGATGCCTTCGTGGAACAGCTCGTGGTGAGGCGAGAGCTTGCATTCAACTATGTCTACTATGCTGGAGAACGGATAAAAGCATTAAAGGATTTTTTGCCAGCTTGGGCTTATGAGACCTTAGACCATCATCGTAATGATAAGCGCGATTTCCTTTATCCCCTCGAGGTGCTTGAGAAGGGGTTGACCCATGATCCTTACTGGAACGCAGCGCAAATGGAGATGATGAAAACAGGTCATATGCATAACACCATGCGCATGTACTGGGGGAAAAAGGTCATCGAGTGGTCTCGTACGCCTGAGGAAGCCTTTGAACGGCTGTGCACTTTAAATGATAAATACCAACTGGATGGAAGAGATCCAAATGGCTATGCTGGCATCGCCTGGTGTTTTGGTAAACATGATCGACCATGGCAGGAACGCGCCATATTTGGTAAAATAAGATACATGAATGCTGCGGGTCTCGAAAGAAAGTACGACATCAAAAGCTACGTCAGCCATGTTGAAGCACTTCTACGGGAGGTAACCTGATGCACGATCCACTTATAAAAATTGATGCGCTACTACCTGGCGAATTCAGAGCACGCCCTAATCGATACCTTGCGGATGTCGTGATTCAGGGGGTTGAGGAAAGGGTCCACGTCCATGATCCTGGACGGTTAAAGGAACTACTTTACCCGGGGAATCAGTGCCTTGTTAAATATGCAAAGAGTGACACCCGTAAAACGGATTGGGACATGATTGCTGCTGCGAAGGATGGGGAGTATGTAATGGTTCATTCGGGTTATCACCGATATATTGCTGAAGCGATTTTAAGAAATGAAGCGTTAAATCCCTTCGGTAGCTTTCAGAACATTAAACCTGAGGCAAAATATGGACACTCCCGAATCGATTTTTATGCGACCGAGGTGGAAGAAGGGCGTCAAATATGGGTTGAAGTGAAAGGTTGCTCCCTATCGGTGGACGGACTCGCTCAGTTTCCAGATGCCCCAACCGTAAGAGGGGTACGGCATTTGGAAGAGCTGATTCAAATCGTCGAATCTGGCGATCGCGCAGGTGTGCTAATTCTCATTTTGAGTGAGGCAAACCTTTTTGAACCAAAACGCGATACGGATCCCAAATTCTACGAGGCATTTTACCGCGCTAAACGAATGGGCGTTGAAATGATGCCTGTAAAGGTGAGATTAAAGGAAGATGGATTTATTTATTACGAAGGCATAGTGCCGATAAAGGATGAAAAAGATGAGTAGTATATTACTATATTTGGCCTTATTGATCGTGGGCGGATTTTTAAGTTACAAAGGGTGGATTCACCAGGGTCTCAGCAATAAAATCGATAAGCTTCAGCTTGCCTGTCTATTTGTTCTATTATTTGTAATGGGGCTTAGAATCGGCATGGATGATCGCGTGTTAGATGCCTTCGCGCAAATCGGGCTTCATGCGATCCTTTTCGGGATTTTCACCATTATAGGCAGTGTGTTAACGGTTCATTTGATGCTAAAGGTCTTTAACAGAAAGGCGGTGAAGTAGATGACGTTCAAAATCATCCTAGCGGTCATCGCAGGGACACTGGTGGGGCTGGCTTTACCTGACACGCTTTATGCCACCACGGATACGCTACTGACCGTCGGTCTTTGTTTGCTTCTGTTCTTCGTCGGTATTGACATTGGAAAAAATAAAAATGTATTTTCAGACATCAAACGCACGGGTGTGCTGTTCTTCGTGGTTCCCATCGCCATCGCTGTGGGAAGCTTGCTTGGTGCCATTATGGTGGGAACGTTCCTGGGCTACCCGCTTAATGAATCGGGGGCCATCGGATCCGGAATGGGTTGGTACACACTTTCCTCGATTATCATCGCTCCCTATTCATCGGAGCTTTCAGTGTTGGCATTTTTGACGAATGTCATGAGGGAGGTTTTCGCCATCGCCTTGATTCCCATCATCGCGAAGCGTATCGGCTTCATCGAAGCCATTTCGCCAGCAGGTGCCACGGCCATGGACACGACCCTACCGATTATCTCACAAAACACCAACAGTGAAACGGCCATTTTATCATTTTCGACGGGCTTGATTTTATCGACGCTCGTTCCAATCCTCGTCCCCTTATTTTTATTTAGATAATGGTCCACCGAAATAAAAAAGCTGTCAAAATGAGTGATCATTGCGACAGCTATTTTTGATTCAGTATTCAGTTGAGGATGCGTGATGGAACGGTTATAAAAATGTCTATAACTGCGCTACGAAATCCAAAACCTTATCATAATCAGGGTGTGAGCCCACTTCTTTCACGTATTCCACATAGCGAACAGTATTTTTATCATCTACGACGACGATTCCACGTGCAAGAAGTCTAAGTCCATCGATGGCGAAGCCATATTTAAGGCCGAAATCCAGTGCGCGGTGGTCTGAGACGACGATGGCATTTTCTATGCCGTTAGTAGCGCAAAAACGTTTTTGTGCAAAGGGAAGGTCTACGCTGATAGTGATCACGTGGACGTCGGGATTTTTAGTCGCTTCTTCGTTGAAACGGATTGTTTGGAACTCACAGATGCGCGTGTCCACTGATGGTACGACACTGATGATTTTAATCTTTCCATCCAGCTCTGAAAAATCGAACTCGGTCATATCGGGTTTGACTGCTTTAAAGGATTGTGCTTGATCGCCAACCTTAACTTCGTTGCCTAATAAAGTAATGGGATTTCCTCCCATGGTAATATGGTCTCTCATGATAACCTCCTAAAATTCATTACAGTGTATAATTAGCCCATTTGAAACGCTTTAAACATATTTCTTCATCCTTTACAAAATGTTTAACTTTAACATTCCCATGGGGCTTTAAACGGTGTATCATTTAATTGAGAAATTGTATAATTACCGGCGGCGTCACGAAATAAAATAAATGGAGTCTATAATGACGAAAATCAATTCAATATATGAACCTGTAATCGCACTGGCTAAGGAAGCAGGCGCACTTCAGAAGGCGCGCTATCGAAAAACTGGACTCATGGTGGAAACGAAAAGCACAGCTGTGGACTTGGTCACAGAGGTGGACCTCGCATGTGATGCTTTGATCGTACAGCGCCTAAAGCAGCTGTTTCCAGACGATAGGATCCTATCCGAGGAGCAGGGGATACAGCCCCATGATACAGATAACCATTCGGAGTTCCAATGGATCATCGACCCTTTAGACGGGACGACCAATTTTTCCGTCGGCCATCCCATTTTCGCTGTCTCCATCGCCAGATGGAAAAACGATTTGCCTGAGTTTGGGGTCGTGTATGTGCCGATGCTCGATGAACTCTATGTGGCTGAAAGAGGAAGAGGCGCTTACTGGAACGAGCAACCCTTAAAATGCTCTACGGAGTCCCTGCTAAATCGCTCAGTTCTCGCCACAGGATTTCCATACGACCGTGCAACTGCGGAGAATAATAACGCCGAAAATGCGAGGGTTATGATACCACTGGTAAAGGGCATCAGACGCCTCGGTGCAGCAGCATACGACTTATGCCTCGTGGCGGCTGGCGTCTATGACGCGTACTGGGAACTGAGGCTAGCGAAGTGGGATTTGGCAGCTGGTAGGCTCATGATCGAGGAAGCTGGCGGGACATTTTGGTGTAGTGAAGAAGAGGGCAAATACAACGTGATAACAGGTTCTAAAGCCATCTGTGATCAGCTCCATCTTTTAGTGGACATGAGAAATTCAAAAGGAAAATAATTTGATGAATAGAGAAAACCAATCAGAGAAGCAATCAGAGAAGCAATCAGAGAAGCAATCAGAAAATTCACCTGAGGTCTTATTGATCATGGGGAGCCATCGCGCAAATGGCAATTCCGCATACCTGATCAATCAATTAAGGGAACGCCTAAACCACCATCAGGTTTATAATGAGGTCATCGACATCAATCGCCTGAATATCAAGCATTGCTTGGACTGTGCATACTGCAAGGATAACTGGGGCGCTTGCGTGATCAATGATGATATGACGAACGTGTACGCGCTCTTAAAGAAGGCGAAAACCGTCGTGTTTGCAACCCCCGTCTATTTTAATGGCGTAAGCAGTAAACTGAAGGTATTGGTGGACCGCTTACAGATGCTTTTTATATGTGACTTTGAGCACAAGCGTCCCTTCGTGGATGTGGTGAACCGAGCGCAAAAGCAAGGTTACATCCTATCAGTGGGAGGTGCTAGACGTTATGAGCACCAGTTTATAGGACCGGAAATCACACTAAAATTGGTCTTCGATAATTTGAGAATGCCACTAATACAACATTTGACCTATGATAATACGGATCGAATCGCCGTACAGGAGCGTCCGGAAGTGGATGGCAATTTGGATGAAATGGTGAAGAGAATCATGAATGGAGAGAACTGGGATGAGTAGAAAATTTAAACTAGGTTTAATACAAATGATCACCTATAGGGACAAATCGCTTTCTATAAAAAAGGCCATGGAGAACATCGCGAACTTGGCGGATCAAGGCGCAAACGTCATCGTATTACCTGAGATGTTCAATTGCCCCTATGAGACCCATCGCTTTCCAAACTATGCTGAGCCTGAAGGCGGCGAGACTTGGATGAAGCTACAGGAAATTGCGCGCGAGAAAAAAATATACCTCGTCGGCGGCTCTATTCCAGAGCGCGATCACGACAAGGTATATAACACCTCATATGCGTTTGACCCATATGGGAATCAAATTGCGAAGCATCGTAAAATCCATTTGTTCGATATCAATATAGAAAATGGCCAGTATTATAAAGAGTCTGAAACCATCGCGCCTGGCGACGGCATTACGGTTTTCGACACGGAGTATGGCAAAATCGGCATCGCCATCTGCTATGACATTAGGTTCCCTGAGCTGGCGCGCGCGATGGTATCAAAGGGTGCGCAAATCATCATTTACCCTGCAGCCTTCAACATGACCACAGGACCAGCACACTGGGAGCTGTTGTTCCGCTCCAGAGCCGTGGATAATCAAGTCTTTACCGTGGGATGTGCCCCCGCTAGGGATTATTCTCTGGGATATATTTCTTATGGCAACTCCATCGTGGTGGATCCGTGGGGCGATGTTATCGGAAGACTGGATGATTCAGAAGGCTACTTGTTAGGTGAAATCGACCTTGATGAAGTAACGCTCATCAGAGAGCAGATTCCGGTCATCAAACAGCTTAGAAAAGACGTCTATCCTATATATTAAGTTGGTCTTCTCGGATGATTTTCACACCGGCATCCAGTTCGTAGATCACATCCTTGCGTTCGATGATGATGGTGGCTTTTTTCACCAGTTCCGGTGTGGATTTGATATTGAGCAGGAGCTCTTTCGCCGGATTGATGGCCACCGGATGTCCGACACGGCACAGCATGGAAAAATCGCCATTAGTATCGCCATATGCGTAACTCTCAGACAAGTCGAGGTCGTATTCCTTAACGAATGCGTCTATCGCCTTGTTTTTGCTTTCGGAGTCCCACATAGGCACCACTTCTCCAGTGAATTTGCCCTCTGAATCCGTGAGATAGCCAGTCCCTCTAAAACCGTCGATATGGTATTTTTCCGCCATCTTTTCCACGAGGAACTCAGGGCTGCCTGAGATGAAAAACACCTTATGCCCCTGTAATTTATGCCATAAAATACGGCTCCTAGTATACTTATAAACGATATCGCCATGAAGTGAAATCACTTGGTTTGAAAGGAATTCAAGGTCGGCCGCCCGTCTTCCTTTAAGGGCTTCGTAATAGATGTTCACCAGCTCCAGCATGTAGTCGTCATATTCCCCCACGCGCTTACGCCATTCGATAAAGGCGTTCTTCACGCTGGTGTGCCAGAGGGCGGGGTCGATTATCTCGTACTTCACCATTTTTTTAAAGTGCTCTATCATTAATGAGTTGCGATAGAGTGTGCCATCTATATCGAGAAATGCGGCTATTTTCATAAGAACCTCCTAAATAATTTCCACAAGTATTTATCTATTATTATATTATTACCCGAATAATGTCAAATCAGACGTTTTATTCATGTTCTTGAAGTTCCGATTTATTTATGATAATCTAGGTTGGGATTGCATTAAAGTTAATTAATTATCAATCGGAGGGAAAAACATTGGAACAGAATGAAAGAAAAATTTATACCGCTGATCCGTCGGCATTAGGCCTTTTCGGTCTGGCAATGATCACATTCGTGGCATCGACTCAAAAGTTAGGTTGGACATCGGGCACTTCACTGCTGGTACCATGGGCGATCTTCTTAGGTGCTATGGCGCAAATTTATGCTTGTGTAAACGATGCGAAAAAAGGAAATGTCTTCGGTGCGACTGCATTTGGTGGTTACGCCCTTTTCTGGCTCGCTGTGGCGATGACATGGATGACCAACAACGGCCTTTTCGGAGAAGCCATGAAAGCGGCAGCAGATCCTAAGCAGCTCGGATTCGCATTCTTAGGCTACTTGATCTTCTCACTTTATATGACACTGGGTTCACTTGAAACCAATAAGGTATTAATCATTATTTTCGTCCTCATCGACTTCTTATTTATCGGCTTATCGCTTAGCACGATTTGGGGCATCGAAGCAGGACACGAGCTTGCAGCATGGAGTGAGTTCTTCATCGCGTTAGTGGGCTTCTACGGCTCGGCTGCAAACGTTCTCAACCATACGTTTGGTAGAACATTCCTCCCAGTGGGTAAGCCACTTGGGATTTTCAAGAAGTAACACAAAAACCTATATCCTTCTCAAACATTTTAATGTAAAATAAGGTCATGAGGTTTTAGGAGGACATATGGACGAGAATATATTAAAAGTACAGATAGAACAGACTGAAGACTTGCCATTTTCAGAAGAAGCCATCTTTAAGGCAGTTGCTGAAAATCTTGATCGTATCGACACCGCTTCTGATGAAGCATGCTTGCTCGTTACAGGACCTATGGCACTTATTCTCTACTGGGAAGGCGATAAAGTCATCGTCGAGCGCGTCATGAAGTCTGATGAATTGAAGAACTTATAATAGACCACTAAGAATAAAAGCTCTTGCCGTTTTGGCAGGAGCTTTTTTACGGTGTGGATTCTGATTAGTAACCGTATTCACCATCGATGAAGATGACGTGGATGCGATTTGGGTCTCTTTGAAAACCGATGGTCACATAGGCACAGCAGATTCGCGAAGGCGTCTTACAGTCGATGCAGCTGCCAGTATGGATGCACGGGGTTCCTGTGTTTAGTCTCACATTATTGGCAGGTGCAGAAATCTCTCTATTACGCGTGATGGCATCTGGGAGATCTTTAACAATTTTATTATAACCCGCGACGACGATGATTTTATCGGGTCCATAGATCATGGCAGCGACGCGATTTCCAGAACCGTCGACACTATAGAGCTCGCCGGATTCTGTGATGGCATTGACGCTACAAAGGTAGGCATCAGCCGTAAAGGCTTTTCGGTGGATTTCTTTAAGGTCAGCTGCGGTTAGCCCCGGTGCATATCGATCAAAAAAAAGATACGGCTGTGTTCTTAAAAAGTCGAGGGTGCCCGTCTCAAAAAGCGTTTGGGACCCGCCCACTGCGATGGTGCCTTCAGCTGGAATCAGCTCTTTGATTTTAGTTTGAAGGTCCTCGATCGATGTGACGAAATAGCCGTTGATGTTGTTCTTTTTAAGTCCTGCGATGGTGTGATGTACTTTCTCGTGCATGATTTTTTTAAGATGCGCGTCCATTGGCACCCTCCCAAATTAGTAGATTTTTAGATATTAACAGTTTACCCAGTTGACAGGGAAAAGACAAGTTATAAAAAATTTTACAATTGAGGTCTTAAAATGCAACGAACATGGGTTATAATGGAATATACCAAAACATTGATTATCAGAAAACTAACATAAAGCGAGTGGGGATTATGAAAAAGTGCTCAGAATGTAATAAAAATGTCGCGATGATGCGGACAGCCAAAATCGAAAATGGTAAAACCGAGTATGTGGATTTATGCCTCGAATGTGCTCAGAAAAAGGGCTATCCGGTCATGGATGAAATAATGAATCAAATAAACCTAAGCCCAGAAGAGATGGACAACCTGTCTAAGCAGATGAACCGTTTGTTCGACAAGGCATCACAGGATGAAGATAGTCCTTTTATGCAGTTCATGAATTATGAACAGGGCGACCACGATGAGGATTCAGATGTGGATGCCTATGATGACGAAGCAGATGAAGACTACGATTTGGAAGAGGACGAAGAGGACTTGGAGGATGAGGCGGATGCTCATGCTTCGAAGGGACATAAAAAGCATAAGAAGCTAAAGCTGAAAACACTTGAAAAATATGGCGCTAACTTGATCGAGAAGGCAGAAAAGGGCGAGATCGACCGCATTATCGGAAGAAATCGCGAAATCGATCGCGTGGTTCAGATTTTAAATCGAAGAAGTAAAAACAACCCGTTGCTTTTAGGCGAGCCTGGCGTAGGTAAGACGGCCATCGCGGAAGGCTTAGCGGTCAGAATCGTGGAAAAGCAAGTGCCAGAAAAGCTTCTGGATACAGAGATTTACCTGCTCGACATGACGGCCATCGTGGCGGGCACACAGTTTAGAGGCCAGTTTGAGGGGCGAATGAAAGCCATTATTACAGAGGCTTCAAAGCATGGCAACATCATCCTCGTCATCGATGAGGTGCATAACATCATGGGTGCTGGTGAGGTTCATGGTGGGGTCATGAACGCTGCAAATATTCTCAAGCCTGCGCTTGCGAGAGGTGAGGTTCAAATCATCGGCGCGACGACCTTAGACGAGTATCGTAAGCATATCGAGAAGGATGCAGCTCTGGAGAGAAGATTCCAGCCAGTTGTGGTGGATGAGCCTAACATCGAGGACAGTATCGAGATATTAAAGGGCATCAAGGATTATTATGAGGAATTCCATAAGGTTGCGATTTCAGATGAGGTAATCGATGCAGCTGTTCGGATGTCCGATCGGTATATCACAGACCGGTTTTTACCAGACAAGGCCATCGACGTCATCGATGAGGCTGGCTCACGTGCGAATCTAAAAAACCATGGTCTAGTCGAGGTCAAAGCGCTTGAGGATGAGCTTGAGAAGCTTGAAGCGGATCGTGCTCAGGCCACTGCAGATGGGGATTATGAGCTGTCTGCCGAGCTGAGAGTGGAAGCGCTTAGACTGGCTGAGAAAATCGAACAGATCAAACAGTCCAGCGGACATGTGGCGCTTACCGTGGAGGATGTGGCTTATGTCATCGAAGCCTGGACCAAAATCCCTGTAAATCGCATCACAGAGGAAGAGGCTGAGAAGCTCATCGCGCTTGAGGGTCGACTTCATAAACGCGTGATCGGCCAGCATTCTGCAGTGGAAGCGATTTCTAAAGCCGTTAGACGTAACCGTTCCGGTTTTAGGAAAAAGCGTAAGCCGGCATCATTTATCTTCGTAGGACCTACAGGGGTCGGAAAGACAGAGCTGGCAAAAACCTTAGCCGAAGAGCTTTTCGGTACTGAGGATGCTATTATTCGCGTGGACATGTCCGAATTCATGGAAAAGCATACGGTTTCTAAATTGATCGGTGCGCCTCCAGGATATGTCGGTTATGAGCAAGGTGGACAGCTCACTGAAAAGGTAAGAAGAAAGCCGTATTCCGTCATCCTGTTAGATGAAATCGAGAAGGCGCATGCGGATGTATTTAATATCTTGCTTCAAATTTTAGAGGATGGTCGACTGACCGATGGTCAAGGACGTACCGTGTTTTTTGAGAACACCGTGATCATCATGACTTCTAATGTCGGCACCAACCTAAAATCCACGGGAATCGGATTCGGTAGTGAGCAAGAGCGTAAAATGGAGCTCACCATCAGGGAAATGCTTCGCGAAACCTTTAGACCAGAGTTCCTCAACCGCATCGACGATATCATCGTATTTAAAGCCCTTTCTGAAGAAGAGCTGAGACAAATCGTCGACCTTCAGATTAAGGAAGTGGCGGGTGAGGTTAGAGATAAGAAGATGTCGCTTGAAGTGACGGATGAAGTAAAAGCCTTAATCCTTAAAGAAGGCTTTGATGATAAATATGGTGCAAGACCGCTTCGAAGAACCATCCAAAGGCTTATCGAGGATGAGATTGCAGAGCTCTATATCCGAAAACTGATAGAGGAAGGCCATTTGCTTAAGGCTGTATTAGAAGAAAACAAGGTTAAAATCAAGGTCCAGTAGCGGATCAATTAAAGACTTAAATTAAAGGCTAAAACAAAATAGGGAGTTGCCGCAAATCGCGACAGCTCCCTTTTACATACAAAAACCACATATTTTAAAACTCCACTTGAATCGATTGCCCCTTATCGATAAAGGCCTGCATAACGTCTGCGGGGACAAGTCCGCCACCCGTCGCCCAGGAAATATGATGAGCATTTTCCATATGCTCCAGCAGCCCTGACTGTTTTAAAAACTCGAAGCCTTGAGTTTTATATAGCAGCCAGATAGGACCAACAAACCCGGCGAGTGCAGACGGCTCCAGCTTGATGTGTTCCGCGAGGTGAAGGACGTTGAGCATCCAGTACATCTTCTCATCAGAGACGGTATAGACGCCTTCTATGAGCGGCTCGATGACTTTACCTACAAACCCTGAGGGTCTCCCGACAGCAAGTCCGTCTGCATCGGTGATGTTATCGACGCCGATATCACCCACGCTGATGTGTTCATGCTTTCCAGTGGCCATCCCTAACAGCATGCAAGGCGCATGTGTGGGCTCTGCGAAGAAAATCTTAACGTGGTCTCCGTAGATCAGCTTCAGGCCATAAGCGATTCCGCCTGGGGCACCGCCGACGCCACATGGAAGATAGACGAACAGCGGATGCGTTTCATCCACGGGTATGTTTTTTTCCGTGAGTTGATCGCGAAGCCTTAAAGCGGCAACCGCATAACCATTAAACAAGGTAATCGAGTTTTCATCATCGATAAAGTAAGCAAATGGATTTTTTTCGGCACTTTCACGGCCTTCAGCCACTGCCACCGAGTAGTCGGCTTCATGGAGGATCACCTGCGCGCCTTTTTCTCTAAGTAACGCAACCTTCCAGGCTTTTGCGTCCTTCGACATGTGTACGGTAACATTGAACCCGATGGCCTTGCTCATAACACCGATACTAAGGCCTAGGTTTCCAGTGGAGCCTACCACTAAGGTGTAGCGCGAAAAGAGTGCCCGCGCTTCCTCTGAGGCAAGCTTGGCATAGTCGTCTTCAGTGGTAATAAGGCCATTTTCTAATGCCAGTTTCTCGGCAAATTGGATGACTTCGTAAACGCCACCACGCGCCTTAACCGAGCCTGCGATATCCAAATGGCTGTCTAGTTTTACGGACCAGTCGCCTAATATTCTGCCGCCGATAGCGGGAACCAGGCTCTTTTTAAGGACGGGAAGAGATCTAAGTTCCGATTCGATGATGCCGTCTGTGCGTTCAGTTTCCGGGAAAAGTTTTTTAAAGAGTGATGCGAAGCGTTTAAGTCTTTGATCAGCTTCTTTTATGCCCTCCAAATTTGGTAGCTGTGCATAAGTGCTATGGATTTGATCGAGCGCTTGTTTCGCGGGGCGTCTATGGGGATTGATCCAAAGGATTTCTTCATAGGCTTTTAGCGAAGCGATTATGGATTCACTACTTTTCATGGTCCACCTCATGGTTTTGATTTAAGTTCATCTTATCAGATTTCAGTGGGATTTAAAATCCCCATAAAGGGTGATATAATAAGGATTGAAATTGCAAATGCAAAGGAGACGCATATGACGATAAAAGAAATCAAATCCAAATACGGCCAAACCATTACCATGGGCATCAGTTTAATCCTGATCATCGCATTCTTCATCCCGTGGTTTTCAATTAATCCAGATTTTCAAATGTTTGCATCGTCCGATATGAAGATATCCGGCTTTAGCATCCTAAAGGGCATTCATTTTGCTGCACCGACAGTGTCACTTTTAGGAGAGGCCTATGGATTCCCACTGGCATCGAAGCTCATTTACTTAGGGTACATCATCGTATTGTTTCCTATCGTAGGAATCGCGGCCATCGTAATGAGTGGGCTTAGAAAGCCTAAGGCAGAGCTGGTTCATATGATCCACTACTGTGCCACAGCGGCATTCTTAACGCTATTTTTCATATTGATTTTAATCAATAAAGATGTCAGAGAGTTGTTTTTCGCAGTGATGAAGATAGGCTTCGGCTCGCTGTTGAGTCTACTACTGGCATTTGCGGGCATCGCCTTTTATTTTATTAAAGTAAAGTAGGCAGCTAATGAAGCATTATCGTCTTTTGGGCATTTTGCTACTTCTCGAAAATCATCCTGTACTGACGGCTAAAGAGATCGCTGCACATTTTGAGGTCTCTATCAGAACCGTCTACCGGGATTTAGAGGTGCTATCCGAAGCAGGTTATGGCATCGTTACAGAAAGTGGAAAGGGCGGCGGTATCTCTCTACAGTATAATAAACGCGTTAGAGTTAGCGCCATGGATGAACATGAGTTGATTAAGCTGGTGAGACAGTTTGCCCTAAAATCGGATGATGCCTCATATGAAAACATCGGTCTAAAGATTAGAAGCCAGCTCCCGCCAGAAGCCCAACTGGTCTATGACCGTTTGATCGCCGTGACGCTGGTGGATAACACCTACTGGAGCGGTAAAGCATCCACAGTTGAAGCCTATGTGTTATCGATCCAAGAGGCGATTCTAAAAAACAGAAAGCTCATCATCGATTATACCAGCGGTTCCGGATTCACAAACGATCGCATCATCTGGCCACTGGGCATCGTTAAAAAAGCACAGCAACAGTATCTGGTGGCGTACTGCGAAAAAAGGATGGAGAACCGAACGTTTAATGTGGATAAAATTTCGAGGTTGACGATCTCTGATGAGACCTATGAACCGCTGCCCTCATTTGATCTTAAGGCATTCTGGATGAATCAATCGCGGGAGTATAAAGCACCTATGACGCGTCCCGTTACTGAGGGACATAGTGACGCTCACTACCCGGTGACACTTAGGATAAATGATGCAGGTTTGGACCGTCTTAAGGGCTTTAGGATGATCCAAATGGAGGATGATCACCAGATTACTTTAGATTTTATTTCTGAGAACATCGCTTTTAATCACTTGATATTGATGTCTGAAATGATTCGTGTGATGCGTCCTGAGGCGTTGATTCAAAAGTTTAGGCAAAGGGCTTCGCAAATATTGGAACAATATGGGCTATAATTCACTGACATCCAGATGTCAACTAATGTCCTTTATAATGAGATTAGAAGTTTTGAAGTCATATCATTTAAGGAGAAAAGGCGATGGAAGCGAAAGTGGTCAATTTAAAATCTGAAAAGGTCATCGGGCTCGTGTATCGAGGACCCAATCAAAATGGCGAAATACCAGCCATGTGGGAGGTATTTAATACCCGTTTTAAAGAAATCATCAACCCCGATCTAACGAAGTTTTACGGTCTTTGCTATGATTGTGATACGCCAGGTTCATTTGCGTACATGGCAGGCTTGGCAGTAAGCGAGGTGACACAGCTACCAGAGGGCATGGAGTTACAAGAGCTACCTGCTGGAAAGTATGCGATCTTTACTTTTAAAGACCCTATCAGCAAAATTGGAGAGTTTTGGGACGCCATCTATAAAACGGGGTTAAAAGAAAATGGTTTAGAGGCTGTTAATGGCATGACGTTTGAGCTTTATGATGAGCGGTTTCATCAGACGGGTGAATGCGACATCTATATCCCGGTAAAATGATTGAGTACTCAGATCGAATAAAAAAAGGGAGTTGCTTTCCATCTCATTAGAGGGTAAGCAACTCCTTTGCTTTTAGATCTTTTCCTTAGGAATATAGTGAGTGTGAAGCAGCTCGTGCGCCTTATGGCTATTTGGCTTGCCGAGGTATTCATCGTAAAGCTGTTTGATATAAGGGTTGTCATGCGATTTACGCAGGACTTTTCCGCGGTCCTCTTGATAGATGGCTGCTTGACGTTTTTTGATGATATCCATATCGCCGTGGTGATATGGCTGGCCACCGCCACCGATACAACCGCCAGGACATGCCATGATTTCGATGGCGTCGAATTGTGAAATGCCATCGCGGATGTCTTCCAGCAGTTTTCGTGCATTACCAAGACCGTGGGCGATACCGATTCGGAGGTTCATGTCGCCCACCTTAACGGTGGCAGAACGGATTCCCTCAAGGCCTCTAAGTTGTTGGAAATCCACTTTTTCAAGTGTTTCACCAGTAATCCAGTCGTAAGCCGTTCTAACTGCGGCCTCGATAACGCCACCTGTGGTACCGAAGATGACAGAAGCACCTGTGCTCTCGCCGAGCAGGTGATCAAACTGAGATTCTGGAAGACCTGCAAAGTTAACCCCTGCTTCTTTCAGCATGAGTGCCAATTCCCGCGTAGTGATGACGATATCGACGTTATTATTATCGTCTTTCGTGAGCTCTGGTCTTGCAGCTTCAGCCTTTTTCGCTAAGCATGGCATAACAGACACGACGACGATGTCTTCTGGTTTCAGGCCCATTTTTTCGGCGTAATACGTTTTAATGATCGCACCTAACATGATTTGAGGGGATTTACAGGTAGATGGAATATCCAGCATATCTGGGAATTGGTGTTCAAAGAATTTTACCCAAGCAGGACAACAGCTGGTGAGCATCGGGAGCACACCACCGTTTTGAATACGGTGGATCAGCTCGGAGGCCTCTTCCATAATCGTCAGGTCAGCACCGAAGTCCGTATCGAAAATCGCGTCAAAGTGAAGTGCCCTGAGTGCGCTAACGAGCTTGCCGGTGGTAATCGTACCTGGATCCATACCAAACTCTTCGCCGATGGCCACGCGTACCGCTGGTGCCACTTGAACGACGACGTGCTTCTTAGGATCCGCAAGGTGATCCCATACCTTATCGGTATTGTTCACTTCTGTTAAGGCTGCTGTAGGACATACTGCCACGCATTGACCACAGAAGGTACATGAGGTGTCCACCATATCCAGATTAAAGGCAGGGCCGACGAATACGTTGAATCCCCGATTGACAGCAGACAAGATACCGCAAGTCTGTACCGTATTGCACATGGTTTCGCAACGGCGACACATGACGCATTTGTTAGGGTCTTTCACCAGTGCATAGGAGGAAGTATCTTTCGGATGATCCATCTTTTCACCTGCATACCTAATTTCGCGGATGCCAAGCTCTTGGGCAAGTGCCTGTAGCTCACATTCGAGGTTTTTAGGACAGAGGAGACAGTCAAATGGGTGATTGGAAAGTAGCAGTTCCACAGCAGTTCTACGTGCGGAAATGGCCCTTAAATTATCCGTTCTGATGACCATGCCATCAGTGCAAAGCTCTGAGCACGCTGGCGCTAAAGGTGCACGCCCCTCAACCTCTACGACACATACACGACAGGAGGCGCTTTGGTTTACGATACCGAAGTCCTTCAGGTTCATGTGACATAGGGTTGGAATTTTTACATTAACCGCCTTTGCAGCATCCAAAATCGTCGTGCCTTCAGGTACCTGCAAAGGGATGTCGTTAATTCTGATACTGAGCATTTTCATAAGAATACCCCCTTTAAGGTCTTAAGACAGCTTGGAATTTACAAGCTGTGTAGCAAGCGCCGCAAGCGATACATTTTTCTTCATCGATCACGTGCTTTTGCTTAGGAGCGCCTGAGATGCAGCTCACTGGGCACACGCGTGCACAAGCGGTACAGCCGATACATTTTTCTTCGATGATTTTATATTTGGCCAGTGCCTTGCAGGCACCTGCAGGGCAGCGTTTGTCCTGAATATGTGCGAGGTATTCATCATAGAAGTATTCCAGTGTACTTAAGATCGGATTTGGCGCCGTTTGACCAAGTCCGCATAATGCACTCTCTTTCACCGTTTTTCCTAAGGTTCTCAGCTTCGTGATGTCATCCATCGTGCCTTCTCCCTTAGTAATCTTATCGAGAATTTCAAACATGCGCTTCGTTCCCAGACGACAAGGTGTACACTTACCACATGATTCATCCTGAGTAAACTCGAGATAGAATTTTGCGATGTTCACCATACAGTCGTCCTCGTCCATGACGATCATACCACCTGACCCCATCATGGAACCGATCGCGCGCAGGCTCTCATAATCGATAGGCGTATCGAGATCCAGTGTGGTGATGACACCGCCCGATGGTCCGCCAGTCTGAACGGCCTTGAATTTTTTACCGCCGATGATGCCGCCGCCGATATCATAGATGATTTCACGTAATGTCGTTCCCATTGGAACTTCCACCAGACCGACGTTATTGACTTTGCCAGCCAGCGCAAAAACCTTAGTGCCCTTAGATTTTTCGGTGCCAATGCTACTGAACCATTCAGCGCCTTTTAATATAATCGGCGCTACGTTTGCCAGTGTCTCGACATTGTTTACCACAGTCGGTTTCCTATTATAGCCTTCTACAGCTGGATAGGGTGGCTTTTTAGTAGGTTCTCCGCGATTACCTTCAACAGAATGAATCAGGGCGGTCTCCTCACCACAAACGAAAGCGCCAGCCCCTAGTTTGATTTTTATGTCGAAGGAAAAGTTTGTCTCAAAGATTTGTTTGCCGAGAAGACCGTACTCTCTCGCTTGAGCGATGGCCACTTCAAGCCGTTTGATAGCAAGTGGGTACTCGGCGCGAATATAGATGATGCCTTCCTGTGCGCCGATGGCATAGCCTGCAAGCGCCATGGCTTCTAGAACGGAATGGGGATCACCTTCCAATATGGAGCGATCCATAAAGGCGCCTGGATCACCTTCATCTGCGTTACAGATGACGTACTTTTGGTCAGAAACTGTCTTGCGCGTAAGCTCCCATTTAAGTCCGGTGGAGAATCCGCCGCCGCCTCTGCCTCTAAGCCCGCTGGCCTTCATGATTTCGATCACCTTATCTGGCGTATACTCTGTTAATGCTTTTCCCAGAGCTTCGTATCCATTAAACGCGATATACTCGTTAATATCTTCAGGGTTGATTAAACCACAATTGCGAAGGGCGATGCGGTACTGCTTCTTATAGAAGCTCATTTCATCGTGCTTCGGTAATTTTTTTTGCGTTTCAGGTTCTTGATAAAGAAGCCGTTGAACGGTACGCCCCTTAATGATGTGCTCGCCTACGATTTCCGCGACGTCGTCTGGTGAAACCTTGACGTAAAATACATTGTCGGGATGGATTTTAACGATAGGCCCTTGACCGCAGAATCCAAAACACCCTGTTTTGATGACCCCAACTTCATCGCTGTAACCAGCGTCACTTAATGCCCCTTTAAATTTCTCGACGATTTCTAAGCTATCAGCCGATACACATCCAGTTCCGCCACAAACCATGATATGTGTTCTTTGTGTAGTCATACCCCAACCTCCTTACAGCGCGCTGTGATAAGTCTTGATCAACACATGATCGTCAAGGATTTGACCATCTTTAATATGTTTTTCAAGAATATCAGAGACGAACGCCTTGTCTACATTACCATAAATCGTGGGTTCATGACCTGGCATGTTGACTTGAACCGTTGGCTCGCTATGACAGTACCCCATACAGCCAACTTGGACGACCTTAATGTGTTCGATACCGTTTTGTGTGATCAATGCCACGAACTCATTAAGCACTTCACGGCTCCCAGCCGCGATGCCACAGGTCGCCATTCCTACGAGAATTTCAATGGTCTGATCATCTGATTCACCTGATTCGCGAAGTTTGACTTTTCTAATTTGCTCCTCGCGGATTCTTTTCAATTCTTCTAATGTTTTGACTGCCATTATGAATCACTTCCTTCCTGTGCACGGTAATCTGAAATGAGTCGTGCGACATCATGAGTGGTGACGTGTCCGAAGACCTTATCATTGATCATGACCACAGGTGCAAGGCCACAAGCACCGATACAGCGGACATCCTTTAAAGTGAAAAGCCCGTCAGAGGTGCTACCGCCTGGCTTGACGCCCAATTGGTCGGAGAATTCGTGCATGACCTTTTCGACGCCTTTAACGAAACAAGCGGTACCCATGCAAACATTAATGGTGTATTTTCCTCGCTTCTCCTGAGAAAAATACGAGTAGAAGCTGACGACGCCGTAGACTTTTGCGGCAGGAATATTCAGCTTTCGTGAAACATAGAGTTGAAGCTCGCTTGGCAGGTATCCAAACAGCTCCTGTGCTTTGTGAAGAATTGAAATCAGGGCTTCCTCTTCTGCGTTTTGTTCTTTAATAAAGGCATCCAAAACTTTCAACTTTTCATCCGCATGCTCAAGACTAAAAATATCCGACATAATGTCCATCCTTTCCTGTGCATATTTGCGAAATGGAGAATGCTGAATTAACTAACTATTCAGACAATTATAGTATATACCCACAGTTTTAAAATAAAAAGGTCAACCTTTACAATTTATCTATTGCTTTTTTTATTAAAAGGATTACACTGAATATGGCTCTAATATAGAGTTTGAATCCCCAGACTTCGAATCCTCGAATTTTGGGGTTTCCTTAATTGAAAAAGGAGAAAAAGTCATGTCGTTCGTTCGTAGCGGCCCAAGAATGCTCATCGTTGAGGTCAATGATGAAGACCACTTCAGGAGCTTTATAAAAAATCATTTTGTTCAAATGGAGCTGTCAAACACAGTTAAAACATTTGAAGACATCATTTCCGCCATGAATCATCATCAAACGCTGATTTATATCGCGGGTAATGCTAGAGAGAACATCCAACATTTTCTGATTGAAAAGTGCATCGTCATATATGACAGCGCACAATCCTTCTTAATGAATGTGATCAACTTTCATGCAGGCGGAAATGTCAAATTCGTGAGAAAATCGCCTAGAATCATTATCATGAAGGTCATCGGGGATATCGAAAAAACCATCAACGATATCAACGAAGACTTTAAAGCCAGTATCGAACCTACAAAAACAGTGATAACCGACCATTCTGAAGGCACTGTCATCCTCTTTACAAAGGGTAATTTAAATAAACGTTTGGAATTTTCCGAACTTTATAGTAAAAGTGTCTACACCACGGAGCATTTTTCGAAAACCATCAATAGCCTCGACCATCATGCTTTAAAGTACATCAACCGAAGTACCGCAAGTAAGGATTGGTATAATCTCATCATCAATATCAAGGATCGATTTGAGGAGTATAAAGCGCACTATGATCGACTCATCTATGTGTTTGACTGTCTGGGTGTGGGGATGGTATTAAAAGAAGGTTGGAGTGAAGATACGGGTAAGCTATTTAGCGCTCAGGGCGGCTATAAGGTCATCCTGTACACCTATATGGAGCCCTTAGAAATCAAAAAGATCATCTTTGCCCTTGAGTACATGGAAAATGGTGAGCACATCGCCGATTTTGAACTCTATTATAAAAAGAAACGCATCGGACGTGATGAGATAAAAGTGAAGAGCATCAACACGCCTGAAAGATTGAGCAACTATTATCGTCAAGAGCTCTATAAGAACTTGGAACTCGATGATATCGAGTACCTAAGGTCTTTAGAAGACTATATCTTCGCTTCTCGATAATTCAAAAACCTTTAATAAATGTTCCCGATTTGATATACTCATTAGGGGAACGAAACATATGCACGATTAAGCTGACCTGTTCGTCAGCTTTCTTTTTTTTGGAGGTATAATGAAGACCTTTTGCTTGCATATCCAATATGAAGGCACGCGTTACAAAGGCTGGCAACGCCTAAAACAAACAGAAATGACGATTCAGCAGAAAATCGAAGATACTCTAGGTAAAATTTTGGGCACACCGATCGAGATTCAAGGCTCGGGAAGAACGGATGCAGGGGTTCACGCCATTCATCAGGTGGCGAGCTTTAAGAGCGAAACGAACATGACGGCGCTACAGATTAAAGAGACATTGAATCGATTTTTACCTGACGATATCGCCATAATCGATGTCACTCATGCTAAGCCTGATTTTCATGCCAGGTTCCACGCTAAGGAAAAAACCTATCTTTATCGCCTTTGGATTGCGGATTACCCGCCGGTATTCGAAAGAAATTTTGTAACGGTTTACGAGGGCGGTCCTTTATCGTTAGAAGTCATGAAGTGCGCAACAGAAAAGCTGGTGGGTACGCATGATTACAAAGGATTTTCCACCGATAAAACGAAAAAATCAACGATTCGAACGGTATCTGCCATAGACATATCCGTACACGGACCGATGATGGAATTTAAGTTTACAAGCGATGGCTTTTTATATAATATGGTCCGTATTCTGGTGGGAATGCTCATCGAAATCGGCAATAACACTCGGGAAATCGCTTCCATCGATACGGTATTTGAAACGGGAATAAGGGCGAATGCTGGCGAAACAGCTCCTGCTAAAGGACTGGCATTACTTGAAGTCGTCTACTGATTGAATAGGGATGTTTATCTAAAGAAGGATAGGAGAAAATCATGAGCATATTATATTACGAATGCTTTGCGGGTTTAAGTGGCGACATGAATTTAGGGGCCATGATCGACCTCGGGGTTGATGTGAACCAGTTAAGGACAGAGCTATCAAAGCTTGGTCTTGATACAGCCTTTGAACTACGCTATAAAAAGGATGAAAAGCATGGCATCTATGGTATTAAGGTAGATGTGGTCGATCTAGAAAATCACCACGACCATGGACATACCCACGACCACGATCACGACCATGCCCACGAACATGCCCACGACCATGGACACGACCATACTCACGACCATACCCATAACCATGACCATGCCCACGATCATGCGCATGTCCACCGAAATTTCGCCAGCATCAAGGCGATGATTATGGCCAGTGCATTATCTGACCGCGTCAAACGCGATAGCGTGGGAATGTTCTTAATCATCGCTGAAGCGGAAGCGAAAATTCACCATAAGACCATCGATGAGGTTCACTTCCACGAGGTGGGTGCCATCGATTCCATCGTCGACATCGTGGGGGCTGCAATCTGCATGGAAATTTTGGAGATTGAAAGCGTGATGGCTTCCTCGCTTGAGGTTGGTAGCGGCTTCGTTAAATGCGCCCATGGCCTTATGCCTATCCCAGCGCCAGCGACGGCTGAAATTTTAAAAGGGGTTCCTATCAAATCGCGCGTATCCGGCTTCGAAATGACGACGCCCACAGGCGCAGCGATCCTTAAATATTATGCGTCTCAGTACACAGACCATCCTGAGCATGTGATAGAACAGGTGGGATATGGTCTTGGAACGCGTAATCTGGAGATTCCAAATCTGGTACGTGTGATGCGGGTAAAGGGATTGTCACCAGAGAAGGATAAACCGAAGCAATGGATTCTGGAAACCAATATCGATGACATGAGCTCGGAGCTGTTAGTATATGCAGAGGAGCAGCTGTTTAAGGCAGGTGCGCTGGACGTGTATAAGACGCCGATCATCATGAAAAAAGGACGCCCCGCCATCAAGCTGACGATTTTAGCGTGGGAGAACACCATAAAGGCGCTTCAAAAGGTGGTCTTTAGCGAGACGACGTCCATCGGCATGCGTATGTATCCCGTGGAAAAGGTGAAGATTCAGCGCGTCTTTAAAGAGGTCGCGACGTCGCTTGGTGTGGTACCTGTGAAGCTTGCCTATTTTGATGGGGAGTGCGTCAATACCAAAGTGGAGTATGAAGCGCTTAAGAAAATCGCCGAAGAGACAGGTGCGTCTATAAAAGTGGTTAAGCAAAGAATAGAAAGAGAGATAGAAAATCATGCATGATTTGATAAAAGATAAAGTGGGGAAGCTAAGGGCTGAAGATAAGGGGTTTGACCGTTTATGTGAGGATTTGGCCAATTTAGGTGGATTGGTTGTGGCCTTCAGTGGCGGCGTGGATAGTACGTTTTTGCTCGCAGTGGCCAGTGAAATAATAGGCGAAAAAGCAATCGCGCTTACGGTGCATTCACCTTATATCGCCAACTGGGAAATAGATGAAGCAAAAGCACTCACCTCTATGCTCGGGGTTGAGCATGTCATGTTGGAGGTAGGCGTTCCAGAAATCATCGAAAACAATCCAGTGGACAGATGCTATTTATGTAAAGGGGTCATTTTTTCCAGCATTAAAGCATTTGCCGCCAGTAGAGGCATTCACACGGTCGCCGACGGATCGAATGCTGACGATACGAAGGATTATCGACCGGGCATGCGCGCGCTGAAGGAGCTGGCAATCGCCAGTCCACTGCTCGAGAACGGCATCACGAAGGATCAAATTCGCAGTTGGTCGAAAACATTGGGCTTAGAAACATGGGACAAGCCACCTTATGCGTGTTTGCTGACCCGTCTACCCTATGGGACGCCGATCGTCGATTCAGATTTGAGAATGATTGAGGCCGCTGAGCATTATTTGATCAAGCGCGGCATTAGAGCGGTTCGCGTAAGAAAGCATGGCGATGTGGCTAGAATTGAAGTGGACGTAACGGAATTGCATAAGCTTCTCGACCAGGTCATCATGAAGGAAACGGCTGTGGCGCTAAAAGCTTTGGGCTTTGCACACGTGGCTTTAGACCTCGAAGGGTATACCATGGGGTCGTTTAATAAGGAGGTCGGTTCATCATGACAACCGAGACAATCAAGGCCCTGATGGAAAAGGTGAAATCGGGTGAAGTCGAAATCGATTCAGCGGTTAAGGTGCTAGAGACCTTGCCATTTTCTGATCTCGAGTTCGCTGTAATCGATCACCACCGAGCACACCGGACTGGACATGCAGAGGTCATTTACTGTGAAGGGAAGACGCCTGATCAGATCAGTACCATCGCGGCGCATATGGTATCTAAGGGATCAAGTGTCTTAGCCACTCGAGCTGGACTGCAGGCCTTTGATGCTGTAAAGGAAAAAGCTGAGTCGGCCGTGTACAATCCCATCGCGCGCACCATCACCATCAACCCGCCTGAGATTCAAAATCCGGACGCATACATCGCCATCGTGGCAGCGGGAACCTCGGATTTGCCGGTTGTTGAAGAAGCCTATGAAACATCGAGGGCACTGGGTTTTAGGGCTGAGAAAATCGTCGATGTCGGCGTCGCGGGCATTCATCGATTATTTGCACGGCTTGATGTCATCAGAAATGCAAAGGTCGTGATCGTGGTTGCGGGTATGGAAGGGGCACTGGCCAGCGTCATCGGTGGACTCGTGGACAAGCCCGTCATCGCCGTACCCACCAGCATCGGGTATGGTGCCAGCTTCGGAGGCGTCAGCGCGCTTCTGACCATGTTAAACAGCTGTGCATCAGGTGTCACAGTCGTCAACATCGATAATGGTTTCGGTGCGGCCTTCGCAGCAGCACAGATCATGCGATTATAATAAATAAACGCCATACTGATTTTTAGTCAGTATGGCGCTTTTTCATTTAGTAAGCGTCCATTATGAGAGTAAGAGGGATTCGTTATAAATTTTGAGTTCATCTTCAGTGGTAGGTACGGGAAGCTGGAGGCCATGCGGTTTCTTTACGCCCGCTTCATCAATACAGACGAAGGTGATGAAGCCTTCCACAGAGCAGCCTTGATCGCTTACATCGGTGACGCGTCCATGCACCGTGATGCTGGTATTTCCAGTTTTGACCACACGCGTGGTTAGCTTGATGATTTGACCCTTTTGTGCTGGCTTAGAAAATTTCATACCGTGGAGCTTTACGCAGACGATTTCTTCTGGGTTGCCGTGCATGGAAGCAGCAGCGATAAAGCAGCCTTCCACGAACCATTCGGCCATTCTGCCGGCGAATAGGGTGCCATGGTGGTTAAGGTCTTCCGATTTGACGAGTCGTGTCATGGTAAAGGTTTCATTCTTTTTCATAGGGTTCTCCTGATTATTCATAATGGGGGGGCGCTTCGTTATAGAAATAAAATATCATATGTTGGTGATTTTGTCTTTTGATTTAAAAATGTTTAAGTTTACCGTAAAAACGCTTAAATCAATTAAGTGATCGTGCGCTCGACCTATTATTATTAAGTGGTAGATTTGTGTATTTGCATACAATCTCAGCGCACTCCAAATCGTCAAAAAAATATCAACAAAAATGAAAAATGTAACACATGTTACCGAAAGTCTTTTATGACTACGCTATGATAAGGATGTAGTTGGCGATGAGACAAGCGCCAAAATTGGATTCGACATAGAAAAGTTAAAGGAGATCGGGATAATGAGTATGTTTTGTTTTCAATGCCAAGAGGCAGCTGGCGGAAAAGGCTGTAGCAAAATCGGCGTGTGCGGAAAGACAGATGATGTAGCGAACCTTCAAGATTTATTGATTTTTACATTAAAGGGCGTTTCAGAATATAACCAACAAGCAAGAAGAGCAGGCTTAAATACACCAAAGGCAGACCACGTGTTATTAGACGGATTGTTTGCGACGATCACGAATGCAAACTTCGACCCAGAAGCCATCAAAACGAAGATTGAGGGCGCACTTTCTGCGAGAGAAGAAATCAAGCAAGCACTCGCAAATGCAGGCAAGCTCGAAGCAAAAGCGTATCACGAATCAGCAACTTGGACAGGCGCACGTGAGTCGTTTGAAGCAAAATCAGCTGAACCTCAAATCGGCGTTCTCGCAACTGAAAATGAAGATGTGAGAAGCTTAAGAGAGCTCATCGTTTACGGATTAAAAGGAATGGCTGCTTATGCTGAGCATGCAGCAAACTTAGGTCATAAGGATGAAACCATTTATACCTTTATCGAAAAAGCGCTTCTCGCGACGATCAATGATTCCCTTACAGCGGATGAGCTCGTATCGTTGACACTTGAAACAGGTAAGTTTGGTGTCAATGTCATGGCATTACTGGACACAGCGAACACAAGCGCATACGGTAATCCAGAAATTACAGAAGTAAACATCGGCGTTAGAAACAACCCAGCCATCTTGATCAGTGGACACGACCTGAAAGATATGGAAGAGCTTTTAGCGCAAACGGAAGGCACAGGCGTAGACGTTTATACACACAGTGAAATGCTTCCAGCACACTACTACCCAGCGTTTAAAAAATACACGCATTTTGCAGGTAACTACGGAAATGCATGGTGGAAGCAAAAAGAAGAATTTGAATCCTTTAATGGGCCAATCGTCTTCACGACGAACTGTATCGTACCACCACTTGCAAGCTATTCTGATCGCGTTTACACCACAGGGTCATCAGGCTTCACTGGATTTAAACACATTCCTAATCGCGTAGAAGGTGGCACGAAAGATTTCAGCGAAGTGATCGCACACGCTAAGCGTTTGCCATCACCTACCGAAATTGAAACAGGTACAATCGTCGGTGGTTTTGCACACAACCAAGTCTTAGCGCTTGCTGATAAAGTGGTTGATGCCGTTAAAACTGGCGCGATCAAGCAGTTCTTCGTCATGGCAGGTTGTGACGGCCGTATGAAGTCGAGAGATTACTATACAGAGTTCGCAAAAGAATTGCCGACAGATACGGTTATTTTAACAGCTGGCTGTGCTAAATACCGTTATAACAAGCTTGGTTTAGGCGATATCGGTGGTATTCCTAGAGTACTCGACGCGGGACAATGTAACGATTCATACTCATTAGCGGTGATCGCATTAAAGCTTAAAGAAGTATTTGAACTCAACGACATCAATGAGTTACCAATCTCTTACAACATCGCATGGTATGAGCAAAAAGCGGTTATCGTCCTCTTAGCGCTTCTTTACCTCGGCGTTAAAAACATCAAGCTTGGACCAACACTTCCAGCATTCCTTTCACCAAATGTGGCAAATGTTCTCGTGAATACATTTGGCATCAACGGCATCTCAAACGTGGAGCAAGACATCGTTCAATTTTTAGGTTAATCTCCGTCAGACCAAATAGATGAGGAAATTAATAAAGGGATTTATATGAAAGCCTGCAGAGGACACCTCTGCAGGTTTTTGTTTACAATATGGAAACAAACCCTAAATTGAACACGAGAGAGGATTAGGCTATACTTAGGGAGTAGAATGGAGGTAACAAAATTGAATCAACATCAGATTAAAGCCGTGATATCAGATCTTGACGGCACATTATTGAACGGTGCCCATATGTTGGGCGAATATAGCAAGGAAGTGGTGAAGGCGCTCGTCGCCGAGGGGGTCCATTTTATGATCGCCACAGGCAGACACCATCGCGATGCAGGTCAAATTAAAAAGAATCTCGGTATCGATGCCTATATGATCACTGCAAATGGTGCCACAGTGAGCAATCCAAAAGGAGAACTCATCTACGAGGCGACACTTGACCGCGAGGTGGTGACGTCTATCTTATCGTTTCCCATAGAGAAAGGTGTCTTTAAAAATCTGTATCAAGGGGATCACTGGCTTATGGAAGAATCCGATAAGGTCTTCGACGATTATTATCAGGAAGGCGATTTTCAGTACACGCTGTGCAAGTTTGATGAGGTTTTACACCTTCCCATCAATAAAGTGTTCTTTACGGCATTTGATCAGGCGAAGCTATTGCCTTTAGCAGATAAGATTAAAGAAAAGCACGGTGACCACGTGGAAGTGACGTTTTCCATGCCGGAATGCCTAGAAATCATGCCTAAGGGCGTAAACAAGGGAACCGCCATTATTAAGACACTGGAATTGTTTGGAATAGGTGCACATGAAGCCATCGCCTTTGGGGATGGACTTAATGATTATGAGATGCTGAAGGTCGTCGGCAAAGGGTATCTGATGGCAAATGCCAACACTCTTCTAAAGGAGAAGCTACCCACGCATGAAACCATCGGTCACCATAATGATGAAGGTGTGGCGAAGCACATCGTCAAATTGTTTGGACTTGGACTATAGCGAAAATTTGATTATAATGAAATTATGAAATTGCCCTTATAAAAGGTCTCGGAGGTCGCGATTGCCCATGCAAATCGTTAAAGTCAAAATGCCACATCATCCATATGAAGTTCAAATTGCTTCCGGTCAATTAAATGGCACCTTTATGACGGGATTAATCTCGCGGTATAACAGTGTTTCCGATTATGTCATCATCACCGATGCGCAGATTTTCGGACTTTATAGCGATTGGCTTACCGATAGGAACGTCATCATCGTAGCGAGTGGTGAAAGCAGTAAATGCTTCAGTATGCTGGAAAATGTCCTCGAGCAAATGGCTTCTTATCAGCTGACGCGAAATGGACTTGTCATCGCTTTTGGTGGCGGTGTGATCGGTGATTTGGCAGGATTTGCCGCATCGGTATATAAGCGTGGGATTCGGTGGATCGGCGTTCCCACCACATTGCTCAGTATGGTGGATAGCAGTGTCGGGGGTAAGGTGGCGGTGAACCTAAGGGCCGGTAAAAATCTGGCGGGTGCTTTTCATCAGCCGGAAGCCGTGTTTATTGATCCTGTGATGCTAGACACATTGGACAAACGAGAAGTTTCAAACGGTTTGGCTGAGATGGTCAAGCTAGGCGTGGCACTGGATAAGGATTATTTTGAGGCGCTCGAGCGCTTTCCTATAGAAAAGGTTTTTTCAGCACATGAACTGACATCACATGAAGCAGAGCGCTGGTCCGACCTCATCCGTCGCGCTTGCGAGATTAAAGCGGAAATCGTCGCCTCTGACGAACGCGATACGGGAAGGCGAATGCTGCTCAACTTCGGACATACCATTGGGCACGCCATTGAACGTTATGATTCATATCGTGAACGATTACATGGTGAAGCCGTGGCCATGGGCATGTGGCTAAAGTGTCGCATCGCCCATTCGGAGGGATTCATAAGCGCTGATGTACTGCTGCGTATCGGGTGTCTGCTTGACCGATGTGGACTTAAGCGCACACTTCCACCTATGGAAATAGATGCTTTCCGATCGCTTTTAGAGGGCATCGGCCATGATAAGAAGCAGGATCACCAAATTCACGAGGGTCAAGTGAACTGGGTCGTGTTAAGAGGGCTTGGGAGCAGTACGCTGGCGTCTTTACCTTACCACGAAATGATGAACAAGCTTGAAGAAGCCTATAAGGAGTAAACCTTGATCGATATCGTCACTATCACCCCAAATAAGTTAAAAGGAACCCTCAGACCGCCATCGTCGAAAAGTGCTGGTCATCGCGCCATCATTTGTGCAGCCTTATCTAAGGAAATATCCATTATATCAGGTGTGGACCGTTCTGAGGACATCGATGCCACCATCGAGGCCATGACCGCGTTTGGTGCCCATATCCATTTCGGTACACACGGTGAATTTACGATCCATCATCCTGCCATCACGGGGGATCAAATAACGCCAGACGACCCGCATCAGTTGATTACCATCGACTGTAAAGAGTCGGGATCTACGGCGCGTTTTTTGATGCCTTTTTTTCATTTGGTACCGAGTCCGGTGCGGTATATCGGCGCAGCAGGATTAAGGGCACGCCCTTTTGATCTTTACCGTGATTTGTTCTTAAGCCAGGGCATTTCTTACGAGGATGAGAACGGAAGGCTCCCTATAACCCTTTCCGGTCGCTTGAACCCCGGCCATTTCATTATCAAAGGCAATGTCAGCTCTCAGTTTATCAGTGGCTTACTGTTTATTTTGCCACTTTTAAAGGAAGAGTCGGTTTTGACGGTGATTCCCCCCTTCGAATCGAAGGATTACGTCGCATTGACGCTGGAAGCATTAGACGCGTTTGGTGTAAAGGTTATTCAAAAAGACCCGCTGACTTTCTCGATTCCTGGTAATCAATCCTATCGTGGGCATAATGCAACGGTTGAAGTGGATTATTCCCAGGCGGCTTTCTGGCTCATGGCCAATCATTTAGGCGCGGATATTCGCCTAGAAGGCTTATCGCCTATCTCGAAGCAAGCGGATCGTGTCATCACACAATTTATCGATGAAATGTCTCGTCCGAATGCAGGTGCTGAGCGCGTCTTCGACGTTTCGCAATGTCCGGACCTGCTGCCTATATTAGCGACCGGCCTCTGCTTGACCCCTGGACGCTCCAGAATCAAAGGTGGCGAGCGCGTACGGATAAAAGAATCCGACCGAATTCATGCCATCGCCACAGAGCTGAGTAAGCTAGGCGCCCATCTAAATGAAACGCCAGATGGATTGATCATCGAGGGTGTGGAGACTTTAACGGGTACTGAGGTGGAAGCGTGGAATGATCACCGAATTGCGATGGCGCTGGCCATAGCAGCGATGAGAGCAACCGGCACTGTGACGCTTCATGGGGCAGGTTCAGTAAGAAAGTCTTACCCGAAGTTTTGGGAGGATTATCAAGCTTTAGGAGGAACATTAAATGTCAAGTAGCCTCGGACAGTTTATCAAATTGACGTTATTCGGAGAATCCCATGGTGAATCGGTGGGCTGTGTCATCGATGGCTTGCCGCCAGGACTGACCATCGATTTTACGCATGTGGATACGCGCCTTAATCAAAGAAGACCTGGAAATCATGGATTAACCTCCCAGCGGACGGAAACGGACCAGTATCATATCTCCAGTGGCTTATATCAGGGAAAAACCACAGGGACGCCGTTGATGGTGAGTTTTCCAAATGCAGATCGAAGGTCTGCCGATTATGACCAGATAAAGCGCGTTTATAGGCCAGGACACGCAGATTATACCGGTCAGGTTAAATATAAGGGGGCCAATGATCCACGCGGTGGTGGTCATTTTTCGGCGAGATTGACAGCCCCGATCGTATTCGCAGGTGCCATCGCTGAACAACTCCTTAATGAAAGAAATATCCACATCGCCGGACATATCCTTTCCATCGGAAAAGCAAAAAGCCAAAGCCTTTCAGAGTTCAGCGGTTATGATGAGACTTTAGAGGTATTAGACAAAGCGCCCTGCAATCTGCTCCATGGACATGCAGAAAAGCTACTCGCTGAGGTGGAGGAAGCAAAGCAAAATAAAGACTCAGTCGGTGCGGTGGTGGAAGCTGCCGTATTCGGACTTCCAGTCGGGCTTGGTGCGCCATTTTTCGATACGGTGGAAAGCCGATTATCGTATGCGCTGTTCGCTATTCCCGCTGTAAAAGGCGTTAGCTTCGGCGATGGATTCGATTATTCTAAAAAACGCGGCAGTGAAGTGGTGGATGCCTTTGTTTTAGACCATCAAGGCAACGTGAAAACCAACGCCAACCATAATGGCGGTGTTAATGGCGGCATCACCAACGGGATGCCACTGCTGTTTAAATGTGCCTTTAAGCCGACTGCCTCCATAACTGGTAAAATGGAAACGCTTGATTTTGAAAGTGGTGAAATGACCACGTTGGAAATAGAGGGACGACATGATCCATGCGTTGCGCTTAGAGCAGTCCCAGTGGTGAAAAGTATCGCGGCATTAGTAATCCTCGATATGATGCTGGAATCACACTTGATTGAGTAAGGAGCAGGCCATGACTAAGCACTATGCATTAATCGGTGAAAGCTTATCCTATAGCCGTTCTCCAGAAATCCATGCAGCCATTTTGAATTACTTAAAAGCAGAAGGGACCTATGAACTTAAGGAAATCACTAAAGCGTCGTCTGTCGATCTTCAGGCGCTTTCCGGTATTCTAGCGGGTTACGACGGCTTCAATGTGACGATTCCCTATAAAACCACCTTAATCCCACTCATGGATGAGATTGATCCGTTAGCTCAAAGGATAGGTGCCATCAATACAGTCCACCGAAAGCAGGGAAAATTTATCGGGTATAACACCGATTATGACGGCTTGAAGCATGCCCTCAAGCAGCTGGGCATTATGGATAACCGGCCATATTCTCGAGGTGTAATCCTCGGTACGGGCGGTTCTTCTAAGATGGCTGAGGTGCTGCTGGAGGACCTGAATTTTAACGAGATTATCGTCGTATCTCGAACACCGGCGCGCTATAAAGGAGCGCATAAGGTGGTGGATTATGATACTTTTTTTAGAAGTGATTTCACCGCTGAGCTCCTACTGAATTGCACACCCCTTGGGCATCAAGAGGATCCGCTGATCGCCTTTTTTAAACCGGAGGTGTTCGATCGCTTTACGCGATTTATGGACCTGGGGTATAATCCCTCTGTGACGCCATTGATGCGGATAGCGGCCAAATCGAACGCGCAAATGATGAATGGTTTTCTTATGCTAGTGGCGCAAGCTGTTTATGCTGAACGCATCTGGCATCTAAGCAAATTCGAAGGCGATGGCAGTGTCGATCTGAATCAGCTGATTGAGATGGTTTATGATGCACTGAACAAGTGAGAAGTTGACGATGAATGAATTATGAACAGATGTTCAAATTTTGTACATGAAGTTGTACAGTAATTGGACATCTGTTTGTTTTTTTGACAAAGAAGGTGAACGGACCTTATGGCAGTGCGCTAATTACCAACACTTCTTGGTATTTTTCATCCCCACGATAACTTGGCATGGGTCTTGCTTTATGATTAGGTGGAATATTCAATTTAATAATTTCAAAAATGGGGTGAATTCGTGAGTACTTTTATTCAAGTCATACTGCGTAGCTTAGAAACAGGCAGTATTTATGCTTTAGCTGCGCTCAGTATCATCATTATCTTTAGAACCTCGAACATCGTCAACTTTTCACAGGGGGCTGTGGGGATGTTCAATACCTTTGTGGTCACCTACCTATTCAACACCATGGGGATCAACATTTGGCTCGCGGCATTAGGGGGGATTGTCAGTTCCATTTTGCTGGGAATTGTCATCGACCTCGTCATCATCCGCCATACGAAAAAGGTACATCCTGAAGCGAAGCAAATCATCACGCTGGGAATGATGATGATCGTTCTGGGAATCGCGCCGATCCTGTTTGGTGTGGATCCACTAAGGCTTCCAAAGATGATTGAGACAGGCAACCTTTCTGTTCTAGGTGCGGATATTTCGTATAACGGCTTATTCAATATCTTCTTCGGCTTGTTGGTAATGGGTGGGCTCTTCTTTATCCTTCAAAAGACCAAAATCGGATTAGCTGTGCGTTCCACGGCATCAAATGAATATACTGCAAAGCTCATGGGTGTTCCGACGAAGACCGTTACCATGGGCGCATGGGCAGTGGCAGGAGCACTGGGTGTCATCTCAGGCATCATGACAGCGCCTATGACCTCAGTAACCCTTCATATCCTAGATGACGTTCAGCTCAATGCACTGATCGCTGTCGTGCTAGGCGGATTTCAAACCTTTTATGGTCCAGTCGTCGGAGCATATATCATCGGTGTTGGGCGAAACCTGCTTTTATTCTATGGCAGTTCCGTCTGGGGAGGCCAGATTCTGTATATTCTGATATTGCTATTCTTAGTGTTCAGACCACACGGTTTGTTCGGTAAGAAAATCGTTAAGAAGGTATAGGTGACCTCATGAAAAAACTCATAAAAAATCCACACTTGCACTTCATATTCCTGGGCTTATTATTAATGATCGTCCCGAAACTCGCAGAAATGGGGCTCTTTAAGGTAAGCTATGTCACCACGTTAGGTGGTACGTTCATACTGGCCATCGCTGCTTTAGGCCTTAATATCCTTCTCGGATTTTCAGGGCTGGTCTCTTTAGGCACCGCCGGTTTTATGGGACTGGCCGCTTACCTTTCAGCGTATTTCACTGTGGATTTAGGACTCTCCTTTGAACTCAGTTTGATCCTCGCGGTTGTGATTCCCACTATCGTAGGGATTTTAGTGGGTCTGGTCTCGCTAAAAATCGAGGGCATCTACCTCGCCATCGCCACACTTGCCGTTTCTGAAATCCTACGAAAAACATTTGAAGAGTTCGACTTTTTCACAGGTGGCTTCAGTGGTAAGACCGCGAGTTATCCGACGTTATTAGGCACTTATGAGCTTGACCGCGCGGGGATGTATTACTTCGTCGTAGCGGTACTGATTATCGTCATGCTGATCACCTATAACATGATGAATGGCCGATTAGGCCGAGCGCTGAACGCCATGAGAGGTAGCGAAGCGGCTTCACAAGCCATGGGCGTCAACCTTCTGAATCATCGTCTCATCGCGTTTGCACTGGCGACGATGTATGCCAGCATCGCAGGTGTTTTATACGTTCACTTTATCAAATATTCTTATCCGTCCATCTGGACGCTCAAGCTCTCCTTAGACTTCCTGGCCATGATCGTCATAGGCGGTCTCAGGTCCATCTACGGCACGCTTTTAGGCGCGTTTATCGTGTTCGCAGTGCCCGATCTGTTCCTTAAACAAATACCGTTCTTCAGCGAAATGTCCTACGTCTTAAACGGCGTTCTCATCATACTCGTCATCATTTTTTATCCAAATGGACTCATTAACATGTTTGCGGATATTAAAAGGCTGTTCAACAAACTCAGTAAAGGGGAGGGCAAATAGTCATGGAGAATTTAAATGGCTTGGTACTGAAGGTGGATGCCCTTTCCATCGCATTCGGGGGACTAAAGGCAGTGGATAACCTCTCCTTTGATATTAAGGAAAACGAAGTGTTCGGTTTAATTGGTCCCAATGGTGCAGGAAAGACCACCGCATTCAACTGTATTACGCAGTTTTATAAGCCTAATTCAGGGACTTTGCTCTTTAAGGGCAGAGATGAACAGGTTCACGATCTACAGAAAAAGAAGGTCCACGAAATCATCAAGCTTGGACTCGTCAGAACCTTTCAAAACGTCGAGCTGATTAGGGAGTTATCCGTTATCGATAACGTCCTGATCGGTGCACATGTGGATTTTATATCGACGATCATCGATCAAGCCTTTAGGCTTCCTAGAGCAAGACGCGAAGAAAAAGCCCTTCGAAAGGAGGCGCTTAGAATTCTAGGTGTCTTAGGAATCGAAGACCGTGCCCTGCTTCCGGCAGGTGGACAGCCATATGGTGTTTTAAAGAAAGTGGAGTTTGCCAGAGCACTTATGTCAAACCCGCGACTCATTATTCTTGATGAGCCAGCAGCAGGTTTAAATGACAGTGAAACCATCGAACTGGCTAAGCTGATACGAAAGCTTCGTGATGAGCTTGGATGCTCCATCCTTTTGGTTGAGCATGACATGCGACTCGTCATGGATGTGTGCGACAGGATTTGCGCCATCTCCTTTGGTAAGTTCTTAGCGGTTGGCACACCAAAAGAAATAAAGGAAAATAGAGATGTTCAAATTGCTTATCTAGGAATCGAGGTGGAAGCCAATGCATAGAAATGAAACCAAGGCTTTGACGGTGTCAGGTTTAGTGGTGCGTTATGGCGCGGTAGAAGCACTAAAAGGCATTGACCTGGATGTAAGAGAGGGAGAAATCGTCGCCCTATTAGGTGCCAATGGCGCTGGTAAAACATCGACGCTGAGAACCATCTCGGGGCTCGTAGAGGCAACTGGAGGGTCGATTAAGCTACATGGAAAGGAACTCGTAGGACTTGAAGCGGAAAAAATCGCTTATGCAGGCGTTGCGCAGTCGCCTGAAGGTCGCGCAGTCTTTAGAGATTTTACCGTCGAAGAAAATCTGAAAATCGGCGCGTTTACGTTGAAAGATAAAAAAGCCATTTTAGAAAACTTTGAACGGGTCTACCGATACTTTCCTGTATTAAAAGAGCGCAAGAACCAGGTGGCATCTACGCTATCAGGCGGCGAACAACAGATGTTGGCCATCGCACGTGCACTCATGAGCAGCCCTAAGATCCTACTTTTGGACGAGCCCTCGCTGGGGTTAGCACCCCTCATCGTCCAGGACATCATGAGAATCGTTAAAGAAATAAAGAACGAGGGCACAACAGTGGTCATCGTGGAGCAAAATGCGGCGCAGACACTAAAAATTGCAGATTATGCGTATTTGCTTGAGCTAGGAAAAATAAAAAAACAAGGACCAGCAGAGGAACTTAGAAATGATCCCGCGCTCATCGAGGCCTATTTGGGATCGCATTAATGGGAATTATTGAATTTGAGGTATTCATTTGAAGCCACGCTTCAAATGATATATTAACAGCCAAGACTTAAGAGGAGGAATTTCAAATGAAAAAGTTTTTATCGCTTTTATTGGTCTTCATGATGGTGTTTTCGTTTGCAGGTTGTGCAAAGCAGGAGACTGAAACAGAAGCAACGACTGCTGCAGCAGCAGGGGAAGAAACAACCGCTGCAGTAGAAGAGTTAGAGTGGGCACAAGGCATCACGGATACTGAAATTATCGTCGCTAACAGCGCAGCGACATCAGGTGCGTTCGCGCCAGTAGGCGTTCCATTTAACGCAGGTATTGAAGCTTACTTTAAGAAAATCAATGATGAAGGTGGCATTCAAGGCAGACAACTCGTTTTCAAGCACGTGGATGACGAATTCGATCCTGTAAAAGGTAAAGCGGCACTTTCAAGCTTCGTAGAAGATGAAAAAGTATTCGCGATCGTCGGACATTTTGGTACACCTGTCGTAGCGGCAACGATCGAAGACATTAAGAGCTATGGCATCCCAGCGGTTTACTTTGCCACAGGTATCGGTCAACTTTATAACGACAATGCTACTGACGAAGGCAGAAATATTTTCCCAGTTCAACCAATCTACAAAACTGAAGGTAAAATCATGATCGCGCGTGCAGTGGGCGACTTCGGCGCTAAAAAAGTCGGCATCATCTATACTAACGACGATGCTGGAAAAGACCTCTTATGGGGCGCGCAACAAATGGCAACTGAACTCGGTGTCGAGCTCGTGGAGCAACAAGTGGCTGCAGGTGCAACTGACGTTTCATCAGCCGTTACAGCGATTAAAGAAGCGAATGTTGACTTTATCGTAGGCGCTGCTATTCAAGCGACTTTCCCAACAGTCGTAAAAGAATTAGCGGCACAAAACGTGGATAAAGACGTGATTACAACTTACGTTAACGTTTCACCAGTCATCGCTCAAGGCGTGGTAAACGAAATCGCTGGTAAATTTGATGTATACGGCAGCGGCTGGGTATCATTCGAAGGCGATAGAGCAAAAGCTTTAGAAGAGTTCGCAAAATTCACTGTTGGCTATGAAACAAACGTTTATGCCATGACTGGCTGGATTGCTGCACACTTCTTCGTAGAAGGCCTCAAGCGTGTGGATGGCGTCATTACTTGGGATAATTATATGGATGCCCTTGAATCGGCTCCGATCCAAAACCCATTCGGTGGTGAAATCAACTTTGGTGGTGGCTTAAGAGCAGGTACTCAAGAAATGAACCTTTCTAAAATCAATCCAGACAATAAAGATGGTGAATGGGTTCCAGTAAAAGAGCTTCAAACGATAGAATCAATTATCGGAAAATAATTGCATAATAACTGACTGCGATCGCAGATGAATCCCGCCCATTTTCCATGTATAATGGAGTGGGATTCATTTTTAGTGAATAGGTGTCATTGTTTATTAGATAAGGGTGGCAAAATGATGAACGAATTTGAGTTTAAAAAAATACAGATTGGTAATGAAGTGCTGGCGTACAGGGAAGGTGGCGAAGGAGAGCGGACATTGCTGCTCATCCATGGCAACATGTCCTCTTCAGCGCATTTCGACCACTTGATGGACGCGCTCTCAGACGCGTTTAAAATCTATGCGGTGGATTTAAGAGGTTTTGGGCATTCTTCCTATCATGAAGCCTTTGACAGTTTAAAGACACTGAGTGAAGATCTAGAAATTTTCATCGATAAACTAAGATTAAAAGACATCGAGGTTTTAGGCTGGTCCACAGGTGGTGGGATCGCCATGCATTTAGCGGCGGATAATCCAGAGCTGATCAAGCGGTTGATTCTCATGGAAAGCGTGGGCATTACGGGATATCCCATGTTTAAAAAGGATGCCACAGGTCAAGCCATCTTAACGGAGCTGCTGATGACGAAGGAAGAGATCGCAGCCGATCCGATCCAGGTCGCTCCGGTCCTCGATGCAATCGCTTCTAAAAATGGGGCGTTTTATAAAGCGTTATGGGATGCAGCCATCTATACTGCTGGAAAACGACCAAATGCTGACGATTATGCGCGCTATATCGACGAGATGCTGCTTCAAAGAAATTTGGTGGACATCGACTATTCTCTAACGCGCTTTAATATTTCAAACCAGCATAACGGCTACTGTATGGGCTCTGGGGATATCGGTAAAATCAAATGCCCTACCGTCATCCTACAGGGTGATAAGGACATCGTCGTGCCGATGTCCATGGCAACGGGTATCTATGAGGCGCTTACAGCTAATGCAAGCCTTAGAATCATCGAGAATGCAGGACATAATCCGATGGTGGACCAACTGGAAGCTGTCGTAAAGATTATTAAGGAGCAATAAAATGGCTTTTTTTTCTCATGAGGGTCATCAGGTATATTACGAAGTCCATGGAGAGGCTGAAAAGACGCTCATCATCCTTAACGGCATCATGATGAGTGCGGCCAGCTGGCAGCCGTTCATCAAACTCCTTAAGGAGCATGTGCGGGTCGTTTTGGTGGATTTTTTCGATCAAGGAAAGTCATCGAAAACGCATGTCCCTTATGACCAGACCCTTCAAGTGGGCCTCGTAAAAGCTTTGATTGATCACGTACGATGTTCGTCGGGCAAAATGGTTCTCCTAGGTATATCCTACGGGGGTGAAATCGCCATGAAGGTGGCAGTGGAAGCGCCAGAGGCTGTCGACGCACTAATATTGGCCAACACCACCGATTATACGGACCCGCAGCTTAAAGCGGTCGGTGATGCGTGGATCAGTGCGGCGAAAACATATGATGGCCGTGTATTCTTTAAAGCGACCATACCACCGATTTACTCTGGTGGATTTTATGAAAGACAGCTTGAATGGCTTTCAGCCAGAGAGAAGATGTTTTCAGAGCTTTTTAAGCCTGAGTGGTATGAAGCGTTTATACGCCTCGTCATCAGCGCTGAGAATCACGACGAGCGGCATCGTCTTTCCCGGATAAAAGTCCCTACGCTGGTCATCGGTGCAGACCAAGATCAAATAACACCGCTACGCTGTCAAAAGCGAATTGCAGGTGCCATTTCAAATGCACGATTCATGGTGATTCCAGAGTGTGGTCATGCGTCCATGTATGAGAAACCACATGAGTTTTTTGCTATGGTGCTCGGGTTTATTGGCACCGCGAAGGAAACATTTGAGATTTAGTGAGCTGAAAATTAAAGACACAGCCCGATAACCCCGCTCGTTTGAGTGGGGTTATTTTGTAATGAACTTGACCTATTATGACTAAGGGGAGAGTGGTATAATTAGGCTGGAGGACTTTTCCATGGACAATATTACGATTCAGCAGGCGCAAACAAGTCGTGAAGCGCGCGAGTTGTTTATTAAGGCGCACTTTCCATTTATAATCTATACGGTATCCTCAGTGACAGGTCGATATGTGGTCGTGGAGAACGATGAGTCTTTTAGCGTTGCGCTCGAGGCATTCAATGGTGCCATCGACACGTACAGCGAGGGCGTCAGTAAGTTTGAGACCTACGCAACGACGGTCATTAAAAATAAATTAATCGATTTTTACCGTCAGCAAAAGAAGCACTATGGACACGAGCCGTTAGAAGAAACGATTCCTGCACCTGAGCGCGATGATGACCTTAGGATTGAGATTGCCGATCTGTCGTCGAAGCTGTCGAAGTTTGGTCTCAGCTTTGACGATTTGGTAGAGGTTAGCCCGACCCATCAAGATACGCGTGAAAAGGCGATTACCGTAGGCATCAAAGCATCAAAAATCGAGTGGATCGTCAAAAGGATGCACGAGATTTTGAAGTTGCCTGTGGTGGAAGTGGTCAAGGCCGGAGAAACCACGAGACGGTTCGTCTACTCACATAAGGATTATATTTTGACGGTGATATTGGTATTCAGTGAAGATTTGACGCGCATGCAGCAGTTTGTTTTGGACTCGATAAAAGGGGATAGCCATGAACATCAAAAACGTTAAGGTGATGGAAGTTAAATCCGATTATGCCGTGGTGCTTTCAAGTGAAGGAACCTTTATTAGAATCGTCTTAAAACCGGGAATCAGCGTAGGGGATCACATTTACATAACCGAGGCGGATGTTTATAAGGCAGAGGAACTCAGCATAAGCAAGCACACACTGTTTTCAAAACGTGCGTTTTTTTCAAAGCGCACCGCATTTACGTTTGCTCGCATGGCGCTTGTATCCAGTGTCGTTTTAGTTTTCATGTTATTTAAAGCGCTATCGCCAGTGGCTTATGCGGTGTTATCTGTGGATATCAATCCCAGCTTCCAAATGGTGGTGGATGCCGCCTATAATGTCCTCGATGTGGAAGGGAAAAATGACGAGGCTAGGCAGCTGCTCACAGAAGTAGAGTGGAAGAAAGGACAGTCAGCAACAGCCGTTCTTCAGCGCATACTGGAGGAGGTTTCTGATAATGGTTACATTCACGACGGAGACAACCATATATTAGTGGCAGCAGCATTAATCGATTCGAAGAAAAAGGACATCGAACCCGTTAACCAGATGGTTGAAAGTATTCTCGATCAATTGGATTATCAGTCGTTTACAGAAGGCAAGCTCATCATAAGTGCAATCTCATCAGACCACACGGCGATTGAACAATCCCTATCACAGGTAATTTCCATCGGGACTTATGAGCTTGAAAAGCGGATTGCACCTGTCGAGCCCTATATAGAGGTCAATCATGGACAGGCAAAGAAACTGATGCCGCATCCGATCAAACCAAACAAACAGAATCAGCCTGAAGAGGAGGTCGAAACCTCTCCGTCGACGGCTGACGGTACTGATACAGAGGAGACCACTGAAGTCACCACCTCAAAACCAGAGAAACCATCAAAAGCGCCAGCCACTGAAGAAAAGACCAATAATGGCAATGGCGTACCGCATCCATCAAATAATAATGGTAATAACAGCAATAACAGCAATAATGGCAACAACGGCAATGGCGGTAACGGTAGTAATGGAAAGCCGAATGTAAAACCGACCGAGCCACCTGTTGAAACTGACGTGTCAACGGAGATGACGGACGCAACAAAAACAACAGAATCAACGGTTGATGTCAGTACCGAAGCCAGTACAGAAACTGTGACCACTAATGAAAATAAAGGTCCAAGCGACAATGCAAATGAAAACGCCACGAACAAGGATTTGAATAAAGATAAGGTAAAGCCATAAAAAAAAGAGGTGTTGCAGAGCAACGCCTCTTTTCATGAGTTAAATCGAAGTATGTTTCATGGATTTCATGAGTTTCATACGATTTTGATATAAAATTTCACTTCACATCACACGAGAAGCGATTTCATGAGGATGCCCATGCCGTTCGAAAACAGCGAGACACAGCGAAAATGACTGTCTGAGCGAAGCGAGTTTCGTTTTCGCGTCGAGCGTTCGCAAACGGGATGCATCTGAATGACCGAAGCGGAACGTGGGACTTTGAAGGGAAAATAACTCAAGATCGATTTGAAAAATCATTTTCGCGTCGAGCGTTCGCAAACGGGATGCATCTGAATGACCGAAGCGGAACGTGGGACTGTGAAGGGAAAATAACTCAAAATCGATTTGAAAAATCGTTTTCGCGTCGAGCGTTCGCAAACGGGATGCAAAGGAGATTATAGAATCGTCAGCATCAATTCTCTGATGACCTTGCAAGCGGTAGCCGTGCTTACGCCTGTTTGGTCATAGTGTGGAGACAGCTCAACCACGTCAGCGCCGATGATGTTAAGCGGTGCAAGTGTTTTGAGGATTTCGATCATGTCCTTAAAGAAGATGCCACCTGGTTCAGGCGTGCCTGTTCCAGAGAAAATCGAAGGGTCAAACACGTCGAGGTCGATGGTGACGTAGACCGGGTCATTTGTTCCTATCTTTTCTACAGCCGATTTTAGGGTGTCGTAACCGAATTTCTCAAGGTGGGTATGGGTTTTAGCCCACTCGAACTCCCAGCGCTCACCAGAACGGATACCGAACTGGTAGATGGTGTCGTCACCCATGAAGTCCCATGCGCGTCTGATGACGGCAGCGTGGGAAAGGGGTTCGCCCATGTAGTGCTCACGAAGGTCAGTGTGCGCATCGAAGTGGATAAGCTTGAGATTCGGGTGCTTTTTATAAGCGGCGCGAATCGTGCCTAGCGAAACCAAGTGCTCACCACCGATGAGGAACGGAATCTTATCTGCTGCGAGAATCTCGGCAGCCGTCTCTTCGATGACATCTAAGGCTTTTGCCGCGTTACCGAAGGGAAGGTCAAGGTTGCCGATATCGGTGAGTGAGTAGTCTGAAAGGTCCTTATCGAGGTAAGGGCTATAGGTTTCAAGGCCGAAGGAATCCATGCGGATATAGTCGGCAGCGAAACGGGTGCCCGGTCTAAACGATGTGGTAGAGTCGAAGGGTGCGCCGAAGATGACCAAGTCCGCTTCGTCAAACGCCGTATCACATCCGATGAATGTGTGGATATTTGAATGCATAGTGGATGGCATGGCTTACTCCTCGAGCATTTTCTTCACGAAGGTCGGCAGTGCGAAGCAACCGGTGTGAAGGTCAGTGTTATAGTATTTCGTGTCGAGACCAAATGCTTCCCAAGCGGATGGATTAAAGTCTTTTACAGGATCAAACGTTTTAGACGCGAATCCGAAGAGCCAGTGGCCAGATGGATAGGTTGGCATATGGAATTGATATACCTTGCTGATCGGGAAGATTTTTTTGATTTTAGAGTGTGAACGCTTCATTTCGCGTGCATAGTTTGGATAGTATGGGCTCTCGTGTTGGTTGATGAGGATGCCGTTTTCTGAAAGTGCCGCATAGCAGTCGTTATAGAACGCTTCAGAAAAGAGGCCTTCGCCAGGTCCGATTGGATCGGTGCTATCCACGAGAATCAGGTCGTAAACGTTTTCTTTACCGTGAATAAACGCGAGACCGTCTTCGAAATAGAGTGTAACGCGTGGGTCAGTAAGCTTTGATGAGGTAAGTGGTAAGAATTTCTCACATGCGCGAACCACCATTTCATCGATCTCAACCATGTCGATTTTTTCGAGGTGTTTGTAACGTGTAAGCTCTCTAACCGTACCACCGTCGCCGCCACCGATGACTAAAACCCTTTTAATGTTCGGGTTGGTCGCCATGGCCACGTGAGTGATCATGTCGTGGTAGACGAACTCGTCTTTTTCATTGACCATCATAAGGCCGTCCAAAGTGAAAAATGTGCCGAATTCTTCTGATTCGAAGAAGTCGATGGTTTGGAACGGGCTTTCTTCAGAGTAGATATGCTTTTTTACTTTAATTGAAAAGTCGACGGTGTCGGTGTGTTTTTCCGTGTACCAAAGTTCCATGAGGTCCTCCTAAGTTCATAATAAGGTATTTATATCCGATTGTATCTTTACTTAATCACTTTGATGAAGTCGGCATCTGGGTCTTCCATGCCTGTGACGACGCCGTGTGAGGCTTTAAACAGTTTGATTTGTTCGATGACGGACTCGTTGATGCGTTCGCCATAGCTCACCACAGGGATGCCTGGTGGATAACTCATCAGCGACTCGCCGCTGATACGACCAAGTGTGTCTTCAAGTGCCACCATTTCCTTTTCTGCATAAAAAGCATCACGTGGTGAAATCACCACATTTGGATAATGAAGGTCAATTTTTTTATAATCGAGGCGCTCGCCGTGGAAACGTTTGCTGATATCCTCCAGTGCGGCGATTAAGGCATCGACATTATCGTAGTCGTCACCGACGCTGAGGATGGCCAGTGAGTTATAGACATCACCGGTTTCCATTTGAATGTTATATTCATCTCTAAGGATGTCGTAAAGCTCCATGCCATTTAGCCCCATATCACGTGTGGTCACGCTAAGCTTCGTGGGATCGAACTGATAGATGCCTGGGCGTCCTTCTGATTCTTTTCCGATGGCATAGCAGCCTGGAATCTGATTAATTTTCTTACGGGCATATTCGGCCACTTCGATGATGTGGTCGAGAATTCTTTTACCGTCGAGCGCTAGCATTTTGCGGGCCACATCCAGTGAACCCATCAGTAGATAGGATGGGCTTGTGGTTTGCATCATGTTGATGATTTTACGGACATAACGGCCATCCACGCGATCGCTTTTAATGAGAAGTGCAGAGCTTTGCGTCAGTGATCCGCCAGTTTTATGGAGACTGACAGAGGACATGTCCGCGCCAGCTTGCATGCCGCTTAGTGGAAATTGGTCGTTGAAGTGGAAATGCGTGCCATGGGCTTCATCCACCAGTACCAGCATCCCGCGTTCATGACAGAAGTCCGTGATGGCTTTAAGGTCGCATACAGCGCCATAATAAGTTGGGTTGATGATAAAGACCGCCTTTGCATCAGGATGTTCATCACAAGCGGCTTTCACTGATTCTAACGTGACGTTGTGGGACACGCCCATCTCTTCATCGATTTCAGGGCTCATGTACACCGGTACAGCGCCACAGAGGATAAGGGAGTTGATGGCAGATTTATGGACATTCCTCGGAAGGATGATCTTCTCATCTTCACCAACAGCCGTCATGATCATGACTTGCACGGCAAACGAGGTGCCGTTTACGATAAAGTAACCTTGGTCTGCACCGAAGGCATCCGCAAGCAAATCCTCGGACTCTTTGATGACGCTGATGGGATTTCCTAAAAAGTCGAGGGGCTTCATGGAGTTTACATCGAGCTCGAGCATGGCTTCGCCAAAGTACTCAGCGTATTCCCGAAGTCCGCGACCGTGTTTGTGTCCAGGGACGTCAAAGGGAATGACATTTTTCTCGCGATACGCTTTCATCGCAGAGAAAACAGGGGTTTTAGAATGATCAAACATTCTCCTCCTCCTTCCAAAGTGTGGATTTCAAAGAAGAAACATCAGCTCGGCCTAAGCCTTGCCGATGTTTCTTCCATAGTAGATCTCGGTCATTTCTTTTTTGAGCTTCGTCATGATTTCACGTTGCTCTTTTGGTGTTAAATCATCTTTGTTGACTTCGAAGAGGTAGTTGTTCATTTCGAAGTCTTTCAGCATCATCTTCGTATGGAAAATGTTCTCTTGGTAAACGTTCACGTCGATGAGCTGGTATTTATTCAGTGTACGCTTCGCGATGTAGTTCTGGATGGAGTTGATATTGTGGTCGATAAAAAGCTTTTGACCGGATGCGTCTCTCGTAAAGCCTCTTACACGATAGTCGATGGTGATGATATCGGAATCGAAGCTATCGATAAGATAGTTAAGGGCTTTCAGTGGTGAAATTTGACCACAGGTGGATACGTCGATGTCCACTCTAAATGTACTGATGCCGTTTTCAGGATGGTATTCTGGATACGTATGCACCGTAAGGTGGCTTTTATCTAAATGCCCAACAACGTGTTGTGGCACGTTAACCAATAATCCTTTGTTACATGATGGATCAAGTGCTAAATCAGGGACTTCCTCTTCTGAAATGAGGATGGTAACACTCGCCCCTTGTGGTTCATAGTCTTGCTTAGCGACATTGAGAACATGCGCGCCAATCATCTTAGTAACGTCTTGAAGGATATTGGTCAGACGTTCTGAGTTATATTGTTCATCAATATACTCGATGTACTTTTGTCTGTCCTCAGTCGTACGGGTAAAACAAATATCGTAGATGTTAAAGCTAAGTGTCTTCGTTAAATTGTTAAACCCGTGGAGTTTAATTTTCTTATAACCTTTCAAGGCAGGCCCTCCTCAAATAAAATCGTAACCCATAGTAGTTGAAAGTGCTCGCTAATACTTAAAATATTAACCGACAAGTATACTAATACTGTTTTTAGCACAAGTACAATTATAGCAGAAAATCTGAGAAAATCTAGTGTCTAATGCGTTATTTTCAAAAATTTTTTGTAAAGGTTTTTTAGGGTAATTGAAGTTTAATATATTAAACAAAATGGCCTAAATAATGAAACAAAAAATAAAAAGCCATTTTTTGGAAAGTCCGAAAAATGGCTAATATTGTCTTATAGGGGCAATTAATAAATTTGCAAACTTAAAAATATTTTAGTTTTTTCACTTAAGGTTTATAATGCAGGACGCGCGTCGAGTTAAGTACGGCGATGAGTGCGACACCGACATCGGCGAAAATGGCCATCCACATGGAAGATAACCCCACCGTACCCAGCGCCATGATTAATAACTTGGTGCCGAGCGCAAATACGATGTTTTGTGTCACGATGGTCTTCGTTTTCTTAGAAATACGGATGGCTTTTCCGATTTTTGAAGGTTCATCGGTCATCAGTACCACATCGGAAGCCTCTATTGCGGCATCGCTACCGATGGCGCCCATGGAGATTCCCACCGTTGCCCCTGCCAGTACTGGCGCGTCATTGATGCCATCCCCGACGAAAGCAACCTTACGGCCTTCAGCAATCTTCTTTTGCACCACTGAATATTTGTCTTCTGGTAAAAGCTCGCTATGAACGATGGCGATTCCCAGCTCCTCTGCAACAGCGTCAGCCGTGCGTCGGCGATCCCCAGTGAGCATCGCCACTTCATATCCCGCACCTCTAAGTGCCTTGATGGCTTCGGCTGCATCCTTTTTAATGCGATCGCGGATGTCAAATGTGCCAATATACCTGCCGTTCACGGCGATGTGAATATGCGTATAAGGGGACTGAATGTCAGGTGCTTTGATGCCTTGCTTTTCTAGATGCTTATGATTGCCTGCGACGATTGTACCGATTCGCGTTTCTGCGATAACCCCATGACCACTGAGTTCTTTCATGCTGATGATTTCTTCAGGATTCACGGTAAGTCCAGTATAGTCGACGATGGATTTCGCCATAGGATGATTTGAGTGAAATTCCGCTAAAGAGGCGGCATGTTTTAAATAGGCGTCGGTAAACTGGTCAGGTGCCAAATGAGTATGGTAAACTTCAAATTTACCTTCAGTCAGTGTGCCGGTTTTATCGAAAATGACGGTGTCTATCGTGCTAAGCGCTTCAAGGTAGTTACTACCCTTGACGAGGATCCCATTTCTAGACGCATTACCGATCCCGCTAAAGAACCCGAGTGGAACAGAAACCACTAAGGCACAGGGACATGATATAACGAGGAAGATGAGACCTCTGTATAGCCACTGGTCAAAGGTTTCAAAACCAGATAATAATGAAGGAATGAGGATTAGACCGGCTGCGAAGAAGACCACGATAGGGGTATAATAGCGCGCAAACTTCGTGATGAAGTTTTCAGTCGGTGCCTTATGTGCCGTGGCATTTTCCACCAATGAGAGGATTCTCGCTACAGTGGACTCCGCATAGACAGAAGCGACCTTGACGGTGATAATACCATTTAACACCACGCTACCGCTAAGGACGTCATCGCCTTCTTCACCGTAGCGCGGCATGGATTCACCTGTTAATGCCGAGGTGTCCATGTTCGTGCTGCCGCTTATGATGGTTCCATCCAGTGGGATTCGCTCACCGGGCTTAATGCGTATAAGATCGCCCATGAGAACTTCTTCTGGCGTAACCGTGAGCCAATCGCCATTCCTAAGAACGGTGGCTTGATCAGGCCTGATGTTGAGGAGTGAGCTGATGGCCTTTTTAGAACGGTTAACGGCCAGGTCCTGGAAGTATTCGCCGATTTCATAAAAAATCATGACGGCGACAGCTTCAGGCACTTCACCGATGGCGATGGCACCGAATGATGCGATGGACATGAGAAAATTCTCGTCGAAGACATCCCCACGTCTTATATTGCGGTAGGACCGTAAGAGAACCTTATGGCCCGAGAGGATATAGGCAGCAAATAATGAGGTTAACTGTATCACTGGAAAATGCTCTGTGAGGAGGCCGACCATAAACAAAAGGACGCTGACACTGAGACGGACAAGTGCTTTTACATCGTGATCGCCTTCACCGTGTGAATGCCCATGATCATGATGGTCGTGATGGTCATGTGCATGTGCGTGTTCATGGGCATGATGTTTCGCAATATTATTTTGCAAACTGACTTTAACATCTGGCTCGAGCGCTAGCACGATGCTTTCAATTTCCTTGATCAACGCTTCGGAAGACGTTTCATCGTGTTCAAAAGTCAGTCGTGAACGTGCGAAATCCAAGGTGAGATTCGATACGCCCTTGATGTTCTTTGAACGGTTCTCGATTTTAGCCGCACAGCTCGCACACCCCAAACCGTCGAGCTTTAAAATGACCTTTTCCATATTTATACCTCTTAAAATAGGATTAGTTTTTGTGTTAACAGAATAACATGTGAATAATTGCTCATATATTCAATTATAGTTTAGTCCTTTTCTTAAAAAAAGTCAATGGGATTACAGAAGTTTCACAAGGTTGTCACGAAGGGTTCAAGGGTGTAAAATAGAGCGAGGGTAGAGAAAGATACAGAAAGATTTTGAGGAAAAATATGAGACAGTTTAGAGATCAAAAGGTTGAGTTGCTTGCGCCAGCAGGTAATTTTGAAATTTTTAAAGCCATCGTGGAAACAGGCTGTGATGCCATTTACTTCGGTGGTCAACGCATGAACATGCGCATGATTCGAAAGGGCTACAACTTTTCGGATGAAGAATTAAAGGAGGCGATCCTTCTTGCTAATGAAAAGGGGAAAGCTACTTATATTACCGTCAACAATCTCCTTGATCATGAAGAAGTGGGGGCACTTGATGAGTACCTTGCTTACCTTTCAAATATAAAACCCACAGGCATCATCGTGCAAGACATGGCGGTGCTAAACCGCATCGAGAAAAACCAGTTCGATCTGGAGGTTCATGCCTCGGTGATGATGAATGTCCATAATTTGCAGATGATCCATGCACTTGAAAAAAAAGGGGTCAAACGGGTGGTGCTCTCTCGAGAGACGACGCTGGCAGAAGCCCGTTATTTTAAGGACCATTCCGACATGGAGCTTGAGTATTTTACCCATGGGGACATGTGTGTGACACATGGTGCCCAGTGTACCACCAGCGCGATGCTTTTCGGCATGAGCAGCAATCGCGGAAAATGCCTCAAGCCATGTAGATGGTGGTTCGATTATGAAGGAAAAAGGGCGTTTCCACTGGCTGTTAAAGACATGTCCATGATCACCCATCTGCCAGAGATGATTCATGCAGGTATTACCTCCTATAAGATAGAAGGAAGAATGCGAGAAAAGGAGTTCATCACACAGCTGATTAACCAATACGCGCAGGTATTTGACCGTTATATAGAGGACCCGGTGGCGTATGATTATCACGATGCCGAAGCATGGGTATTTGAGAACCGTAAACGCGATTTGTCCACGGCGTTTGCATTTGGTAATCCAGGTGCTGAGAACATCAATTCGCGCTATGAGGGAACGGGTAAGTTTTATTCCACTGGGAAGATGTTTAGCACACCGACGCCAGAACGGATCATGGATTCAGAGCAGCTTAAGGCGATTTCACAGGTGTTTGGTGAAAACGTGAGCGGGGCGAAAACACTAAGTGTACGCGTGGACGATATGCCGCAAGCACTTTCGGCGATTGAAGAGGGTGTGGACCGCATCATTCTTTCGGCTGATGTTTTTGAACCGAAGAAGGTGTTTTCGATTAGTGACATAAAAACACTTGCTAAGAAAAAGGGGAACACGGAGCTGTTTATTAGCACCCCGCGAATGATGGACGATTTAAAGATAACGCAGTATGCCTCTTACCTTGAAAAGCTTATCGATGATATCGATGGCGTCTTGATTTCAAATTTGGGGGCCCTTCATGCCTTTAAGGATCTTCCGGTGCGTGTTAAACGGATCATGGATGCTTCTGCTAACATTCACAACCACGAAGCGGCACTGTTTTATTACGGATTAGGAACCGATTTGGTTACACCTACTGTGGAGCTTCCAGCACAGGCTCTTAAAGCGTTTCTAGATAACACAGATAAAACGGAAATCATCACATTTGGTCGCCTGACCACCATGTACATGGCACATGACCTCTTTAAAGCTCATGAGCACCCAGTGGATCAGCCGTTCATCCTCCATAATGAAGGAGGGGAATACGAGGTGAAACGCGATGTCCATGGCAAGTGTCATTTACTGATGCAAAACGCGTTCACCTTAATGCCGTTTATTAATCAATTGAATGCGAAATCTGTAAGGATTGAAGCACAAACATTACCAGCAGAGACATTAAAGCAAATCATACAACTGCATAAGCACATCATGGCGTCGACTGATATGACACCGTATGATGTGATGCATATGATACAAGTCGAGATGCCATCGCTTAACCTGACGTTTGGCGCGACGCGTTTTTAAGAAGGAGGGATTCAGTTGCATTTAACCGCCGATGAAATTATCACGCTGAAGAAGCAATACTTTTATCCGAATAGCATGCATTTTTATAAAAATCCACCTCACATCGTCAGAGGTGAGATGCAGTATTTGTTTGATGACCAAGAAAAGCGTTATACCGACTTTTTTGCAGGGGTCACCGTACTGAACTGCGGGCACAGCAACCCTGAAATATTAGCCTCAGTGAAGCGACAACTGGAAACCTTGCAACATACCTCCATCATCTATTTGACGGCGCCTATGGTTACCCTCGCGGAGCGCCTAGCGGAAAAGCTTCCTGGCGACATCAGTAAGACATTCTTTTGCTCAACAGGGACGGAAGCAAACGAGGGCGCGCTGCTATTATCACGGATGCACACCGGGCGTAAGGGATTTATGGCGTTTGAAGGTGGCTTGCACGGCAGGTCCCACCTGACCATGAGCGTTACTGGGATTCCCATGTGGCGCATCGACCCCTATTTAGAGGAAGCGGTCTATTTTGCGAAACCCTTTGTGGTGGAGGATGTGCCTGTGGATGTTTCCTGTGAAGCCTCGCTTCAAAGTGTGGATGAGATTTTAAGGGAACATGGTCATGAGATTGCCGCCTGTATCGTCGAACCGATTCAAGGAAACGGGGGAATGAACACCCCAAATCAATCCTTTTTTAAGGCATTAAAAAAACGCCTCGAAGCTTATGGCGTTTTACTGATCGTGGATGAAATTCAGACGGGTTTTGCTCGGACGGGATCCTTCTTCGCAATTGAGCAGTTTGAGGTGGTTCCAGATATCATTACCTATGCGAAAGCGCTTGGAAATGGAATCCCCATCGGGGCATTTAGCGCCATACCAGCTGTTGCAGCATCGTTTAATAAACCGTCTGCTAGCACACTTGGCGGTAATCCCGTATCATGTACAGCAGGGATTGCCGTTTTGGATTACATCGAAAAACACGATTTATGTCAGCGTGCTAAAACGCTGGGTGAAATACTACGAAAAGGACTGGAAGCCTTAAAAGATAAATATCCCATCATCAAGGAGGTACGTGGCCTCGGACTGATGCTGGGCATGGCCTTTCCAGCTGATGGCGGTGCCGTCATAATCGATGAAATCATCGAAAAAATGAAGGACAGGGGCTTCATCGTCGGAAAAAACGGACTACACCGCAATGTCCTGGCGTTTCAGCCCCCATTAGTGGTTGAAGCAAGTGATATTAATGATATGCTTACTGCGCTGGATGCCGTTATCGGCGAAGCTGCCAGCGGCACATTTTAGCCTCCAGTAAATCGATCAAGCCGAAGAGTGAAGCGCCCATAAAGCTGATGGCCACTATTCCGGCAAACATTCCGAGATAGTTGAGCTTTAGCCAATTGTCCATAATGTAGTATCCGATGCCGTACTGAGTGGCGAAATTTTCTGCGAAAAAAAGCACAGAAATAGCAGTACCGATACTGAGTCTCAGAGAAGTTAATAGGTTTGGAATAATGGCAGGTAGGATCATATGTTGATAGACCTGCCATTTTGTTGCGCCGAGCGTCCTCATGGACAGGTAATAGCTGGCGTGGATGCCTCTGACACCATCGCGGGTACTTACGAGAACTTGGAAAATGACGATTAAGCCCACCAATAGAATTTTTGAAAGGTCTCCCAGTCCAAAAAATAACATCAAAAGCGGTAATAAGGCGATTTTCGGAATCGGATATAGCGCATAAATCACTGGTGAAACCACGGCATCGATTTTCGGGTGGGTCGCGATGAGGATGCCGAGAGGCACACCGAGTATTAATGTGATGACGACGGCCACTAAAATGCGATACAGACTCGTAAGCACATGGGTCAGTATCGGTAGAAAATCACTGAGAAGTGCAGCAAATGTCATATGGGGTGAGGGGATCAAACGAGGATCCACCCAAAAGTGCAGTCCATACCAGGTGAGGATGATCACGGCAAACGCATAGAAATTACGCTTCATGGTGTACCTCCTGCATGGCCTTTCTGATCTGCATGGCATGGGCGTAAAATGACGGTTCGGAGCGTGAGTCGAGATTTCCGAATTCAGGATTCGTAAATGTCTGAACGATTTGACCGCCTTTTTTGGACATGAGTAAAATTTCATGACCTAGGAAAACCGCTTCCTCGATATTATGGGTAACGGTAATCCAAGTGACTGAACGGAGCTGGCTCAGCTTAACGATGGTATTCTGAAGCGACTCCCTGGTGATGGTATCCAGTGCGGAGAAGGGTTCGTCCATTAGCAGGATATCTGGTTTAAGTAGCCATGCACGTGCGATGGCCACGCGTTGTTTCTGACCACCACTTAAAAAATCGGGATACTTATCCAGCTGATCTTCGAGACCTAACAACTGGGCAATCTCTTTTGCCTCCGAGAGCTGGTCCACAGATAGCCGTTTATGCTTTAATGTGAGCCCTAGGATGATGTTTTGCCAAACCGTCTTCCATGGAAACAAACCGTACTCCTGAAGCACCATGGCGATATGCGGCTCAGCGCTAAACTTAATTTGTCCCCCCTCAAGGGATTTAAGTCCAGCAAGCGCATAGAGTAAAGAGGTTTTACCGCAGCCAGAAGGACCGATGATGGTATAGGCATGGCCGCTTTTAAAGCGATAACTAAAATTTTCAAGCACTGGCTCTGCGCCGTAAGCGAGACATACGTTTTCGAGGCTGATGACACTACTCATCCACATCACCAAACTCGCCGTTCCAAACCGGATAGGCTTCAGTCATGATCCCCAGCGTCCTAAGGGCTCTTGCAGCGGTTTGTTCTACGATGGCAGTCACCGTCTGTGGCCGATTATAGAACGCCGGAACAGGGGGCATGATCACAGCCCCATAGCGTGATAGCTTCAGCATGTTTTCCAGGTGAATGCCGTTTAGAGGGGTTTCGCGTGTCATCAACACCAGTGGGCGGCGTTCCTTAAGGCTCACGTCAGCAGCCCTGCAGATCAAGGTGTCCGTGATGCCACTGGCGATTTTACCCAGTGTTCCCATGCTACACGGAACGATGCACATGCCATCGATGGGAAAAGAACCACTGGAGATGGCGGCGAATAAATTATCATTATCATAAAGATGAAAAAGCGGGTTTTCTTTGAAGGCCGCTAGGACTGTTTCATAGGGGGTTTCCAGCTCGTATGCCATAACCTTTTCTCCCAGCTTGGAGGCGACGAAGTGCACCTCATGTCCAAGTGTAAGGAGCTGGTCGATGACACTTTGAGCAAGCAAACTGCCACTTGCGCCGGTTAATCCAACGATAACTCGTTTCATGTTGTCCTCGATTCTAGATGAAAATATCAATCGTCGTAGCGATGAGAAGCATCGTCGAGATGACTTGATTGATGTGATAGGCGGCATAGTTCATTTTGAGGCGATGTCCGGGATCGATGATGCCGTGCTCCACCAGTAACAGTAAAGCGCAGATGGCGACACCGATGCCATAAATCACCGAGAGCTGTGTGATCAGGCCGATGATGACGAGTAGAATGACCATCATAAAATGAAGGCTTCTGGCGATCCATAGTGCACCGCTGAGGCCAAAACGTGCCGGAATTGAAAATAAGCCTTGTTTTCTGTCGAAGTCAATGTCCTGTGTCCCGTAAATAATGTCGAATCCGCCGACCCAGAATGTCACCACAGCACCTAGCAAGAGAGGTACCCAATCGAAGCGACCCGTTACAGCCAGCCACGCGCCCACAGGAGCGCCTGCGCAGGTGATGCCTAAGACGATGTGGCATAACCAGGTAAAGCGTTTCGTAAAGCTGTATAGCGTAAACAGTCCTAAAGCAATCGGGGACAAATAAAAGCATAGGGTGTTGATTTGATACGCACCAAAGACGAAAAGTGCATAGCAGAATCCTGTGATCAGAAGGACTTCATAAGGTTTTACGATACCGCGAGGCATGTGACGGCTCTGTGTTCGTGGGTTTAAAGCATCAAATCGCTGATCGATCAAACGATTGATGGCGTTTGCCCCGTTCCTGCCTGCGAAAAGACAGACGAGAATCCAAAAGAGCAGCCTTGCGCTAGGAAGGCCATCTGCAGCAATCAGGAGAGCAATCAATGCAAAGGGTAGTGAAAATAAGGTGTGTGAAAACATGACCAACTCACCGTAGGTTTTAATTCTGGCGATGAGCCCCGGTCTCTCTTGATTAGTCGATGCCATAGGTCTTCCATCTTTCTGTGACACGTGCGATTACTTCAGGTGTCATTTCGATATCATCTGGCCAAGGGCGCATTAAGCCGTCCTGAGGTCCCTTCTTAGTGGCGTCAATTCCCATAAATAAGCGGCCGTCCGGTTTTTGAGAGATGACGAGATCGCGCTCTGGGTCGATGTTGTTAAATACTTTCCATGACACTGTGGATAAAGCAGAAGGATCAATCCATTCATCCACAACGATCACATAATGTGCCAGATGACCAGCGTCATCCGCGAGCGCTTTAAGGTGCTCTTTTACAGTCAGGCCACCGTCTTCCTTCTTAAAGGCGATGATTTGGACATCGTCCAGAGGGTTGTCCACCGAGATCGGCGACTTATAAGCTTCATTCACTTCTACAGGGCGTTTGGTCGAGGCGTCGATTCCGAGTCTAAAACCTTGGAATGCGCGGTTTGAGGCGTGGTCAAGCGCATCGAGTGGCCCTTCTGTGATGATCAGGTGACTTGGGTCCACGACATTTATCTGAATCGCCCGTGCCACCTCTGCGTAATCATGAACATTTACATGCTCATCAACCACGATAATCATCTTCGTATACATCATTTGGCCTAGACCCCAGAGGGCGTATAAAAGCTTGTTAGCATGTCTTGGAAATGCTTTTTTCAGAGAAACGATGGCACAGTTATGGAAGACACCTTCCAGTGGCATGTCCATATCGACGATTTCAGGTGTTTGAATTTTCATCAGCGGTAAGAAAATGCGTTCTGTCGCTTTCCCTAAATAGCAATCCTCCATAGGCGGCTTGCCGACGATGGTGGTGGGGTAGATGGCATTTTTCTTATGGGTCATCTTTTCGAGGTGGAAGACGGGATACATATCAGAAAGCGAATAGTACCCTGTGTGGTCGCCAAATGGTCCCTCAAGTCTTTTTTCTTCTAAGTCGACATAACCTTCAAGTATAAATTCCGCGTGTGCAGGGACGTATATATCGTTTGTGACGCATTTAACCAGCTCGACACCTTTCTTTTTAAGGTAACCGGCAAAAATCATCTCGTCGATCATCTTTGGCAGTGGTGCAGTCGCCGAGTAGATGATGGCTGGGTCACAGCCCAGCGCCACGGATACCGGCATTTTTTTACCGAGCTTGCGGTATTTTTCGTAAATTTCTTTACCGTCCTTGTGTAGGTGCCAATGCATACCGGTGGTTTTTTCATCATAGACCTGGAGGCGATACATACCGACATTTTGCTGTCCATTTTCGGGATCCTTAGTGAATACCAAGGGAAGTGTAATGTACTTTCCGCCATCTTGAGGCCAACACTTGAGAATAGGGAGTGCATTTAAATCAGGCTCGGTAATCACTTCCTGACATGGCGCTGATTTTACCTTTCTTGGAAAGATAAAGGGAAGTGGTGCGAGTTTGGGAATGGATTTTATTTTGCCCATCAGTGTCACGTAGGCACTGACATTCATGTAATCTTCGATTTGTTCTGCGATTTCATCTAAGGAATCAACCCCGAGGCCCATGTTTAGTCTTTCGTAGGTTCCCATGGCGTTGATCACCAGTGGAAACTCAGACCCTTTGACTTTTTTGAAAAGCAGGGCATTTCCGTAGGCTTTTGACACGCGATCCGCAATTTCTGTAATCTCTAATTCGGGATCGACTTCCACATTGATTTCGGTTAAAAGATTTTTGGCTTTTAAAGCTTTCAAGAAGCTTTTTAAGTCTTTGTAAGGCATACCTTCCTCCTTTATTAACACCTTAGATTATAGACGTTAAGCCATGGGATGTCAATTTGATAGGGGCTTTAACCTTGACGTGCATTATAAAATATGTTAGCATAGTTGAGTTAATGAGGAGGACTTAAATGAAACAAAGACACTTAAAACCAAGCTTATTAAAAATTGATAAAAGCATTATCGGATTGTTATTATTGGCCGTATTGGTCTTATTTTTACCAGGCTGTACTAAAAAGGAAGAACCACAATCACTTAAGATCGGCGTCATGTCCGACTTAGGGGCTGCGCCATTTATCATCGCAAAAGAGCAGGGCTATTTTGAAAAGCTGGGATTAGAACTTGAAATTACGGTTTTCAAAAGTGCTACTGACCGTGATACCGCTATGCAAACAGGCAATCTAGACGGTGCGATGGCGGATATGCTCACGATCGTCTTTTATAATGATGCAGCGCTGAACGCAAAGATGACGTCGCAGACATTTGGCGATTATGTCATGGTAACCTCTCCAAACACGACGTTGGATGCACTTGATAAAGTCAGTGTAGGCATCTCTTCTAATACGGTAATCGATTTTGCTACAGAGCAAATCGCTCGTGAAGCTGGCCTATCTGAACGCACTGAACTAGTGGCGATTCCACAAATGCCAGTTAGACTTGAAATGCTTGCGGCAGGAGAGCTAAGTGCGGCAACTTTACCTGAGCCGTTGGCCTCTGCTGCGTTATTAGGTGGTGGTCAGAAGGTTAATAGTACCTTAGAAATGGGACTAAGACCTGGGGTCTTCATCATGACGCAGACCGCTATCGATGAAAAAGCAGACGCGATTGAGAAGCTTTATGAAGGCTATAACCAAGGGGTTGACTATCTTAACACTACCGATCAAGCGGATTATATGGGCTTGTTGATTGAACAGCTCGGTTTCCCGCCATCGCTTGCGGAATCGTTCGACTTCCCGACACTCTCGCCGGCACAAGCTGCGGATGAGGTAACCTTCAGTACGGTTCTCGATTGGATGAAAACGAGAAACCTCACAACCACGAGCTATGAGTATAAAAATGTGACCACTGATGCATTTGTAAAGTAACGCTGAGGCGCTGTGAAGTTAAAATGAAGCGTAAAAATAAGGACGTATTCAAATCCATGGATTTGAAACGTCCTTTTTAAGTGTTTTATGTGTTTACCATACTCAACCTGTATACTGTCGATTAGTGGTTTTTATTACTAAACAAGGTTTCTGAAAGTAAGTTGTTGAGATTTGAAAAATTTTGTTCAAGCTTTTCAAGTGTTTTGAAGTCTAAATCCACCAATTGATGCGACATTTCCTCTGTGAAATCCCCCAATGTGGACTCGACGATGTTCTTGCCTTTTTCAGTCAATGAGATGTAATAGATGCGTTTGTCATCCAGGTCGATTTGCTTTTGAAGATAGCCATCTTCTATCGCCGTTTTTACATAGCGGCTACAGTTTGGCAGAGAGATGTTAAGAATTTCGGATACTTCTGAAATCATTAACCGCTCATGGCGATAAACAGTATGCAATAATTTGAACTCAAGTTTGCTGACGGCAGTGTTTTGATTTTTGACAATTCCAGATTGGATGACCTCCTCGTAGAAGTCGTTAAAAATCATCACCTGTCTTAAGATGTTCTTAATTTTATTATTATTGTCTCTCATGAATCAATCACACTCCTTAACTCATTATAAAATGACACCTATATAAATTCAATATAAGAAAATGACAGAAATGTAACGATGTTTATTTTCTTATTTGACCATTGCCATAGACGATGTACTTATTTGTCGTGAGTGCTTTAAGGCCCATGGGACCTCTGGCGTGAAGCTTCTGGGTGCTAATGCCGATTTCGGCACCGAAACCGAACTCCCCACCATCTGAGAAACGGGTAGATGCGTTGACATAGACAGCGGCAGAATCCACCTCATCCAAAAATTGCTTGGAATGATCATAGCGATTGGTGAGAATAGCTTCTGAATGGCCACTACTATAATGGTCAATATGCTGAATGGCTTCATGGATATCCTCAACGATTTTCACGGCAAGCTTGTAATCGAGATACTCGGCCCACCAGTCATCCTCAGTGGCGGGCACCCAGGAGATTTTTGCACCAGAGGCTTCCACGATGGATTGTGATTCGGAACAAAGCGCAAACGTGACACCGCTTTCTGAGAGCTTCATCAGCATCGGTAATAAAACCTTCACATTTTCGCGGTGGACGAGTACGGTTTCCACAGCATTGCAAGCGCCGGGTCTTTGTACCTTCGCATTTTCCACGATTCGGATGGCGCTCTCCATATCGTATTCTTCATCGATAAAGATATGGCAGTTACCGATGCCGGTTTCAATCATAGGCACTTTAGAATGCTCCACCACGAACTGGATTAGACCGGCACCACCTCTCGGGATGACGCAATCGATGGCGGATTTTGCGGAAAGAAGTTGCTTCGTAAACTCACGGTCAGTGGTGTTGACGAGTTGAACCACCCCTTCAGGGTAGTTAAGTTTTGCGATGGCTTTCGATACGGCCTTCGTGAGCGCTTGGTTCGTAACCAAGGCATCTGACCCACCTTTAAGAATGACGGCATTCCCCGTCTTTATGCAAAGAGCGGCGGCATCTATGGTCACATTCGGTCTTGATTCATAGATCATGGCGATGACGCCTAGTGGAACGCGTTTAGAGCCGATGGATAATCCCGCTTCGTTTAGCCACATGCCGTCGACTGCGCCCACTGGATCCTCCAAGGTGATGACATGTAGTAGGCCGTTGATCATTTCATCGAAACGTTGCTCGGTTAAAGCGAGTCGCTCGATCATGGATTCTTTTAAGCCGCTGCCCCGTGCGTCGGCGACATCGATGCTGTTGGCTGCGATAATTTCTTCTTTATGGGCAATCAGTGATTCGGCAATCTCTTTTAGTAGGGCGTTCTTATCTGCAGTGGATTTGTTTCTTAAGAATCGCGCTGCATGACGCGCTTTTTCACCCATAAGGGCAATTTCATTACGATAATCTTGCATGATACACTCCATTTAAATATTAGGTCTTTTATATTCAATCATCATTAAAGGTTTCTAAAATCGAAGAAGGTGCCAAAGGATTCTCCGCTAAACATCCGATTAAGCACATCCTTTTGACCACTGTTGATGATAAACATGGTTTTACTAGTGGATGCGATGATTCTGGCAGCCTTAAACTTCGTTTGCATGCCACCTGTCCCCACGGTTGACCCGGCATCGCCAGCATCGATGGCGTCCAAAATCTCTAAACGATCGATCAACGGAATCATCTCTGCGTCCGGATGCTTTCTTGGGTCTTTATTATATACCCCATTTATGTCTGATAAAATAATTAAATTATCAAAATTAATCATTTTGCAAACTTCTGCTGATAAGGTGTCGTTATCACCGACTTTGATTTCATCGATGGCCACCACGTCGTTCTCATTGATGATCGGAATAATTCGATGATTGATGAGTGCGCTAAGAGCATTCACACAGTGTGCACGTCTGGACTCCTCGTACATGTCCTCTTTAGTTAACAAAACCTGAGCGACGGTGATGCCATATTCAGAAAAAAACTTTTCATACATATGCATAAGGGTACTCTGACCTACGGCCGCTGCAGCCTGCTTCTCTGGCATGGCCTTTGGCTTTTCAGTAAGCTTCATTTTACCGATTCCAGCTGCGATAGCGCCTGATGAGACGACGATAACGTCCTTGCCGCTATTGAACAGATTCGCAATCTGCTTCACCAGGCTTTCCATTTTCCATAAGTCGATTAAGCCGCTTTCGTGAGTAAGAGAAGAGGAGCCTATTTTTATGACGATTTGATTGAGCGATTTTAAAGTGTTTTGCATGTTACCTCCTAGGATTATATTCAACAAGGGAGCAATTGTCCGCTAAGCATCGATTAAATTTTCACAGAGTATATCATAGGACCCAATAAATGTAAAGAAAAAAGCCCTCATAAAGAGGGCTTAAAAGAAGGACTATCCAATCATGAATGAAAGTTCAGCTTCACAAGCAACTTCGTCGCCGACTTTAGCCACGGCTTTACCGACGCCAAAGTTTGAACGCGACTTGATGATTTCCACCGTTAAAGTCAATGTGTCACCTGGAATGACTTTCCTTCTAAACTTGCAATTGTTGATCGCTGCAAAATAAGCAATCTTACCGCGATTCTCTTCCTTTTTTAAGATGACGATAGCGCCCACTTGTGCCAGTGCTTCCACGATCAATACGCCAGGCATGACGTGCTCACTTGGAAAATGCCCCTGGAAGAAATTCTCGTTAGCGGTGACATTTTTAATCCCTGTGGCACTAATGCCTTCTTCAAGCGCGATGACCTGATCAACTAATAAAAAGGGGTATCTATGAGGAATGATCTCTTGGATTTGATTACTGTTTAAAAGCATGAGTTGCTCCTATTCTTCATATTTTGCGAAAATAAGCGATGCGTTATGACCACCGAAACCTAATGAATTCGTCAGTGCATAATTCACTTTCTTATGTCTGCCGACATTTGGAACATAATCCAGATCACAGAGTGGATCTGCTTCGGTAAAATTAATGGTTGCAGGGATATAATCATTTTGGACTGAGAGGGCACAAACCGCCGATTCGATACCACCAGCAGCGCCGAGTAAGTGACCTGTCATGGATTTCGTCGAAGAGATGGCTACTTTATAGGCATGTTCGCCAAAAGTGGTTTTAATGGCAGCGGTTTCGAAAATATCGTTATAAGGTGTGCTTGTGCCATGCGCATTGATATAATCCACAGCTTCAGGCGCGATGTTCGCATCGCGAAGTGCCATTTTCATAGCGCGCGCGCCACCTTCGCCACCAGGTGCAGGTGTGGTGATATGGTGTGAATCACTGGTGCTTCCATAGCCGACGAGCTCGGCATAGATTTTTGCTCCACGTGCTTTTGCGTTTTCCAAGGTTTCTAAGACGAGCATCGCAGCGCCCTCTGCCATGACGAAGCCGCTTCGGTCTTTATCAAACGGAATTGAGGCGCGCATAGGATCGTGGGATTCACAGAGTGCGGTCATCGCTTGGAAGCCACCGATTCCCAGTGCTGTAATCGTCGCCTCAGTACCGCCAGCGAGGATGATATCATGATAACCACATTTAAGGTCTTTAAACGCTTCACCGATGGCACTTGCGCTCGACGCACATGCCGTATTATAGGTGAGACATGAGCCCTTGATGCCGAGTTCAATAGAGACATTACCTGCGGCGAGGTTAGAAATGGATTGAGGAATAAAGAAAGGCGAAATACGATCGACACCTTTCGTCATGAGCTTACCAGCAGTTTCTTCGATGGTGATGAGTCCGCCGATGCCGTTACCAAGATAAACGCCGATGCGCTCAGCATTTTCGTCGTTAATTTCAAGTGCTGCGTCATTGACTGCAAATTTTGATGCGGTAATGGCGAAATGCGTAAAGCGATCCATACGTTTTGCGTCTTTTTTATTGATGGTTTCAGTTGGATCGTAATCCTTGATCTCTCCTGCGACTTTAACTTTAAAACTGGTCGTATCAAACGACTCGATCATGCTGATGCCGCATTTGCCTGCTTTGATAGCCTCCCAAAAGTTGTCTACGCCATGACCGATAGGTGATACGATTCCAATACCAGTTACTACGACACGATGATTCATGCGATTTATCCTCCTGAAATTACATGGCCATGCCGCCATCCACTTGGATGACTTGACCTGTGATATATTTTGCCTGATCTGAAGCTAAGAAGATGACGAGGTTTGCGACATCGTCCGCTTCGCCGAATTTGCCCATCGGGATATTGGAAAGCGTCGCCTTCTTGATGTCCTCACTGATGACTTCTGTCATTTGAGTGGCGATAAAGCCAGGTGCCACCGCATTTACACGGACATTTCTCGGTGCCATTTCACGAGCGACAGCCTTCGTAAAACCGATAACGCCAGCTTTTGATGCCGCATAGTTTGCTTGGCCGATATTGCCTGTGATGCCGACGACGGACGAGATGTTGACGATGGAACCGAAGCGCTGTTTGAACATGACCTTAGCGGCATGTCGCGTACAGTTGAACGTCCCTTTGAGATTTGTGGCGCTAACCGCATCGAAATCCTCTTCAGACATTCTGACCAAAAGGGTATCGCGTGTGATACCGGCATTATTGACCAACAAATCGATTTTGCCGTAGTGATCCACAGCTGCTTGAACGAGTCTTTCTGCATCCTCAAAGTTAGTGACATCGCCCTTGACGAGGATGGCATCGGCATTGATTTCAGAGATGAACGTTTCAAGTTCTTCTTTATTACTTCTATAGTTGAGTACAAGTCGATAGCCGGCTTTAGATAAAGCAGCTGCGATGGATTTTCCGATTCCGCGACCAGCGCCTGTTACGATAGCAACTTTCATTGATTCCTCCTAGATAGCTGTTTCCAGCGTCGTCGTTTGTTTTATGGCCTCTACAGTGGCATAGAGGGATTCAAGGTCATAGATGGAGAGCACCTTGATGCTCTTATCAATTTTAGACACAAATGCAGATAAGGCATTGCCAGGTCCAAACTCGACGAGGGTGTCGATGCCCATTTTTTTCATGGATTCAATACAATCAATCCATCTAACAGAGCTGGTCACTTGCTTAGCAAGGTAGCTTGGAATCTCCTCGACACTTGAAACGATTCGGCCGTTTACATTTGTAAGGACAGGGACCTTCATGTCATAGAACATGACGCTTTCCATTTCTTTCGCGAGGTTGTCTTCAGCTGGCTTAAGCATAGAAGTGTGGAAAGGTGCACTCACTGCCAGTGGAATCACGCGTCTAGCGCCGGCTTCCTTTGCAAACTCATGTGCCATTTCCAGCGCTGTCAGCTGTCCGCCGATGACGATTTGGTTAGGCGCATTATAGTTACAGATTTCAACCGTTCCGAATTCAGATGCACGGGCTACGATGGCCTCTGCTTCCTCTGGCGAAAGTCCCATAAGGGCCGTCATACCACCTACGCCCAGTGGAACAGCGTCTTGCATATAGGCACCACGTTTCTTAACGAGCTGAACCGCATCGGTAAACTGCAGTGAGCCAGCACTGACATGGGCTGAGTATTCTCCTAGTGAGAGACCTACGACGGCAGAAGGTTTTACATCCACGAGGGATTCAAACGCCTTTAACATCGCGATCGACGTCGTTAGGATGGCAGGCTGTGTTTTTTCGGTTTCGTTTAATGCTTCCTGTGGACCCTGAAAAATCAATGTTTTTAAGTCGTAACCCAAGGCGAGGTTCGCTTGGTCGAAAACAGCTCTAGACGATTCGAAATGCTTGTGGAAATCCTCTCCCATTCCTTGTTTCTGAGCGCCTTGTCCAGCAAAAATATATCCGATTTTCATACTTTCCTCCTAGTTAGCTTATGCACGGCCAGCGATTTTCTTAACGATGGCTTCACATTCGGCGAAGATTTCATCCACGATCTCAGCAGCTGATTGTTCCTTTTGAATGAGTCCGGCCACTTGACCGGCCATGACTGAACCATAAGTGACATCGCCTTCCACGACGGCTTTTCTTAAAGTGCCTGCACCGAGTGCTTCTAACTCCTCTGCACTGGCATTCTTTTTCTCGAGATCACAGTATTGACGATAGAGTTTATTTTTAAGGATGCGGACTGGATGACCTGTCGGTCTGCCGGTAACCACGGATGATGTGTCTTTTGCATCCAGTACCATTTCTTTATAATTGCGGTGAACATTACATTCATGGGCGACTAGGAAACGCGTGCCCACTTGTATACCTTCTGCGCCGAGCATGAATGCTGCGGCAGCGCCACGACCATCCGCGATTCCACCTGCGGCGATTACTGGAATGCTTACTGCATCCACCACTTGTGGCACCAGTGCCATGGTAGTGAGTTCTCCGATGTGACCACCAGCTTCGGTTCCTTCTGCGATTAATGCATCGACACCGAGACCTTCCATACGCTTAGCCAGCGCCACAGAGGGGACCACGGGGATAATCTTGATTCCTGCTTCCTTTAAACGATCAATATACTTTCCAGGGCTACCAGCACCAGTGATGACGATAGGCACCTTTTTTTCGATAGCTAAGTCGATGATATCATCTGCAAATGGACTGAGCAACATGACGTTTAATGCAAAGGGTTTGTCGGTAAGGGTTCTGATTTTATCGATTTGAATTTCGACGATGTGTTTTTCCGCATTTCCACCTGCGATAACACCCAAACCACCTGCATTGGAAACGGCAGCAGCCAGATCGGCATCAGAGATCCAAGCCATGCCCCCTTGGAAGATGGGATAGTTGATATTAAGCATTTGACTGATCTTAGTATGCGTCATTTTTGCCTCCAAATTTTATAAAAAGTTTATTTTATACCTTAAGAAAGAAAATCCTGGGCAGTTGCCAAGGATTTTCCTGTGAAGTGAAAGTTTATTTTTGTGAAGGATTATGCGTTGTAGTTCTCAATATAGTTGACGATATCGCCTACTGTCTTGATGTTTGCTGCTTCGCTTTCAGCAACTTTAATATCGAACTCATCTTCGATGGACATGATAAGATCTACCATATCTAATGAATCTGCGCCGAGATCTTCTTTGATTTTGCTTTCTAATGTTACTTCATCTGCATCGAGATCTAATTCATCTACTAAAATTGACTTTACTTTTTCAAAGCTCATGGGTATTGCCTCCTGTTTGCATTTCGTATAATTTCATTCGTAGTATATGTCATTCTCGAGGGGGCTTCAAGGGCTTTTATAAATTGTTTATAATTCAGCATAATTTGTTTATTTTCATTTTTTTTAAGCGAGTTATGATAAAATAGTGATAAATTGGTATGAAGGTTTAAGACTGAGATTTTAGAATAATAGGAGGGCTCACTTATGGGTATTTTTAACTTCATTAAAGGCGAATTTATCGAGGTGGTTCATTGGGAAGATGACAGTCAAGACACGATGGTCTATAAATTTCCCATGGTGGATAAGCAGCAGATAAAGGAAAATGCACAGCTGATCGTCAGACCTTCACAGGTGGCCATCTTTGTCTATCAAGGGCAGATCGCGGACGTTTACCAGCCTGGCAAGTATACGCTTCATACGGATACGATGCCGATTTTAACGACGTTATCCAACTGGAAGACCCTTTTCGAGAATCATTTTAAGACGGATGTCTACTTTATTAATATGAAGCAATTTATCAATCAAAAGTGGGGAACGACGAACCCTATCATGATGCGCGATGCGGAGTTCGGCATCCTTAGACTCAGAGGCTTCGGCGTGTATTCATTTAAAGTGGCCGATGCAGTGACCTTTTTAAAAGAGGTTTTTGGTTCCAATAAGTTTTTCACGGTAAATCAAATTAACGAACACCTCAAAAGTCTCATCGTATCCACTGTTTCGGACGTCTTAGGAGAGTCAAAAATTCCAGCCATCGACCTCGCCACACAATATGATGAAATCGGCAGTCTGACACAGGCGAGAATCGATGAACGCTTTGGCGTGTATGGCCTTACCGTATCCGACTTTGCCATCGAAAATATTTCACTTCCAGAATCTGTAGAACAGGCCATCGACAAGCGCACTCAAATGGGAGCCCTTGGCGATTTGAACCAATACATGAAGTTTCAAACAGCGGAAGCCATCAGAGATGCGGCCCAGAACGAAGGGGGCGGCATGGCAGCCATGGGTGCTGGTATGGGCGCTGGAATGGGCATCGGTCAAATGATGACAGGCGCTATGAACGCGAATCAAGGTGCTCCTGTGAACACGACTGCGCCTTCAAGCGCGGCAGCTCCAGCAAACACACCAGTCGCAGGAACAGGTGCAGCGCTTGTTAAGTGCATCGGATGTGGTCATGAGATGGCAGCAGGTACTAAGTTCTGTCCAGAATGTGGCGTGGCACAAACCAAAAAATGCATTCATTGTCAAGCTGAACTAAAGGGAAATCCGAAATTCTGCCCTGAATGCGGTACAGCTGTGAAAGGGGTATAGTGCGATGTCGAGTAACACTGCACCTTCTGCAACGACTGTTAACAGTTGTCCGTCGTGTGGCGGGCAAATGTCCTTTGACCCCGAAACAGGTGGGCTCAAATGCCTTTATTGTGAAGCACAGAAAGCCATCGTCGATCGACCGCTTGAAGTGGTTGAAAATCCATTTAAAGAGGCATTGGGTGAAGGGATGCGGTCATGGGCTGAGGAGGATATCAAAGCCATTAGCTGTAAAAACTGCGGGGCGGAGCTCATCTTCGATGCCCATACGAAAGCACAGTTTTGCACTTACTGCGGCTCGTCTCATATCAGTGAGCATGCACCTGAAAAAACCATTCCTCCTGGATATGTGGTGCCCTTTAAAATTGATGAAAAATCGGCTCTAGGGCGATTTAAAACGTGGATCGGCAAGCGCTGGTTCGCCCCTAATGCGTTAAAAACCGCCTATCAAAGCAATCGATTGGTGGGTTCGTATATTCCATACTGGACATTTGATACACAAACCTTTAGCCGATACACTGCCGAGCGCGGGGATTACTACTATGTGACGAAAACCCGTGTGGTAAACGGCAAAACTGAAACGTATCAGGAGCGCCACACGCGCTGGACATCGGTGCGCGGTGATTATCAGAAATTTTATGATGACGTCTTGATTCCGGCGTCTGATAAAGTGGACCATCAAATGCTGGACAGGGCGGACGATTATCATATCGATGAAATGGTCATGTATCAGTCCGATTACCTTTCAGGCTTTATCGCAGAGCGTTACAGCATCGATTTGGAAAAAGGCTGGGAGCTCGGTAAAAATAACATCGATCAGATGCTGAACACGGAAATTAGACATGCCATCGGTGGCGATGAAGTGCGTTCCCTAAGAATCGAGACGCATTATGACGATTTGACGTTTAAGCATTTACTCCTGCCACTTTGGATGAGCACCTACCAGTTCCAGTCAAAGCTGTATCATTTTATCATCAATGGACAGACGGGTACTGTTCACGGCAACTATCCGAAAAGCCCGGTTAAAATCGCGCTGGCTGTCCTGCTCTGCATCGTCATCCTGGTAGTGGGCTATATTCTCATCGCCAACCAGACACAGCTGACCTAGGCGAGGTTAATTATGAAAATTAATCACATTAGGACCCTCATCGTCTTTCTGACCATGTGGGTTTCCTTTCAATTTGAAACCGCCAGTGCACCCAGGCTCTACTATCTTATCGGGTTGTTTGCTTTGCTGATGGTCCTGCCTTATGTGCGCGGAAAACATCACGAGCGTCTGGGCTGGACACTTCTCTTAGACATCGCCGTGGTGTATGGCCTTAACGTGCTTTCGCGGTTCAATATCAACTATTTGTACCTTTCATTGTTCCTATGGATTTTAATCGAGGCGGCACTTTGGCACCCGTTTGTAAGAGGGATTACCCTAAGTGTGATGGCCATCGCCACTGCTTTGATGTGCTTCGCAAACACGTTAGCATTCGGTATCAATTACCAGCTGATTTCACAGATGATTTTTTCTGGGCTCTTCTATGCCCTTTTATCTGGAACGTTGTTTTTATATGCGTCATATACGAGGCAAAAAAGCCAGACAGATCACCTTAATGCGCTGCTTACCGCGAGAAACGAAGCACTGGAGTCCGCCAATTTCGAAATTGAAAATTTGACACGGCTTAAGGAGCGCACTGAAATCGCTAGAAACCTGCACGATACCCTAGGGCATGAGCTGACAGGACACATCATGTCACTGGAAATGCTAAAGCTGACGGCTAAAGCACAGCCACTGGATAAAACGATGGAAGGCATTCAAAACGCCATCAACCAGTCTAGGGAAATTCTGAGAGCCATGAGAGACGTGGTTGGCGCGCATAAGGAAATGCTAAAGCTGGATGCTCTACACGAATCCCTTAGAAATAAACTGGACCAATACCAATCGCAAACGGGAATCACTATTCATTTAAGCTATGGGCTTTATGACGAACGATTAGAGGATGAAGTGGCAGATGCCCTCTATAAAATTGTGATTGAGTCGGCCACTAATACGGCCAAGCACAGTAAAGCGAAGAATTTATGGGTCTCTATTCAGGCGCTTGATGAGGGGGTCGCACTCCTAAAAATCGTAGACGATGGTGGTTGTATGAGCCCCCTTGTTAAAGGTAACGGCCTTAGGTTTATCGAAACCCGCATCCAAAGATTATCGGGTGATGTGACGTTTGAGTGTGGTGAATCGAGGTTTGCAGTAGTGGCGAGTATACCGATGAAGCCCAAGGAGGCAATACATGATTAAAGTAGCCATGGTTGATGATCAGCCCTTATTGCTTCAAGGCTTAAGCATGATGATCGGCACCCAATCCGATCTGGAAGTGATATGGACGGCTTCAAACGGACGTGAGGCAGTCTTCAAGGCAACAGCCGTTCAGCCTGATGTGATATTAATGGATCTTAGAATGCCGGATATGACAGGTGTAGAAGCCACAGCGGCCATTAAAGCGGATTACCCGGAGGTGAAAATCATCATCCTCACGACGTTTATGGAGGACGAAGAAATTTTCGAATCCCTCAAATTAGGTGCCAGCGGTTACCTGTTAAAGGATGCGACGCCTGAAACCCTATTTAACGCCATAAGAAAGGCCATGAGCGGAGGCACGATCATCGAGCCGCTGGTTGCTTCGAAGCTGGTTAAACATCTTAAGGGCTCGGGGGAATCGAGTAAAAACCAAATTTTAGAGAAGCTCACCTCTAGGGAAGTGGAGATCGCCAGGGGGATTGCTCAGGGTCAAAGCAATCGTGAAATCGCGGAACTGCTTTTTGTCTCTGAAGGAACGGTCAAGAATCACCTGACCAGTATTTTAGAAAAGCTCGAACTGAGGGACCGCACACAGCTGGCGATTCTATTCGTGAAAAATGATTTATAGCACGCGTCCACTATGACGAAAGTCATGGTGGATTTTCGTTTTTTTTGGACGATGGTCAGCAGTCACTTTTATAAAAGGATGTTATAGTAGCTTTAAGATCAGCAAACAGAGGTGATGATATGAAACGACTATTCGTAAGCTTATGTGCCACAGCCCTTCTATTAACTGGATGTATGGCAGATGGTGGCTACAATGACTATTTAGATGCCGTGAGAAAATCGGAAGATATCAGCAGCGGCATCACCAAAACGACGGTTTCCGTCCAAAGTACCTTTAATGAAGCGCTAATTGCAGAGATTGGCGAAAGTGATTCAGCGCCGTTCGTGGGGCTTGAAAATGTGGAGGTCGCTTTTTTAAGTCGGTTTAATCACGATGAAAATGCCGCCATCTATGAGGTCTTTTATGACGATGGTAAACTGGGCATGGACATGAGGCTTTATCAACCAGATGAAAACCAAATGATCATGAAGATTCCTTATTTATCAGAGTACTATCTTATCGATGACACGTTGATGAAAGAAACGCCTGAGATGAACCTAAATGCCTTTATGGCAAAAGTGGGCGTCGAATGGCAGCGTATGCTGATGGCCGACAATATTTTTAAAGGGGAGAAAACCCTCATTAAAAATGAAGACGGGGACGTTAAGGCGACCAAATACAGTGTCAAACCCACTCAAAGTCAACTCGATGATTTCTTATCAAAGCTCAGGGTGGTCTTAATCGATAATAAAGAAGACTTACTCAAAGCACTTAGTGAGTTCAACCTGATGAATGCTTCATCACAAACGGGCGGGTCGCTAGATGCGGCTTCCTTTGAACAGATCGTCAACGGCGTGTTCGATAGCATGACCATCACGGGCTATGAGGAAGTGGCCTATGTGGATATGGATGGTTACCTCATCGACGAATGGATCAAAATTGAACTGAGCTACAGCAGCACAGAACAGGTCAGTAACCTGTTTAACACACAAACGATAACCATCCATACGGAAAGATGGTCCATCGAACAACATCAAACACTGGACTTCAGTCCACTTGAAGGCGTGGAAATATTACCGATAGAAGAACTTAAAGAATGGAGTGTGAATTAAATGATTATCGCAGAACAACTTAGAAAAAACTTCGGACCACTGGAAGCCGTTAGCGGCATTAACCTCGAAATACCAAAGGGTCAAATCGTAGGCCTTCTCGGACCAAACGGCGCCGGTAAATCCACCACCATCTCCATGATTTCCACCCTGTATAAACCCACTTCCGGCAAGCTCTATTTCGAGGGCAAGGACATCATCAAGGAACCCAAATGGATTAAGCCACACCTCGGCTATGTGCCTCAGGAAATTGCGCTTTATCAGAGCTTAAGCGGTTATGAAAACCTAAAATACTTCGGTGGGCTTTATGGCCTATCGGGTGGGGAGCTTAAAAAGCGTATCGAGGCGGTGTCTGAAATCATCGGCATAAACGAGCGCTTAAAGGACAAGGTTGAGCACTATTCCGGTGGGATGAAACGACGCATCAATATCGGCGTAGCCCTTCTCCATAGTCCAAAGCTCATCATCATGGACGAGCCTACGGTGGGGATCGATCCTCAGTCGAGAAATCATATTCTAGAAACAGTTAAGCGCCTTAACGATGAAGGCATGACGGTAATATACACGAGCCACTACATGGAAGAGGTTGAAGCCATCTGTCAAAACGTCTACATCATGGACCATGGAAAGGTCATCGCATCTGGCACACAGGAAGCGCTTATCGACCAGTCTGACAGCCATACGGCTATCCATTTAAAATTCGAAGGAGAAGTCACAAGCCACTTTGATGCGCTGAAGAAGCTTGATAATGTCATGGCTGTGAATCGCGTTTCCGATAATGAAGTGGGCATCCTGGCTAGTGGTAATGGCAACAGTCAAAAGGAAATCATCAAGTCCATATTGGCCATGGATTTAGGGCTTGTTTCTTTCGATGTGACACGGCCAAACCTCGAGCAGGTATTCTTGAAGCTGACGGGCAGAGGTCTTAGAGATTAGGAGGACGACATGTTATTAAAACTCTATTTAAAAGATGTAAAAGTCCTGCTATCCGATAAAAAAGGGCTGATGATTTTCATCCTGATGCCAATGGTGCTTACCACCATTCTCAGCTTTGCGCTGTCAGGTTCGTTTGGTGAAGCAGGGCGAATGGAACCGGTTAGGGTGGCGATCGTAAAAAACTATGATGTGGCCGCTGAGCAGGCACAGTTTATGGAAACAGCCTCACAATTTATTTCTGGTGAGGGTGCTGAGCCCATGACTCTGGATGAATCGTTTGATATGGAAAAGGTCTTTTTCGAAACCTTCCTCGGAAACGATGCTGTAAAGGCCATCCTAGATCCGGTGGTCATGACGGCTGAGGAAGCCACGAAAGCGCTAGAAAACGATACGCTCGGTGTTGTTGTGACCCTGCCAGAGGGGTTTATCTACGATCAGTATGTCAACTTCATCCTACCTAACCGTAATCCCATCGACGTGCAAATCACGCAGCATCCTGATTATGGCTACTCGGGTCAGATCGTAGAAAGCGTCTTCGGCAGCTACTTCGACACATTAAACAACCGAATCATCAGCAAAAATGTCTATCTCGAGGTCGGGTCGACCTACCTCACCAGTGAGAAGCTGTTTGCATCCATGCAGGATATCCTCAGTGAAACAGAAAATGAACCTGTGGAAAATGCCATCGTGCTAAAAAACATCCCTGGGAAAAAGGTCATCAATAGCTTTACGTACTATGCCATCAGCATGATGGGGATGTTTATCCTCTACTCGGCAGGATACATGGGCCGTGAGCTCCTAAGAGAAAAGAAGATGCTCACACTAGATCGCGGTGTCGTGGCCGGTATCCACTATGGACGTGTTCTCGCAGGAAAGTATCTCATGACCACTACCCTTTGTGTGCTTCAGATGAGCGCCCTCATCGGCTATGCGGCTTTAATTCTTAAGGTTGATTGGAACGAGCCGGTGAAGATTCTCGTCGGCATTCTGTTTTCATCATTTGCGGTCAGTGGCGTCGGCGTCTTCATCAGTGCCATTACCCTTACAGCGGATAACTATCGCGTGGCCAATGTTTTTGAAAACCTGCTCATCCACGTGTTCGCCCTCATCGGCGGTAGTTACATCCCACTGGATGTACTCCCCAACCTCTTTCAAACCCTTAAATACTTTGCACTTAACGGCATCGTTATCGATTTGTTCTTAGACACCTATCAAAATGCAGCGTGGGATGCCATGTTACCAGAGTACGGCATGTTACTAGGCATCGCAATCGTATTCACTGGCTTAGCTGCCCTTATCATTAGACGCAAGGAGGTGACCGAATTTGAAGGCACTATTACTTCTTAAAATAAGACTCATGAAGGACAATTTCACACTCTATATCATCATGATCGCCATGAGCTTGGTCATCGCCGGTGTATTCGGCAATTCCATGGGGGGGACTTACAAGCCCACCATCGCGGTCATCGATGAGGACCTTAGTGTATCGTCTTCTGAAGTGATTAACCATCTATCGGCTGACCATGGCTTCAATGTGAAGCTGTTAACGGTCGAGGAGGCCATGACCGCTGTAACAGGTCGTGATGTCATCGCAGCCGTGGTGCTTAAGGATCAATTTTACGCAGTTGAAAATGGCATCGAAATTATTCAAACGAGGGAAACTGTGGAAACCTATCAGCTTTCCAACGTCTTGCAAAATGAAATCACCTTGATTCGGAATATTATGGCGTTAGACACCCGCGCAACAGACATCATCAGCGCTGAGGTTCCTGGCGTAGACGTGGCGAAGCTTTCGCATGATATTAAAACCACCTATGTCGCGCATTGGGACGCTAAGAAGCCGATTAGCTGGCAGCTGGGGTTGTTTGAAGCAGAAAACGCACTGACTGGAAATCTGAGCATGCATTATATCGTGGGAATGACCTTATTCTTTGTTACCTATTCCCTCATGTTTACGGTAGGAGACATTTTAGAGGATAAGCGACTTCATACGTTAGACCGCATGTTGGTTTCGCCCTCCACGAGAATTCACATGCTTTCTGCGAATCTCATTTGTGCCATGATTATCGGAAGCATCCAAATCGCTGTAATGGTTCTGGCAGGTCAATACCTTTTCGGAGTAGATTGGGGAAGTCAGATTCTCCTCATCATCGGGATCGGCATTCTCTATATTTTCGTCATGACGGCACTGAGTCTCTTCGTGGTCAGTCTGATGAAGACCATGGCGCAGCTAGGTGCGGTATCGCCTATCGTCCTCACGGGGATGGGAATGCTGGGAGGCTGTATGTGGCCACTGGAGATCATCACTTCAAAAGCGCTGCTTACCATCGCGAATTTTACCCCTCACAAATGGGCAATTTCAGCTATCGAAGGAATCGTCGTGACAGGGAAAATCGATCAGGCGACGATTACATCGGTCAGCGTCTTGTTGATCATGGGCATCGCATACCTCATAATGGGTGAAAGGGTCCTATATTTTAAGTCCTTAAAAGATAATTAAGAGATGAATCAGAGAACACTTGCTAGGTTTTCTAAGGCTGCTGTAATGGCAGCCTTTTTTATTGACATCGGATGAGAATCGAGATATTATATGAGTATATTCGAATATTCAAATATTCTCGGAGGAGCAAATGATCGAAATCATGAAGGGTCTGAGCGATGAGAATCGGCTACGGCTGTTTTATCTGCTGAGTAAGGGCGAATTTTGTGTTTGCGAAATCGAAGTGTTGCTGGGCATGTCGCAGACCAATGTATCCAGACATTTAAGTAAACTGAGGCACAGTGGGCTGATCCAGTCGCAAAAGGACGCGCAATGGGTGCATTACAAGCTTTCCACGGCATTTATGCTTTCACATGGCGATTTTGCAGAAAGTCTACTTAAGCACCTGGAAGAAGAGGTGGCCATCGTGGAGGACATGAGGCGACTGGACAATTACAGACGTCTTGCGCTGAATTGTACTGATATTACCAATGATCGCGAACGGGTCACCCAACAAATTAAGGGTTAAGGTTCATGTGATGAAGAGGAGAATAAGATGACTAAGAAAACCGACATGAAAATGTTCGAGCGTTTGCTAACGCTATGGGTTGCACTATGTATCGTCGTAGGTGTGGCCATCGGGAAATTTCTCCCGATTATTCCGGAAACACTCAGCAAATGGGAGTATGCTCAGGTGTCTATCCCAGTAGCCGTGTTGATCTGGCTGATGATTTTCCCGATGATGCTCAAGGTGGACTTTAGCAGTATCGTGGAAGCGACGAAAAAACCGAAGGGTCTTGCCGTCACCTGTGTAACGAATTGGTTGATCAAGCCGTTCACCATGTATTTCATCGCATTACTGTTTTTCAAGGTGATTTTTAAAGCGTGGATTCCTTCAGATTTAGGCGATGCTTATTTAGCGGGAGCCGTTTTATTAGGTGCAGCACCCTGTACGGCGATGGTATTTGTCTGGAGTCATCTGACAAAAGGCGACGCAGCCTATACGGTGGTTCAAGTGGCTGTGAACGATCTGATTTTGCTTGTGGCGTTTACGCCAATCGTAGCCTTCTTGCTAGGTGTCAGCAATGTCCATGTTCCTTATGATACGCTGTTTTTATCCGTGGTATTATTTGTGGTGATTCCACTCCTGGGTGGTTACTTCGTAAGACGATTCGTCATCTCACATAAAGGGTCGTATTACTTCCATGAGGTGTTTCTCAAGAAATTCGATAAAACCACGATTGGTGGTTTGCTGATGACGTTGGTCATTATTTTCTCGTTCCAAGGTGAGATTATTCTGAACAATCCTGTTCATATTCTATTGATCGCCATTCCGCTGACGATACAAACCTTTTTGATTTTTATCATCGCATATGGATGGTCGAAAGCGTGGCGTTTGCCACATGACATCGCAGCACCAGCGGCGATGATCGGGGCGAGTAACTTTTTTGAACTGGCAGTCGCCGTGGCGATCTCGCTCTTCGGGCTCGAGTCGGGAGCAGCCTTGGCCACTGTAGTAGGTGTTCTGGTTGAAGTACCGGTCATGCTGACGCTGGTTAAAATCGCCAATAAAACGAAGCATTATTTCAAGGAGGCTTAAGATGAAAGTTAAAGTAGCATTTGTGTGTGTGCACAATTCATGTAGAAGTCAAATGGCAGAGGGATGGGCTAAACATCTAGGGAGCGACTTGCTCGAAGCGTACTCTGCCGGTACTGAGAATTATCCCGAGGTAAAGCCTTTAGCCGTGGCCGTAATGGAAGAGGCTGGCGTGGATATGAGTGAACATCATCCGAAATTACTCACAGATATCCCTGAGGAGCTGGATCTCCTTATTACCATGGGATGTAATGTGGTGTGTCCATTCGTACCGAACAAGCACTCCGAGGACTGGGGATTAGATGATCCATCTGGTGGACCCATTGAGGACTTCAGAGTGACACGTGATTTGATAAAACAAAAGGTCGAGCAGTTGATCAAGCGTATTCAAACGGGTGAAATAGAAGGTTTAAAATCCTAGTGAAATAATGTTTAAAACCCTGCGTTTATCGTATATATAGGATAAGAAGCAAAAGGAACGGAGGGGTGTATATGTTCGAAAGATTGGAAGTTAAGACGACGTCCAAATATCAGATGATTGAACTACTAGACCATGTGAAAGCCATGGTTAGCAAACACGGAGTTAAAAGGGGCATCGTCGTCATCAGTGTACCTCATACAACAGCCGCCCTAACACTTTCGAAGAATTTTGATCCTAGAGACAGCATGGATCTCATGGACAAATTGAACGAAATGGTCGTAGATGACGGCAGATACCTTCACTCTGAAGGAAATAGTGCCGCTAAAATTAAAGCCGCATTATTGGATGCGAACCAAACCCTTATCATTTCTGACGGGCGTATCGAGCTTGGGATGTTCCAGTCCGTCTATCTATGTGAGTTTGACGGACCTCGAAAACGTGAAGTGCTCATAAAAATAATTGAGGGATGACAGAGTTGACGCGAACTCTCGGCCTATGATACGATGGGCTGAGAGTTTTTTATTTTCAGGATAATGCCATATCCAAAGGATTGGGTGAAAGATGGGTCGCTTTAATTTTTTCTACTTTTTGTTATATGTAACGTGGTCATCGGTGTACACCTTGGCCAATCTCTATATGGACGAGGTCATCGGTCTGAATCTGGGGCAAATTGGTTTGATTGCAGCGGTGTTACCGTTGATTTCACTGTTTTTTCAACCGCTCTGGGGCGCTTTTTCCGATTTTTCCGGTAAGCGTAAAACAGTTCTTCAAGGCTTGCTCGTCATGAATGCCGTTATCGCTTGTATCGTGACGGCGGTAACCAAGGATCTCTTGTTTGTAGGCTTATACTTTGTTTATCAGGTCTTTCTTTGCGGACAGGGGCCACTTATCGACTCCATGGCCATCCAAGCGGTGTCGGAGGACTCAAAGCGCTCGTACGGTGCGATTAGGGTATGGGGATCTATCGGATATGCCCTCGGTGCGTTTTTCGTGGCGTTAATCGCTAACCAATTTGGGCTTAAGTGGATATTTTATCTGGCCGCTATCGGATACTTTTTGAGTCTATCGGTTACCTTCAAGCTTCAAAATCGACAGGTCAAGGTTCAAAATTCGGTGTTCAAATCGGACTTAAAGCTTCTGATGAAACAAAAGAACTATTTGTTTATCCTTTTGTATAGCTTTTTTCTAGTGGGCTCCTTTTTTGGATCAGATCAATATCTGGGGCTTTATATAAGAAGTACAGGGGTTGAAGTATCAAAGCTGGGCCTACTGACTTTCCTATCTGTCGGTGTGGAAATTCCCTTCATCTTTTATTCAAAAAGGTTGGTTTCAAATTTTGGAGCCGTGAAGCTTTTAATTTTCATGAACCTTCTCGCGATTCTCCGTATGGCCATATTAGGAATCGGCGGCACCCTTTGGGTGTTTGCGGTAGCAGGCGTCCTTAGAGGGGCGATCGTCGGAATCTTTATTCCATTGTTTGTGGAGCTAATCGTGGAAATCACACCTAAAGCGGTGGTCACTTCTGCAGTTGCCATCTATTCTGCCACATCATCAGGGATTGCAAACTTTATTTTTACACTCATCGGTGGCCAAGTGGCGGATCGTTTCGGTTTTGAGGGCTTATTTTTTAGCTATGGGTTCGTTATGCTAGTGCCCTTATTACTAGCCATAAGAATCAGTAAAATGAAAAGGGACACTTAAGTGTGATGCGAATCACTTGAGTGTCCCTTTGGTTTCAATTTCTATCTCACTAAGGTATTTAATGAAATCCTCAGCGGCTGGTGATAAGGTCCGTCTTCGATTGGTGATAAGGTTTATTTCTCTTACGACGTGAAGCCCCCGTATATTAAATGATTTAACACGCATGGTCTTTTGAAAACAGTCAAAAATCCGCTTGGACATGTACGAGATTCCTAAACCCCTACTGACCAAATGGATGATTAAGTTCATATTATCACTTTCAACCACATTTTCCAAAAGGGCGAGATCATAACCATTTTCGATCATCAACCGGTCGATTTCTTTTCTAGTGGCAGACTGGTCGCTTCTCGTAATAAATTTATAACCTAAGAGATCTGAGATTTCTACCACTCCTTTAAGTGGCGAAGCTTCAGAACAAATGAATACGAGTTCATCTTCAAAAAGCGGCTGGCTTATAAACCGTTCGTTGTCGATATGCATGCTAATCAGACCTAAATCACTGTTTAGGGAACAGACATCTTCTAAAATCGCTGTCGAGCCCTTTTCTTCTACGATAAACTTGACGTCTGGGTGCATGGCCTCAAAACCCTGTATGGCATTTGGTAAAAGAACCAAACTGGGGGTTGTCGAGGTTGATATGGTAATCGAACCGGTGATTTTCTTTTGCGAGGTTTGGATGTCGTGAATTGCACGGTTCTTCATATTGATCATGTCGAGTGCATAATTAAGAAACTCATTTCCCGCAGGTGTGAGATTAACCTCTTTCGATGTACGATCAAATAAAGGGGTACTGAGTTCCTTCTCTAGGTTGGCAATATGCAGGCTGATGGTCGGTTGTGAAAGGAATAAGGCTTTGCCTGCTTTCGAAAAATTCTTATATCGCGCAACGTTTACAAATGCTTCAAGTTGTCTAAAATCCATGGTATACCTCACTTGTATTTATTCTAGCACAAAAGTGAAATGAAAAATAGTTGTGAGGTTAAGAATTTAACGACTTATCCGTTACAATTTATTTACTTTTTAGGTGTTGACAGAAGTGAAGACAGAAAGTAAAATAAGCATTAAGTAAATCATACTTGATTAGTTGGAATTAATTGAGTAGGAATTATAGTGAAAGCGTAGAAAAAGGAAAGTAATCTTTACAAGTCTTATAGAGAGGGAACGGTTGGTGAAAGTTCTCAGATGCGTCTAGATGAAGTGCCCTTTGGAGCTGTGTACCGAATCAAGTAGGCTACACCGGGTTCTCCCGATATCGAGATAGGGCACGTAGTGCCTAAAAGTGGATTGTTATCAATCAATTGGAGTGGAACCGCGGAGTAACCTTCGTCTCTTTATAGTAGAGACGTGGGTTTTTTATATTTTTAGACTAAATGGTTAAGGAGAAGTTAAGATGATTAAAGGACATTTATTAAACATGATCGGGAATACACCAGTGGTGAAGTTAAATCACATGACAAATGAAGAAACGGCTGATGTCTATGTAAAGTTAGAAGGCTTTAATTTAACAGGTAGTGTTAAAGCGAGAGCAGCACTTGGTATGATTGAAGAGGCTGAAGCAGCAGGCATTTTAAAGCCGGGCGTAAAAATCATAGAACCGACCAGTGGCAATACTGGAATTGCACTGGCCTATATCGGTAAACTTAAAGGATATGAAGTAAACATCGTCATGCCTGACACGATGAGTGTAGAAAGACGAAATATCATAAAATCATACGGTGCAGAGCTTATTTTGACAGATGGTAGCAAAGGCATGAGCGGCGCTATCGCCGAAGCAACGCGTCTGGCTCAGGAGGAAGGTTATTTTATGCCGCAGCAGTTTACCAATGTTGCAAACCGTAAAATTCACTATAACACCACTGGTCTAGAAATCATCGAGGATTTCGAAACATTAGATGCGTTTGTTGCTTCTGTCGGAACGGGGGGTACGATCTCTGGCGCCGGCAAGCGTTTAAAGGAACACTATGCATCCATTCAAATCGTAGGTGTAGAGCCTGTAGAATCACCAGTTCTTTCTGGTGGCGCACCTGGTCCACACAAAATTCAAGGCATTGGTCCAGGATTCATACCAGCCATTTACGATGCTAGCGTCGTCGATCAGATTGAAAAAGTGGATAGCGTGGCAGCTTATGAAGTGACGAAACGCCTTTTAAATGAAGAAGGCCTGTTTTTAGGAATTTCAAGTGGAGCGGCGATTGCAGCAGCAATCCGTGTTGCGGAGCAATTAGGTAAAGGAAAGAAAGTGCTGGTCATTTCACCGGACAATGGTGAAAAGTATATCTCAAACAACGTATTTGCATAAGTGAGGTTGGCTATGTTTAAAAGTATGATAGAGTATCTCAAGTTCATAAAAGAAAATGACCCTGCAGCGCGTTCTTACCTTGAAGTTCTTTTACTTTATCCATCAGTACATGCTGTTGGACTCTATCGATTATCAAATCGCCTTTATAAATGGAAATTCTTTTTTGCAGCGCGTATGGTGTCGCAGATCGGCCGTTTTTTAACGGGTATCGAAATTCATCCAGGAGCGACGATCGGCAAAGCGTTGTTCATCGATCACGGCATGGGTGTCGTCGTCGGAGAAACCGCCATTATCGGCGATTATGTGACGATTTACCAAGGGGTTACCTTAGGTGGGACTGGTAAGGATACCGGTAAACGCCATCCGACTATCGGAGATCGTGTGACCATCGGCGCAGGTGCTAAAATTTTAGGACCTATCCACATTGCGGCAGGCACTAAAATCGGTGCGGGTTCTGTGGTATTAACCGACACTCGAACTGAATCGACTGCTGTTGGTGTACCTGCACGTGTCATCGGGGGGTTAGAATCATCGGTGATTTCCATCGATCAATACAAAGGCAGACAAAACCTCTATAACGATATGGTGATATAAACGTAACATTGGTTACAGACGCACTTCGATTCAAGGGCTATAATAAGGGTATGATGAAACAACGAACTGAATCGGAGGATCTAGATGAAGAGAAATGTAATTGAGATTAATGAAGATAAATGTATCGGTTGCGGGCTTTGTGCAACTGCTTGTATGCAAGGCGCTATAGAAATAATCGACGGAAAGGCAAAACTTGTTAGCGAGTCTTACTGCGATGGACTTGGAATGTGTCTTCCAAAGTGCCCTGTGGATGCCATCCACGTGGTTGAAAAAGAGACTGAGGAATTTGACACGGCCCGTAAAAACATCAAAGCGAAAAGTGAGACGATGAAAGTTGAATCAGCTCATGCTGGTGGTTGTGGTTGTTCTGGTTCTGCAGCAAAGACATTTGAACGTAAGAGCGAAGTGGTCTTCGACCTGATGAGTGGCCAACCTATGGCAAATCTGAGCGTCCAGCCAACCGACATGACAAATAAATCCGTTTCAAAGGCATTATCTGCAGACTTTTCAGTACCTTCAGAGTTAATGCAGTGGCCGGTACAGTTAAAGCTCGTTAGTCCGAATGCCCCTTATTTTAATAATGCAGACCTGCTGATAGCTGCGGATTGTACAGCGTTTGCTTATGGGGATTTCCACAGAGATTTTATCAAAGGCAAGGTAACCATCATCGGATGTCCAAAACTTGATGACAATCAATACAACACCGATAAAATTGCTCAAATTCTCAGTGCGAATCAAATAAAAAGCATCACTGTCGTCAGAATGGAAGTGCCATGCTGTGGCGGCATGATCCAAGCGGTGAGAGCAGCGATGCTTAAGGCGCAGTGTATCGTTCCTTATAGTGAAGTGACCATCTCAACGGATGGTAGAATCAAATAGTGAGCGTGTTCATCAATAAACAGTCACCACCGACCCAGATTTCTTCCGGGTCGGTTTTTTTATTGGATTTACAGTAGATGGTGCTCGGCATGTTCATGGACTCACCTTGAAGCACAGTTATGCTTAGCGTGTCTTCATGACGGAATAGGTGCTTGTGAAGATAAGCGCATAATGCGCCATTTGAGGTGCCAGTTGCCGATTCTTCATCGATGCCATATAGGGGTGCAAAGTTTCGTGCCAGAATTTTCCCATCCTCAATAGCAAATGCATGTGCACCGACGACCTCATGCTCCTGTGACAATAGGGTAAGGGCATTAAAATCGGGCTTAAGGTCCAGTAAAGCGTTACGGTCAGCGACGGGCAATAGGATATCCGACAGTCCTGTGCTCCAAATGGCCACAGGTAAACCTATGTTTCGATGAAGGTTAGGAAATGCCTTTTCAAATGAAGCGTTAAATGCTAACGATTCACTGATTTCAACCGGAGCTGTCTGACGCATATATACGCGCGAATCCAAGTCTATTTCCAAAATGCCAGCTTTCGTTTGCTGAAGTCCCTTCTTCTGAGTAAATAACCCTTTTTCCCGTAGTAACCAAAAGCTTGCTATCGTTGCATGACCACACAGTGGAACTTCGTCAGTGGGGGTGAAAAAGCGCACTTCGAAATCAGCAAGCAGTGACGACTTGATAAATGCGGTTTCCGATACACCGACCTTAGTGGCAATCTGCTGCATCTGAACTTCATCAAGCGTATGATCGAGATCAAGAACGACCCCCGCGGGATTACCGCCTACTGTGCCTGTGACAAAACTGTTTATTAAGTATACTTTAATCATCGATTCTCCAGCTCAGTTTTATATTTGACATAAGTGTTAAGTGTCTCAATGTAGTTTAAAATACTTCCCGAGCGTTCCTTTTTAATTTGAAAACGCTCCTGCATGGCAGTGTAGGGAATGGACCTTCTTTTTTCGTTACTGTAAAAATGCTGTAGTATCTCATATGGAACGAGGTAATAAGTATCATTAAATTTAAAATGGACGATCAGAAAGGCGAGTCCGCCCTGAGCGTTTATATCATGCATGTATTCAATTTGATGTTCATGAATATTTCCCAGCGGTAAGCTTTTTAAGTTCGTTTCCTTAGCGTCAAATGCAATACACACCCCTTGAATCACGCCGATAAAATCGACAGTGGATTTCTTTTCAAAAAAGCCCTTCGTAATCATGCCATGTCCGTCAATCTCAACGACCTTTACAGGTGTACTGACTTTATCCACACGGCATAGGCGTTGTTGGTGATAGTATTGGTTTGTATAATAAAGCATCTCTTCGAGTGCATCTCCACGGTGTCCGCGTTTTCCCCACATGGTATTCCTCCCTTTATCACTATCTAGTCTATCAGAAATCGGTCAACCTGTGAATAATGGAGAAAACGATGTGGATAAAAATGTGGATAATGTGTATAACCGAACAATAATTTTTGACGGGAGCCACTGAAAACGAAAAACATAGTGGAAAAACACGATAAAAGTGAATAAAAGTGGCTATTTGTTACGAAATGTTCGCAAAATTAAAACGGTTTCGTCATTTATTTCGCTGAAATCAAATAATTCCCATTTGTCTGAGTTTACATAAAAACGATGAAATTGTGGAAAAACTGTTTACAAAGGATTAACAACTCGTATTCATAATTCGAATTGACAAAAGTAATTGGGCACGGTATGATAAAAACAAGGTTAGTCCCCTACGCGGGGGGTGGAGGGCAAATGAAGATAGCAATGACAGAAGCGGCTGTAAAAAAGCTGACAGAAGACTCAAAAAAGAATGAAACCCATCGGGTTATCATCACTAGCTTTGGCTGAGGCGGTCCAGTATTTGGATTAGTTCCGGGTGAACTACAAACCAATGATTATTTAGAAGAATATATGGGTATCAAGATTGTTGTCGAGCAGTCGCTGATCGAAAAGTTTGAAGGGTACAGAATCGACTATTCAAACTTTTGGCTGACCAGAGGCTTTTATATTCAAGCGATGCGCTATGGATCAAGATGTTAAAACAAACCATACGCACTGAAGCATGCAAACAAAAGTAAATGGAGGAAATCAAAATGTCAAAAAATGTTGTTGTTTTTTCAAGCAATACTTGTGGTTACTGTACGATGGCGAAGGATTATTTGAGCTCAAAAGGCATTCCTTACACTGAAAAGAATGTGTCAACTGATATCGAAGCGAGAAAAGAATTAATGTCAAAAGGATTTATGGGAGTACCTGTAATCTACGTGGAAGATGAAGTGATTCAAGGCTTTGATAAAGCGAGACTTGATTCATTATTAGGACTTTAATTGCCTAAAGCCAAAGCCCTATGAGGGCTTTTTTTATTGGCTAGGGATTGTTAAATACTTAATTATCATTAGAACAAAATAATTTTGGAGGTAAGTATGGGTCAGAAAGTGATCATTGTCGGCGGCGTTGCCGGCGGCGCAAGTGCGGCTGCGAGACTAAGAAGAATGGATGAAACTGCAACAATTATTATGCTGGAAAGAGGCCCGTACATTTCATTTGCAAACTGTGGTCTTCCATATTATATCGGCGGTACCATCGCTGAGAGGAGTGCGCTCCTCGTGCAGACACCAGAAGGCATGAATGCCAGATTTAACGTGGACGTACGCGTTGAAAATGAAGTGGTTGCTATTGACAGAGCAAATAAAACGGTTCAAATCAAAAATTTAGCGACGGGTCAAGTCTATGATGAAACTTATGATAAGCTCATTTTATCGCCAGGATCAACACCGCTAAAGCCACCCATCCCAGGTATCGATGCGCCGAACATTTTTTCGTTATGGAATATTCCGGATGTGGATCGCATCAAAAGCTATGTAGATAACGTGAAGCCTAAAAAGGTGGCAGTAATCGGCGGTGGCTTTATCGGGCTTGAAATGGCAGAAAACCTTCACGATTTGGGCATGGAAGTATCCGTGGTGGAAATGGCAGATCAAGTCATGGCACCGGTTGACTTCGAAATGGCGCAGATCGTGCATAAACATATGAAGACGAAAAAAGTGAACCTCTATTTGGGAGATGGCGTCAAGTCATTTGAATATCATAATGGCGCGACTAAGGTTTCTCTTCAAAGTGGCAAGGTAGTGGAAGTGGACATGGTCATACTCTCTATCGGCATCCGTCCACAATCCGAGCTCGCCATTAACGCTGGTCTCGAAGTCAATCAAAGAAAAGGCATCATCGTCGATGAATACATGCAAACCTCTGACCCGAGCATTTATGCCATCGGTGACGCGGTAGAAGTCATCGATTTTATGAGCGGTGGTAAAACCATGATTCCACTTGCGGGTCCAGCTAACAAGCAAGGCAGAATCTGTGCGGATAACGTAGCTGGCAAGCGCGTTCCATTTAAAGGCTCCATGGGCACATCCGTGGCGAAGGTCTTCGATTTGACAGTGGCTGCCACAGGTATTAACGAAAAGACGTTAAAGCGCGAAGGTAAAGTTTATGGTACCGACTATTATACGGTTTTAGTACACCCCAATTCGCATGCAGGCTATTATCCAGGTGCGCTACCGATGACGCTCAAAGTCATCTTTGATATGAATGGCAAGGTGTTAGGGGCTCAAAATGTCGGTTATGATGGCGTAGAAAAGCGCGTGGATGTTATCGCAACCGCCATCAGATTCGGTGCAACGGTATATGATCTGGCAGAATTGGAACTTGCCTATGCGCCTCCTTATAGCTCTGCTAAAGATCCGGTTAACATGGCGGGATTTGTAGGTGAGAATATTCTGATGGGAATTGAGAAGCCGTTCCAATGGCATGAGTTCCAAGACATCGATCCAAACACGGTCATCCTCGACGTGAGAGAACCTATGGAGCGTGAAATGGGCTTTATCACCAACTCCATCAATATCCCTGTGGATCAACTGAGAGCGCGTATGGTTGAACTCGATAAATCGAAAACCTATGTGGTCTATTGTGCCGTGGGTATTAGAGGTCATGCAGCCACTAGAATCCTCGTTCAAAACGGATTTAATAACGTCTATAACCTCATCGGAGGCTATGCGACATATGCGACAGTGCTTTGCCAATCAAATGGTGAAGCATGTGGAGGAATGATGCCAACTACAGAGGTTCATGTTTCTGAAACAGGCGATATAGAAAAGGATGAGACATACCAAGATGCACAAGATGATGCAAATGCTCAGGTCATCAAGGTTAATGCCTGCGGCCTTCAGTGCCCAGGTCCAATCATGCAAGTCCATAAAGCCATCGACATGATGGTTCCGGGGGATATTCTCGAGATTAAGGCGACGGATCCCGGATTTATGAACGATATCAGCGTGTGGTGCGATAAAACTGGCAATACCTTACTCGATTCGGGTAAAGAAGATAAGGCGTTCTTCGCTAAAATTAGAAAAGGAAGAAAGAAACCAACCCTTACCCCAGCTGTTGTTAAAGACGATAAGACCATGGTGGTATTTAGTGGTGAGCTTGATAAAGCCATTGCCTCTTTAATTATCGCTAACGGTGCAGCAGCCATGGGTAAAAAAGTGACGCTTTTCTTTACATTCTGGGGACTTAATATCTTAAGAAAACCAGAAAAAATAAGTGTGAAGAAAGACTTGATGGCTAAAATGTTCAGTGGTATGATGCCTAGAGGCACCAAAAAATTAGGCTTATCAAAGATGAACATGTTTGGCATGGGGCCAAAAATGATTCGAATGGTCATGAAAAAGCATAACGTCGATTCTATCGAATCCATGCTTCAAATGGCGCTGGACAATGGTGTTCGCATGGTGGCATGCAACATGTCCATGGATTTGATGGGAATTACAGCAGAGGAGCTGATCGATGGCGTCGAATTCGGCGGTGTGGCTTCGATGTTAGGTGCTGCTGAGGATTCTAATATGAGTTTATTCATATAATAGGAGGTACGAATGCCCACGGAAGATGAAAAGAAGAAAATCGTCAACCGCTTAAAGACGATTAAAGGCCATATTCAAGGTATCGAAAATATGGTGGTGTCTGATAAATGCTGTGATGAAATCTTAGTTCAGATTGCCGCTGTCAAACAGTCCATTCACAAGGTGGGTTTAGCCATTATGGAATCTCACGCTTCACAATGCTTCATCGACGATGAGCAAATGGACAAAGCAAAGATGGAAGAGCTCATTAAAATGATCTTCAACTACACGAAATAGAATGGCATAAAAAAAGCTCGGAAGCTAGGCGATATTTGCCACTTCCGGGCTTTAATTCATAGAAATTTTGTTGTATGATAGAAAAGACCTGTTTTTACTCAGGATTGACAGTTTAAGTAAGGAGAACAGAAGGATGAAAATCAAAAAATGGATGGTCCTATTCGCCTGCTTGGTCATGTTGCTTTCTTTATCGGCATGCTCAAAAGAAAATAGTGATGATCAAACTGATGCCACAGAAGAAACAGCGGTGGCTACCACGGAAGCAAAAACCTATGATTTCGATGCAGAGGGGATTGCACAAAAATTTGTTGAAGATTTTACCTCGAATAAATTTGATGCGCTGTTAAGTGATTACGATTACTCGGATGACATGAAAGCGCAGTTTACTAAAGAAGCCATGGAAGAAATTTCAGCGCAGCTTAAAAAAGCGTATGGATCTTTTGAAGGCACATATGGCATAAAAGTTCAGACGAAAGAAACCTTTGTCATCGTATCCATCGGCGCCAACCACGTGGATAAAGACTTAGCTTATAACGTCGTTTTCAGTTATGAGGGGCAAGTATCGGGCTTTAACTATCAAGAGATTTCTTCAGTAGAAGATTTCTTCGATTCAGAAATTGAAGGGGCGATCGAGAAGGAAGTCACTTTCGGAACGGAAGACTTCCCAATTTCGGGAACCTTAAGTATTCCCGCATCTGGAAAAGAATCTTATCCTGTGGTTGTGCTAGTTCATGGCTCAGGCCCAAATGACCGCAATGAAAGTATCTATGGAAATAAACCATTTAAAGACATCGCTGAAGGACTAATTAAGCAAGACATCGCTGTGCTTAGATATGATAAACGTACGTTTACGCATCTGGAGAAGTATAATGATCCTAAAATAGCCGCTGAGTTTACTATTTACGACGAAGTGATCGACGATGCGAAAGCAGCAGTCGCATTCCTTAAAACGGAACGCCAAATCGACAGCGATAAAATCTATGTAGCTGGCCATTCGTTAGGTGGTAATCAAGCACCAAGAATTGCTGAAAACAACGACGACGTTGCAGGTTTGATCATCATGGCGGGAAATGTGACACCTCTTCAAGACTTGATTATCAAACAATATGAATATCTGCTCGGAATTGATGGTTCGCTCAGCGACAGTGATAAATCTCAACTCGACACCATCAAGAAAGCGGCTGATTTGATTTCATCCGATAAGCTTTCACTAGAAACAAGCCCTAACGATACCATGGGCTTACCTGCAAAGTATTGGATGGATATCCGCGATTATAATCCTGCCGATTTAGCAAAATCGTTAGACATCCCACTTTTGATACTTCAAGGTGCTCGCGACTATCAGGTTTCTGTGGATGAGTTTGAGCTTTGGAAAAAAGGTCTTGGAGATGACGCGACGTTCAAATTGTACGAGGATCTTAACCACCTGTTTATGACTGGCGAAGGCATGTCGAAACCTGAAGAATATACGAAAGCAGGTTCGTTCGATCAGACCGTTATCGAGGACATCGCAAACTGGATCAATAACCAATAATAACGAAAAAGGAGTCGTTGCAAATCTTTAATGAGATGAGCAACAACTCCTTCTTTTTTATAGGTCGACATTATTCCATTTCAAATTCAGCGCGGGTCATCCTTGAGATGATGCCTTTTTTGAGTTTCCCTGACTTGCTGATGTTACCCATCAAAATACCACCTACGAGATGGTCGTTTACATAGTAGTACTTTTCAAAGTGTTCGATTTCTCCCACGCGATGGACCTCATATTGATTCACAGGATTTCCACCCACATCACCCATGGAAAAAAGTCGGAGGTTCATTCCGTGATAGATATTAAAAGGTACAACCGGTTCATAAACCGTTTTACTTCCAATAGCATTTAAACCAGCGACCTTACCTTGCTCAACAGCCTCTGGCCAGATGGCATAGTTGATTCCCGAATACTCGGCACAGTCGCCTGCAGCATAGATGTTTTTCACACTGGTCTGCATGAAATCGTTTACGATTATGCCGCGATCAGTTGTCAGTCCTGCATTTTTAGCGAGCTGTACATCGGCCCTTATTCCGATGGAGAAGATAATCAAATCTCCCTTGATCACTTCACCTGTGGTGAGCATCACGCCTTCAGCCTTAGGTTCTCCCACGATTTCTTGGGTTTGAACGCCTTTTATAACTTTGATGCCTGTTGCTTTCACTGATTCTTCAAACAGAACGGAAGCTTCTTCATCTAATTGTCGTGGCAATAAGCGTTGCATCATCTCGATAACTGAAACTTCGATATTGAGCTTTCTGAGTTGCCAGCCAAGTTCGAGTCCCAGCAAGCCACCGCCGATAATCACTGCACTTTTAGCATCCTTCGCTTTTTCTTTTATAATATTGGCGTCCTCGTAAGTCCTTAAATCGAAGACATTTTCTTTTTTTGACCCTGGCATAGGTGGGATGAAATTTTTACTGCCCGTGCATAGCAAGAGTTTATCATAGGGCAGCGTAGCGCCATCAGAAAGCTTGATGACTTGATCAGTTGGTTCAATAGCAAGAACTTCAGTATTCAAATGAAGCTTGATATTATGGTCTTTGTACCATGACAGGTCATGAAGATAAAAGCGTTTAGGCACTTCAACATCACTTATATATTCAGATAACATCGGGCGAAAATAAGCCGGAACCTTTTCAGATGATATTACTGTCACATCATAAGCATCCCCTTGCTTAATAATTTCCTCAAGTGCTGATATTCCAGCTGCCCCATTACCGATAACGATGATTTTTTCTTGCATATTCCTTCCGCCTTTCATTTCTAGTATTTCATTATATGAAGGTTTATACCAAATTTTTATAAATCAACTCAAAAAAAATTGAAAGTTGATAATATTTATAAAATGATGTTTAGAGTTGTAATCGATTAGGGTATAAAGGAAATGTCGTATTGACAGAAATAATATCAGGTGGTACTATTAGTTTGTAATCATTACAAATTGATAGCAACCCACTGAAAGAAATTTCAGAAAATAAAAGTATAAGGAGTGTAATGGTATGAAGTATGAATGTGTAGCGTGTGGTTATGTTTATGATCCAGAGTTAGGCGATCCAGATAGTGGCGTAGCACCAGGAACAGCATTTGAAGATATTCCTGAAGATTGGGTTTGCCCACTTTGCGGCGTTGGCAAGGACATGTTTGAACCCCTTAAGTAATTGATTAAAGAAAGTAAGGACGCTTATGGTAAATGTAGGTGATTTTTTAAAAACCAATGGAATAAAGCCTTCCTATCAAAGGATTAAAATTTATGAGTTTCTAATGAATAATAAAGAACATCCAACGGTTGAAACCATCTACAATGCTTTGAATGGGCAAATTCCGACGCTTTCTAAAACAACCGTTTATAATACCCTCAAAATATTTATCGATAAAGGAATTGCCATGGCGATTACGATCGATGAAATTGAAGTGCGTTTTGATGCGCACATGGATATGCATGGCCACTTTAAATGTGAGCAATGTAATACCATATATGACTTCAACGTCAATTTTGAAGGTGCTTTAAGCGATGAACTTAACGATTTTGAAATCACTGAACAACAGATGTTCTTCTATGGTATCTGTAAAAAGTGTAAAAATCATTCTTAGGAGGCTATAGCATGGCGAAAAGGCTAGATGTTTTCAAATGTTCACTTTGTGGGAACATTGTTGAGTTACTCCATGCAGGTGAAGGCGAGCTTGTGTGTTGTGGTGAGCCGATGCAGTTAATGGAAGAAAAATCGGCAGATTCAACAACTGAAAAACACGTTCCAGTGATTGAACCGATCCAAGGTGGCTTTAAAGTAACGGTAGGTTCGACCTTGCATCCGATGAAGGAAGAGCATTACATCGAGTGGATTGAACTGATTACAGAATCAGAGACGCTCATAACATTTTTAAAGCCTGGTGATGAACCAGTCGCAATTTTCAAAACAGATGAAAAAGTGCTTTGTGCAAGAGAATATTGTAATTTACATGGCTTGTGGAAAAACGAGTTATAAATTGAGTAGAGTTTAGAACTTCGTTCTAGACTCTATTTTATAAGGAGAAGAAGATGATACATTCAAAATTAGAAGAAGTGATCAATCAACAGATTAATGCAGAATTATATTCCGCATATTTATACTTATCAATGGCAGCATACTTTGAGAGTGTTAATTTGCCAGGTTTCGCAAATTGGATGCGTGTTCAGTTTGAAGAAGAGCAATTTCATGGGCTCAAGTTTTATAATTACCTAATTAGCAGAGGTGGTCGCGTTAAACTTGAGGCGATTGAAGCGCCGCAATTTGAGTGGAAGAGCCCATTAGAAGTGTTTGAGCATACCCTCGAACATGAAAAGCACGTAACTGCACTGCTCAATAATATTGCAGAAGTGGCAGAAGTTGAGAAAGACCGTGCAACTAGAAACCTTATGGTATGGTTTATCGATGAACAAGTAGAAGAAGAAGGAAATGCTGAGAAGATCATCAATGAACTTAAGATGATTGGTGGAGAGGGTCACGGCATGTTGATGCTCGATAGAGAGTTTTCGACGCGTGTGTTTACACCACCTGTTAACGCTTAATTCTTTATAGGAGGTATTCAATATGGCGAGTATTAAAGGAACAGCTACAGAGAAGAATCTGCTCAAAGCGTTTGCGGGTGAGTCGCAAGCGAGAAATAGATACCAGCTGTTTGCGAAGCAAGCTGAAAAAGAAGGCTATCGTCAAATTGCTGACTTTTTCATGGAAACCGCTGATAATGAACGGGTGCACGCAGCGCGATTCTTCAGTTTTCTTGAAGGTGGCGATGTGGAGATAACTGCGACTTATCCTGCAGGAATCGTCGGCACAACACTTGAAAATCTTAAAGCGGCTGCCATGGGTGAAAATGAAGAGTGGACAACCCTCTATCCAGAGTTTGCTAGAATCGCCAGAGAAGAAGGTTTTCCAAAAGTTGGAGCGGCATTTGATTTTATCGCAAAAGCGGAAATTGAGCATGAAAACAGATATAACAAGTTAGCTGAAAACATCGAAAACGATCGTGTCTTTAAAAGAGAAGAGTCCGTGAGATGGAAGTGTAATAAGTGTGGTTATGTACATGAAGGAAAAGAGGCACCAGAAACATGTCCAACTTGCTTACATCCGAAGGAACACTTCGAATTAAAGGAAACGAATTATTGATTTGGATCATTGTTTTGAATAAATTAAAAGCCGATTGATAACAATCGGCTTTATCTATGTCTAATAGGATGAGGTCTATGATGAAATTTCTAATGACAGGTTTTGAACCATTTGGTGGAGATGCTAAAAATCCCTCATGGGAAGCCATATCACGGCTAAAAGATGGCTATGACGGCGTTGAAGTTGTAAAAGCGAAGCTTCCAGTTACCTTTGATGAATCTCTTAAGGCGCTAGAGACGTTGATAAAGACTCATAAACCAGATGTCGTCATCTGTGTGGGTTTAGCTGGTGGCAGAAAGGAAATCACCATAGAGCGAATAGGCATCAATATTGATGATGCTAGAATCGCAGATAATGCGGGATTTACGCCAGTTGATCGTTCCATCAGACCGGATGGACCGGCAGCGTATTTTTCAAATTTACCGATCAAAGCCATGGTAAATGCCATAAGGGACCAAGGGATTGCAGTCGCGATTTCGAATACGGCAGGCACGTTCGTATGTAATCACGTCTTATATGGCGTGATGGATTATATCCAAACGAAAGCCCCTGAAATCAGGGGCGGATTTGTTCATGTTCCTTATACCACCGATTTTTCACAGGATTATCCTGAACAACCACTGATGGATTTAAACGATATTGTAAGGGCTATAGAAATCGCGATGACGTGCATTTCTAAAACAACTGTCGATCTGAAAATTAGTGAAGGCACTGTCTGCTAAGTCTGTTTGTAGGGTGCCATACCCTCATTTGCCAATTGATCCGCAAGATGATTTAATGAAATCAGTTCAAGAAAATCATCTACGGAGAGAGGTGTGTGGTTTGTCTCGTTAAAATTCTTATGCCACTTGGCGACCTCCGTTTTTTTAGCGGGGTCCAAGTGGCCTTTGATTTTATAAAACACCACTTGATCAAATGATTCCACCAGCTGGATTAGTTGCTCCCATAGGGCTTTATTTTCAACAGGCTCCTTTTTGGAGGTTTGCCACCCATTCATCCGCCACTTTACATACCAATTGTTTTGAAAGCAGTTAACCACATAAGCGCTATCCGAATAGATCTTAATGCTTAGGTGTGGGCTCTTAAGCTGGCTTAATGCCTCAATTGCAGCCGTGAGCTCCATTATATTGTTAGTGGTTTTTGAAGCGCCACCTTTTATTTCTTTTACTTGGTCCTTATATTTGAGAACTGCACCCCAGCCCCCTACATTTTCATCCTTACCATTGCCGGAACAGGCACCGTCACAAAATATTATGATCTCTTTCATACTTCACCTCAAATGCATTATATCAACATCGAAAAATATTGTAAAGAAATGCAGATAATGAGATAATACAATATAAAGCGCAATAGAAAAAGGACATCATTATGATAAAAAACTATGATAAAGATTCTATAGAATTACTATATAAACTAATCGGTACGAGGAGCGACAGCCATACGCCATATGAAGTGATGATGGAGTCAGTCCTTATTGAAGAAATACAAAAAATCCCTTATTTTCAAGAAAATACGCACCTGTTTGGCCGAGATTTGATTAAGGACGATCCACTCGGAAGATCGGTTGTTTGGGCATTGCATCATCAAAATGCACCTAAAACCATCATTTTGTTTGGCCATCATGATGCGGTAGATTTGAGTGCTTACGGTGATCTAAACGGGTTATCGCCTGACGAACTAGTGGCCTATTTGAATCAAAGCGAATGTGTTTTATCCGACCTTGATTCGGGACAATGGTTGCCTGGCAGAGGTAGCTGTGACATGAAAGCAGGCTTATGCATTAATTTGATGCAGTTAAAACAAGCTACTCAGGAATCAAATCCAGTCAATGTATTGTTTTTAAGTGTGCCTGACGAGGAGACGGCGTCAGCGGGCATGCGATATGCTGTAAACTTGTTAAAGTCTTTAAAGGACAAGTATGAGTTTACATATGAACTGGCCATCTTAACGGAACCCCATGAGAGAGAGGAGAATGATACCTTCACACTCTCTACTGGATCAGTAGGGAAGATGATGCCAGTCATCGTGTCGAAGGGGATGCCTTCACATTCAGGAATTGCGTACAGTGGACTAAACAGCATCAGTATCGCCATGGAAATCGTTAAAGCGATAGAGCTTAACACGGAAATGGGCGATACCCTTAATAAACGAATGACGCCGCCACCTGCATTTCTGAATTTGTTTTCGATCAAAAACACCAATGATGTTACGACACCAGAATATACGGTGGCGTATTTCAACTGGTTGTATCTAAAGAGCAATTTAAATCTCAAACTGGAACGCCTTAGAGAGTTATGTAAGTGGTCGATGGAAGACGCCATAAATCAGTTCAACTATAGCTATAACGAGTATTTAAGAAAGCAGTCAATGCCTTCCTATCGCGAGTGTATGGATTTTGATTTTGAAATCCTGTTGTATGAGGAGTTGCTGGATCGCGTCAACCGAAATCAAGACGCTAGCGAAATCATTGAAAAAGTGAAAATGACGCATGCAGGCGCACGCGACCATGAAATATCGGTTCAGATTATTATCGCCCTAATCGATGCTTTGAAGCTCAACTATCCAGTGGTGGTCATCGGTTTTTTACCGCCGTTTTATCCAGTGGTCAGCAGCGATAGCTACTATCAGGAAAAATTGAAGGACATCGTTGAAAGTCAACTGGATGCCATGAAGCTAAGCGTAAAGGAAAATCAGTACTACATGGGCATTTCTGACATGAGTTTCATGAAACGCATGGATCACTGCCCAGAGGTCATCATGAGACAGATGCCTCAACCGTTTCCAATCGACTTTAATGGAATTGATACACTAGACATCGAAGTTATCCATATTGGTCCTTGGGGAAAAGACTTGCACCTCAAGACTGAAAGAGTTTATTTAAAGGATGTGACGGAGACCGTTCCTCGGTTAATCTCGAGTATCATCAAACAAATCTAAATCAAAAGAGTTTATGCACCTATAATCGCGAACTGCGTAATGGGCATAAACTCTTTTTTATTCATGGGCGTTTTCCAACAGTTATTCTACAGATATCCACGGGATTTGCCCTTAACTCACAACATTTCAACAGTAATTGTGGAAAACTGTGGATAAAACTGTGGATAGTGTGGGCAAACGCATGTTTGCTATTGTGTTTTACCAAATTCTGCGACGAGCATTTCAAAGGTTTCTACATCGGATTTAATCTTTTCCAGAGAAGCATTCCAGAAAGCAGTTGATGTTGGGTCGATATTCATTAGTCCGCAAACCTGTTTTATGTTCATCTTACCTGTCGCTTTTAACATTTGATCATATGCTGGTATAAAGGTATTGGAATCCTCTAAGTACTTTGCATATAGGCCAGTGGCGAAGAGTAAGCCAAAAGCATATGGGAAGTTATAGAAATTTCTATTTGCATAATAATAGTGATTCTTATTAAGCCACATGAATGGGTGAAGCGTGTTATGATTAAGTCCGTCGCCATAAGCTCTAATTTGTGCGGAGATCATCATGGATTTTAGTTCGTCCACCGATACCGGGTGATCTGTCCGTCTTTCGAACAGTTCGGTCTCAAAGTAATACCGGGAGAGAATATCGACGATCACTTGTGTCGCACCCTGTAAACTGTTTTCGAGGATGGCTAATTTTTGTTCATTATCAGCATCCTTTAACACCGCATTCCTGACGATGGTTTCGCAGAAAATGGAGGCAGTTTCAGCTAATGGCATGGGATAGGATGTGTTTAGAATACTCTCGGACATGATTCTGTCACCGTGAAAGGCATGGCCCAGCTCATGGGCAATCGTGAGCACATTTTTTAGTTTACCTGTAAAGTTTAGCAAGACACGGCTTTGACGGATACTTGGTATGTTTGAGCAAAATGCGCCCCCTACCTTTCCAGCGGCTGGTTCGAAGTCTATCCAGCCCTTTTCAAAGCACATGTCAGCAAATTCGGATAAGTCCGTGCTGTAGTCCTTAAAATATTTCACGATGAAGGTGCGTGCTTCGGCTATCGTATAGACGGCGTCAGTTGTCGTTACTGGTGCAAAGAGGTCGAAAAAAGGCATGGGTCCTTTATTGCCTAATAGCCGTGATTTCGCCAGTAGATACCGTCTAAAGATGGGCAGATAGGCTTCCATTGCAGCGATCATAGCGGAAAGTGTTTCTCGATCCATTCTGGAATGATATAGCGTCTCATCTAATGGCGATTCGAAGCCTCTTAACTTACTAAGGGTTAATACCTCGCCCTTAATGCCATTTAAAGCCGCAGCGGAAATTTCTGCATGAGACTCATAAGCGGCCAGCTCAGCCATGTAACCCAGTTTTCTGACTTCACGGTCGCTACTGAAAGCGAGATTTCGAATGGCCATGATGGGCATTTCTTTAGTGGTGCCATCGATGTTAACCTCGTAAACGAGCTGTGATGAGACTTTTGATTGTAGTGTCTCCCAAGCGCTGGAACCCGTAGCAGTCAATTTTGAGATAAGCACCTCTTCCTTCGAGGATAGCAGATGGTGGTTGAAATCTTTAAGCTCCTTAAGATAAAAAAGGTGCGTATTCACTTTTGTTGATGTAAGTGCCATTTGTTCCAGGTCGTCTATCGTATTTAGCCAAACTTTAAATGCAACCTGAGCGGGTGTCATGTCGCTTAAATACTGTTGTACTTTGTTCTTTAGTGCGAGGGCTTCCTGTGACTTGGAATGAGTGGCAAAGGTGAGATGGCCAAACGCCTGAAGCTTCCGAAGAAGTATTGTGTCATGGATTATCGCATCTAAATAGTCTTCGATCAATTGCGTGGCAGATTCAGTCGCTCCGTTAATTCGCGCTGTAAATGCCTCATATTTTTCGCGTAAACCATCACACGCTTCAAGATCCTTAAGTAGATTTGGGTCCTGGAAGCCCAAATAGAGATCTTCTAATGTCCATGTCGTTCTCATAATGCACCTTCTGCCAATAGGATAAATTGTTCAATGTCTTTAGAAATGATTTCCAGTGAGCTTTCCCAGAAATCGGTGGATTCCACATCGATGTCCATAATTTTGCAGACGTCGACCACAGACATTTTCCCGGAAGCTGCGAGCAATTGATCATATCTGCCTTTGAAGAATTCAGGGTCGATTAAATACTTAGCATATAAACCTTTTGCGAACAGAAGACCGAAAGCATAAGGGAAATTATAGAAGTTTAATCCAGCAGAATAGTAATGCGGTTTGATGAGCCACATGTATGGATGAAGGGTGTCGTGATCTAGGCCATTGCCATATGCTTCCTTTTGTGCGTTCAGCATCGCTTGATTAAGCTCTTCAACTGAAAGAGGATGATCCTCACGGGTACTGAATAGGGTGCTTTCAAATAAGAAACGAGAGTAGATATCGAGGATGACTTGTGTGGCATCTTGAAGCGAATTCTCTAAGATGGTTATTGCTTCATCATTAGTTGCAATCTTTAGAGCGGCGTTGTTGACGATGGTTTCGCAGAAGGTTGAGGCCGTTTCAGCTAAAGGCATCGGATAATCGATATTGAGAATACTCTCCTCGTTTGTGCAAATTGCATGATAACCATGGCCAAGTTCATGCGCCATGGTGGTTACGTCGCCTAAATTGCCTGTATAGTTGAGCAACACTCTAAATTCTCCGAGGGGATGAAGTGACGAACAAAACGCACCGCTTACTTTACCCTCTCTTGGTTCAACGTCGATCCATTCCTTATCCATGGCGATGCGAGCAGTCTCTGCCAACTTATCCGAAAACAACTTGAAATTATCCAGGACAAATTGGCAACCCTCTTCATATGTGAATTGCTTTGTCGCGTTGCCGATGGGGGCAAAGAGATCGTAAAATGGAAGGCCATTCTCGTGGCCTAGTAATTTAGCCTTGGTTTTAAGGTATTTATGGAATTGTGGCATGTATTTTTTCATGGCCTCTAACATGGCATCCAATGTGGCTTTGGTCATTCTCGACAGTTCAAGTGTCATGTGCAGCGGAGAAGTGTAGCCTCTTAATCCAGACAAAGTCAGGACCTCACCTTTAATGCTATTTAGTGACATGGCAACCGCTTCATCTATTTTCTTATAAGCGGCAAGTTCAGCGGTATAAGCTTCTTTTCTCACATCAGCTGAAGGATCATAAGCCATGTTACGTATAACCGTAATAGGGAGCTCTTTTTTTTCGCCATTTGCAATTACCGTGGCCTTTAGCGTAGAAGTCAGCTTTTGCTGCAACGTATTCCATGCTTTTGAACCCGTAATGGCTAATTTCGATGCCAGAATTTCCTCTTGTTCAGTAAGGAGATAAGACGCTTTATTTTTACTTTCATTAAGGACGAAGGCGTACTTTTGAAGAATTTCAGAGCTGGCAATTAAAGAATCAATTTCCTCTAATTTTGCTAGAAAATTCATGAATTTTGTCATGGGTGCTGTAAGGTTTGAAGTGAGAATCTGTAATTTACTACGCATCTGTAATGCCATCTGGTTAGAGGTGTCCGTTGAGAAGGACAAATTGCAAAACGCATAGAGTTTTGACGATAGCTTGCGAATTTCTTCTAGTGTGACCATGTATGCTTCGATCGAAGAGACGTTCGATAGACCATCTGCCTTTTTATCAAGCAAAACAACGGCATGTTCTAAGGCTGTCATATCAGCCATAAATGATGGTGCGTTAAAGTTTGGATAAAGTTCCTTTAGTGACCAAGTGTGATTCATAGCAACCTCCAAATTGTTTAGATAAACGAAAGAATAATTAAATTATACCATAAAAATTATTTTGTATCGAGAAGCAAAAAAACAGGCGATAATCACCTGTTGATTAACCACCTGTTTAAAAATTATTGATAAATGAGATTTGATCTGGATGATCCTGCTTGTACTTTTCTTTGAACTTATACATGCGAATATCTGCGATTTTTATAAGGACATCATAAATCATAGAATCGTCAGGGGAGCTAGCAATGCCATAGCTAAAGCTTACTGGCAGTAATTGTCCCTGAAAATCAACCGTTGAATTCTCAATGGCTTGGAATATCCTTGCCATTTTTTCCTCGGCATTGGCATGTGAAATGTTTCTAAGGAATATCACAAACTCGTCACCGCCGATTCGTGAAAACACATCGGTTTCCCTGATATGGTAATGAATTAAGTTTGAAAACTCTCGCAATATCAAGTCACCGGCACTGTGTCCATAGGTATCGTTAATGATCTTCAGATAGTTTAAATCGCATAAAATAAGGGAATAAGGTTCCAAAGTGTCCATGGAGTATTCCTTATGTGTCGAAAGAATTTTTTCAAAATAGTTGCGATTATATGCGCCAGTGAGCTTATCGTAACGTGACATGTTAACGGTTTCATCAACCAAGTATTTATTTTTAAGAGCGATGGCAATTTGCGATGCAAAAAAGTGAATCAACTGTTTATCGACTTCATCAAATGCATCGGGAACCTCGCTGTCAATATTGAGGATGGCAATGATTTGACCGTCGATGACGATTGGGGAAGAAAGGGTTTCGACGATTTCCAGTCCACCGGCACGTTCCAGATTTTGAAAGGACTCTTCATCAAGTAGCTCGTGGTCTGATTGTCTGACGTTCTTGATCAGCGTGGGTTCTTCATAATTGCCATGCGCGTTTTTAAATAGAAACGTCTCTTCTAGCGTCATGGTCAATTTTTTCAGTTCATTGAGATCAAAGCCGACGCATGTCTTAAACTCGAACCGGGCCGTTTGTGCGTTAAACAGAAGGAGACTTCCCTTATCTGCGTGCTCAATAACATCGATGGCTGAGTTTAAAATAACAGAATAGTAGTCGTTAGAATCGTTTAAGTTAAGAAAAAGATGATTCACTTTTAACAGCGTGTCGAGGATATGATTTTTGAACAGATTGATGCGTTCAAGTTCTCTGAGCTTGCTCTCGTTTTCTGTTTGTTCGAGTTGGGCGTCACGATACGTTTGTGAATATTGCTCAGTAATGATTTTAAAGTCTCTAAGTCTCGAAAAGTGCCCTTTGAATAGATTGGAGTCTTTTAAAAACCGATCCATCAACTCCTTGTTGCCGATGGACTGAATATTACTGACCATAAGCTTAAGAAGATGATTAAAATGGTAATAGGTGCCCAGAAGGGCAATAGAATAGATGGTGAAAACAGACAGAAATAAGGCGACTTGGCCAAGTGGTTTTATGATGAAGGTCGTCACCGCAGAGAGAAACGCGATTAATAAAATCATTGGAATCATACGTAAGATAAATGTTAATTTAGGTTTCATAAGCGCCTTTTGTTCCTTTCTTAAGTGGGCGTTAAGAGATTCTTAATATTTATAAGGTATAACAAAAGATAAGATATAGATTATTATACATGATTGTTTGATATTTTAAAATAATCGTGCGATAGAATGAGGAGGCAACTTATGAATCTGGAGACTTTATCAATTATATGGGCAGTATTAATCGTCTTTTTCACACTGGTTGAGGCATTTACACTTGGACTCACATCCATTTGGTTTGCGGTGGGTTCATTGGCAGCCTTGATCGCTTCTGCTTTGGGTCTCAACTTGGTCATACAAATCATCGCATTTATCGTCGTCGCTGTGGTGCTTTTGGTCTATACGAGACCACTTGCTAAGAAAATCTTCAAGGTTGGTCAAAATAAAACAAACGTGGATGCTATAATCGGTAAAAGTGGGTATATTACTAAAGCGATACTGCCGATGGAGCTTGGGCAGGTAAAAGTAGCTGGTCAGATTTGGACAGCAAAGGCGGAAGACCATGAATCGTATCAGGTGGATGAAGAGGTCGAGGTCATGGCAGTTGAAGGTGTTAAATTGATCGTTAGAAAGAAGTAGCGGTCTAAAAGATATTATATAATAATTAGGAGGTTATTTATGCTAGGTTATATTATTGGTTTTACACTGGCTATTTTGTTTTTAGTATTAGTGGCATCAAACATCCGGATTGTACCACAATCAAACGGATACGTGATTGAGCGTTTGGGAGCTTACTTGGGAACATGGGAAACGGGATTACATTTCAAAATTCCTTTAATTGACCGTATCGCAAAAAAAGTCTCCTTAAAAGAAATGGTTGCCGATTTTCCACCACAACCTGTTATCACGAAGGATAACGTCACGATGAAAATCGATACCATCGTTTACTATCAGATTACAGATCCAAAATTATATACTTATGGTGTCGCAATGCCGATCGTGGCCATCGAAAACCTTACAGCGACCACACTTCGTAACATCATCGGTCAGCTCGAGCTGGACGAAACCTTATCCTCTAGAGATTTGATCAACACACAAATGCGCGCTATTCTCGACGAAGCCACTGATCCATGGGGCATTAAAGTAAACCGTGTGGAACTCAAAAACATCTTACCACCTAAAGATATTCAGGAAGCGATGGAGAAGCAAATGCGCGCTGAACGTGAAAGACGTGAAGCAATTCTTCGTGCAGAAGGCGAAAAGCGCTCAGCAATCCTTGTGGCAGAAGGTAAGAAAGAATCGGTCATCTTAAGTGCAGAAGCTGAAAAACAAGCAGCTATCCTTCGTGCAGAAGCGAAGAAAGAAGCACAAATTAGAGAGGCAGAAGGGGAAGCAGAAGCGATCCTAAAAATTCAACAAGCGACGGCACAAGGTCTTGAAATGTTGAAAGGTGTCCATGCTGATCAATCCGTCCTAGCGCTTAAGAGCTTTGAAGCCCTTACGAAAGTGGCTGATGGTCAAGCGACTAAGCTCATAATCCCATCTGAGCTCACCACGGTTGCTAACATGGTGGCCAGTATCACTGAGGTAGCTGGAATCGGAAAAGGTGAAAGCAAGTAGGGTATACGCATTCTAAATTGCACTCACTCAATTATATTAATTAAATTAAATTAAGGCGATGCTTCTCCTAGGAGGCGTCGCCTTTTTTAATGATAAATCAAATATATTTAATCTCAGATTAATAAAATCAATCATAATATTAGAATACGGTTAAAATATTTAAAAGTCAATTGACATATATTGATTATAGGATTATTCTCTATTCAAGAAGAGATCCTAATAAAGGAGGATGTATGGTGAGAGTAAAAGTGATTGGAAGTTGTCCTGTTTGCGCGTCGAAATTGAAAGTCGTCAGGCTGGAATGTGAGAACTGTCATACGGGTATTGACGGTAAATTTGAACTTGATAAATTTTCATATCTATCAGATGACCAGAAAGAGTTTGTGGAAATATTCATTAAGAATCGTGGCAATATAAAAGACATTGAAAAGGAATTGGGGATTTCGTATCCAACCGTAAGAAGAAATTTGGATCAGGTAATCGAGGCATTAGGCTATAGTGTCAAACCCACTGAGGAAGAACAGTCAAAGAAAGAGATTCTCGAGAAATTGAGTTTAGGTGAAATATCCTCGGAGGAAGCACTGAAAAAACTGAAAGGATTAATTTAATCCTTATGCATGGAGGTCGACATGAACGAAGATGTGATGAAAATACTGAAAATGGTCGAGGCCGGTACGATCACAGCGGAAGACGGAATGAAGCTGATCGAGGCAGTAAGCACGGATCGTAAAAAAACATCGGGTAAAATCAAGTACGTGCGTTTAGAGGTCCATGAGAACACGGGAGGAAAACCAGTAGAAATCAAGCTTCCTGTGGGCATTCTTAAAGCAGGTTTAAAGATCGGTGAAAAGTTCTCTCCTGGGCTTCAGGAAACATTAAAGGAAACAGAATACGAGCAGATCCTAAGTGCCATCAATGAAGGTGCTTCGGGCGAGGTGATTACTGTAAATGCCCAGGATGGGCATCGCGTTATTATAACATTAGAGTAGGTGATGAGATGAGCGATAAACTGGAAATATTAAAAATGATTGAAAGTGGAAAGATTACGGTAGATGAAGGCCTTCAAATGATCGAAGCACTAGAGCAAACGGAGAAATTGGAGAGCGAAGCCAGAGAAGAGCGTTACGAGAAAAAAACGCCTGATAATGAAGCCATCACTAAAGAAATCTATGGACCGAGTGGAAAAGTGGTGACGAAGAATCTAGATGTCGCCCTCACGACGTGTCGGTTAAATATCGAAAGATCCAATGTAGAGGAAGTAACAGTTGAACTCTTTGATGATAAGACGAGAGAATATGTAGAGAAGCCTGAATGGCTTCAGCTTTCAGAAGTCGGTGATTTGATTACGATTAAGGAAAGTCGTGTGACGAATTTTTCCGATATCTTTGACTTTTTCAAAAGTGGCATGCAGGGACTTTCTCAGTTATTCATCAACGTGAAGCTCCCCATGGAGGTGGTCATCGATAAAGGCAAGTTCGGCAATGTGTCGGGAAACCTATCATTGATCGGCATTAATGCCCTCGATTTGGATTTGAGATCCGTCAGTGGTAAAGTGGTGGCAGCTGATGTAAAAGCCAGAGTCCTTCAAATGAAATCCACATCGGGCAACGTTTCTGCCGATAACATCAAAGCAGCAAACGGTGTGCTGAAAAGCACCTCGGGCAAAGTGAAATTCTCTGGGGAAATAGCAGAGCTCGAATGCAAAACCATTTCGGGAAATATCGAAATATCAACGGGAGAAAAGCTAAGTATTCTCGCCGCAAACGCGGTATCGGGGAAGGTTGCCATCTACTTAAGTACGCCAGAACAATACAACCTTCAACTTAGTTCGGTTTCTGGTGGGATTGATACAAGTGGGTTTGCAGTAGTAGACAAATCCACTTCAGGAAAACGAAGTGTTTCTGTCACTAACCGATCAGAGTCAAAATCGATCACCGCATCGACGATTTCAGGGAAAATACTCATCGACAAAATTTAATTGCGGAGGATGGCGAGTAAATGAAACAATTATTGATGAAAAGAAAAAAAGCATTTGCATTCTACCTTCTCGCCTGCTTTTTTCCAGTGATCAATCAACTCATGAGCCAGCTGGGGTTCGCGCTAATGATCGGCACGGTTGAAAGCCAGTCCATGAACCAATTCACCTTAGCACTAGCTGTTACCGCGGGAATCGTCGTCGCCTCCTCGTTACTCCAGCTCTTATCGAGGTTCATGCGCATTAGATTTATGCGCGACACGCTTCTCGATATCAGACTTGAGGCGTTTGATAAAATACTTTCAGAGTCTGTGGCTTCTTTCAGTAAGAAATCGAAGGAAGTCTATCTCTCTCATTTGATTAACGACATCAATACCTTTGAGCAGCACTTCTTCCACAGACTACTGAATATCATTTTCGGTGGGGGCGTGTACGTCTTTTCGATTATCATATTGATGTTTCTGGACTTCTGGTTCGCAATCGGCATTCTGGCGGTGTCGTTGGGGGTGTTTGCTATAACGAAAACGTTTGAGAGCAAAACCGTAGCGTTACAGCAGCAGGTGAGTGAGCTGAACGAACAGCTCACCGTGAAGGTCAGCAATACCTTTAATGGACTTGAAATCTTGAAGCTTAATAATATAGAAGAAAAGTTCTTAGGGCAGACCTTTGAAGCAGTAGATCATGTGGAAAAGAAACGCTTCCATTATACTGTATTCACAGAAGGCCAGCGTGGCCTTACCAACTCCCTTAGCTTTATCATCTTTATCGGGATTCTGATGGTGCTGATGTTAAAGGCATTTGACGGCACCTCCATCGGAAAAATCACCTTCATGCTACAACTGGCAAACGGATGTGTATGGCCGATAGGTCAAGTGGTGCCAATGTTCAATGAGCTAAAGGCTTCGATTGGCATCTATCAAAAAATTACGGGTACGCAGGCAGGTTCTCCAGAAGGCGCTGAACAGACATCAACTGAGCAAGTGGCAGATGTGCCATTCGCGTTTCATCATGAAATCAAGATTCGTGATTTGGCCTTTGCTTATGATGGAAAGGTGGTACTCGACGGTGCAAACTTTGTGCTTCAGAAGGGGAAGAAGTATTTGGTTAAAGGGCCGAGTGGTTCAGGAAAAACCACCTTGCTTAAGCTGCTAAGCAAAGTCTATGAAGACTATGATGGACAAATCACTGTAGATGGCCTAGATTATAAAAAGGTCGACATCAATTCCTTCAACCATAAGATTTCCAATATCTATCAGGACGTCTTTCTCTTCGAAGACACTTTGCTGAATAACATCACCCTGTTTAAGCCGATGGACCATTCTAAGGTCGAAGAGGCAGTGGAGAGGGCAGGATTATCAGAACTCATCAGCACCAGGACAGAAGGGCTTCAGATGAAAATCGAGGAGAACGGTAAGAATTTATCTGGTGGACAGCGTCAGAGAATCGCCATCGCCAGAGCCATTTTAAGGGACTCTGAAATCCTTTTCGCGGATGAAGCGACCTCCAGCCTAAATGAACAGCTCGGACGCGCCATCGAAGAAACGCTATTAAAGCTTGACAGCACGGTCATCGCGATTTCACACCGGTTTTACGAGGGCATCACAGAAAAGTATGATGCCATCATCGAAATCAAAAATGGTGTGTTACATGAATACGACAGTAAGGTCTATTTTAGCGAGGGGGTAGCGTTATGAAGCACGAAATCATGAAACGTATCCCTTTGTTGGCGGTGGCAGTGTTCGTAGCGACGATCGGCTTCATCTTAGACGGATGGATCTCCATCGAAATGATGAATGCCATCGATACCGTCATCGATAAGGACCGTGAGCTGTTTATCCAGAGATCGCTCAGGTTAATGCTGGCGGTTTCATTATTGGTTCCCAGCCAGCTACTTCTGGCCTATTTAAAGGGACTGTATAAAAAAAGCGCCATTACAGGCGCAAAAAAACACTTCTTAAAGCAAATCTTCAAAAAAGATATCCGTAGCTTCCAGTCGGATAACAACGCTGAGTATTTAAGCTGCATGACCAACGATGTTAAAGTCATCGAGTCGGACTATATCGATGGTTTGTTCGAAATCTATGCAAATGTGATGAATTTTATCGTTGGGATCGTGGTCATCGCCTATGTCAGCGTCGCGGCGCTGGGCGTCGGAATATTACTGGGCGTAGTGGGCATGGTTGTGTCCATGGTGATGGGTAAGCCCTTGGAAAAGCAGCAAAAACAACGCAGTGAATTTTATAAGGATTACACCATTTATATCAAGGAATTTTTAAGTGCGTTTCAAATCATCAAATCCTACGGACTCCATGCTAAAGTAAAAGACGATTTCCATAAAAAATCCGAGCATATACAGGAACGCGGCTATCAAATCGATCGAATCGTTTCCTATATCAGTGCGACACAGAATTTCCTGATGATGGGCATCCTATATAGCCTTATGGCATTTTCGGTATTCCTAACCCTGAAAGGTGCCCTCACCCTAGGCGGCGTCATTCTCATCATCAACAACATGGAAAAAATCCTAAGACCCCTCATGACCATTAGCGAATGGCTTCCTAAGCTAAACGCCAGTAAAGGCATCTTTAAACGCATCGATGACCTATTAATGATCAAGCCTTCTGAACCGGAATCCGTGGAAATTAACGATTTTAAAGCTGAGCTGACCTTTGATCAGGTAAGTTTTTCGTTTGAAGAAAATGTGGTGTTCGATGAGACGAGTTTTCGTTTCGATAAAGGTAAAAAGTATCTCGTCGTCGGGCCAAGTGGTGGCGGAAAGTCCACGATGCTTAGGCTGATCCGCAAGTACTTCCATCCGAAAGAGGGCATTATCCTACTGGACGGCACAAACCTTAACGATATTATCAAAGAGTCCTATTTCGAGCAGCTCTCGAACATCGAACAACAGGTATTTATCTTTGAGGATACCATCCGTAACAACCTGTGCCTGTATAAGGAAATCAGCGATGCAGAGATTTGGTCTGCAATTGAGCGTGCTGGACTGACCCAATTTGTGAAAAGTCATGCAGAAGGCCTCGATCGCATGCTCTATGATAACGGAAAGAATATTTCTGGTGGTGAAAAGTCAAGACTGGCTATCGCGAGGGGCTTGCTTCAAAATGCGAAAATCATCATCTTAGATGAGGCGTTTTCCAGCCTCGATAGGCAGACCGCGAAGCAAATAGAAAAGACGCTTTTGACACTGGAGGAGGTCACCATCATCAATGTCAGCCACGTCATTTTCGAAGAATCAAAGGCACTTTACGATGCCACTTATTTGGTGAAAAATCAAAAGGTTAGTCTAGTGGAGGCTTAATTCGCAGTGTAGACGCACTTGCCGCCGACATAGGTCGCAATGACCTTTTCGTCCAGTAAATGATCAGAACTGAGCTCGCGGTCAAATACGACGAAATCAGCATAGTATCCAGTGGACAGCATCCCCTTTTCATGCGCTTCGTGTGAGAAGCGGGCAGCGTCCAGTGTATAGGCCCGTATGGCTTGTTCCAATGTCAATGCTTCATCGACATGAAGGACCCGGCCATCGGGTCTTTTTCGATTCACAGCATAGTGAATGCCCTTTAACGGATTTGGATCTTCAACAGGGGCATCTGATCCAAAACCGAGCAAAATACCCTTTTCAAGCATGGTTTTAAAGGCATAGGAGGTCTTCGCTAGTTCAGGGCCAACGCGATTTTCCACGATATCCATGTCGTACTCTAGGAAGATGGGTTGAACGAGTGCGCCGATGCGATGGTTCCCCATTTCTGTCATAGCGTGATTAGTGGTGATTTGGCAGTGGACGATGGCATTGTGACCAGAAGATGTGCGCTTAAAGGCTTCAATCAAGTAATCGATGGTAAAATCGCCAATACCATGTGCCACGACGCCGATGTGATGTTCTGATGCCATGCGGATCAAAGCATCCAGCTCAGACAATGGATGGATGAGGATGCCCCTTTCATCAGGAGCGTCTGCATATCCGTGATGCATCCGAGCAGTACGAGCGCCTAGGCTACCATCTGCTAGTATTTTTAAAGGGCCACGCTTAAAGAAGGCGTTGCCTTCATTTTGCTTATAGCCACCATCGATGGCGCGTTTAAAATCAGCCGGTGTGAAAAATTGGGACTGCTCGTAAATACGTATGGTTAATAAACCATTTTTACCCAGTTCTTCCATAAGCGTCAGCAACGCCATTTGCTGGTCATCTGGTACCATGATCAAATCGTCACTTTGAACCGACGTGATCCCAAGCCGGTTCAAATGTTGCTGTGCACACATTAGATCATCCTTTAGCGACTCAAGAGTAACGGTTTGCTTGACGAGATTAAGGGCATTTTCACGGAGGATACCGGTAAGATCGCCATTAACAGCGTCGATAGCGCCACCTGGAACGTTTGTATTAGAAGAAATACCAAAATATTTGATGGCAGCAGAATTGATCACAGCGATATGGCCACATGTTCGATATAGGACCACGGGACGAGATGGACAAGCCAGATCGAGGTCTTCCTTCGTCGGAAGTCTTTTTTCACGAAATAAGTCCTGATTCCAGTTACGGCCATAAAGAACAGTGCCAGTGTATGTTTCGGCGTAATTTGAGACATGGCTGATAAGCGCGTCTATACTTCGAATCATTTCTAGGCGGCAGGTGTTGAGATAGGATCCAAACCCAATAAGATGCAGATGACTATCATTAAATCCTGGATAGAGAACTTTATCAGAATAATCCACGAACACATCTATCAGGGGATCAATCGCGAGGGATTTACTTGAAGAATCTCCGATATAAGTAATCCGGTCACCTTCGAGGCACATCAAGTCGGCATATGGAAGATCCGCGTTCATGGTGATGATTTTTTTTGCTTTAATCCACTTTTTCATGGTCACCTCAATTGTTTACAGACTTTTAAAATTATTATAATGTCTATGGGAAAAAAAGTCACCGGTTTATGCTATAATAGGCTTTGGAGTATCGGTTAAATATTTGACAGTAACCGCAAATCTAGGAGGAACCATGAAAATAAAGGGAATAATTGGACTGGCTGCCTTGGTTCTCATCCTTTTCACGGGATGCAGTGCTAATGATGGGACAAGTTCAACAGAATCGACAGAGAGAGAGACGGATATTACTACCTCGGTAGAGTCGACCGAAGAAACACAAGCAGCTACTGGGACGACACATGAAATCCTAAGAAGCGAATCTAAGGTGAGAAAAGATACCACCATTAATAGTACCATCACATCTCAGGAAAGCTATCAGATTGGTACCTATATTACACTCAGCATTTATGCGGACGCTGAGGTACCAGGTGAGGTTTTCGATGACTTGTTTAATTTAATCGACTACTATGAATATATGACGTCTAAGAATATCGTCGAGACGGAACTAAATGAAATTAACCGAAATGCTGGCATTGCGCCTGTTAACGTTTCAGATGAGCTATTCGACATGATTCGCATCGGATTAGAGTATTCTAAGGTTTCAAATGGATTGTTCGACTTATCCATCGGGCCACTTGTTGATTTATGGGGAATCGGATCCGACCATGCAAAGCTCCCGACAGAAACTGAAATTACCAATATTTTAAAAAGTGTGGATTATACTAAAATTGTTGTAGATGATAGTACAAAAAGCGTTTACCTCTCAGAGAAAGGCATGGCACTTGATTTAGGCGCTATCGCAAAGGGTTATATCGCCGATCGCTTAAAGGATATGATTCTCGAAAAGGGATATGAAAGTGCCATTATCAATTTAGGTGGAAACGTGCTGACGGTAGGTGGTAAACCGAACAGTGACCACTGGAATATCGGCGTAAGGGACCCGGAATCAGATGCAGGTTCAACCATGGGCGTTTTAAAGCTTAAGGATAATTCAATCGTTTCTTCTGGCACTTATGAGCGGTTCTTTATCCAAGATAATGTAAGGTATCATCATATCCTCAATACCGAAACCGGCTATCCTGAGCAGAATAAAATGCTATCAGTCTCCATAATCAGCGACCGATCTGTGGATGGAGACGCCCTCTCTACGACGGTTTTCTTGTTAGGTCTTGAAAAGGGCTACGCGTACGTAGAAACGCTTGAAAACATTGACGCTGTATTTATCATGGAAGACCATTCGGTCTATGTTACTAGCGGGCTTAAAGATAAATTTTCGCTAATGGGCGATGGATATGAACTGAAAGAATTAAAGTAACGAAGTTCAAGTTATGTAAAATAAAAAGGGAGTATTTAATGATTTCTCATTAGATACTCCCGTTTTTTATGTGTCAGGTTGTTGTTTGCATTTCTCTTTAAATTATCTTAATTTAAGTGCTTGCTTAGCTAATTCAACAAAGCTGCTAACTGTGATCGATACGCCAGCTACTGCATCAGTTTTACCATCTGCAGCTAATGTGATCGCTTCAAGATCTTGAGCATCTGTTAAGAAACCTTCAACAAGTGCAGCTTGCTCATGCCATTCAGCAGAAGCTTTACCTTTAGCAACCATACCATAGTCGCCATCGATAGAAGCTGTTTTCTTATCTTTATCAGTAGCGTTGCTTACGCCGTTCCAGTTAGCTGAAACGATGAAGCCGTTGATAACTGTAAGTGAAATGTTTTCTTTCCAAGTATTATCGCCAAAAGCAGCTTGCTCAGCGTAGAAAGTACCATCTACGTATTTACCTGTTCCAACTGGACCAGCAGCTAATGCTTGCTTAACGAGTTCTACGAACTCACCAACTTTGATAGAAACGCCAGCTACAGAATCTGTATGACCATCAGCATCAGAAAGGTTAAAAGCGTCAGCTGATTGGTTCTCTACTAAGAACGCTTCTGCAAGAGCAGCTTGCTCATGCCATTCTGATTGTGCTTTACCATAAGCTACCATGTTGTATTCGCCATCTTTAGATGTCGTTTTTTTGTCTTTGCCGCCAGATACACTAGCGCCATTCCAGTCAACCATAGCAATTTTGCCATCTTTAACTTCGATTGTTACAACTTCTTTCCAGCCCGACTCAGGATCGAAACCTGAACCAGTTGTAAAGTAAATACCATCGGCAAGAGTGCCACCAGCTTGTGTTGTTGCTTCTGTCGTTTCTGCAGCAGCAGTCGTTTCAGTAGCAGTTGTTTCTTCAACTGCAGGTTCATCTTTTGCGCATCCGATAAATAAACTGCTCATCATAACTAAAACGAGCAATAGAGCTAATAATTTCCTCATAAAGCCACCTCCTAAGTGTTTTGCAAACAACCTACACCTTATTATACCAAAAGTTTTTTTAAAATCAATTTGAATTAGCAATTTTGACAGTAATTTAACGTATTACAGCGTCTAAGTTTTTTTATATGGAGAGCGGGTGAATTACAGGGTTTCGTCGTAGATGACTGCTGTGCCGTATGCCATAATTTCTGCGGCACCCTGCATGACACTGGCAGAAGAATACCGAATGTTCACGATTGCATTAGCGCCGAGTTTTTCTGCTTCTTCCACCATCAGCTTCGTCGCAATCTGTCTAGCTTCGTTTAGCATTTCAGTATATTCTTTCAGCTCTCCGCCGACAAGCTGCCTAAAGGCTGAAGTGATGTCCTTTCCGATATGCTTGGCGCGAATGGTGTTTCCTTTTACGAGACCAAGGGTATTAATCACCTTTTTTCCTGGAATTTCAGGTGTATTGACCAGTAACATAGGGGACCTCCTTAATATTTTTTATAATCGTTTCCCTCGGATTTTGCGTCCTTTAAACGTTCCAAGACGAGCATGATGATCAATGCTACACCCGTGATGAATAAGCCATAGGCGAGCCAGCTTATGAGTCCCATAAGCATGGATAAAGTCGGGATTGCGCTGGACAGTATGGCGAATAGTAGGATGAGCGTCAACAAAGCGGCAAAAGATGCACTCAATATTTTTATCATAAACGCCTCCTTTCTTGTATTTTACACTATCATATCAAAATCGTCCCAGCCATTTATTAAGAAAGCATTAAATGTCATCGTGCAGAAAAATTTTTATGATTTTTAATTTATGTTTATGAGTTTTTTCTACTCACAAGAGGAGATGATGGGAATTTTAGTGGGATTGATGTTCCGGACGAAAAATATGCAATGCATGAATATGCAAAATAATCCGAATATTCAGACAATTGGCAGAAACGTTGAAATTGCAGTGTTGATATTTTTTAAACGGAAGTGATATACTTAAAACAAGAAGAGCACTTGAATAATTTTACAAAATATAACAATTATTTGGAGGTGTCATTATGAGGCAAAATGGATTGCAAGTCTACTCGGAAATAGGTCGTCTAAAGAAGGTCCTATTACATCGTCCGGGTGAGGAAATCGAAAATCTGACGCCAGACTTAATGAACCGATTGCTGTTCGATGATATCCCGTACCTTAAAATTGCGCGTGAAGAACACGATGCGTTTGCTGATGTCTTCAAGAAGAATGGTATAGAAGTCGCCTACCTTGAGGATTTAGTGGCAGCGTCATTAGAAGACAAAATTATAAAGGATATGTTCATCGCTGAATTCGTATCAGAAGCGGGCCTTAAGAATCCTCTACGTATGCAGCAGGTCAAAGAATATTATCACAGTTTTACAGATAACAAGCAAATGGTGGATAAAATGATGGCGGGCATTCGCCGGGAAGAGATGAAGCCAGCTGGTCTAAGGACGTTAGCAGACTTGGCGGATATGGATTATCCCTTCATCGTCGAGCCCATGCCAAATCTTTATTTTACCAGAGATCCCTTTTCCACCATAGGCAACGGCATCGCACTTAATAAAATGAGAACGGTCACGCGATGCAGAGAAACGATTTTCGCCAAATATATCTTCAGGTATCATCGCGATTATAGGGATGTTCATATCCCATTCTGGTATGACCGGGATATGAAAAATGCCATCGAAGGTGGCGATGTCCTAGTTTTAAGTGACAAGGTCATCGCAGTTGGCATATCGGAAAGGACAGATGCAGACGCCATCGAGATGCTGGCGCGAAACATCTTCTCAGATGGTCAACCCTTCCAGACGATATTGGCGTTTGATATACCGAAGCTCAGGGCCTTCATGCATCTCGACACCGTGTTTACCATGGTGGATCATAATGTGTTCACCATACACCCTGAGATTGAGGGACCACTTACCGTGTATTCATTAAAAAGGTCCGATAAACGAGGTGAGTACACGATTGAGCGGGAATATCAAACCTTGGAGACTATCCTAAGCAAATATTTGGACGTCAGCTCTGCAAAGTTGATCCGATGTGGCGGAAAGCGAGGGATAGATGCAGGTAGGGAGCAGTGGAATGATGGCTCTAACACACTGGCAATCGCTCCTGGAGAAGTTATCGTCTACTCCAGAAATCACGTCACCAATCGATTACTGGAAGAAGAAGGCATTAAAATATATGAGATTCCATCCTCGGAATTATCCAGAGGACGTGGTGGTCCGAGATGTATGTCCATGCCACTTTATAGAGAGTAAATCATTATCATTTCATCATACAAATGACTATTATTTAGGAGGGATACCATGCCAGTCAATTTAAGAGGAAGAAGCTTGTTGACACTAAGAGATTTTACTACAGAAGAAATCCACTATTTACTTAACCTTTCGAAAGACTTAAAAGCCAAGAAAAGAAATGGCATCAAGGGAAATTTGTTAGAGCACAAGAGCATCTGTTTACTTTTTGAAAAAACCTCTACCCGTACACGATGCGCTTTTGAAGTGGCAGCCTATGATGAAGGCGCTAACGTGACGTTTTTAACGAATAGCCAAATGGGAAAAAAAGAGAGCATGGAAGATACGGCGAAGGTACTCGGTCGATTCTACGATGGTATTGAATACCGTGGTTTTGGGCAAAGCGTCGTCGAAACATTAGCAAAGCATGCCGGGGTACCGGTGTGGAATGGTCTTACGGACGATTATCATCCAACTCAAATATTGGCTGACTTTCTTACGGTAATGGAACATGTGGACAAACCGCTTAATAAGGTGAAATTTGTTTATTGTGGCGATGCGCGAAACAACATGGGTAATTCGCTCATGATCGGCGCGGCAAAAGTGGGCATGCACTTCGTGGCATTGGCACCCAAAAGCTTATGGCCAAATGAAGACCTCGTGGCTGAGATGCGGCAGGTGGCGAAATACACGGGGGCGACCATCGACTTTTCTGAAGACCTGGATGCAGTTATCGGTGCGGATGTCATCTATACGGATGTTTGGGTTTCCATGGGTGAAGAGCATCTGTTCGAAGAGCGTGTAAAGCTTCTAAAACCCTATCAAGTGAACATGGATTTGTTAAATCGTACCAAGAACGATAACGTTATCTTTATGCACTGTTTACCAGCCTTCCATGATACAATGACGGAAGTAGGTGCAGAAATTGCTGAAAAGTATGGAATGACAGAGATGGAAGTGACAGATGAGGTCTTTAGAAGTATCCATTCTGTAGTGTTTGATGAAGCGGAAAACAGGATGCATACCATTAAGGCCATTATGGTAGCCACAATCGGTAATTTATAGAAAAGATGATAAAGGGGTTGGAGGTTTATATGAAATTGAAAGATAAGATTGTCGTCGCCTTGGGGGGCAATGCATTAGGTAATTCTCCAGAGGAACAGCTGGAACTCGTAAAGCACACGGCTAAGCCCATCGTTGATTTGATTGAGGCGGGTCATGAGGTGATTTTAGCGCACGGTAATGGACCACAAGTGGGCATGATTAACCTTGCGATGTCAACTTCGGCGGCTTCAAGTGCTAACACACCTGAAATGCCATTCCCTGAGTGTGGTGCCATGAGCCAAGGGTATATTGGATTTCACCTTCAAAACGCCATCAGAGAAGAGTTGCTCTCACGCGGCATGGAAATGCCAGTAGCGACAGTGATCACACAAGTCATCGTCGATAAAGAGGATCCCGCTTTCAAAAAGCCGACGAAGCCAATCGGTGCATTCTATTCTGAAGAAGAAGCGAAGAAAATCATGGCTGAGAAAGGCCATACCATGGTAGAAGATTCTGGACGTGGCTGGAGAAGAGTCGTCCCATCACCACAACCGATCGATGTGGCAGAAAAGGAAACGGTTAAAGCGTTAGTCAAGCATGGTCACGTGGTCATCACTGTAGGTGGTGGCGGTATCCCAGTGGTTGCTGAGGGACATCGATTAATCGGTATCCCAGCGGTTATCGATAAGGACTTTGCCTCTGCAAAGCTCGCAGAAATCTTAGATGCGGATTACCTTATTATCCTCACAGCGGTTGACAAGGTAGCCATCAATTATGGCAAGCCAGATGTAAAGTGGCTTAGCGAGCTCTCTTTAGAGGAAGCGTTCAAGTACATCGAGGAAGGCCATTTTGCTCCAGGAAGCATGCTCCCTAAAGTACAGGCAGCCATCAAGTTCGCTGAATCTAAAAAAGGCAGAAAAGCGTTGATTACATCACTGGAAAAAGCCAAAGAGGGTATCGAAGGCTTAACGGGAACGGTAATCGTAGACCGCTAAAATAACATAAGCATATGAAGTGCGTTTTAAGACTGCTGTTTAGTACGGCAGTCTTTTTTATGGCATAAATATTGCGAGTAGATATCTTAGAGTGAGTAAATCACATATTTTCACTTTCGATACGTGTAATCGGAAAGCAAATCCATTATAATGGTATTAAATTGATTGAAGATTGAGAGCGTGAGGACATGAGTAATTATACTGGCGAAATGGAAAACCTGAAAGACGATCTTTTTATTAAGCGGCTACATCAAATTTTCGACCCGATTTCTGTTCCGATCATACTCGTGAACAAAGAGACAGAAGTGGTGATGATCAACGAATCCTTTGCTGAATATTTGGGACATCCGAGAAGTGAAATCATCGGTAAAAAAGTGGAGGAAGTGGATCCCAATACCCGTTTTCCCTACGTCATTAAGAACAAACAACCAGAATTTGCCCATAAGCATAAGTTCACAAACGGCCATACAGCGCTGGTGCATCGCATTCCCGTCCTGGATGATGACGGTGAGGTGGCGTTTGGATTTGGGATGGTCATCTTTGACGATTTGAAGAAGCTACAGGAAGTGCTGGAGAAGAACAAGCTTTTGGAAGGCAAGCTTCATATTTATCAGGAAGAGCTAAAAAACATGCGCGGGGCAAAATACTCTTGGAAGTCCATTATCGGTAATTCGGTATTGATGCAAGAGGTCAAGCACATGGCGGCAAAAGCGGCGAAAACCGATTCGAACGTTTTGATTTGCGGTGAAAGTGGTACGGGTAAGGAGCTATTTGCTCATGCCATCCATAATGATAGCAGACGGTTTGATGGACCATTTATAAAAATCAATTGTGCTGCTATTCCCAAGGATCTGCTGGAATCAGAGCTCTTTGGATATGAAGAGGGTGCGTTTACTGGTGCGAAGAAACAGGGTAAGGTTGGAAAGTTTGAGCTGGCCAACGGTGGTACGATCTTCCTCGATGAAATCGGCGACATGCCACTGGACATGCAAGTTAAAATCCTGAGGGTTCTTCAGGAAAAAGAGGTTGAACGCATCGGTGGCAATAAGACGATTCCCATCAATTGCCGCATCATCGCTGCCACCAACCGCAATCTAGTGGAGCGTATTAAAGAAAATGAGTTTCGAGAAGACCTCTATTATCGCCTCAATGTCGTAAACATCGAAGTGCCACCACTACGGGCTAGAAAAGAGGATGTGGAAATATTGACGCTTAAATTGATGGAGAAGCTCTCAAATGCATTAGGAAAGTATGTCAGCGCCATCACCGTGGATGCACTGGACAGCCTTAAATCCTATAACTGGCCAGGGAACATCAGAGAACTTGAAAACATCGTGGAACGCGCCATCAATATGACAGAGGGCGAAACCATTGAACTTCAGCATCTGCCAACCTTCATCATCGCCGAGCAGCATTACGAGCAAAGAGAAGTTACCACGCTCACCAGTCTGAAGCATGCGGTGGAAGAGGTGGAAAAAGCGACGATTATCAAATGCCTTAAAGCCGTTCATTATAATAAGTTAAAGGCAGCTAAAATATTAGGCATCAGTCGAACCAGCCTATATGAGAAAATAGAAAAGTTCGGTATCGACGCACCGTAAATAGGATAGAAAAATTCTGGACACTGTTCATATGTGTTGTACACATTGTGGACAGTGTCTTTTTTTTGTACAGCGTCATGCACTGATTTACCAAATTTTCAGGGGATTTTCATGGATTTTTCATTGGCACGACATTTGCGATAAATAATGTCAAACTGATCAATCTAGGAGGCATCCATGAAGAAGCGAACTGTCGGTATCGTGGGTACTGGCGTCTATATTCCAGAGCAAGTGATTACCGCGAAAGAAATCGCAGAAATGACAGGTGGTGTGTGGGCTGAAAAGGCCATCATCGAAAAATTAGGATTCACTCAGAAGCCTATTCCGGGTCCTGGTGACGGGACACAAGCCATGGGCGTTAAGGCGGCGATGGATTGCTTAAACAACACGGGTGTTGATCCACTGGATATCGACGTCATCCTGTGTATGGGGGAAGAATGGAAGGAATACCCGCTGACGACCTCAGCCATCTATATTCAGGAACAAATCGGCGCTAAGAATGCGTGGGGCATCGACGTACAGAATAGATGCTGTACCACCGTCACTGCCATGAAAATGGCCAGAGACATGCTCATCGCCGACGAAAGCATCGACACCATCATGGTTTGTGGTGGCTATCGCAATGGCGATTTCGTCGATTATGCGGACAGAAACATGAGCATGATGTTCAACCTAGGCGCTGGGGCAGGCGCCATCATCCTCAAAGCCGACTACCATAAAAATCTTCTTTTAGAATCACACATCATGTCAGATGGGAGCATGGCCAGAGACGCCGGAGTTGAAATCGGCGGCATCGAAAATCCCATTACACCTGAAAACATCAGTGAGGCATACAAATCACTGAGACTACTTGCACCTGAGCATATGAAGAATCGCCTTAACGAAGTGTCCATGGATAATTGGATGTACTGCATCGATCAGGCGTTCCTCAAATCCGGGGTGGAAAAAACAAAACTCGATTACTTGGCAGTACTGCACTTTAAGTACTCTATGCATAAACAAATGCTTGACCAATTGGGACTTAACGAGAATCAATCCATCTATCTTAGTGAATTCGGTCATATAGGACAAGTGGATCAAATTTTGTCTCTACACCTGGCACAGCGACAAGGGAAACTATCAGAGGGGTCGGTGGTGTCGATGATCGCGGCAGGGATAGGCTATGCATGGGCTGCCAATGTAATACTATGGGGAGAAGGGGGTGTAACAAATGTTTGATCAATTGGCATTTCAGAAGAAATGCGTCCGAGTAGAAGACATTCTACCGCTGATCCAATCAGGGGACCACATCGTGTCAGGCCTTGCAGGCGCTGAACCACGTGCCATTTTGACCGCGCTTCATGAGATAAGCGGCAGAGTAAGGGACGTATCAGTCATCACGTGTCTACCCATGGGCAGCTATGAATTTTTCGGCAATCCCCAATACAAGGACGCTTTCCTGATGGAAGGTTGGTTTTACAGCGGTGTGATGCGAAAGCTTCACGATAACCAAAACATTACGTTCATCCCCAATCATCTTCATTTTGCATCCACTAAACGTTTGGCTTACAAAGTGCCACGTATCTACATGGGCAACTGCTCACCGGTTGACCAGCATGGATATGTATCGCTGGGTCTTAGCGCTGTCTATGAAAAGGACATGATTGAAAAAGCGGATCTGGTCATCCTGGAAGTCAATCCTAACGTGCCACGGACATTCGGAGACACGCTTTTGCACTTTTCTAAGGTGGATTATTTCATCGAAGCGGATTATCCGCTACCAGAGCTTCCGATCACCGAGGTAAGCGAAAAGGATCAGCTGATCGGAAGGCATATCGCCGAGCTCATCGAGGACGGCTCGACCCTTCAGCTCGGCATCGGTGGTATTCCCAATGCGGTGGCGCAAGCACTCAAAACGAAAAAACACCTCGGTATCCACACTGAGATGTTTACGGATGGCATGGTGGACCTCGTAGAATGCGGTGCCGTGGATAATAGTCAAAAGACTTTACATCCGGAGAAAATGATTGCCGCATTTGCGTTAGGTAGTAGACGTTTATACGATTTCATCCATGACAACCCAAGCGTGGAAATCAAACGTGGCACTTATGTAAATGATCCCTATGTCATCGGAAAGAACCATAAAATGGTGTCCATCAACACCTCCATCGAAGTGGACCTCACGGGACAGTGCTGCTCCGAATCGGTGGGAGCCCGCCAAATTAGCGGTACTGGAGGACAGGCAGACACCGCCATCGGAGCACAGCTTTCACCAGGTGGAAAATCATTTATCGCACTTTACGCCACTGCCCTGGTAAAGGACAGAACAACTGGCGAGCTCGTGGAAAAGTCGAAGATAGTGCCGAGCTTAACACCGGGTGCTATCGTATCGCTTTCGCGAAATGACGTGGATTATGTCGTCACAGAATATGGTGCCGTCTCCTTAAGAGGGACCTCAGTCAGAGAACGCGTCAAACGGCTCATCAGCATCGCCCATCCGAAGTTTAGAGAGGAACTCCGAAAAGAAGCGGAGACCCTGATGCTTTGGTAATGAAAACCGGGTTATAATAATCGCTAAGTCTCTCCTTTAAAATACCCTTATCAAAAAATGAAAAGAAGCTGCCTGCGGTAGCTTCTTTTCATTATATAAGATTTTATAAATAGAATTTGTAAAGTGAGTTCGTTTATCTAGTCTTTGGTGAAGTGATTCCGATTTTATTTGAAATCCTCATGCAAGCGAGCTGCGATTTCTTTACCTAATCGGTTAAGGGCTTCAAACTCGGCATCCTTAGGCGAGTAGGTGGCTTCGATGGAAGGTCCGATTTTTTCCCAGCCAATTTCTTCTGCAAAGGCTTCGATTCCGGATACACCGCCGCCCGACCACGACTTGTTGCCGAAGATAGAGAGGTAACGGTCTTTTAAGCCTGAATTTGCCAGTTTAGCCAGAACGGTTTCCACAGAGCTAAATACCTTCGTGTTATAAGCGCACGATCCGATGACCACAGCCTTGTATTTCCAAATTTCGCTTAGGATATAAGAGCTATGGGTCTTAGAAGCATCGAATACTTTGACGTTTTTAACGCCTTGTTCAGCGATGATTCGCGCCAGATAATCCGCCATTTTCGCGGTGTTTCCATACATCGAGCCGTAGACGATGACCACGCCGTGCTCCGATTCAAATCGGCTCCATTTATCGTATAAATCGACGATTTTACCTGGATTGGTACGCCAGATGGGGCCATGTGTCGGCGCAATCATCTTAATATCGAGCCCGCCGAGCTTCTTTAAGCTTCTTTGAACCATCGGGCTATACTTCGCTACGATGTTGCTGTAATAACGACGTGTTTCGTCTTCGTAGAAGTCAAAATTGATTTCGTCGTCGAAGATGCCGCCGTCAAGTGCCCCAAAGCCACCGAAAGCGTCCATGGAGAAAAGGACCCCAGTGGTTTCATCAAAGGTCATCATGGTTTCAGGCCAGTGGACCATAGGCGTGAGATAAAACGTCAGCTGGTGCTTTCCTAAATTGAGCGTTTCTCCATCTCCAACTTCATGGAAATTGCGATTGATGCCATAAAAGCCTTCGATAAATGGGAATGTCTTTTTATTACCGACGATTTTCATGTCGGGATACGCACCGAGCAATGCGAGCATAGATCCTGAATGATCTGGCTCCATATGGTTGACAATTAAGTAATCAACTTTACGGTCTCCGATGATTTCCTTGATTTTTTCTAGATATTCAGTGGTTTTGTTAAACTTCACCGTATCCAAGATGGCGATTTTATCATCGTTGATTAAATAGGAGTTATATGCGACGCCTTTATCGATGGGCCAATAGTTTTCGAAAAGGGTCGTTTCTCTGTCGTTGACACCAATCCAATGGATATCCTCATTAATGCTTAATCTGCAATTCATGGTTCACCTCGTTTATATTATCATTTCGATGTAAATTTATGATTTTATTATAGTAGATTTATCGTGTGAATACACGGAATTTTTGGAAAAGAAAAATTACACTTTCGAATTGTATACAAAATACAAACATGCTATAATACTATTTGTTAACGAAACAGTTTTTGAGTTTACATCCTGGATAAACTTATATATAATGGACTTGAACTCCACTTTCAGCCGATTTGACAGTAATTGTCAATCTGTTAACAAGTGGTAGGGTACGTACTAAGGGGCTTTAATTGACAGGAATGTATATTGTATACTATACTGTTTCTGCAATCAATGATGATTAAAGGAGGCTATTTTTAATGGGTAAGAAAGTTATGAAGACCATGGATGGTAACACGGCTGCTGCATATGTATCGTATGCATTTACTGATGTTGCCGCTATCTACCCGATCACCCCATCATCCAATATGGCTGAGGCTGTTGATGAATGGGCTGCTAGTGGTAAAAAGAACATTTTTGGCCGACCAGTCGTGGTGTCAGAGCTTCAATCTGAGGCTGGTGCAGCAGGTGCAGTTCACGGTTCCTTGCAAGCAGGCGCGTTAACGACGACGTTTACAGCTTCACAAGGTTTACTACTCATGATTCCAAACATGTACAAAATTGCTGGTGAACTTTTACCTGGCGTTTTCCATGTCAGCGCAAGAGCAATTGCAGGTCATGCACTTTCGATCTTTGGCGATCATTCGGACGTCATGGCTGCTAAGCAAACAGGTTTCGCATTTTTAGCATCAGGTTCTGTACAAGAAGTTATGGACCTTGCTGGTGTTGCACATCTTGCTGCAATTAAAGGTAGCGTTCCATTTGTTCACTTCTTCGATGGCTTTAGAACATCACACGAAGTTCAAAAAATCGAAGTGATCGATTACGCTGAGTTTGATCGTCTCGTTGATCACGATGCCATCAACAAATTCAGAAATAATGCACTTAGCCCTGAGCATCCAGTAACCAGAGGTACTGCTCAAAACCCAGATATCTTCTTCCAAGCGAAAGAAGCATCAAACGTATTCTACAACGCTATTCCAGAAATCGTTGTCAACTATATGAACGAAATCAACAAAATCACTGGTAGAGATTACAAGCCTTTCAACTACTACGGTGCTCCAGATGCAGATCGCGTAATCGTAGCGATGGGTTCAGTTGTTGAATCACTTGAAGAAACCATTGATTACCTCACTGCTAAAGGCGAAAAAGTTGGTTTAGTAAAAGTAAGACTTTACAGACCATGGGTACCACAATACTTCTTCGACGTTCTTCCTAAGACCGTTAAGAAAATCGCTGTACTCGATCGTTGCAAAGAGCCAGGTGCAGATGGCGAGCCTATGTACAAAGACGTTAGATCGATGTTCTACGGCAAAGCGGATGCGCCATTGATCGTAGGCGGTAGATACGGTTTAGGTTCTAAAGACGTAACACCAACGCATCTTAAGCGTGTTTATGATGAACTTAAAAACGCTGCACCTGCAGATGGATTTACAATTGGTATCGTAGATGACGTTACAAATCTTTCACTTAATGTTGAAGAGAGCATCGTAGCTGAAACTAAAGGCACCATTCGTTGTAAATTCTGGGGTCTTGGATCTGACGGTACTGTTGGCGCTAACAAAAATGCCATCAAAATCATCGGCGATAAGACAGACATGTATGCACAAGGCTACTTCTCATATGACTCTAAAAAATCAGGTGGTATCACAGTATCTCACTTAAGATTTGGTCACAACCCAATTCGTTCGACTTACCTTATCGATGAAGCGGATTATGTTGCTTGCCATAACCAGTCATATGTTTATCAGTATGATTTATTAAAAGGCCTCAAAAAGGGTGGTACTTTCGTCCTTAACTGCAAGTGGAATGCTGAAGAAATCAACGCATTATTGCCTGCAGCGATGAAGCAATTTATCGCTAAAAACGAAATCAAGTTCTACACCATCGATGCGACTAGTATCGCTGAAGAAATCGGACTTGGTAACAGAATCAACATGATCATGCAATCAGCATTCTTCAAGCTTGCAGAAGTTATCGATATTAACGATGCTGTGAAGTACCTTAAAGAAGCGATTGAAAAATCATACGGCTCTAAAGGTTCTAAGATCGTTGACCTTAACAACAAAGCGGTTGATTTAGGTATCGAGCGTTTAGTTCAAGTAGAAGTACCAGCTAACTGGGCTGAAGCAAAAGAATCGACAGGCGTAGAAGCAAAAGGTGAGCCATCATTTATTACGAACATCTTAAGACCAATTGCTGCTCAAAAGGGCGATGATCTTCCAGTAAGTACGTTCAAGGGTTATGAAGATGGTACTTTTGAAGCAGGTACTTCCGCTTATGAAAAGCGTGGTATCGCGGTTAACGTTCCTGAGTGGCAAATCGATAACTGTATCCAATGTAACCAATGCTCATATGTATGTCCACACGCTGCAATCCGTCCATTCTTAGTTACTGAAGAAGAACTTAAGAATGCGCCAGCTGGCTTTGCAACTAAAGCGGCTATCGGTAAAGGCCTCGAGGGACTCCAGTACAAAATCCAAGTGTCTCCTTACGACTGTACAGGTTGCGGTAACTGTGCTGACATTTGTCCATCTAAGCAAAAAGCATTGGTCATGAAGCCGATTGAAACTCAAGTTGAAGTTCAATCTGAAAACTGGAACTTCGCGGTTTCAATGCCAGTTAAAGCTGATAAAATGCCACTTAACACAGTTAAGGGCTCACAATTTGCACAGCCATTATTCGAATTCTCAGGCGCATGTGCTGGTTGTGGTGAAACACCATATATTAAAGCAGTTACTCAATTGTTTGGTGACAGAATGATGATCGCGAATGCAACAGGTTGTTCTTCAATCTGGGGCGGATCAGCACCTTCTACACCTTATACTAAAAATGCTGAAGGCAAAGGTCCAGCTTGGGCGAACTCATTATTTGAAGACAATGCTGAGTACGGCTACGGTATGGCGATGGCAGTTAAAGCGATTAGAGCAACCATGGAAGAGCGTTTCGAAAAACTCGTGGCCATGAATGTTGATCCTGCTGTAACAGCTGCTTTCTCTGAGTGGTTAGCAAACAAAGACGATGCTGAGGCTTCAAAAGCTGCAGCTGCTAAAGTACTTGAAGTGATTGAAAATAATAACGTTTCTGACGCAGCTGCTAAAGAAATCTTAACTTACGCTTATAACCATAAGGACTATTTGGTTAAACGTTCAGTTTGGATCCTTGGTGGAGACGGTTGGGCTTATGATATCGGCTTCGGTGGTCTTGATCACGTACTTGCAAGCGGTGAAAACGTAAACATCCTCGTATTCGATACAGAAGTTTACTCAAATACAGGTGGTCAAGCTTCTAAATCGACACCAGTAGGCGCAATCGCTAAGTTTGCTTCTGCAGGTATGCAAGTGAAGAAGAAAGACCTCGGTATGATCGCTGCAACTTATGGTTATGTATACGTGGCTCAAGTAGCTATGGGTGCTAACCAAAATCAAACATTAAAAGTTATCCAAGATGCTGAAGCTTATGATGGTCCATCACTCATCATCTGCTACGCACCATGTATCGCTCACGGTATCAAGACGGGCATGGGAACAACTCAAAGAAGAGAAAAAGAAGCAGTAGATGCTGGTTACTGGCATTTATGGAGATTCGACCCTAGAGTGAAAGCTGAAGGTAAGAATCCATTCTTCCTCGATTCTAAAGAGCCGACTGCAAGCTTCAGAGAATTCTTATTAGGCGAAACGAGATATACACAACTTCAAAAGCAATTCCCAGAAGCTGCTGAGAAGTTATTCCAAATCGCTGAAGACCAAGCAAAAGATCGCTATGCTGGTTATGTAAGAATGACTAAGATGGAGTTCTAAGACTTAGATTGATTAAGGCGTTACATCTCTACTCGCAAGTTTAGAGGTGTAACGCCTTTTCTCGTTTTCAAAGGATTGCATCGGTAGGTGAGATGCGGTACAATATGTTTAGTGTTACGAATGAATAGTTCAGGAGAGTCACATGATCTTACTAAGAAATCATACGCGTCTACATGGCGATATTTATGCGGTCTATCGGAAGTTGAGTAAGCGAGAGCAAATCGAGAAATGGACAAATGATGCAGTTGAAGTTTTGGAGTGCGTTCCTTATGACAGGGTGTCATGGCGCGTCACTTTGGAGGGCGAAGCGGTCATCCTCACTTTTCATCTGATGCGATGTGCTGTAAAGACGGAGTATTGCACAGAGGTACACGCAGTATGTGATAACAGTGAGCATTTAGAGGACTTAAAGCAACCTTTGGCTGATTTGCTCGAGAAGTTGAGACGGCATTTCAATAAGGATTGGGTGATTCAGGACCGCGACCTAACCGCTGGAACTTTTAGAAACATGTGATCAGAACGAGTGGCGATTGAGAGTATAGGGGGACATATGCAGTATAGAGAGATTGGAAACACAGGGATTAAAGCATCGGTTTTAGGACTTGGATGTATGCGTCTGCCACAAACGGGCGAGAATGGCGCAGAAGTGGATGAAGTGCGAGCAATTGAACTCATTCGCTATGCCATCGATCATGGCGTTAATTATATCGATACAGCGTACCCCTACCATGGTGGCGAAAGTGAGCGCATCGTCGGTAAAGCGCTTAAAGAGGGATACCGTGAAAAAGTAACCCTAATTACGAAATCACCAGGTTGGCTAATAGAAACAAAAGAAGATTTTTTCAAGTATTTGGATGAGCAACTGGAGAAGCTTCAAACGGAAACTTTGGATATCTATCTTCTTCATGCCATCGGCAAAGAACGATGGGATAACTATGTGAAAATCGGCATTTTCGATGCCATTAAAGAAGCAAAGGATAGTGGCAGAATCAAACACATCGGCTTCTCGTTCCACGACAACTATGAGGCATTTGAAGAGATTATCCAGGCTTATCCATGGGAGCTTTGTATGCTTCAGCTCAACTATATGGACATGGAAGAACAAGCGGGCATGAAGGGGCTTAAACTGGCAGAGTCTTTAGGGGTTCCTGTCATCGTCATGGAGCCTTTGAAGGGTGGAATGCTTTCTAATCCTTCTGAGGATATCGAAGCGCTTTGGAACACCTATCCTGAGAAACGCTCTCCGGTGGAATGGGCACTGCGATACGTTTCGAATTTTAATAACGTTTCAGTGGTGTTAAGCGGGATGTCTTCATTGGAACAGCTTAAAGAGAATATCGAAATAGCAAACCGTCTTACGGTGAATAACCTGGATGAACAAGGGCTTGCACTGGTGGATGCGGTTAAGGTTGCTTATCAGTCTAAAGTACAGGTGCCTTGCACCCAATGCCGTTACTGTGTGCCGTGTCCGCATGGTGTGGAGATTCCGCGTGCGTTTACGTTTTATAACCGCGCCCATATTTTCAATACGCATTCGAGCATGAAGGAGCAATATCTGGCGAACTTCAAACAGAAAGCCATGGCTGGAAATTGTGTGGCGTGTGGGGCGTGTGAACCGAAATGTCCACAGGGGATTGCCATCATCGAAAAGCTGAAGGAAGTGGCGATCGCTTTTGAAGGGTAACACAAACCGAAGCCAAATTATAAAATATTTGTAAGCCTTATGAATATTGTTGAAACCCACTGTGAAAGCGACTATAATGAAATGAGCAATCAGTGTAAATTTTATGAAGAGGTGTCAATTTGAAAAAAGGCGATTTTATATGGGCAGGTATTTTGCTGGCATTTACAGCATTCGTGGTTTTTCCGAGCACGCATGAGGTGTTCGTGACCTTTACGTCGGGTCATCCATACATCAGTGGATTCATCAAGTTCGCTTTACTCGCGACCATGGGCGAAATGCTGGTGACACGATTAAACACAAAACAGTGGAAAACGGCTCCTGGATTTATCTGGCGCGTGATCATCTGGGGTGCACTCGGTATGGTGATCACACTGGCGTTCACGGTATTTAGCGGTGGCATCAGCATCGCACTGGATAAAGGATTACTACCTGGAAAAGGCAATGCGTTTTTCCAAGCGCTGTTTGCCAGTGCGTTTATGAACCTTATTTTTGCACCGACGTTTATGGCATTTCACCGCTATACAGATACGTTCCTCGACCTTAAATATGGTGAGGGCGTAGCGAAGCCGAGCATCGCTCAGGTCGCTGGTCGTATCGATTGGAAGGGGTTCATCTCTTTCGTCGTGCTAAAGACCATTCCATTTTTCTGGATTCCAGCACATACCATCACCTTTATGCTACCGCCACAGTACCGAGTACTCGTCGCTGCCTATCTCAGCATCGCGCTGGGACTGTTGCTCACCATAGCAAAGGGAAGAAAATAGGAAATTATCAACTCAATCATTAATACCCAAAATAAGAAAGCTGACCTTTTCGAAGGGTCAGCTTTTCGTTTGAGAAGTGGTTAAATCTCGTAGGTTTCACCTAAATCGGGAAGGTGGATTTCTAGAGCTGGCGAGCCAGAATCGGCAGAAGTCTCCAGCGCCTCTTTTAGCTGCAGGCGCGCAGCGGCTTCCCCGTGATTGATTAATAATCTTTTAACGCCTTTAATATTTTTAAACCAAGCAATCAAATGCGTCTCGTCAGCATGGCCTGAGAATCCCTGTAGATCATGTAGTCTGGCATTTACCTTGACCTCAGAATCGAGGATCGTCACCGTTTTTTCGCCATCTAAAAGCCTTCTCCCCAGGGTTCCCTCTGCTTGATAACCGATAAAGAGCACATGGGTATTCTGACGCCACAGATGGTGTTTGAGGTGGTGCGTAATTCTTCCCGCTTCGCACATGCCGCTGGCACTGATGATGATTTTCGGTGAGGCATCGCGGTTAAGTGCGATGGAGCCCTCTGCCGAAGTGACGAGATGCAGGTTAGGCATTTTAAAAGGGGGTCTCGGGAACTGAAGCACCGCATCGCCCATATATGGAATATGCTGTTCATAAATTTTGGTAGCCTCAAGCGCTAAGGGGGAATCGATGTAGATTGGGATGCCTTTTAGATGCCTGGATTGTGGGTTGTCGTGCGTTTCGAAATAGCGATTCAGTTCGAAAATAATCTCTTGCGTTCTGCCCACTGCAAACGATGGAATGAGCACAGTGCCCTCTCTTAACGTGGCTTCCACGAGGATGTCCACTAGACGATCTGTCCGTGTTTCGATATTTTCGTGAACGCGATTACCATAAGTGGACTCCATAATCACGATATCTGCCATTTCCACCGTTTCAGGCGGTTGTTCCAATAAATTCGTGCCGTTACCCAAATCACCGGAAAAAACGAGAACCTTTTCCTCAGCACCATCACAGAACCGGATCACGAGTGTGGATGACCCGAGTAAGTGCCCAGCCCTTTTAAATGTGAATTTAAAATTATCAGTCAGAACGTGTTCCACATGGTATTGGAGGGGATATAAATACTGGAAGGAAAGGATGGCATCTTCTTCAGTAAATAGCGGTGCAATCGGATCCAGTCCAGCCCGTTTTCTTTTTTTATTCTCCCATGCCGCCTCAGTTTCGTGGATTTTACCGGAATCCTTTAGTAATATCTCCGCGAGATGGCTCGTCGGAGGTGTGCAAAAGATTTTTCCCGTAAAACCTTGCTTAACCAGTAATGGAATTCTACCTGAGTGGTCGATATGCGCATGTGTTAGAATGATGCAGTGGATTTCGGAGACCTTAAAAGGAAAGGGAGAAGTGTTCAGTGCTTCCTCTGTAGGTACGCCCTGAAATTGGCCAGAGTCCACGAGAATGTTTAACCCATCGTGCTGTAGCAATGTCATGGATCCGGTAACTTGCCCTGCTGCGCCTAAAAATTGAATTTTCATAAGGGTATCTCCTTTGAATTATTCTGTGGGATGAATGGATTATTTATCACATGTATACCCAAAAATGTGTGCAATCCAAATGAATATAAAATTTAACATGCCATTCCTGTCTAGGTTTGCTAAAATGGTAGTAATGAATCAATCAGGAGTTTACTGACATGAGAAAATGGTTTGCCATTATACTACTTATATTACTATCATTATTCATTGCTGGCTATGTTTTAATGGAAAATTACCGTAAGCTTGAGGTAGAAGAATCCTTAAGACTTGAGATGGAAAACCGGCGTCTCGAGGTAGAGCGTCTCGAGGCAGAGCGTCTCGAAGCAGAGCGACTCGAAGCAGAACGTCTCAAGGCAGAGCGTATTGAAGCGGAGCGTCTCGAAGCAGAGCGTCTCGAAGCCCAGCGCCTCGAACGTGAACAGCAAAAATTGCTTTATTTGGAAAGCGATGCTTATGCACGAATCGCTGTTAAGATTGCAGATGTGGACTACTCTCCATTTAGTAAACTTGAGCAGCCTCCTTTAGAACCTGTTAAAGGCATCTATATAACAGGTAACACGATTAGAGGTGGGCGTTTTGATGAACTGATTACTTTGGTAGAAGAAACAGAGCTCAATGCGGTGGTCATCGATATTTTGGATGATGAAGGCTATTTACTGTTTAAGTCTGAGACAGCAGAAAGGCTTAATCCAGAGGCAAATGAGCACGTGTATGTAGAGGATGTACAAAAAGTTATCGCGCTTCTAAAAGAAAAAAACATCTATGTCATCGGCCGAATCGTGACTTTTAAATCGCCGATCTATGCGAAAAATAATCCTGACCGCGCCATTTCCCATAAAGACACTGGAAAAGTCTATCATGACCGGGATGGTTTGTTATGGGCATCTCCCTATGATCACATTCTATGGGAGTATAACTTCGGTGTTGCGAAAGAGGCAGCTTTGCATGGTGTTGACGAAATCCAGTTCGACTATGTACGTTTTCCTGCAATTGCACGGCCTGATACGATCGACTATAAAGCTTCGGATGTTTCTCAAGCTGCGATTATACAAGCATTTTTAAAGGAGGCATACGAAACGTTAACCCCTCTCGGCGTTGAAATATCTGCCGATGTGTTTGGATGGGTGGCCTCTGCCACGGGAGATGTCGATATCGGACAACAATGGGAAGCGATTTCAAATGTCGTCGATGTTATTTGTCCTATGATGTACCCAAGTCATTACGGACCTGGAAATTTCGGACTTCCAGTTCCTGATGCGGCACCATATGAAACCATAGACCGGTCGCTAAAGGATGCTTTAAAACGCAATTCAAACCTCGCAACCCCTGCGAGGATTAGGCCTTGGCTCCAAGATTTTACGGCTACATGGGTAGATGGCCATATCCGCTATCGCGCGAAGGAAGTGCGCGCGCAAATCGAGGCTTTAAAAGCCAATGGGATAGAAGAGTATCTCATTTGGAATGCAGGCAATTACTATTCCGAAAACGCGTTTGAGCGCGTTAAATAAAAGGAGGATCATATGTTAGCGAGAGAGATTGCAGAATCTTTATTGAAGATTAAAGCTGTAACAGTCGCAGGAGAAGACAATTTGTTCACATGGGTATCGGGAATCAAATCCCCCGTATATTGTGATAATCGGATGACCATTAGCTATCCAGAGGTAAGAACGAAGATTGCTGAAGGATTCGCAAATATCATTCGAACGCATTACCCAGAAGTAGAAATCATCGCAGGTACGGCGACAGCAGGCATTCCACATGCGGCTTGGGTTGCGCAGATATTAGGCTTACCCATGGTGTATGTCAGAAGTGCCGCGAAAGAACACGGCAAGGGAAAACAAACGGAAGGCGTTTTACCACTAGGTGCGAAGGTCGTTTTAATCGAAGATTTGCTTTCCACTGGAGGCAGTTCCATAAAAGCGTGTGAGGCGTTGATATCAGAAGGGGCAAATGTCATTGCGACGCTGGCTATTTTCAGTTATAATTTTCCACAGGTAGACGCATTGTTTTCAGAGAAGGGAATCCCTTATCACACTTTAAGTGACTATAAGACACTTTTACCAATCGCAGTGGAAATGGGCTATGTCGATTCACAGTCCTTTGAGATGTTACTGAAATGGAGCGATAATCCGAAACTATTTACGAAAGAATAAAAGAATTACGAAAGAATATAAGAATTATGAAAGATAATGAGGTGAATTTTGAGAGTTAGAAGAGTTCCGGGAGCCTATGAGGCGCTTTTAAAGTATGACCGCTATTTTATTCCAGAGCCAGAGCGTTTCAAAGGGTCGTGGCAATCTGTTTTTGGAAATGACAACCCCTTATATGCGGAATTTGGTGGTGGAAAGGGCAAGTTCATCATAGAGATGGCGACGCGTTATCCTGAAATTAACTTCATCATGGTGGATGCGGTCACAGAGATTCTCTTAAAAGCAGCCCAAAGATCCTATAAGCACCAGCTACCGAATTTAAGAATCATTCAGATGGATTTACAGTTTGCCAGAAATGTTTTTTCAGATGGTGAACTCGACCGTATTTATTTGAATTTTAGTGATCCATGGCCTAAAAAGCGACATTTTAAACGTCGTTTGACCTACAGGGACTTTTTGGAGACCTATCGATATTTATTGAAAAAGGGAGAATGGGTCCATTTTAAAACAGATAATCGCGATTTGTTTGAATTCTCCTTAAATGAATTTGCCTCTCTTGATTTGAAGATGAAAAACATCTCGTTAAATCTACATGCAAATGAGCCGGTTGATAATGTGAAGACCGAGTATGAAGAAAAGTTTTCGTCTTTAGGTCATCCGATTTATAGAGTGGAAGTGAGTTTCCGGGAATAAGGGGATGATACCCATGCTTAAGAAGACCTTTTACATGTTTATTGCGATCGGCATTTTAATATTGACGTTATTTTATATGTCAGGTGCCTTTAACAACCTTTCGTTTGAATCCGTTTGGATGAATAATGCGTATGAAGTCCTAAAAATACTCCTGCGTATTAACATTATTTGGATTGGACTGGTCATTTTTTTAGAGACAGACCATCCTTCAAGAACCGTTGCGTGGCTATTGGTGCTGATCTTGTTACCTGTGCTGGGTTTTTTTCTCTATGTCCTGTTTGGTCGAAGCTACCGGAAAAAGAAAAAAGCCGCTGCTAAAATTCTCAGCGACTCTGATCGAATGGTTAAGGCGGCTGAAATACAACAGCGGCTAATCGATTATATCGAACTGCCCAATTCAGAAAATCCCTATAATAGACGCTTGATGCAACTACTCTTAAGTAATGCGCATGCGCCGTTTTCAACCAACAATCAGGTGACCGTCTTAACCAACGGGCTAAGTAAATTCAATCGGTTATTTACTGCGATAAAGCGTGCCGAAAATCATATCCATCTAGAATACTTCATCATTAAAGATGATCACGTTGGGAATCAATTGCGAGCGTTGTTAATCGAGAAAGCGGCTGAGGGCGTAAAAATCCGCGTATTATTTGACGATGTGGGTTCTATGGAGCTGAGTAAACGCTATATCCAGAGCTTAAAAGCTGCGGGGATTGAAGTCCAGTCCTTTTTTAAGGTGCCACTTCCGATTTTTTCGAGAGATTTGAATTACCGTAATCATCGTAAAATCGTGGTGATCGATGGTGTGATTGGCTTCGTAGGTGGACTCAACATCGGTGACGAATACCTTGGAAGTTCAGAAAAGTTCGAATTCTGGCGCGATACACACCTCGAAATCAAAGGGGAGGCCGTATACGCCTTACAAACAATCTTTTTAAATGACTGGAACTATATATCTGGACAAGAAGTCCAAGGCTCAAGGTATTATCCTGAAGTCGTGATCAATAAAACCTCTCTCGTTCAAATTGCTGCATCAGGGCCAGACTCTGAGTGGAAGTCGATTTTACAAGCGTTTTATAAAATGATTTCAAACGCTAACGAAAAAATATGGATAACGACGCCTTACCTCGTGCCTGAAGAAAGCATTATGATGGGATTAAAGACAGCGGCGCTATCGGGTATTGATGTAAAAATCATCATACCCTCACAGCCGGACCACTTTTTCGTCTATTGGGCTTCGCAAGCGAATGTTCAACAATTGCTTGAGGCAGGGGTGAAGATTTATCAGTATAAAAATGGGTTCATCCACTCAAAAATTATGATCGTCGATCGTTTGGCAGCGACTGTTGGCACTGCGAATTTAGATATCAGGTCCATGGAAATCAATTTTGAAGTCAATGCCTTTTTGTATGACATCGACGTCATCTGCCGACTTGAAGAGGACTTCGTACAGGACCTCAGTGAGAGTGTCGCGTATACGTTAGAAGGTTTTTCAGCCAGACCCCTACACCGTAAGTTTTTAGAAGCCATGGGCAGGCTCGTTTCACCATTACAATAACAGGAGGAAAATTTGGGTTATTTTATTGGCATTATTATCCTATTGGTCTTAGACCAAGTGACAAAATACTGGGCGGTGGTAAAATTGATGCCGATCAAGACATTGCCGTTCATCGAAGGCTTACTTGGGTTTAGATATACTGAAAATACCGGGGCTGCCTTTAGCATATTGCGAGAAAAACAGTTGTTATTGATACTGTTAACCTCCGTGATTATCGTCGGTCTTTTTGGTTATATGGTCAAAGCCATTCGTACAGAGACGCATATCGTGGTCAGATGGGCGTATATGCTCTTAATTTCAGGTGCAATAGGCAATCTGATTGATCGCATTCGATTAAATTACGTCATTGACTTTTTAGAATTCAAGTTTATACAGTTTCCTATCTTTAATATTGCGGACATTTGCGTGGTAGTGGGGGTTTCGCTTTTAGCGTTGGCGACTTTGTTTTTAAAATACGATTTCTAGATTATTAGAGGATTTTAATAAAAAATCAAATGCAGTCGATGTCGGTTTGTGATAGAATATATTCCGTAGTTTAATAGAGCTTAGTATATTAGATAAATGTTTCTCAGGAAGGAAAGTCCATGAATTTTTACTTAAAGGTCTTCTTAATATCTTTCGTCGGTTTCTTATTGTTGTTTGCTGGAATTTTGTTTGCCATCGATGTCATCTATTCTGATCCGTCTTCACCGAGCGATGTTGGGGTTAACGACACGACTGAAGCAACCACAGAAGATGGAACAGAGGCTTATGATGACTGGCTTGATGAAGATGAAAAAACCGAACTCTGGAAAATTGCAGAAGGTTCTTCAAGAGTCAATATTCTTGCCTTTGGATTGAACGAACAATTGGCAGATACCATCATGTTGTTCAGTTATGATCCAGAGACGAATCATACGGATGTATTATCCGTTCCTAGAGATACGTATCACTATATTGAAGGGTATGAAGACCCTGCTTTAAAGAAAATCAACGCGACCTATGGAATGCCTGAAATTGGCGGTGTCAATGGCATGAAGCGCGTATTGTCCGAGTTTTTAGGCGTGCCGATTCATTATTATTTGAAAGTGGATTTCGAAGCGGTAAAAGCCGTCGTCGATACACTTGGCGGTTATGAAGTAACAGTCCCGTTTGATATGGATTATGATGATAGCTTCCAATCACTTCACATTCATCTCAAAAAAGGTTACCAGGTCTTGAATGGCGAGGATACAGTCAAGTATCTTAGATTTAGAAAAAACAATTCAGGTAGCATTTCAGAAGGGGATGTGCAGCGTATCCCGAGACAACAGCATTTCGTAAATGCGATGATGACCAAAGCGATCAGTGGAAAACTCCCCGCCGTTATTAACACCATTATCGGAGGAAAATATGTCCAGACGGACATGACCATCGAAAAGGCCTTAAAGCTTGCTGTTCAGGCGGCGGCCATGCCACCGGAAAACATTAAGTTCTACATGCTCGAAGGTGAAGCGAAGATGATGAATCATGCATCGTATTGGATTCATGATCCGTATGCGTTAGAAAAAACGCTTTATGGATTCTACGGCTTCAATCTCGATGGAGAGACAGAAACAACAGAGACTTCCACAGAAGCAACCAGTGGGAACTAAAGGATAAATAAAAAGAATATGTGTTAATAGCAATACGAGTAAAAATAAAAGGATGCCATTTGAATGGACATCCTTTTTTTAAGTCATTAATTTCATTTAAAACGAGATTTATGCGTTTTCGCTATAAGCACTGAGTATCATGCGGCTCAGTTTGGTGACGTCACCGGCGCCCATGGTGATAATCAAATCGCCAGGAGTTGCCTTCTTCGTCATGTAATCGACGATTTCTGAAAATGAAGGGAAATATGTCGTATTCATTTCCTCGATTTGCATGGCTTTCATCAAGTCCTTTGAACTGATTTCGCCGTGGTCAATTTCACGCGCGGCATAAATATCGCAAAGGATGACTTCTGTGGCACCTTTGAAGGCACTTGAAAATTCGTTTATGAGCTCTTTTGTACGTGAGTAAGTATGAGGCTGGAAGATGACATATAGGTTTTGGATATCGGTCATTCGTAGAGCGGCATCGATAGTTGCCTTAATTTCACTTGGGTGATGCGCATAGTCATCCACGATGATGATGTCGTTGTGCTTTCCGATGAGCTCGAAGCGTCGGTTGGCATTTTTAAAGGATGAAAGACGAGACTGAATTTGGTCGATGTTAACTTTATAGATCATGCCGACAATAAATGCGGCTAGCGCATTATAGATGTTGTGCTGTCCAGGGACGACCAAAGAAATCTTACATAATTTCGCATCCTTATGGAATACGTCAAATGAAGGATAACCAAGGTTGTTATAGACGACATTCTTTGCAGTATAGTCACAATGCTCTGAAAGGCCAAAGGTCATTAACTTTCCTTTATAATAGGGAATGATCTTTCTTGAGTTATAATCGTCACCATTTAAAACCAAGGTTCCTTTTTCATGGATGTTATTTGAAAATTTTGCAAACGCACTAACGATATGGTCGAGATCTCTGAAGTAATCCAGATGGTCCTCATCGATGTTTAAAATGACACCGACACGTGGATGGAAGGACAAAAAGTTCTCTTTATACTCACAGGCTTCAGTGATAAACAATTCGCTTTTACCGAGCTTGACGTTACTCTTTATATCGTTGAAATGTCCGCCGACCAAAGCGGTGGGATCATACGTCGCATCATTAAAAATACGGGTGACCATGGAAGTCGTCGTGGTTTTACCATGGGTTCCGGAAATGGCGATACTTTCTTTATAGCCAGCCATAATTTGACCTAGCATCTCTGCTCTGCTAATGCATGGAATGTTTAGACGATGTGCCGCAAGAAGCTCAGGGTTATCTTCAGAAACGGCTGAAGTATAAACCACGAGTTCGGAACCATCTACATTGGATTCAAGGTGACTTGTATAAATAGTGACCCCTTTATGAGCGAGTGCTTCTGTGATATCAGAAGGATGAAGGTCAGAACCGCTCACTGAAAATCCTTGCGTCAGCAGAATTTCTGCTATTGCGCTGTTACTGACACCGCCGATGCCAACAACATGAATATTTTTTATGCTTGAAAGATCAATCATTTTGACTCCTATATTTCATTATCGATTTGAACATATTGATTATACCCTATTTTTAGTGGAGTTAAAAGTCCTTTAAAGAGGTGTTAAAAAAAGAAAACCAATAAAACTATTGAAGTTCGCATAAAAAACGAATAAAATTAGGATAATACAATACGAATATTCGGAGTGTGAACTTGTGAGTAGACTAAAACGTAATGAAAGAATCGGTGCAATCGTTAAAATTCTATGCGATTCTCCAAATAAGGTATTTACATTAAATTATTTTACAACCATCTTTGATTCGGCTAAATCCACCATAAGCGAAGATTTGGTCATCGTTAAGAAAATAATGGAAGAACTTTCGCTTGGCAGAGTCGTCACCATAGCGGGGGCTTCTGGTGGTGCAAAATATGTACCGATGATGGGGCGTGAGGAAAAACATGCCTTGATAGAAAAAATCTGTGAAGACATTAGAAAGCCTGATCGCGTCATGCCAGGACGATACCTATATATGGCGGATATCTTATATAACCCTACTTATACAAAAGGAATCGGCGATATTTTTGCTGAGAAGTTTTCGGATGATCATGCAAAAGTGGACTATGTTATGACGATTGAAACGAAAGGGATTCCCATCGCCATGATGACGGCGCGCGGTCTTAATGTACCTTTGGTAATCGCCAGACATGAAAATAAAGTGACAGAGGGCTCTAAGATTAGTATTAATTATATTTCAGGTTCATCTGGTAATCTTCAAACCATGTATATATCGAAAAAGGCCATCAAAAGGGATTCAAATGTATTGATCGTCGATGATTTCATGAAAGCTGGTGGGTCAGCCAAAGGCATGATGCAACTGGTAAATGAACTGGAATGTAAGGTAGCGGGAATCTGTGTGTTGTTCGACAGTGTTCAACCTTCGAAAAAACTGGTCGATAAGTACATATCACTCATCAAGTATGAAGGAATCGATTCAAACGACCAGATTTTAGTACACCCGAACTATGAAAATTTATAACGGCCCAATATTATGAACAAAAATTAAAAAATTAAAAAAAATTAACAAAAAAAGAAGGATTTGCAGTTTTCTTATCGAATATACCACTAACAGCACAAGTTAGGGGGATAGAAATGAACATTACAGACGTCAGAATAAGAAAACTTCGAGATGACGGTAAAATGAAGGCAGTCGTTTCACTTACTTTTGATGATGCTTTCGTCGTGCACGACATTAAAGTGATTGAAGGTCAAAATGGACTCTTTGTTGCCATGCCGAGCAGAAAGGTTGGAGAAGCGGACTATAGAGATATCGCCCATCCGATTAATCAAGAAACACGTAATATGATTCAGGATATTATCTTTGAAGAGTATGAAAAAGCGAAAAATTCCACAAGTGATGACTATTTTGAAGATTAGAGTAGAGTAAAGGTATGCGGAAGCATACCTTTTTTCACGTCTACAGTCACTGTGAATAATTTACGAACTTTTCTCAATATTTCTTAATAGTTGTTTAGTTTTATAGGCAAAAGTGATATAATTTTGCGTGGTGAAAGACGAATAATCGAGGTAAACGTATGAAGAAGTTGAAAACGATCATCCTAGCTGCAGGCTATGGAAAACGAATGAAATCAAAGCTGCCAAAGGTATTACATAAAGTCAGTGGTGTATCCATGATACAGCATGTCGTCGATTTGGCGAAGGAAATCGGAAGCGATCAGGTCATTTGTGTTGTTGGCCATGGACGGGAGTTGGTGGAAGAGGATTTGAAAGGACAGTCTGTTGAGTTTGTCGTTCAAGCACAGCAACTCGGTACGGGTCATGCTGTTAAAATGGCAGATGCGTATTTAGACGACGGGGAAATTCTCGTGTTGTTCGGAGATGCACCGCTGATGAGCCATGCATCATTACAGGCGTTTATCTCGCATCATCGTGATGGTGGCTATCATGCCAGTTTAATTTCAACACTGTTTGAAGATCCAACTGGGTATGGACGGATCATTCGCGATGAAAAAGGCCAATTTGAGAAAATTGTCGAGCATAAGGATGCGACTGATCAAGAACGTCTCGTGAAAGAAATCAATTCGGGAATTGGCTTGTTCGATGCAAAATTGCTTCGTAATGCGCTTAATGCTTTAAAGAATGATAATCAGCAGGGGGAATATTATCTCACTGACGTTTTTGAGGTCATTAAAAATCAGGGTGGGAACATCAGTGCTTACGTTACGCCTGACCACTACGAGGTGATGGGGGTTAATGACCGTCTAGCGCTTGCTGAGGCAGAGCTGTATCATCAAAACCGAATAAAACGGTATTGGATGCTCGAAGGCGTTACCATGATTATGCCAGAGAGTATTTATATAGAAAAAAATGTTAAGATTGGGCAAGACACGTTGTTGCAACCAGGAACGCGACTCCGCGGGAAGACGGTGATCGGCGAAGACTGCGAGATTGGTCCAGATGCGGATATTGCAGACACTCATATAGCAAATGGCGTATCGATCAAATATTCTGTCGTCACTAAATCAGTGATAGACGATAAAGCAACCATTGGCCCATTCGCCTATTTACGTCCTAAATCAAATATTGGCAAGTCAGTAAAAATTGGCGATTTCGTCGAGGTTAAGAATAGCACGATTGAAGAAGGTTCTAAAGTGTCACATCTCACCTATGTCGGCGATGGCCACGTAGGCAAAAATGTCAATTTAGGGTGTGGGGTGGTTTTTGTCAATTATGATGGTAAAAACAAACACCTCACCGTAGTTGAAGATAATGCTTTTGTGGGCTGCAACACCAATTTGATTGCGCCTGTAAAAGTAGGTAAGGATGCTTATATCGCCGCAGGGTCGACGATTACGGAAGATGTGCCAGAAGGTGCTTTGGCCATCGCTCGTGAGAGACAAGTCAATAAGACCGATTGGTCGAATAAATATCAAAAGGATAAATAGGAGGAAGTAATGCAATCGAGTGACAGGAGAATAAAGGTTTTTTCGGGCAACGCAAACCAAGAACTTGCACGTTCAATTTGTAAAGAACTTGGATTACCGTTGGGAGACAGTATCGTTAAGACCTTTAGCGATGGAGAAATTTCAGTGAACATCAACGAAACCGTCAGAGGGATCGACGTGTATGTTGTTCAGTCTTTCTCATTGCCAAAAGTGAATGATTATCTCATGGAACTGCTCATCATGATCGATGCACTTAAGCGTGCATCAGCCGGTAGAATTACCGCAGTTATTCCATATTATGGATATGCTAGGCAAGATCGTAAGGCTAAGGCAAGGGATCCAATTTCAGCAAAACTTGTGGCAAACCTCATCGTCGCAGCTGGTGCAGACCGAGTTCTGACCATGGATTTACATGCAGCACAAATTCAAGGCTATTTTGACATTCCACTCGATCACTTAAAAGGCGTACCGCTTCTTGCAGATTACTTTAAAAAGAAAAATCTCAAAGATGTGGTTGTCGTATCTCCAGACCTCGGCAGCGTTACGCGTACGAGGGACCTTGCAAACAAACTGGATGCTCCTATCGCCATCGTTGATAAAAGAAGACCAGAGCCAAATGTTTCCGAGATCATGAATATTATCGGTGATGTTAAAGGCAAGAATGTCATTTTAATCGATGACATGATCGACACAGCCGGAACAATCGTCAACGCAGCTAAAGCGCTAAAGGAAATAGGTGCAAATGAAGTGTATGCAGCATGCACGCACGGAGTCTTCTCAGGTCCTGCAGCCAGCAGGATTAAGGATTCAGCGATTAAAGAGTTGGTTGTACTCGACACCATCAACATCGCGCCTGATATGAGGACGCTTGATAATGTGACCCTTTTGTCGGTAGCACCTGCATTTTCAGAAGCCATCAGAAGAATTTTCAATAACGATTCTGTGAGCACGATGTTCGAAGACTAAAACGTTCATAAAATAATGTTTAAAACGCGCGTACATTGTTGATGCGCGTTTTTTTTGATATAATCTTTAAGACTAAAGACAGATAGGAGAACCACGTGTATATCATCGTCGGTCTGGGTAATCCAGGGAAAAAATATGAGTTGACACGGCATAATGTGGGATTCGATGCTATAGACCGTTTGGCGGAAAAGCATGGCATTGCTGTGACTAAAATGAAATATAAAGCGCTGATAGGGGAAGGTAATATCGCAGGAGAAAAAGTGATTTTAGTAAAACCTCAGACGTACATGAATTTGAGCGGAGAAACCGTCATGAACATCTGCCAGTTTTACCAACTCCCCATGGAGCAGTTGATCGTCATTTATGATGATATCGATACAGACTTCGCGAAGCTGCGTATTCGAATGAAGGGGAGTGCAGGCACGCATAATGGGATGCGCCACATTATCTACTTGCTACAAAAGGATGATTTCCCCAGAATCCGTATCGGTATCGGTAAATCTGACAGGCTGGCGCTTAAGGATTATGTGCTTCAAAAGTTTAATAAGGAAGAAATGGTGACGATCAGCGAAACGATCGATCGGGCCGCGCAGGCAGCAGAAACCATTATTTCATCAGGTATAGAAATCGCCATGAACCGTTTTAATGGATAAAGTGAGGCAAAAATGAATTCTCTTTTATTAGGCCTTTTCGACCATTCTGTCGAAGTGAAATCAATCGTCAAAAGTTTAGAAGAACGAATTTCACCCATACTAGTCCATGGGTCTGAGCCCTATGTGATGAAATGGATCGCTGCAAGTGTCTCAAAAGGGCTGGATCGAGATGCCATCGTTCTATTTGAGGATGATCATAAAGCAAAGATGGCTGCTGAAGAGGTGGATGAAGCTATCTATTTGCCGAGCAGAGAAATCGTTTGGTTCGATTCGTTCGCCCATTCCAATCAGGTGGCCATAGACCGTGTGGAAGCGTTGATTACAGCCACATCGAAGAGACGTCGACTGATTTTCACCTCGGTAAATAACGTCGCTTATCGTTACCCTAAGTTTTCCATGATTGCCGATCACCGATTGGTTATCGACATGAATACCGAAATTGCCATGACGAAGCTTCAAAGCACGCTCTACGCCTACGGCTATGAACGCGTGGAAATCGTAGAGTCAAAGGGGCAGTACAGTATTAGGGGGGGCATACTCGATATCTTTTCTACGCTTTATGACTCCCCCTATCGGATTGAGTTCTTCGGTGATGAAGTTGATTCCATTCGCGATTTTGATATTGAGACGCAGAAATCCCTTAACAAACACACATCATTCATCATTTATCCCTGTAGAGAATGGGTTCTGGAAGACCACCATATCGATCAGGGCGTTTTGCGTTTGGAAGCCTTATTGGATAAATACAAGGCTCAAAAACGCGAGAAAATTCATGAGATGATCGCCCACTTGTCGCAAAGAACCTTTGTGGATGGTATAGAAAAATATTTGCCGATTTTATTTCCGCACTCAGATACGTTGATGGATTATTTTAACGATCCGCTGGTATTTATTATGGGAAATAATCAATGTATGTCGCGCCTTAGACAGTATAATGAGGACTATAATCGGCAGTTCACCGATTACCTTGAACGCGGGGAGGTTATCGCAGAGCAATTTAACCGCATATTCAGTTATGAAGATATCCGTGCGGCACTGTCATTATATTCAGTCGTTCTATCTGAACTACTCATCAAGCAAACGGAAGGGTTTTCGCCCCAGCAAAGCTTAAAACTCACTTCTCGTGAGATGAGCAAGTATTTTGGCAAGTTCGATCAAATCGCTTTGGATTTGAGGAAGTGGAAGCTTAAGGGCTATAAAATTCTCGTCGCTTTCAGCGGTGAGGAGCGCCGAGATAAGTTTGTACAGACCATGGCGGGCTTTGAAATTCCTGTGAATACAGAACTGGGATTCGAACGGGTAATGAGTGGCCAGGCCATCGCAGCCATTATGCCGATTCAAGGTGGATTTTACTTTGATACGTTCAAAGTGGTGGTGCTCACTGAGATCGAGCTCTTTGGAGAAGGTAAAAAAATCGCTCGTAAGAAACCGGCGCAAGGCAAGGTCATCAAGGCGTTTAGTGAACTTGCAGTGGGCGACTATGTCGTCCATGAAAGCCATGGTGTCGGCCAATACCTCGGGATTGAACAGATGAGCATTGACCAAACGCGCAAGGATTTTTTAAAGCTAAGGTATGCGCAGGATGACTATCTATATATCCCTGTGGAAAGTGCCGGACTCGTGCAGAAATACATGGGTACGGATAAGGAGAAGCTAAAGCTCAATCGACTCGGTGGCAATGAATGGAAAAAGACGAAATCAAAGGCCAAAAAGGCGATTGATGACATGACCGACGAGTTGATTGAACTCTATGCCACACGGAAAGCGAAAAAGGGATTTGCCTTCTCTGTTGACAATGAATGGCAACGCGAATTTGAAGCACTTTTTCCTTATCAAGAAACAAGAGACCAGCTCAAGTGCATAGATGAAATCAAGCAAGATATGGAAAGCACGCTACCGATGGAACGCCTCTTATGTGGTGACGTTGGCTATGGTAAGACAGAGGTGGCCATCAGAGCAGCCTTTAAAGCCGTGATGAACTCGAAGCAGGTTGCGATTCTAGTGCCCACCACGATTCTCGCTCAGCAGCATTATAATAATATCGTGGAGCGATTTTCAAAGTATCCTGCAAATGTCCAGATGATTTCCCGTTTTAAGACCAAAGGTGAGCAAGCTAAAATCATTAAAGATATTAAGAACGGTGTCGTCGACGTCATCGTGGGAACCCACCGAATTCTGTCGAATGATGTGGTGTATAAGGACTTAGGCCTCCTCATTATCGATGAAGAGCAACGGTTCGGCGTAAAGCATAAAGAGAAAATCAAACAGATGAAGGAAAATATCGATGTGCTGACGCTAACAGCCACTCCGATACCGAGGACGCTTCACATGTCCATGATCGGGATTCGTGACATGAGTGTCATCGAGGATCCGCCTGAGGACCGTTACCCGATTCAAACCTACGTCGTCGAATATGATGAAAACCTCGTCAGAGAAGCTATCGTGAGAGAGCTGGAACGCGGTGGGCAGGTGTATTTCGTCCATAATCGAATCGTAGACATCGATCGTGTGGCAGCGAAGCTACAAGAGCTGGTGCCAGATGCCATCGTGCATTACGCACATGGACAAATGAATGAGCATCAACTGGAAAAGCTGATGCTGGAATTCATGAACAACACGTTTAATGTTTTGGTTTCCACGACCATCATCGAAACAGGACTGGATATTTCTAATGTCAATACGATTATCATCAATGATGGCGACCGATTTGGCCTATCGCAGCTCTACCAGCTGAGAGGACGCGTGGGCCGCAGTAACCGGTTGGCGTACTGTTATATTTTCTATCAGGAAAACAAAGTGTTGAATGAAGTGGCGGAGAAGCGTCTAAAAGCCATCAAGGAATTCACTGAGCTCGGTGCCGGTTTTAAAATTGCCATGCGAGATTTGGAAATCCGAGGGGCAGGCAATGTTCTGGGAACTGAGCAGCATGGCTATATGGAAGCGATTGGTTACGATCTATACTGTAAGCTTTTAGAGGAAAGCGTTGCGACGAAGAAGGGTGAAATCGTCAAAGCGAAGCCTCAAGCTAAAATCGATCTGGCAGTAAATGCCTATATTCCTGAAACTTATATCGGAAACCACCAAATGAAAATCGAAATTTATAAGAAGATCGCCAGCATTGAATCGCGATCGGATGTGGATGCGATTTATGAGGAAATCGAAGACCGTTTTGGCACGGTTCCTGTTTCAGTTGCGAATTTAATTACGATCGCCTATATAAAGGCCTTGTGTGAGTTTATGGGAATCGAAGAAGTTTCTGAGGATTCAAAGGACTTTATTTTAAAGTTCGCGACTGACTATGCCATCAGTCCGTTATTCATCAGTCAGGTCATGGCCCACGATTCAAACAACGTGTCGTTTTTTGCCACAAACCCAGCAATATTAAGGGTTAAGATTACAAACAGGTTAAGAAAAAAAGAAGAACAATTAACAATGCTTGAAAAGTACGTGGAAAAAATATATAGTTTTCATAGTGATTATTTAAATATATAATAGAGAATGAATTGTGACGCGCAGACATCATTGGACTGCCGCATATGAAATTGAGGAGAGAGCGTATGTCAAATTTAAAGAGAACGACAGCATTACTCATCGTTATGCTGATGATCATCCTTACAGGTTGCACACCTAAGACGGATGACGGAACTACTACAGAAGGTGCAAAAGTGGATAAAACAAACGCGGTTGCAGTCATCGGCGAAGATGTCGTTGCTGTGGACACTTTTAATATTTACTATGCGATGTATGAAAATGCTTATAAACAATACTATGGCGAAGATATCCTTGGCCAAGAGTTTGAAGGCGTTAAATTTGCAGATGTTCTCAGAGAAGACATTCTCGAAATGCTCGTGCAGGATTCACTCGTAAAAACACATGTATTGTCAACGGGTTTTACCATTCAGGACGATGTGTTCGATGCAAAATATGCTGAGCTTAACACCATGCTTGCAGAAGATGCTGAAACAAAAGCGATGTACGATGAAATCGGCGTGACAGAAGACTTCTTAAAGCTTCAAGTAAAAGGCAGCATTTTAATGGAAGAGTTTGCAAGACTCATCAATGAATCGATTGAAAAAGAAACAGCGAGACTCGAAGAGCTTTATGCGAGTGAGCGCGTTCAAGTGAGTGCAAGACATATCTTAGTTGAAGATGAAGCCACTGCAGCAGAAGTAAAAGCGAAGCTCGATGCAGGTGAAGATTTCTCAGCGTTAGCGACGCAATACTCAAAAGACACTGGCTCTGTTAGCACAGGTGGTGACTTGGGCTATTTCGCTAGGGGCGTCATGGTTGCTGAATTTGAAGAATCGGCATTTACTTTACCTGTAGGCGCGATCAGTGATCCCGTTCAATCCTCATTTGGTTTCCACATCATTAAGGTTGAAGACGCATTAACGGTTAATCAGTTGATTGAGAAAGGTGAAGAAGAAGCGGTTATCAATGATTTCAAGCAACAAATCAAAGATGGCTATATAATGAGTTTTACACTGGCAAAAGTAGAAGAGCTCAAAGCGGCTGCGACGATTGAAACCTTCATCGAAAAAGTGACACCTAAAGAAGAATAAATCGCATAAACCATACCAAATAGAGGTCAGTCTTGTGCTGGCCTCTTTACAATAGGAGTAATCATGTCGAATAAAACGGAACACAATGCCTCGGATTCGTTTATCAAAGGCGCATTTATCTTAGGCATTTCTGGTGTGTTTATAAAAATTTTGGGTGCATTCTTCAGAATACCTTTAGCCGATTTATTAGGGCCGGAAGCCATGAGCTATTACTCGAGCGCTTATCCGATTTATAATTTTTTTGTGGTATTGGCTACTGCGGGATTGCCTACAGCACTTGGTAAGATCATCTCCGAGCAAAGGGCGATCGGTGACTATCGCAACCTAGACCGTACATTCAAATCGGGAATGTTGTTAATGGGAACGGTGGGTTTACTGGGAACACTGATGATGTTCTTCGGTGCGCAGTGGATTGTGGAAGCGATTCACAACCCAAACGCACTTCTTGCGTTTAAAGCACTTGCGCCGGCCATCGTCATCGTCTCGATTATGGCAGTGTTTAGAGGTTTTTTCCAAGGTTTTCAGGAGATGAAAGCCTTTGCCTCCTCTCAAATATTTGAACAGCTTGCCCGTGTGGTATTCGGACTTGGCCTCGCGGTCATTTTACTTAAAAAAAGTGAAGAGATGGCAGCAGCTGGAGCGACAGTGGGCGCCACTATCGGGGCTACGGTCGGTCTTACGGTCATTTACTTCCTATATAAACGCTTTAGAGCACAGCAAAAATCAAATTTTGCAAGCAAAATGAAGAGTGATTTGATTCCAAAGCGCGTCATGATCAAGCGCATCATAAAAATCGCCATTCCCATCACGCTTGGAGCGGCAGTGATGCCTTTGATGAGTACCATAGATGTCATGTTGGTCATGAACCGTTTAGCGGATATCGGCATGGGCGAGGAAGCAAATGATCTTTATGGGATGCTAAGTGGTTATGCTGCGACCTTGGTCAATCTACCTCAAGTCATTACCTCTGGTATTCAAATCAGTATCGTCCCTGCAGTGGCATCGCTTTATGTCAGCAGAAAACATCAAGCGCTTGAATCTACCATTCAAAATGGCATTCGAATGACCTTGATGATCAGTTTACCTGCAACTGCTGGGCTCGTCCTCTTATCACAACCGATTATGGAGCTGCTCTATCCGAGTCAAGCGCAGTATGCGGCCACCACGGGTAGCATTTTATCGGTACTTGGTTTTGGCGTTATTTTCCTCGGTATGTTCCAAGTTACCACGGGAGTTTTACAGGGACTTAACATGCAAAATCGACCTGCCATCAACTTGATGATCGGTGCAGTCGTAAAAACCATCCTTACCTATGTGCTAGTGGGTATACCTAGCATAAATATCCACGGTGCTGCCTACTCAACCCTAGCCGCCTACGGCATCGCCACCTTTTTAAACTTGATCACATTGGTTAAACGGGCGGACGTTCAGTTCGACGTTAAAACCGTTTTATTAAAACCGTTAACGGCAGTTATGGCCATGAGCGTGGCGGTACTTGCGACCTATCATGGAAGCTTGATGATCATTTCACCTAAACTGGCCACAGTCATAGCCGTTCTTTCAGGGATCATCGTCTATGCCGTTATGCTAATCGTCACTAAGACCATTACCGATCAAGACCTGGACATTATGCCAGGTGGTCGTCGTATAAAGGGCATCGTATCGAAATTTACTAAATAGAGGATAGAGAAAGGATTCGACATGAAAGAGATCACATTAGTGGGCATGGGACCAGGAGGGTCATCCTATTTGACCATGGAAGCCTATGAATTGTTAACACAGTCGGCACATGTTTTTTTAAGGACAGATCGTCATCCGGTCGTTTCTTTTCTCGTGGCACAAGGGATGAACTATACTTCTTTCGATTCCTACTATGAGCAATACGCGTCGTTTGATGAAGTCTATGAGGCTATTTCTGAGGAACTTTTAAAGATCGCTGAAACACAGCCTGTAATCTATGCTGTGCCTGGAAACCCATTCGTCGCAGAAAAATCGGTATCGCTTATCCTTGAAAGAACCAAAGGGCCTGTTAAAGTTGTCCATGGTGCAAGCTTTATCGATGCCATCGTTACGACGCTGAGGTATGATCCTGTGGCGGGGTTCGTCATCGCGGACGCATTAAATGTAGAAAACGAGCGATTTATGGCTGAAAAAGACCACTTGTTTATCCAGGTTTATGACCAGATGACAGCGTCCGCTTTAAAGCTCCAATTGATGGAGGTTTGGCCAGACGATCACGAAGTAACGGTTGTTAAGGGGGCTGGCATTCCCGGTGTTGAGCAAGTGGTCAAGGTCACTTTATCTGAAATGGACCATGACGTAGACCTTTTTAACCACCTTACAAGCGTCTTTGTCCCAGGGGGTAAAGGACTTTTACATGATATTCATGAACTCGTATCCATTATGAGAACCCTTCGTTCTGAAGAAGGATGTCCGTGGGATCGTGAGCAAACGCATCAGTCACTTACGCCATACCTGATCGAGGAAGCCTATGAAGTTAAAGATGCAGTGGATCGTGGGGACGATGAAAGCTTGGTGGACGAACTAGGGGATGTCCTGTTGCAGGTGGTGTTTCATGCCACGATCGCCGATGAAGATGGCTATTTCTCGCTCAGCGATATCGTTAAAGCCGTGTGTGAGAAGATGATTAGAAGGCATCCACACGTATTTGGCGATGTCTCGGTAAACAATTCGGATGAGGTTCTGGTCAATTGGCAGGCGATTAAAGACAATGAAAAGGAAAACAAGTCTGTCACTGAGCGAATGACATCCGTGACTAAAGGGCTACCGGGGCTTATCCGTGCTCAAAAAGTCCAAAAGAAAGTCGCAGATGTCGGATTTGATTGGCGCGATGCGTCTCACGCCTTCGATAAAATTGAAGAAGAGGTCAGCGAACTCCGAGAAGCACTTAATAGGGGAGACCGTGCCCATATAGAAGAAGAGCTAGGGGACCTTTTACTGATCCTATCAAATGTTGCACGTTTGGCAGGCATTGATGCGGAACAAGCATTATTTGATGGCATTGAAAAATTCATAAATCGATTTGCTTTTGTGGAGTCTGAATTGGAAAAAGAAGGCAAAAAGCCTGACCGCGAGTTAGTGGAACGCATGGAAGTCCTTTGGATTGAATCAAAAAAGTGGGACAAAACACAAAAAAAATAATGAAAAGGCTTGTAAAAGTTGAAATTTCAACGTATACTAGTAATAGTTAATACAACTTAATATTTTGAGGAGGTTTTACTGTGAATAAAGCTGAATTAGTAGCTAGCATGGCTGAAAAATCTGGTTTAACTAAGAAAGATGCTGAATTGGCATTAAATGCTTTCATGAAGAGCGTTGAAGAAGAACTTGCTAAGAGCGGTAAAGTTCAATTAGTTGGTTTCGGAACTTTCGATGTGAGAGAGAGAAAGCAAAGAACTGGTAGAAACCCAAGAAATCCAAAAGAAACAATCAATATTCCAGCATCGAAAGCTCCTGTTTTCAAAGCTGGTAAAGCGCTTAAAGAAACTGTAAACGAATAATCAATAGATCAGAAAAAGCAGCTTCGCTGCTTTTTCTTGATTTAGTAGGAAGGTCCATATGAGAATTGATAAGTATTTGAAAAATGCAAGACTCATTAAACGTAGAACCATCGCTAAAGAAGCCTGCGATCAAGGCCGAATCACTGTAGATGGAAAAGAAGCAAAGCCAGGCACTGAGGTGGCTATAGGAAATTTAATCGCCATCCGTTTCGGAAACAAGGTGATGACGGTTAGAATAACTGGTCTCGAAGAACACGTGACGAAGGAGAGTTCCAAACTACTCTATGAAATCGTCTCTGAGGTGGAACAAGCTTAAGGTGGTGCAAGATGTCTAGAAAGTTCTTTAAACGTAACCGTTTGACGATACTGATACTCGTATTGGTTTTAGGCTATTACACTTATAATATGATCAAAACGGATGCAAAACTGGAAGAGTACAAAGAGGTAAAAGAGTCCTTAAAAGGTGAAATTGAAACGCTCGAACGCGATATCAACCGTTTGGCTGATGAGTATGCTTACTCTCAAACACCTGAAGCGGTGGAGAAAATTGCGAGGGAAAAGCTGAAAATGGTAAAACCCAACGAAATTATCTATTTGATCAAAGGCGAACCAAAAGGGGATTAGATATGAAAGTGTCTTGCATTGACATTGGCACCAACTCCATAAGGCTAATGAATGCCATTTATGAAAATGGCGTATTTTCTGATGTTCAAAAGCATCTTAGCATGACGCGGCTCGGTAAAGGGGTAAATGAAACGCGCATGCTCGATGAAGCGCGCATGGAAGAATCGGTGCAGGTGATTTATGAGTATTGCGAAATGGCTAAGGGTTGGGGATCTGAGGAAATATTGCTCATGGCGACCAGTGCTGTTCGTGATGCATTAAATTCAGTGGCTTTTGTGAAACGCATAGCGGATCGCACGGGATTTACCATCGACGTCATTTCTGGGGATTTAGAGGCAGAAGTGGGATTTCGAGGGGTATTGCTGGGTGCGGAACAAGTGGCGATGAATCATGAAGCAATCCTCGTAGTGGACATTGGCGGAGGTTCTACAGAGCTTATCGTGGGTGACCGTTTAGGGATTCGTTATGCAGTGAGTTTAAATATCGGTGCAGTGCGTCTAACTGGTGCATATGTGTCACATGATCCCGTTCTGGACATGGAAACTGTAGCGCTTAAAAGTGCGGCGATGGATGAAATATCAAAGGTGGCAGCGATGCTCAAAGGGTATTCTTTCCAGCAGGTTATCGGGATAGGTGGCACAGCGACCACATACGCGACGATGGTTCACGGCGTAGACCACTATTCACGGGAACGTGTTCATGGACTTACGGTGGACATGGACGCGCTTGAAGCTTTTAATGCCTTATTGGCATCGAAAACCACAGAAGCGCGTAAAAAAATCATCGGTCTCGAAGCGAAGCGTGCGGATATCATCTATGCTGGTGGCATCATTCTCGAGTCAGTTTTAAAAGCACTGGAAAGATCGCGTTTTTCAGTGAGTGATTACGATAATTTAGAGGGCTATGCCGCGTATAAAATTGAAGAAAAAATAGGGAAAAATCGTTGACAAAAGACGGATTCTCCTGTAACATATATTTTGTTGCATCATCATGCGGTCCAGTAGTTCAGTTGGTTAGAACGCTAGCCTGTCACGCTAGAGGTCGAGGGTTCGAGTCCCTTCTGGATCGCCACAAAGTGCCGGTGTAGCTCAATTGGTAGAGCAACTGACTTGTAATCAGTAGGTCGCGGGTTCGAGTCCCATCACCGGCTCCATTTATCATCTAAAACGATAAAGTAAACCGTCTCATTTGAGGCGGTTTTTTTCTATCCCGCTTGAAAAAGGTTGAGATTGGCCGTTTGATTCTATAAAATAAGAATATGTGGCCAATAACGCTACAATATTTCTACTTTTCATAAAAAATTTACATTAAAGCCTTAGAAAGGCTATGTTTCATGCGTATGATTAAGAGAAACGCACATTTTGGAGGTGTCTATGCTCAGTAAACCCGTAATAAAAGAGGTGCTCGCAGCAGCAATGTCCACCGGTGGTGACTTTGCTGAGGTATTCGTAGAAGATCGTTTCAACAATTCGATAGAAATGGTAAAGGGGAAAGTGGAGCGTTCGCTATCTGGACGTGATTTCGGAATAGGCATTCGCATTTTCCAGGGGCATAATAGCGTTTACACCTATACGTGTGAGAAAGAACCACAGCATTTGGTTGAAGTGGCTAAAAAAGCAGCCGCCGCCTTAAGTGGTATTCCGAAGGGCATGGGTATCGACTTCGCGATGGAAAGTCGTACGCCGTCGCATCAAGTAAAAATCATGCCAGGAAGTGTATCAAAAATGCGAAAGGTCGAACTTATGAAGCTTGGTAGCAGTGCTGCCATGTCTTATGACGCGGCCATCCAGCAAGTGGTGGTCAACTATCTCGACTATACACAAAATGTATTGATCGCCAACACAGAAGGGCGATTCGTTGAAGATCAACGCACCAGAACCCGATACATCGTCAACGCGGTGGCTCAAGATGGCGAACGCATGCAGAATGGCAATATAGGAAAAGGATCCGGGAAAGGCTTTGAGCTTTACGATGAAATCGATGTGTCATGGATTGGAAAAGAAGCCGCAAGAATGGCGACAACCATGCTCCACGCGAAGTCATCCCCTAGTGGCAAATTCCCGGTGGTATTAGATAATAAATTCGGAGGCGTCATTTTTCATGAAGCATGTGGGCATGGCCTTGAAGCGACTTCTGTGGCTAAAGGGAACTCCGTGTTTGCAGGAAAGCTTGGCCAAAAGGTTGCCTCTGAGGTGGTTTCAGCAGTAGATGACGGTACTGTCCCAAATGAGTGGGGTTCTGCGAATTATGACGATGAAGGCACACCGACTCAGCGAAATGTCCTTATCGAAAACGGCATTTTGAAAGGTTATATGATTGACAAGCTCAATTCAATACGAATGGAGATGGCGATTACAGGCTCTTCAAGAAGACAGTCCTATAAATATGCACCGACATCGCGTATGACCAACACCTATATTTTAAATGGCACGCATAAATTTGAGGATATGATTGCCTCCATCGAGTATGGACTCTATGCGAAATACCTTGGGGGTGGTTCGGTGAACACCACTACGGGTGAGTTCAACTTCGCCGTACAAGAAGCATATTTAATCGAAAATGGTAAAATTACAGCGCCAGTAAAGGGTGCAACGCTGATCGGTACAGGACTTGAGGTTCTCAATCAAATCGAAATGGTCAGTGATAATTTTGATTCGGGCGAAGGCATGTGTGGATCCGTAAGTGGTTCCATACCAGCTGGTCTCGGTCAGCCCGCGTTAAAAGTCAGTGAAATCACAGTCGGCGGAAGGGAGGAAGCCTAATGTACAAGCAGTTGATCGATAATCTCTTTACCCTCGGTGCCCAGAAAGGCTTTGAAGCACAGGAAATCTATATGCTAAAAAGTAAAAATGTTGAAATTTCCGTTTATGACGGTGAGATTGATAAATATAATCTATCGGAAGATGGTGGTGTATCCTATCGGGGCATCGTAGGTGGAAAAATGGGCTATGCCTACACTGAAATTTTAGACGCGTCACAGCTACAGATGCTGGTTGATGAGGCGTTTGGAAACGCTTCCGTCATCGAATCGGAGGATAAAGTATTTTTGCACGATGGCACAGGCGAGTATGCCGCGCTTGATAATTTTAACCCATCCCTCTCGTTAGTGCCCATGAAAGAGAAAATCGATTTCATGCTAGCACTTGAAGCGAAGGTAAAAGCTTTTGACCCGCGCATTAAAAATATCACCCATAACAGTTATGATGAAGTGGAAACCTACCGCTGGATTAAAAATACCAAAGGCCTGGACGTAGAAGATCGCGTGAATTACTGCCTCGCATATGCCATGCCTGTGGCAACAGACGGCGAAGATACACGTACAGGTATAGGTTACGCCATCTCCAATGATTTTTATGAGCTATCAGTGGATAAGATTGCAGAAGAATCTGCTAAGGACGCACTTCAAATGTTAGGTGCAAAAAGTCTTAAATCAAAAAAATGCCCTGTGGTCATAAAAAACGAAACGTTTACACAGCTTTTTTCAGCGTATATGGGACTGTTTAGCGCAGAGCGCGTCCAGAAAAACCTGTCATCCATGGCGGGCAAACTGGAAACAGTGATCGCATCCGAAGTTTTGACATTGATAGATGATCCGCATCTTCATAAAGCGCTCGCATCATCACGATTTGATGCGGAAGGTGTCGCTACAGCTAAAAAGGCGATTATCGAAAAGGGCGTGTTAAAAACATTCCTGCACAACCTGAAGACCGCTGCTAAGGATGGTGTGGATTCCACTGGTAACGCGAGTAAGGGATCTTATAAAGGAACCATCGGAATTGCTGCATCCAACCTCATCATTCAGCCGGGTAATCAAACGTTTGATGCGCTGTTGGAGGACATTGAGGATGGCGTTTATGTCACTAGTTTGCAGGGGTTACATGCCGGCATCGATCCGATATCCGGTGATTTTTCACTACAGTGCTCCGGGTTTTCCATCAAATCAGGTAAACTCGATTTTCCTGTAAGTAAGATAACAGTGGCAGGTAACTTCTTCGAAATGCTTAAGCAAATCGAAGCCTTTGCAGACGATTTTAAGTTTTCGATTTTTTCTTCGGATTATATGGGTTCAGCTTCGTGCAAAATAGGCGGTCTAACCATTTCGGGAGAGTAGCGAGGAGTGCATCATGGTTGATCAAGTGGTTTCGACCATTGATAAGTATGGATTAATCAGTCCAGGAGATACGATTGTCATGGGAGTATCAGGTGGACCTGATTCCATGGCAATGGCACACATTCTATTAAAGCTAAGAAATCAAATGCGACTTAAGCTGGTGGCTGTTCATGTGAATCACCTGCTTAGAGGTGATGATGCACACAGAGATGCCAGCTATGTGAAAGCCTTTTGTAGCGTCAATGACATCGTCTATCATCAGTTTGATGTGGATGTGACCGCACGATCGCTAGAGTTGGGAGAGTCGTTTGAAGCGGTTGGACGTAAAGTGCGATATGACTGCTTTGAAAAAGTCGTCTCGATTGAGAAAGCGGATAAAGTTGCATTAGCCCATCATAAGAACGATGTGGTGGAAACCTTTTTCATTAATCTGGTGCGCGGTGCTGGAATTGAAGGTCTTAGCGGTATCGCTTATTCGCGAGAAGGAAAGATCATTCGGCCACTTCTGGACGTCACTCGGGCTCAAATTGAGTCGTATTGTGAGGCAGAGCAGTTGTCGCCGAGGATGGATGTTACAAATGATGAAAACCACTATCTGAGAAATCGTATTAGGAATCAGTTGATTCCCTTTATGAACACCGTCTTTGATGGTGATGTCGTCGGACCGATTGCACGTTCCACGGAAATACTAAAAATGGACCGCGCCTTTTGGGAGATACACGCCCAAAGGCTTTACCACCAGTGCTGCACGGAGCGTCATGGGGGTGTCTCCATTAACCTTAGCCACACGGCAACGCTCACAGAGATGGAGATGGTTCAGCTGGTTCGACATGTCATCCGCCTTAAAAGGGGGAGCTTGTTGGATGTTACCATGGAAACGATCAACCGAATCGTTGGACTAAACCGCTCCGGTTCAAGAATTGACCTTGATGATTCCTATTCGTTTATTAGAATGCATGAGCAGTTGGTCTTGGTACCGCGTATGGAGAACGACTGTATTGGCGAATTAAAGCTCAATTGGATAAGGGTCCCGATTGATGATAAAGCGCGTTATCAGCTGAATGAGGGCTGTGTTGCCATCGATGCGGATAAAGTAAAAGGACGACTTTCTGTACGAACGCGACAGCCAGGCGACCGGTTTGTCCCTCTAGGCATGACAGGCTCTAAGAAAATCAAAGACTACTTTATCGATGAAAAAATACCAGTGATTGAACGAGAAAAGATCTTATTGGTATGTGATGAAGAAAAGATTATTTGGGTACAAGATAGACGAGTGAGTGAGCTTTGCAAAATTACCCAGGAAACACAAAACATCATAATTATGACTTTTGGACAACTTGTTGAAAGACACTAATTATGCTAAAATAATATGATGTACACTCGACTAAGGAGGAAGCAATGAATAAAGGTTTGAGAGGCGCCTCAATTTACGTCATCATCTTTATCGGAATTCTCATCTTTGTTACGCTTAATGGCGTAAACACACAAAAGACAGCGGAATTGACCTACGATGATTTTGTCGGAAAATTGGAAAGCGATCAAATTAAAGAAGTTCAAATAGACGGAAATAAAGTGTCTGGTGAGCTACAAGATGGTACCATTTTTGAGAGCTATGTACCTAGTATGTTGGCGCTTAAAACGGGCGAGATGATTATCGAATACCAAGCGCAATCAGAGAGCTTTTCGGTTAAAGGCGTTCAGCCCGCAAACACACCATTTTGGTTGGATATTCTACCGACCATTATTATGATATTGCTACTTGTGGTGTTCTGGTTCGTCTTTATGCAGAATTCTCAGGGCGGCGGATCAAAAGTCATGTCGTTTGGAAAGAGCCGTGCGAAGGTCGTTAAAGATTCTGCTCGCAAGATTACCTTTGCTGATGTGGCAGGTTTAAAAGAAGAAAAGGAAGAAATGCAGGAAATCGTCGATTTCTTGAAATCTCCTCGTAAATATTTGGCACTTGGCGCTAGAATTCCTAAAGGGATTCTTATGGTTGGCCCTCCGGGAACGGGTAAAACTTACCTTTCACGTGCTTGTGCTGGTGAAGCTGGCGTACCTTTTTATACGATTTCGGGTTCAGATTTCGTGGAAATGTTCGTCGGCGTTGGTGCGTCGCGTGTAAGAGATTTGTTTGAAGAAGCAAAGAAAAATGCGCCGTGTATTGTATTCATCGATGAAATCGATGCTGTTGGTCGTAGAAGAGGCGCTGGTTTAGGTGGTGGCCACGATGAACGTGAGCAAACCTTAAATCAACTTTTAGTTGAAATGGACGGATTTGGTGATAATCAAGGCGTTATTGTCATCGCTGCGACGAATCGACCTGATATCTTAGACCCTGCTTTACTTAGACCAGGTCGATTTGACCGTCAAGTAATGGTGGGCGTTCCTGATATTCGTGAACGTGAGCAGATTATAAAAATTCATGCGAAGAATAAACCGACAGCTTCTGACGTCGATTTTGCTAAGCTTGCACAAAGCACGCCAGGTTTTACACCTGCTGATCTCGAAAATGTCATGAATGAAGCCGCTCTGTTATCCGCACGTAAAAATGACAAAGTGATTCGCATGGAGTCTATAAAAGAAGCGATCACTAAGGTGATTGCAGGCGTTGAAAAGAAAAGCAGAATTGTCAGTGAAAAAGAAAGACGACTCACTGCTTATCATGAAGCTGGTCATGCAGTGCTTGCAAAAGCGCTTCCTGATTCTGACCCCGTTCACCAGGTGACCATTATTCCACGTGGTCGTGCTGGCGGGTTTACGATGCAGCTCCCTGAGGAAGATAGAAGCTATGCAACAAAAAAAGGCATGGAACGCGAGTTGATCATACTTTTAGGTGGTCGTGTCGCTGAAAGCCTAGTGCTTGGTGATATCAGTACAGGTGCACAAAATGATTTAAGCCGCGTAACGAAAATTGCCAGAGCGATGGTGATGAAGTATGCCATGAGTGATAACTTGGGTTCCATGAGTTATGACACTGAAGACGAGGTGTTCCTTGGACGTGACTTTACGTCCATGAAGAATTTCTCAGAGCACGTAGCTGCAGAAATCGACCGAGAGGTTAGAAACATCGTTGATACGGCTTATGATAAAGCAAAAACGTTGCTTGAGGAAAACTTAGAAAAGCTTCACACAATTGCAGAGGCACTTCTTAAGTTTGAAACCATTAGTGGTGAAGAGTTCTTGATTGCTTTTGAAGATGGGCTTGATGCACTCACCTCCATGGTTGAGTCTCATAGAGATAAAATCGAAGAAGAACGCCGAATATTCAAGGAGCAAGAAGAACTTGAACGCAAGGCATTCGATGAACAAAACGCAAAGAAGGAAAGCGCTGAAAAACCAGTGAATCCTTTTGAACAGCAACCAGTTGAATAAGCGTGTGATTACAAGTGAACAAGATGGTGTAAGCCATCTTGTTTTTTTGAAAAAAACTTCCATTTCGGGGTATTATAATGGTATTATAGTTTTAAAACATGCTCTAAAATCAATACATTCTAGTCATTGGAGGATTAATATGCATCATTTAAAAATCGGTGATCAGTTCACTTCTGAATTGATCGTTGAAGAAAGACATACAGCAGCTGCTTTTGGAAGCGGTAATCTATTCGTGTTTTCAACACCGATGATGATCGGATTAATGGAAAATGCCGCACTAAAATGTGCTGAAGCAGGTTTGGAAGAAGCATTCAGTACAGTGGGAACCCATGTGGATGTTAAGCATATGGCTGCGACACCTATGGGTCAAAAGGTCACTGCAACGGCAGAGCTTATAGAAATCGACGACAAAAAATTATTGTTCAAAGTGGAAGCCTATGATGAAGTGGAAAAAATTGGAGAAGGATTGCATGGTCGTTATATCATCCATGCGGAGAAGTTTCTTAAACGTGTGAATCAAAAGGCTGAAAACAAATGAAAAGAATCCATATAGATGAGATTACCCTTGCTGTGAAAAACGCTTGCATTGACATCAATTATCAAATTGATGATAGAATAATGGAAGCGTTTAAGGAAGGTCTGGTGAATGAACGGTCACCCATAGGCATCGGGATTATGAATGACTTGATTCAGAATGCGGATTTGGCAAAACACAAAATTGCACCGATATGTCAAGACACCGGGATGATCGTGGCATTCGTAACGATCGGACAATCGGTTTTGATTGAAGGCGGAAGCTGTTCAGAGGCCATTCAAGCAGGTATTAGAGCGGGCTATAAAGAGGGCTTTCTTAGAAAATCTGTAGTGACAGACCCGCTTATACGCATTAATTCGGGTGATAACACGCCCGGTATCGTCTATTATGATTTGGTGGAAGGCGATGCATTTGAAATAGAGCTTGCAGCTAAAGGCTTTGGCAGTGAAAACATGTCGAAATCATTCATGTTAAAGCCGTCAGATGGAATAGAAGGCGTGGTCGATTGTGTCTTAGAGACGGTAAGATCAGCGGGCTCAAATCCATGTCCGCCTATCATTGTGGGCGTGGGTATCGGCGGAACGCTGGATAAAGCAGCACAAATCGCGAAACGCGCATTGTTGAGACCGCTTGGCGATTCAAATGCACTGACACATATCTCAGCTTTGGAAAAGAGACTTTTAAGGGAAATCAATGCGTTAGGGATTGGCCCACAAGGTCTCGGAGGCGATACGACTGCGCTTGCAGTGCATGTGGAAGTTTTCCCTACACATATCGCAGGTTTACCAGTGGTGGTCAATATCAATTGCCACGCATCACGTCATCATAAGATTACACTATAGGATTGAGGCTGTATGAATGAGATAAGAATTAGCGCACCATTACTTGAAAGTGATGTCTTAAAACTTAAGGCAGGCGATCGCGTGTTGATATCAGGAACGATAATCACTGCGAGAGATGCTGCGCATATGAGGCTACTCCAACTAATTAAAGAAAATAAGCCATTGCCCATACGTTTAGAGGGACAGGTAATTTACTACGCAGGCCCGTCGCCCGCACCTGAAGGCAGACCAATAGGCGCGTGTGGACCGACTACCAGTTACCGGATGGATAAACTCACGCCACCGCTTTTAGCACTTGGACTCAAAGGGATGATCGGCAAAGGTGATCGTAGTGATGACGTCATTAAGTGTATGGTCGAGTTTGGTGCTGTGTATTTTGCAGCTGTTGGTGGCGCAGGCGCACTGATTGCAAGTGCGGTCCAAGCTGCGGAGGTCATCGCATTTGAAGATTTGGGTCCTGAGGCTTTGATGGCTTTGACTGTAGTGGATTTTCCCGCATTTGTTGCGATAGATGCCAAGGGAGCCGATATGTATCGGACGGAACCCATAAAATATAGAAGATAAAAAAGGGGGAAATGAAATGATTAGAGATTATTATAATGCAAATGCTTCAGACATGATCGAACACACGCTAAAACTTGATCTTCAACCGATTTATGTGAAATTTGAAAAGCACTTGAAACCCGGTGCTAAATTACTCGATGTCGGATTTGGGTCTGGTCGAGATAGCTTGCATTTTGAGAAGAAAGGTTATGATGTCGTTTCCATCGATTTTGCTCCTGAAGTGTATAGTAGAGGTAAAATTTTGCTAAACACGGAGGTTTTGCTCGTAGATGTACGCGATATCAGGTATCAAAATGAGTTTGATGCCATATGGGCGAGTGCCGTCTTGTTCCATTTCGGTGATGACGAGCTGGTTGATGTGATCGATAGATGTCGTGTCGCACTAAAGGAAAAAGGCGTGATGTACATTTCGTTTAAGTATGGGACAGATGAGCTGATTAGACACGGTCGATTTTTCAATGACTTCACCGAAGAAAAGTTTGAAAAACTGATGGAGAAAGTACCCGGTTTTACGATTACAGAAATATGGCAAACCCAAGATGCCCGTCCAAGTCACAGCAACCAATACTGGCTAAATGTTATATTGACTAAAGAATAATAGACGAAATCCGCGGTAGAATGCCGCGGATTTTTTTATGGTTTCATTATTGCAAGATTTCTTGCAATCGTGGGACTGCTCAGAATTGTTATAAAGTTTATAGAAATGTCATCAAAGTATACAATTATACTTTATGAAAACCAATGTATTTTAAAAGGATTTGTGATATTCTAGTAAAGGTATAACCGATGCGGTGAAAAAAGGTGAAGGAGGATTTACGATGTTTGATAAGAATCAAATCTCAATTCTTAAAGAAGCTGTAGATAAAGAGAATGCTAAAACGCAAGAAAAATTGCAAAAAAGACCTGAAAGAAAAGCGGTCTTTACCACAGGGTCAGGTGCACCTGTCAACAGATACTATACGCCAGTTGATATCGAAGACTTGGACTACATGGATGATTTGGGTCTTCCAGGTCAGTTCCCTTATACACGTGGTGTTCAGCCGAACATGTACCGTGGTCAATTCTGGACCATGAGAATGTATGCTGGATTTGCCACTGCTGAAGAGTCAAACAAGCGCTATAAGTTCCTGGTTGAACAAGGTTCAAGCGGTCTTTCTGTAGCTTTCGATCTACCTACTCAAATTGGTTATGATTCGGATCATCCTTTATCAGAGGGCGAAGTCGGAAAAGTCGGCGTTGCCATCGATTCATTAGCAGACATGGAAATCCTTTTTGATGGGATTCCACTAGATAAAGTAAGTACATCTATGACGATTAACGCGCCTGCATCTGTTCTTTTGGCGATGTATATTGCCGTGGCGGAAAAACAAGGTGTAAGTTCAGATAAGTTACGTGGAACGATTCAAAATGATATTTTAAAAGAGTACATCGCAAGAGGCACTTATATCTTCCCAACTGAGCCTTCAATGCGTTTAATCACCGATATATTTGCATACTGTTCAAAAGATGTTCCACAATGGAATACGATTTCCATTTCTGGATACCACATCAGAGAAGCGGGCTCCACTGCAGCACAAGAGGTTGGTTTTACATTGGCAGATGGTATCGCTTATGTAGAAGCGGCTATCAAAGCTGGACTTGATGTTGATGCGATTGCACCTAGACTTTCGTTCTTCTTTAATGCCCATAATGACCTTTTAGAGGAAGTGGCTAAATTTAGAGCAGCTAGAAGACTTTGGGCGAGAATCATGAAAGACAGATTCGGTGCAAAAGATCCCAAATCAATGCAACTCAAGTTCCATACGCAGACAGGCGGTTCGACACTCACAGCCCAACAACCTGAGAACAACATCGTACGCGTGGCTATTCAGACACTTGCAGCGGTCTTAGGTGGAACTCAAAGCTTACACACCAACTCAAAAGACGAAGCCCTGGCACTTCCAAATGAAGATTCAGTTCGCGTTGCGCTTAGAACACAACAAATCGTTGCTCATGAAAGTGGCGTTACAGAAGTCGTAGATCCACTTGCAGGCTCATATTATATTGAAGCGAAAACGAAAGAAATTGAAGATGCAGCATACAACTATATTAAGAAAATCGATGAAATCGGCGGCGCAACAAAAGCCATCGATCTCGGATATATTCAACAGGAAATCATGGACGCTTCATATGATTACCAGAAGAAGGTCGAGTCTGGCGAGATTATCGTCGTCGGTATGAATAAGTATCAAATTGAAGAAGAAGCACCAAAAGGATTGCTTAGAGTCGATCCATCTGTTGGTGAAATGCAAAAAGCTAAACTTGCTGAGCTTAGAGCAAAACGCGATAATGCGAAAGTCTCAAATGCACTCGAAGCATTGCGCACTGCATGCCAAGGCACTGACAACGTCATGCCGCTTATTTTGGAAGCAGTTCGTGCTTATGCGACACTTGGTGAAATTTGCGGTGTCATGAGAGAAGTGTTTGGCGAGTACCAACAAACTGTGAATCTTTAATGGACATTGAGGAGGATTAAAATGGATAGACCAATTAGAGTTTTAGTTGCAAAGCCTGGGTTAGACGGACACGACAGAGGTGCTAAGGTAATCGCACGAGCACTCAGAGACGCTGGAATGGAAGTTATATATACTGGCTTAAGACAAACCGCTGAACAAATCGTCAATGCAGCGATTCAGGAAGACGTTGACTGCGTTGCCATGAGTATACTTTCAGGTGCGCATAATACACTTCTTCCTAAAGTAGTGGAATTATTAAGAGAAGAACAAGCGGAAGATATATTAGTCATCGGTGGTGGTGTTATTCCTGGTGAAGATATTCCTTATCTAAAAGAAAAAGGGATTAAAGAAATTTTCACTCCTGGGACACCAACACAAGTTACCATCGATTTTATCAAGGCAAATGTCAATATAAAGTAACCAATTACGGGTGTTGAAAGAGGCAGATATGGATATTGCAGAAAGGCTCTTAAAACACGACAAGCGTGCAGCTGCCAGGTTGATTTCTATGGTGGAAAATAAAGATCCTGAGGGACTAAAAATCCTTCAGAATCTTTATTCGCATAGTGGCAAAGCATATGTTGTGGGAATAACTGGACCACCTGGCGCTGGAAAAAGTACCTTGACGGACAAACTCGCAAAAGCGCTACGTAAAGAAGGTAAGGAAATCGCAATCATTGCTGTTGACCCAACGTCTCCTTTTACGGGGGGCGCGATATTAGGTGACCGTGTTCGCATGAACGACTTAAGCACCGATAAAGGGGTGTTTATTAGAAGCATGGGGGCGAGGGGGCATCTTGGTGGAATCTCTGAAGCGACTTCTGCGGCTGTAAAGATTTTAGATATTTACGGGGTCGATTATATCTTTATTGAGACAGTAGGCGTTGGTCAGTCGGAGATTGATATCGTGAAGAATTGTGATACGACATTAATGGTGATGGTCCCAGGGCTGGGTGATGATATCCAGGCCATTAAGGCGGGCGTTATGGAAATCGGAGATGTCTTTGCAGTCAACAAGGCGGATCGAGACGGCGCAAGCCGAACAGCCAGAGAAATCGAAATGATGTTGGACTTTAATAAAAATGTAGCATGGCGTCCACCTGTAAAAATGGTGGTAGCAGTTGAAAATCAAGGTGTTGATCAATTACTTGAATCGATAATGGCGCATAAGGACCATCTTATGTCGACAGGAGGTTTCGAATTGAAACGACAGCTCAATGCAAAGAGTGAAGTTGTAGAGATGATTAAAGAACGTATCGAACACGCCATACTCGATAACTCTCATAATGAAGTCGCATTAGAGCAATATGCGAAGCAAATTGTTTCTCGTGAGTTAGATCCCTTCACTGTGGTGGAAAACCTGTTTGACAATTATAAATCGGCAGTTTCGATTAAGTAATTAAATGGTTGAACGAGATTAATATTATTAAACGGACCGTAAATTTGCTTTATTTTACAAATTTAATCATGCCCTTTTGTTAATTTGATACGTTTACAGTAATGGTTGATACTGTTATGATTTTTATGTATATGGGGAGGACTTATGAAAGCACTGAAAGTGGATCATATTGGCATTGCAGTCAAAAATATTGAAGAAACACTCGGTTTTTATCAAGATGTACTCGGTTTAGAGTTGCAAGGTGTTGAGGTTGTTGAAGATCAAAAGGTTAAAGTGGCTTTTTTACCAGTAGGGGATACTGAAATCGAGCTACTCGAATCTACATCAGAAGATGGACCGATTGCTAAATTTATTGAGAAAAATGGCGAAGGTATTCAACACATTGCTTTCAAGGTGGATAATATCGAAGAAGCCATTCAGTACATGCTCGAAAAGGGCTTAAAAATGATCGATGAGACGCCAAGATATGGTGCTGGCGGTGCAAAAATAGCATTTGTTCATCCGAAGAGTTCAAACCGCGTGTTGGTAGAACTCAGCGAAAGATAAGAAAGGGTTTGGAGGTTTGAAATGTCTGTAAACAAGTTGGATGATTTAAGACAGAAAAAAGCAAAAATCCTTGCTGGTGGTGGTAAAAGCCGCATTGAGAAACAACATAGTAGCGGGAAGCTCACAGCGAGAGAAAGAATTGATTTGCTTTTTGATGAAGGCACATTTGTAGAGTTAGATGCCTTTGTAAAACACCGTTGCACGAATTTTGGCATGGAGTCGGTAGACGCACCTGCTGAAGGTGTCATCATCGGTTATGGTAAAGTTGAAGGGCGTTTGGTATATGCTTATTCTCAAGACTTTACAGTAGTTGGTGGGTCTTTAGGCGAAATGCATGCTGCAAAAATCTGCAAAGCGATGGATAATGCTTTGAAAATGGGCTGTCCATTAGTTGGATTAAACGATTCAGGTGGCGCACGTATTCAGGAAGCGGTCGATGCTTTATCGGGCTATGGTAAAATCTTCTTCAGAAATACAATCGCATCAGGAGTGATTCCACAAATAACAGCAATTATGGGACCTTGTGCAGGGGGGGCTGTTTATTCACCAGCACTTACTGATTTCGTATTTATGGTCGATAAAACTTCCCAAATGTTTATTACGGGTCCACAAGTCATCAAAACGGTAACAGGCGAAGAAGTCACAGCAGAAGCACTGGGTGGTGCGATGACACACAACGCTGTCAGTGGGGTCGCTCAGTATATGGCGGCAAATGATGAAGCGTGTATTGCAGATATCAGAAGATTGCTTAGCTTCTTACCTTCAAATAATATGGAAACAGCTCCAGAGTACCTCTGTGATCAAGATATCAACTCCATAAATGAAATGTTGAACGACGTTATTCCAGATAACCCAAATAAGCCTTATGACATGTTTGATATTATCAAAGTATTAGTGGATCAAGGCGATTATATGGAGTATCAGCCACACTTTGCTAAAAATATAATTACTTGTTTAGCGCGATTAAATGGAAAAACAGTAGGGATTATCGCAAACCAGCCTAAAGTACAAGCAGGCTGTTTAGATGTAAATGCATCAGACAAAGCTGGCCGTTTCATCAGAACATGCGACGCATTTAATATTCCGTTGTTAAATATCGTAGATGTCCCTGGATTCTTACCTGGTACACAGCAAGAGTATGGTGGCATTATCCGCCATGGTGCAAAAATGCTTTATGCGTACTGTGAAGCGACAGTACCTAAATTGACATTGATCGTTAGAAAAGCATACGGCGGTGCCTACCTTGCCATGTGTTCAAAAGACCTGGGTGCAGATTTAGTACTTGCATGGCCTTCTGCTGAAATCGCCGTTATGGGACCTCAAGGTGCAGCTAACATCATCTTTAGAACTGAAATTCAAGAATCTGAAAATCCAGTTGAAACGAGAGCAAGAGTGATTCAAGAGTACACAGATGAGTTTGCGACACCATACAAAGCAGCTGAAAGAGGTTTTGTAGATGATGTTATCGAACCAGCTGCAACTAGACCTAGATTGATCGATGCTTTTGATATGCTCGCATCGAAGCGTGAAGTGAGACCAGCAAAAAAACACGGTAATATTCCGTTGTAGAGATGAGGTGATTCAATGCAAGTTTTAGAGAATTTTAAGCATGCGGAATCGTTTGCTCAAATGGAATTGGCAGATAAACTCATCGCTACTGGATATGTAATCGTCCTTGGCATGGGAATCACGTTTGTCGCGCTGATGCTGATTTGGTTTTTAACGGTTTTGATGTCTAAATTCATCCAACGCGTTGAGTCCAAGCAAGCGATTACTGAAGTAAAACCAGCTACTGTAGCGACACCTGCTACAGTAACGACAGCAATTGCTAATGACGAGGACGAGAGCGAGTTGATCGCAGTGATAACAGCGGCTATTGCTGCTTCGATGAATACTTCGATGCATAATATCGTTGTGACGAATATCCGTAGAGTACCGGACACGACGCCTACATGGGGTAAACTGGGCAGAAGTGACGTAATGAATGCTAGATTTTAATTGTGGAGGATATCATGAAAAAGTTTAATATTACAGTTAACGGTAAATCATATGAGGTCGAAGTAGAAGAAATCGGCGGCGTAATGCCATCTGCACCAGTAAACAGACCAGCTGCGCCTGTTGCAGCACCAACACCAGCGCCTTCAGCTGCGCCAGTTCCTGCGGCAAAACCAGCAGCGCCTGCACCAGCAGCACCTGTAGCAGGTGGTGAAACAGTGACTTCTCCAATGCCTGGTACAATCTTAGATATTAAGGTTAATGTAGGCGATACAGTTGCGAGCGGTGCGGTACTCGTTATTCTTGAAGCGATGAAAATGGAAAACGAAATCATGGCACCTGTTGCAGGTAAAGTGGTATCGATCAACGTAAACAAAGGTGCATCAGTAAATTCAGGGGACGTCTTAGTCGTAATCGGTTAACGGCGATGACTAAATGAAAGGAGATGCATTATGCTTCAAACAATAAAAGACTTTTATTTGTCCACTGGTTTTGCAAGCATGACCATTTACCAAGGCATCATGATTTTTATATCGTTTGTGTTGCTTTATCTAGCCATTAAAAGAGGATTTGAACCCCTCCTTTTAATACCGATTGCCTTCGGAATGTTCTTGTCGAATCTTCCCGCAGCGGGTTTGATGGCACCGCCAGTATATGATGCTGATGGCCATGTGGCTCAACTTGGTGGATTACTCTACTATTTATATCAAGGTAACAAACTCGGCATTTTTCCACCGCTTATCTTTTTAGGAGTTGGGGCAATGACAGACTTTGGACCGCTCATCGCAAATCCGAAGTCGCTGTTGCTCGGAGCGGCAGCACAGTTCGGAATCTTTATCACGTTTTTAGGTGCAATTGCATCCGGGCTATTTACGCCAGCAGAAGCTGCTTCTATCGGCATCATCGGTGGAGCGGATGGTCCGACAGCGATCTTCCTCTCTTCAAGACTTGCACCGCACCTACTTGGTAGTATTGCGGTTGCAGCTTACTCTTACATGGCGCTTGTACCAGTTATTCAACCGCCTATTATGAAGGCGCTTACGACGAAAGCTGAACGCCAGATTAAAATGAAGCAATTAAGACATGTTTCTAAACTTGAGAAAATTATTTTCCCGATTTTGGCGACATTAATTGTATCATTAATCGTGCCACCGGCTGCTGCGCTTGTGGGGATGTTGATGCTTGGTAACCTTTTCAGAGAATCAGGTGCGGTATCACGCTTGACAGACACGGCTCAAAACGCACTTATGAATATTATTACGATTTTCTTAGGAACGACCGTTGGCGCCACAGCAACTGCTGAAGCGTTTTTAAATGTGAAGACACTTGCGATCATGGGCCTCGGCGTCATCGCGTTTGCATTTGGTACAGCAGCGGGTGTCATCCTCGCAAAAGTTATGAATAAGTTTTCTAAAGAACCAATCAACCCGCTTATCGGATCAGCTGGTGTATCTGCTGTACCGATGGCAGCCCGTGTATCTCAGGTTGTCGGTCAAAAGGAAAATCCATCAAACTTCTTGCTCATGCATGCCATGGGACCGAACGTTGCTGGTGTAATCGGATCAGCTGTTGCTGCCGGCGTACTTTTGTCTTTATTTGGCGGTTTCTAAAAAATATCAGAGAGGTCGTATGTGTCAAAATACGATCTCTCTTTTATTTTTGATATACTACTTTATTTTCCTAATTAAATTATGATATGCTATAAGTTGAGCAAATTTCGATTCCATTTTAAGGAAGAATCTTATGAAAGAGAAAATTTTAAAGCTATTAAATGAAAACGGTGCGGTTTATTTATCTGGTGAACAAGTCAGTCAAATACTAGGCATATCAAGAACGGCTGTATGGAAGCACATAAAAGCGCTTAAAGCAGCAGGTTATGAAATTGAATCCATCAGTAATAAAGGCTATCGGTTGAAATCGGCATCTTCCGATTTGGATGCGTTAGCTCTAAAAATGATGATTAATCAAACGAATGTCGTAAAGGCAGGCTATTATTTTGAGCAAATAGATTCAACAAATCAAGAAGCTAAACGTCACGCGCTGTCAGGTCAAAGGGTGAACCAACTTTTTGTCGCAGATGAACAGACGGCGGGAAGAGGGCGATTAGGTAGAACATGGGCATCTCAGCGTAAAGAGGGGTTATGGTTCTCGCTGTTGCTATATCCTGAAATACAACCTGAACAGGCATCGACACTCACACTTGTGGCTGCTTCAGCCATGAGTAAAGCCATCGAGAAAACGACAGGGCTTGATGTGGGAATAAAATGGCCTAATGATTTAATCTTGGGCCGAAAAAAGGTTTGTGGCATATTAACCGAGATGAGCGCTGAAATCAATCACCTACATTATGTCATCGTGGGTATAGGCACGAATCTAGGACAAATGACATTCGATGATGCGTTAAAGGATAAAGCGACTTCGATTCGGGCAGAAGGAAAAAGCATCACTGCAAAGGCCCTATTAGAAGCCTTTTTGGAAACTTTTGAACAAGACTATAATCGCTTTTGTCAGCAAGACATCAGCGGTGTCATAGAAGAACAAAAAAAGCGATCGGTAACGATCGGTAGACGCGTCTGTATCACCCGAGGGAATGAGCAGCTCGAAGCCGAGGCGATAGATATCGACAATGAAGGAAAACTGGTCGTACGTTTTGATGATGGCAGTGTGACGGCGTTATTCTCCGGGGAGATTTCTGTTCGCGGCATCAATGGGTATGTTTAGTTTAATAGAGTTAAATAATTGGATCGTATAAGAAATAAGGAGGCACCATGCTTTTAACGTTTGATGTAGGAAACTCGAATATCGTGATGGGGGTCTATAAGGATGATCAATTGATCACCAATTGGCGTATGGCCACTGACTATTCAAAGTCCGCTGATGAAATCGGCATTTTTATTCATCAGCTTTTTGCGCATGAAAAGCTGGAGGTAAGTGAAGTCAAAGACATCATCATTTCCTCAGTCGTCCCTCATGTCATGTATTCACTACAGCACATGACCCAGAAGTACTTCGGTAAAGAATCCATTGTCATCGGTCCTGGCATTAAGACGGGCATGAACATCAAGTATGATAATCCTAGACAGGTAGGGGCGGACCGTATCGTTAATGCGGTTGCGGGTTTTAAAAAGTATGGTGGTCCTCTGGTGATCGTAGATTTCGGAACGGCGACGACCTTTTGTGCGATAAGTGAAAAATGCGAGTATCTTGGGGGTGCAATTTTACCAGGTATCAAGATTTCAGCGGATGCCCTTTTTGAACGTGCCGCAAAACTGACACGCGTTGAGCTCGTGAAGCCAGATCAGATTATCTGTAAAAATACATCACAGAGCATCCAAGCCGGTATCATATTTGGATATGTGGGTAGTGTGGATTATATCGTCAAAAAAATGAAGGAAGAGCTAGGCTCAAATGATGTGAAAGTCATCGCCACTGGCGGTTTATCGACTTTAATCGCATCCGAGTCTGAACAGATTGATGTCGTGGATCGTTTTCTTACATTAGATGGTCTCAACATCATTTATCAAATGAATCGCCCTAAAAAAGCACATGGAACTTTAGAATAAGAGGTTAGAATGAAAATTGGAAATATCGTACTACCAAGTGATGTGGTTGTGGCGCCAATGGCTGGCGTGACAGACCTTCCCTATCGTTTGATTCTGAGAAAGTATCACACCGGTTTGGTAGTCAGTGAAATGATAAGCATCAGCGCACTCTATTATAAGGATCAAAAAACAGCACAGCTCATGCGAATCGAAGACGTTGAAAAACCCATCGCCCTTCAGGTGTTTACTGCGGATAGCGAAAAACTTGAAGCGGTCATGGACCAGTTAAATGCACATAATAATGAGATTTTAGACTTTAATATGGGATGCCCGGCACCTAAAATCGTGAATAACGGTGAGGGTTCCGCATTGATGAAGGATTTGAAAAAGGCAGAAGCCATTTTAAAGACGGCTGTTAAACACTCCACTAAACCCGTAACGGTTAAATTCCGAAAAGGATGGGACGATCAGAGTGTCAATGCGGTTGAGTTCGCAAAAATGGCAGAAGCGGCTGGCGTGAGTGCCATTGCACTTCATGGAAGAACCAGGGAGCAACAGTATTCAGGGAATGCCGATTGGGATGTTATAAAAAAAGTTAAATCTGCAGTGAGGATTCCTGTCATCGGTAATGGTGATATCTTCACGGTTGAGGATGCTGTAAGAATGCGTGAGCTAACAGCATGTGATGGTGTAATGATTGGTCGTGGTATCCAAGGAAATCCATGGCTTTTAAGAGAAATTGAGGCAGTATTTTCAGGTGAGGGCCAATTGGATGCCCCATTGAAAAGTGAGAAAATGGCAGTTGCATTGGAACACTTTGAAAAACTGACGGCGTATAAAGGATTCAGAATCGCCATACTTGAGATGCGTAAGCATGCCGCCTGGTATTTTAAAGGCGTTGAGCATGCTGCTCATTTAAAGAACGAGGTCAACAAAGCCACTACACCAGACGAGGTCAAGTCGATTCTGATGAAGGCGTTTGAATGATTTGACATTGAAACGATGTAAGGCTATAATTATTGAAAATAGAGAGTTTGAGGAGGGCATTATGGAGAATTTGAACGAAATTTTGCAGATTCGTCGCGAGAAATTAGCACATTTAAGAGAAATAGGTCAAGATCCATTTAAGATAGAGAAGTATACCCGTACGCATTTTACAAAGGATATTTTAGAGAATTTTGAGGCACATGAGGGTCAAACCGTGAGAATCGCAGGTAGAATCATGGCGAAGCGCGACATGGGTAAAGCATCTTTTATCGATGTACTTGACAGTGAAGGTCGCCTTCAGGTTTATGTGCGTAAGGATGCGATTGGTGAAGAAGTCTATGAAATCTTTAAAACCTATGATATTGGTGATATCGTAGGGGTCTCTGGAACCGTATTTAAAACACAAAAAGAAGAAATTTCCATAAAGTCAGATGAAGTGATTCTACTTTCCAAATCACTTCAGGTGCTTCCAGAAAAATGGCATGGGCTTAAAGATCAGGAAATTAGATACCGTCAACGCTATGTAGACCTGATCGTCAACCCAGAAGTTAAAGAAAAATTCCTTATGCGTTCAAAAATTATTAAGACCATGAAGGAATACTTTGATAGCGAAGGCTTTTTGGAAGTGGATACACCTATATTGAGTACCATCGCTGGCGGTGCAGCAGCTAAACCGTTTATTACACACCATAATACCCTCGATATCGACATGTACATGCGTATCGCTAATGAGTTATACCTCAAGCGTCTAATCGTCGGTGGATTCGATCGCGTGTATGAAATGGGCAAAATGTTTAGAAACGAAGGCATGTCCATGAAGCATAATCCTGAGTATACAGCGGTTGAGCTTTATGCAGCGTACGAAGACTACGAATATATGATGCACCTCACTGAGACAGTGGTTGCAAAATGCTGTGAAAAAGTACATGGGAAAACGGTCATCGATTTCCAAGGAACCACACTGGATTTCACGCCGCCTTGGCGCCGTGTCTCTATGCATGATTTGGTTGAGCAGAAAACAGGTGTTAACTTCTATGAAGTGGCAACGGATGAAGAAGCGCGTAAGATTGCTAAGGTTCAGCTACACTTGGATGTTGAGAACCATATGACCAAAGGCCATTTGGTGAATTTAGCATTTGAAGAGTATTGCGAGAAAGACCTCGTTCAGCCAACCTTTGTGCTGCATCACCCGGTAGAGGTTTCGCCATTAGCGAAGAGAAATCCAGACAACCCTGCGATTACGAACCGTTTTGAAGCCTTCGTCAATACGTGGGAAATTGCCAATGCATTTTCTGAGCTCAATGATCCGATCGATCAGAAGCAACGCTTTGAAGATCAGCTTAAACAAAGAGAAGCCGGCGATGAAGAAGCGCATATGATGGATGATGACTTCGTTAATGCACTTGAAGTGGGCTTGCCACCAACTGGCGGACTTGGAATCGGCGTGGATCGTTTAATCATGCTCTTAACCGATTCGACTTCAATTCGAGATGTCATTTTGTTCCCGACGATGAAACCGATTAAGTAATGCAAGACCTGTTCATTTAAAACGTGAACAGGTCTTTTTGATTTTTGAGGGGATTTAATGATTAACTTGAAGCACAGTGGGTATAATAGAATTTGTCACCATAAATGAGGTTTTAAATGTTACGATTCGTTAAAGATAAAAACAGATAAGACAGGTTGACATTCGATTATGGTTAGTGTAATATTATCAAGTCGCCTACTTGCGGCGGAGACATGAAGAAAATAAATGTTGACAAAGCAAAGTGGATTTGATAGAATTTAAAAGCTGTCATTCCTTTCGAGATGAAAGACGTTAAGGGAAACCGAAACGGATGGATCATCGGAAAGACAACACAGGACCTTGAAAATTGAATAGCGCAAATGAAAAAAACCAAAAACGCAATTCTTTGAAAAAAGAAAAGTGATAACGGAAATGTGAAAACATTTCAAAAAAAAGATGCAGCAATGCATCGA
>Ga0209794_1000121_pt1 | contig 190495 bp, 160 predicted proteins | sample EBPBio232013_DNA_FD_185869 | JGI IMG/M metagenome (GOLD analysis project Ga0209794, IMG submission 185869) | Wastewater treatment Type I Accumulibacter community from EBPR Bioreactor in Madison, WI, USA - Reactor 1_5/23/2013_ DNA (SPAdes)... | ecosystem: Engineered > Bioreactor > EBPR >...
ATTTTGGGCATCCTTTTGACTGTTTGTGTTGGTTGTTTAATGATACACAAATTACTGAATTTTAGTAATATGCAGCGAGGATGCCCCTTATTATTTTAAATTAACTTTTTAAACATACCTTCTCATAATTAATAATTGATGCCACAGCTAATTACTACCTTGCTTTCCCCCCTGTGATAACAGTATATTTCGAGTCTTAATTTTTTTATTTTTTGATATTGGGATGTATAGCTTTGAGAAGATTGTTATCTATAATCTCACTGACATTTTTGGTTTTATCGTGGGGAGTGAATGGTCAGGCTAATTTTACATCTGCGGGCGGAGGTGCATACCGCGATGGTGACCTTGATTACCTTGAGCAGTCACAAACCCGCAGGATAATTCCCCTTACAGGGAAGTGGAGTGTACGCTTTGCTGATGAGCCTTCGGGTTCCACCAGTCAGGTTGACATACCTTCTTCATTTGAATCTGAATCTGAACTCGTTTTTGAGAGAACGCTTCCATTTACACCGGGAGGCGACAAAAACTACAAACTTACATTTCTTGGCGTATCCAACAAAGCAGAGATTTCGTTAAACGGAAGAATGATTTACCGTCACCTTGGCGGAACATTTCCTTTCTCATTCCTTCTGCCGAGAGATATTTTAAAGAAAGACGGAAACAATGTAATCTCCGTTAAAGTGGATGGAAACCTTGATAAAAAGGAGACATTTCCATTCAAAATGAGCTTCCTTTATCCTTACAACAACAAAGGGATATTCCGGGAGGTTTTCATTCAGGAGCTGCCAAACATCTTCATTGGTGATTATTCAGTGAATTATAAAGTATCACCAAACGGCAACCGTGTCGAGCTAAATCTTTCCGCTTCGATAAGCAACCGGAACTACGGAAAAGTGATAAACGACAGTCTCGGAAACAAGTTCGATCTTACTGTTACCATCAGAAAAAGGGAGAGTGATGGTGAAAAGGCTGCCTCGTCGGTTGAAAAATTTACGATTGCTGCGGGCAAGGACAGGGAGTCGGTGCTCAATATGGTGCTTAACGACCCTAACTTGTGGACGCCGCAGTCACCCGATCTGTATGATGTTACTTTTTCACTTCATTCCGGTTCAGTTCTGGTTGATGAGGCGGTAATTCCCGTCGGCTTCTTCCTGTTTAAAAGTGGAGACAACACATTCAATTTAAACAACAACAAGTTTTCTCTTCGCGGTGTAACATATGTTCCTTCTCTTTCAAAAACCGGTGGAATGCTTACTTATGAAGAGATGACCCGGGATATCCGCATAATCAAAGCTGCCGGATTTAATGCAGTCCGTTTTGAAAGAAGCATACCCCATCCCTTTCTGCTTCACTTGTGTGCAAAAGAGGGGCTTCTCGCATTTGTTGAGACACCCATAGCGAATCTTCCTGCCTCTTTCGCCGATGATCCTCTCCTTACCGAGAATCTGATAAGTTTCTCGAAGCTTTACTTGAAAGGGTACAAGAATTTTTCAACCGTGGCTGCTTTCGGTCTTGGCACCGGGTACCTTGGGAATACCAAAAATTCTATTGATCTACTGAAAAAACTAGCTGCTGAGGTGAAAAAAACTACGAGCAAGATGGTATACGCTTCATTTGCCAAGATGCCGGTGGAACCAATCGAAGGAATAGATGCCTATGGCCTTGAGTTTGTAAACAGATCGTCGGAAGAGGTGGTCAGAGTATACCAGCAGGCTGCAAAAAAGATTGGGACCGGAAGGGTGATGATTGCTGGCGCCGGCTACATTATCGATCCTGAAAAAGGGAAGACGGGAGGGAAGCATTCAGCAGAGGCTCAGGCAAAATTCTTTGAAGATCTTTTGATGTACGCCGGAGACAATCCCGGATTTTCTTTCTTCTTTACAACAATGTTCGACTACAAGAGCAACTATCAGTCGATAGTTTCGGGAGCCCAAAGTGAGAAACTTGTCTATCTCGGTTTATTACCCGAAGACAGACGGGCGGGCAGGTTGTCATATAAAGTGGTGGATGCCCTGTTAAACGGCAGGGAACGGGTTACCATTTCTCTCGGCTTTGATGGCGATGACGCACCGATGATTTTTATACTTTTTGGATTGGGACTTGCGCTTCTTTCTGCGATGCTTCTTAATACCGGAAAGAAATTTAAAGAAGATGCACTTCGCGCCATGCTGAGGCCCTACAACTTCTATCAGGATGTGAGAGACTACAACCAGTTGTCTCCGTTTTTGACCACATATGTCGGACTCCTGATTTGCGCCGTAATGGCACTTCTGACTTCGAGTCTCCTTTTTTACTGGAGATATGATCCCTTCCTTGAAAGGATTCTTTTAAGTTTTGGATTCGAAAATCTACTTTCGTTTGTCAGTTATCTGAGCTGGAATCCGGTCGAATCCCTGTTTATCCTGACTGCCGTCAACTTTTTGCTCGCACTTTTTTCCACACTGCTTGTGAAATTTGGTTCGCTGTTCGTTGTGAACAGGGTGACCATTGTGAAAAGTTATCTTGTGGTAATGTGGGCTTCACTTCCATATATAGTGGCACTTCCCGGAGCGATACTTCTGTACCGTATTTTGAATTCCGGTGTTGCGAATGAGATTATTTATGTGATTTTAGGAATATTTTTTGTCTGGAACCTGCATCGTCTTCTCAAGGGGATGTATGTCGTCTATGATGTGCCGGCATTCAAAGTTTACTTTTTTTCGATTCTGCTGGTCTTGGTGGTTACCGCTTCGTGGTTGTTCTATTATCAGATGACCAATTTCAGTGTTGAGCAGATAATTCAGGTTTACCTGGAAAGCAAAGCCGGGTAATAAATTGTACTTATCGAAGCTCGAGATATTAGGATTTAAATCGTTCGCTCAAAAGACTGTAATCCACTTTAACAAGGGGATTACGGCGATAGTTGGACCGAACGGTTGCGGGAAGACTAATATAGTCGATGCTTTACGCTGGTGCATTGGGGAACAGAAATCCTCAGTTCTCCGCTCCGACAAGATGGAGAATGTTATTTTCAACGGCACTTCTGCCCGAAAACCGCTCGGAATGTCGGAGGTGGCTCTCACAATTCAGAATGACAAGGGGATTCTTCCTGTCGATTACACAGAAGTGATCATTACACGAAGAATTTTCCGTTCGGGAGAGAGTGAATATCTTTTAAATAAAAACATCGCCCGTTTGAAGGATATAACCAGTCTTTTCATGGATACCGGCATGGGGGCAAATGCTTATTCAGTCATCGAATTAAAGATGGTTGAATCGATTCTCAGCAACAAGGCTGATGAACGAAGAACTATGTTTGAGGAGGCTGCCGGGGTAAACAAGTACAAAATCAGAAGAAAACTTACTTTAAAAAAGCTTGAAGAGGTAAGATCAGACCTCTCAAGAGCGAATGATCTTATTTCTGAAATCGAGAAAAAAGTAAATTCACTTGAGAGACAGGCGAAGAAAGCTGAAAAATATCAGCAGCTCGCAAACCGGTTAAAAGAAATAGATATGAAATCGGCAGCCTGCGACCTCTTCGTGATGCTAAATGAACAGGCGGTTTGGCAGCAACAGCATTTCGACGCCACAATTCAAAAAAATGAAATTGAGATAACTCTCAGCAGGCTGGACGAGATTTTTGCGGGAATTCGTGAGAAAACCTATATCACCGAAAATGAGCTTAAAGAAACAAGAAAAAAAATCAGTGCTCAGACCGAATTGATTTACAAATCAGAGCGAAATATCTCAGTGGCACAGGAGTCACGCCGTTCGCTCGAGAATAATATTAAAAGGTTTGAGTCGGAGATTACCGAATTCGAAAATCAGATTGAGGAATCAGAGGGAAGCCTTGAGGATTTAAACTTCGATCTGGATGAGAAGAATCTTGAAGAAGAGAAGCTGGTTGCAGAGATTGCCGCGGTTAAGAATGAAGTGGAAGAGAAAAGGGGAAAACTCTCGGAAGCAAGGGAAAGCATAAAGCTGTTTTCTGCATCTGTTCTTTCGAAGGTACAGGGCTCGGCAGAGCGGAAGAACGAGTTGAGCAACCTCGAGAAATCGCTCATCAGAACCGGACAGACATCTCAGAAGAACGCCGGTAGATTGAACATTCTAAATGAATCGATTTCCAAAAACTCGGCATTTCTTTCAGAGATTAATTCTGAAATTGCCGAGACTTCCGATAATCTCAGGAATGCTGAAACCGTTTTTAATGAGACCACTCTGAAAAAAGAAGCTCTCGAGAAGGAACTCGACAATCTCAGGGAAGAGGAATTTGAAATAAAATCATCCATTAATGATTTGAAAACCAGAATCGACTTCCTCAACGATCTGATTAACAATCTCGAAGGTTTTTCGCTGGCTTCAAAAAAGCTAATGGAAGACAAGTCATGGTCGGGTGAAGAAAAGAGATTGATATCTGATTTCGGAGAACCCGTTGATGAATTTAAGTTTGCTGTCGAGGCTGCTCTAAAAGCTAACTTTAACAGTTTCATTGTCTCCGAAGTATCCGAGGTTGAGGCAGGCATCAATCTTCTTCTTTCATCGAACAGCGGAAAAGCCTCTTTCATCGTAAAACTGGATACGACTGAAAGAGCAAAATCACTGGTTGATAAAATTGCCAGGTTTGCAAGCAAAAGAATAGTAAAACGGCTTGCAAATGAAGAGGGATTTGTAGATTTTGCTCACAGACTGGTGAATGTGCCCGTGGCATACGAACCATTTTTCGAACTGCTGCTGGCAAATGTTGTGGTTGTAAAAAATCTTTCGGCTGCACTTCGACTCGCAGGCAGATATTCAGGTTTCAGATTCATTACACCTGACGGGGATATTGTCGGTGACAACGGGTCAGTGGAAGCGGGTTCCCGCCTTAAGGATGAGGATACTCTGTTCGGAAAGAAGACTCAGCTTGAGAACCTGAGGAAGGGAATAAAACCGCTCGAGGATCAGCTTGGAGCATTGAAGCAGAAGATATATTCAGTGGAATATGATCTTCATCTTATCGATCTGAAAGATATGGGAGATGCGATAAGGATATATCAGAATGACCTGATGCAGTTGGAGAAACAGGCTGCGCAGCTCGAGTTTGAAGTGAAAAAGGCTTCGGAAGAAAAATCACTTCTTGATTCAGAGGCGACCACACTCAATGACCAGATGTCACAGCTTGAGAGTGAGATATCCCGGCTAAGAACTGAAACCGCTGAGGACGACAAGCACAAAGAAGAAACTGCTGCAAAACAGAGAGAACTTGAAACGGTCACGCTCGAAACAGAGAAGGAATTCAATGTTTCATCGCGTGAGTACAATCAAAAAATACTGGATCTCGAAAGAGTAAAAGGGGAGAAGAAGAACTTCGTCAACTCAATCGAACGGGTAAGTCAGTCGCTTATTTCATTGAAGAACTCGATCGAGAGAAGAAGAAGGGAAATTGAAACAGCCCGGACGGAAATAGAGATTCTGACGGGAACAATTGAAGACGGCGAATTTGATCTTGAGGAGCTTAAGCAGGCAAGGGAGATTCTTCGGGGGAAAGAGAAAGAGATAGAAACCGTTTATTTGCAGGAGCGGGAAGAACTCGATAATCTTGAGAAGGAAAAAACCTCCATCAGGAAAAATCGTGATAAAATAAGTGAAGATCTGCATCGATCGGAACTCAAGTATAACGAATATACTATCAACATAAAAAACCTCAAAAGAAGGATAAACGAGAAATATGAACTTGAGGTCAGTCCGGTTGAGCCAACAGAGGAGGAACTCGAACAGCTTGACGGGTGGCGTGCCGAAGTAAGGGAAATTGAACACCAGCTTCATCAAATCGGTCCTGTTAACCTTCTCGCGTTTGAGGAGTATGATGAAGAGAAAAAGAGATTTGATTTTTTTGCCGGACAAAGAAGCGACCTTATACAGTCGGAAAAAGATCTGATCAAAACAATAGACGAAATAAACACAACCGCCCAGAATCTCTTTTTTGAGACATTCGAAGCAATCAGGGAAAATTTTCAGAAAATATTCAGAAGTCTGTTCAGGCAGGAAGATGAAGCCGACCTTCGACTCGAAGAGGGGGTTGACCCGTTGGAAGCCAGAATAGAAATTATTGCCAAACCCCGGGGGAAAAGACCTACATCCATAGAGCTGCTTTCAGGTGGTGAGAAAACACTTACTGCAATTGCACTTCTTTTTGCTATCTACTTGGTGAAACCGTCGCCATTCTGCATACTTGATGAGATTGATGCTCCTCTTGACGATGCGAACATCGACAGATTCACGAAGATCATCAGAGAATTTAGCGAAAACACGCAATTTATAGTGGTTACTCACAACAAACGAACAATGGAAGCTGCGGATACGATGTATGGTGTCACCATGCAGGAAGAAGGCGTCTCAAAACTTGTGAGCGTCAGATTTAACGAAGATTTCAACATCGTAGCGTAGGAGAAATTTCACTATGAGACCACTAACAACGATTTTTATAATCTGCATTCTCTTTTCAGGATTTAGAGCGGATGCACAATGGAATCCCGACCCCAACTCGCCGAAACAGATTGTTACTGCATCCGTATCGCCACAGAATATCTATCCTGTAAAGAACGGAAGTGAAGGGTTTTTTCTCGTCTGGGAAGACAAACCTGCAAACGGGAAATCACGCATTCTCTTCAATCATTACAACTTAAGGGGAGAAGTGGCGAGAACTGCAAACGGGGTTGAGACTGAAGGAGTGATAAATTCGCAGACATCTCCGAAAGTTACCCAGTCGATTTCCGGCAGAATTTCCGTAATATGGTCTGAAGAAACCGAGCCCGGGAAAACTGCGTTGCTCATGCAACAGGTTAATTCACGGATAAATTTTTTGTGGACTGACAGAAGCGGCAAGGAAATAACCACGGCAGCAGCCGGCAACATTTCCGAATATTCCGTGGCACTCGACAGGAGAATGAATACACAGATTGCATGGATCGAGAAGAGCAGCAATCCTTCGGGTTATTCTGTAATGGTGCAGCGGGTCGATAAAAACGGGAATTTGAGCTACGGTGACGGCATTAAAGTTGAGAAGGGAAGCTATCAAAAATCATCCCTCAAAATTCTGACCGGCTCAAATGGCGGAGCCTCGGTCTGCTGGATTGATGCACAGGGGGGAAGCTCTCTGATAAAATTTGCAACAATCGACTCCACCGGGAAAATGCAGGGTGATGTTTCAGTGCTTGCGAGTGTTGAGGGTATACTCAAGACGATGGATATAGTAACCCTTTCCTCGGGCGATCACTATCTCGTTTGGGAAACTGCAGGAAAAACGAGAGAAATTTTTCATCTGCTTGTTAATGCAAAAGGTGATGCAAAATGGGGCAAAGGCGGAAGACAGGCTGTCTCAAATCAGGGGGTTAATTCATCACCCGTTGCAGTTGAGGGGGGTGACTCGACAATAGTAATATCCTGGATTAATGAACTTAACGGTGACGAAAACATTTTCCTTCAAAAATTTGACAGGAAGGGAACTGCTGTTTGGGGTATCAACGGCGTTACGATCGGGAGTATAAAAGGGAGACAGTTTGCTCAGGCACTCGACTCTGACAAGTCTGGAGGAATTTATATAACCTGGCTCGACAGAAGGAGTGGCAAAGCAGAGATTTATGCTCAAAAGCTAAGTCCGGCAGGCAAGGAAGAGTGGGATGAAGAGGGTGTGCCGGTATCCAAAACCCAAAGCCCTGAAAAGAGTTACCTGGATATTTTCTTCGACTCGAAAGATGGTGCCATCCTGATCTTCAAAGAGAAAAATAAAAAGGACGAGGGCATTTTTGGGCAAAGACTTGCGGGAGTTAGACCAAAGGTTCAGGGAATCGTGGAGGCATGGCTCTCAAATAATGAGGATGAAGTAAAGATCAGTTGGACAGCGACGAACGAGAAAAATGTAATCAGCTATTTCATTCACAGAATGGAACCTCGCGGGAAGGATACTGCGTGGACAGAGATTGATAATGTGGTCGCACATCCAAATGCACAAGGCTCTTACTATACATTTGATGCTCCTGATAATGAAGGGAAACTCGTATATAGAATTACACAGATATCGAAAGATAACAAAGTCGTCTCCCAAAAAATGGTGGAAGGTGAATTTACAAGGAAAACCAGTCAAAAAATCTATGTTTCACAAAACATTCCGAATCCTTTCTCGGGAGAGACAACCATTGCTTATAATGTGACTGGTGTCCCTGTTGTTAAATTCGAATTTTTTGATTCAAATTTTAAACTTGTGAAAGAGGAATCGATAAAAGTAGTGAAAGAAGGCAAGAGTGCATATGTCTTCAAAGCCGAAGGGCTTAAACCCGGCATCTACTTCTACCGTTTCACTGCAGGCACATATGTTGAAGTAAAAAAGATGGCGATTATTTAGGGTGTCAGCCGATATGGATTTGGAACTCATCAGGAGTAAAAACAGGCTTGAGACCGGTGGTATTGCCGGTGATTCCATTGAAAACCGGATTGATCCTTCCCTCGTAAAGGTGTTCATCGACTTCGACGGAACAATTTCGTTAAAGGATGTCGGAGCAAATATCTTTATTGAATTTGGGGAGAAAGAGAAGGCTTACGAGATTATTTACGGTTTCAGAGACGGGAAATATACTGCAACCGAGACATGGGATGAGCTCCTGAAAACCCTTACTGTAACTGATGAGGAGAAAATCAGGGAATATACAGCGTCGTTTGCGATGGATGATCATTTTCCTGAATTCATCTCTTTTCTGAGGCAGCAGAGCATTGAGCACTATATAATTAGTGACGGATTCAGATTCTACATCGAATCCATTCTGGAAAGAGAGGGGCTTGAAATTCCGTTTTTCGCCAACAATCTCGTCTTTACGGATGGAGAAGTAAAAATGGATTTCCCTTATACCGATGAACACTGTATCAAATGTGCGAACTGTAAACGGAATCATGTCGTTTCCCTTAGCGCCGATCATGAATATTCTATATACATCGGAAACGGGAATTCGGATATCTGTGCCGCACTTCACTGCGACTACATTTTTGCGAAGGATTCACTGTTGAAGTATTGCGAGTTAAACCGGGTTTCCTATTACCCGTTCAAAGATTTCAGGGATGTGCAGACAAGAATTTCGGAACTGCTCGGCAAAAAAAGGCTTAAAAAAAGGCATCAGGCAGAATTGAACAGACGCAAACTTTACATGCAAGGCTGACCGGGCGATATGGGCAGAAATTTTCTGATAATTGCAGGTGAGGCGAGCGGAGACCTTCACGGTGCTTCACTTGTAAAAGCAATTCGCAGGGCAGAACCGGATATCGGGCTGTTTGGTGTGGGTGGGGAAAGAATGAAAGCCGAGGGTTTCGAAACGCTTTTTCATATAAATCAGATGGCATTTCTTGGGTTCGGGGAAGTGGTAAAACATATTCCATATATACTGAGAGTCCAGAAAAAGTTGTTGAGCGAGGCAAAAGCAAGAAATATCGATGCCGTGGTTCTGATAGATTATCCGGGTTTCAACCTTAATATCGCAAAGAAATTCAAGAAGCTTGGAATCAGGGTAATATATTACATAGCTCCGCAGATTTGGGCTTGGGGGCAGAAGCGGGTGAAAAAATTGAAGGAAAGGACTGATACAGTACTTGCCGTTTTCCCTTTTGAAGAAAAGTTTTTCAGAGAGAAGGGGGTGAATGTAAAGTTTGTGGGGAATCCACTGGCGGAGAGAATCAGTGAATACAGTTTCATATCTGAAGAGGATTTCAGGGAAAAGTGGGGACTGGACAGCAAAAAGGAGATACTTGCAGTGCTGCCCGGGAGCAGAAAACATGAAGTGGAGCTTTTGCTAAAACCGGCACTCGAAGCTGCTTTCAAGATTGCAGAGAAATTCGGATTTCAAATTGTTGTCGGATGTGCCGGAACCATAGGTGAAGATTTGATAAGAGAGATTTCCCCCGGTTCCGGTTATACCATTATCAAGGGATATGAGTTTGAGATAAAGAAATATTCAAGGTTTGGAATTGTAAAATCGGGGACTTCTACCATGGAGTCGGCGCTTCTCGGAATGCCAATGGTGATCATCTATAAAACTTCATCCTTGACTTATCAAATAGGGAAAAGGCTGATCAAAATCGGTAATCTGGGGATGGTGAACATTATCGCAGGTGAAACGATATCTCCCGAACTGATTCAGGATGAAGTGACTGGAGAGAGAATAGCCTCCGAAGTTTCAAAGGTGCTTGAATCGCCCGATTTGCTCGAAAAACAACTCAGGGGATTTGCGCGGATTAAGGAAAATCTTGGAAGACACAAGGCTTCTGTGACGGCAGCCCGGATGATTTTGAATGAAACTGAGTGAGAAAAACAAGGAACGGTTGAGGAAAGCAGGATTTGTACTCTTGAATCCTCTTCTCTCATTTGTTTGTTTCTCGCTCATAAAGAAGATCAAAAATTACGAGTCCCTGAAGCAACTGGATGCGGACGGGAAAAAATATGTAGTCGCCTTCTGGCATGGAAAAATGCTGTTCGGCTGGTATTATTTTAAGAAAAAAGGTTTTGCAGGTCTGACAAGCCAAAGCAAGGATGGGGACATACTGGCGTCAGTTCTCGAGAAATGGGGGTACAGTGTTGTGAGAGGTTCCAGTTCAAAAGGGGGAAGTGAAGCCCTGAACAGGATAGTTGATGAGATAAACTCAGGGAAGTGTGCGAGCATGACACCTGACGGTCCAAAGGGGCCCCCTCATGAAATGAAAGCCGGTGCCGCAGTGGCAGCAAAAAAAACGGGCGTCCCGCTCATTTTGATGGGAATCAGTTACAAAAGAAAAACACGGTTGAAAAGCTGGGACAGATTCGAGATTCCACATCCTTTCAGTTTTGTAAAGGTGGTGTTTTCCGATCCTCAGTACTTCGATCCCTCACTTCAGAAAGAGGAGTTGTCGGCAATGTTGCCGGATATAGAAAAGGAATTCCACAGGGTACAAAAAGAAGCTGACAAACCGTTTTTCAGATAGAACCGGCAGCGATGAAAGAATTTGGGTATCAAATCCCGTTTAGCAGAGTTATTGAGTAAATAGAGAACAGATGAAATCTTTAGACATTTTAAGAGTTTTTATGTTGCCGGTTGTGCCGCTGTATGCTGTTGCCATGTGGCTGCGCAACAAACTCTTCGATCTTAAGATTTTTAAGAGTGACAAGGTAAGCAGACCGGTCGTTTCAGTCGGTAATTTGACAGTAGGCGGATCAGGAAAGACTCCCCTCGTCATGTATCTTGCAGATCTGTTTAAGAAATGCGGTCTCGAACCGGGGGTTGTAAGTCGCGGATATGGGAGGGAGACCAGCGGTTATCTGCTCGTTGCTGACAGCACGGGTGCAATAAGAACTCCCGAAGAGAGCGGTGACGAAATTTATCAAACAGCAGTCGAGTGTGGTGTTCCGGCAGCAGTGGGTGAGAAAAGAGTGGAGGCAGCGGCAAATCTGATTAAGGAAACCGGGGTGAAAACGATAATCCTCGATGATGCGTATCAGCACAGGTGGATTTATCGTGATGTGAACCTGCTGATAATCGCCCAAAGGTTTCTGGTGGATGAGAATCCATTAAGACGGTCACTTTTTCCGACGGGTAATTTGAGGGAATTCTTTAACGGAGCCGACAGGTCTGATGCTGTCATCATCAACCGGAAGTTCACTGAAAAAAAAGATATCCCTTCAAAGCTGATAAAACATTTTTCACACAAGCCGGTATTCCACGCTTATTATGAACCACTCTATTTCGTGGATGTGAAAACAGGGAAACATTATGATTATAAAGATTTTACAGGTCAAAAAAGTTTGTGTGTGAGTGGTATCGCCAACCCATTCTCTTTTTTCTCTGCTCTCGAACAGTTGAAAATAGATACAGGAAACAGGCTGATATTCATCGATCACAAATCGTATTCCGGTAAGGAAGTGGAGAAGATGAGAAAGCTCTTTTATTCCACGAATGCCTACTCGGTAATTACAACACAGAAGGATGCCGTAAAACTCGTGAAATTTTCGCGGGAGCTGGACGACATCGACATCTATTATCTAAAGATTCGCTTGAGACTCGATGAAGAGAAAAAATTTGAACAGTTCATACTGAACAGACTTAAAGCGACAAATCCAAAAAAATCCTAAAACAGGAGGAAGAATAAAATGGCAAAGAAGGACATAAAATATGTCTATTTCTTCGGCGGTAAAAAAGCCGACGGTGATGCAAAGATGAAAAACCTCCTCGGCGGAAAAGGTGCCAACCTCGCCGAGATGATCAATATGGGATTGCCTGTTCCTGCAGGTTTCACCATAACCACTGAAGTATGTACATACTACTATGCCAATGGAAGAGAATATCCAAAACAGTTGGCAAAACAGGTAAAAGAAGCCATCAAGAAGATGGAAGAGGCAATGGGAAAGAAATTTGGCGATGCCAAAGACCCGCTCCTTCTTTCGGTCCGTTCGGGTGCCAGAGCTTCAATGCCCGGCATGATGGATACGGTTTTGAATCTTGGACTCAATGACAAAGCTGCAGAGGCACTTGTAAAGATTACCAACAACCCCAGATTTGTTTACGATTCATACAGAAGATTCGTTCAGATGTACGGTGATGTGGTTCTCGACCTGAAACCAAGAGATAAAAAAGATCACGATCCGTTTGAAGTGATTATCGATGCAAAGAAAAAAGCAAAAGGCGTTGAATTCGATACGGACCTTACTGCTGACGATCTGAAAGAACTCGTGGCAGAGTTCAAAGCTGCAATTAAAGAAAAAACCGGAAATGATTTCCCTGACGATCCTGAAGAACAGCTTTGGGGATCAGTTGGTGCCGTTTTCAATTCATGGATGAACGAAAGAGCCATTGTTTACAGAAAACTTAACAACATTCCTGAAGAATGGGGTACTGCTGTGAATGTTCAGGCGATGGTGTTCGGTAACATGGGTGACGATTCAGGTACCGGTGTTGCTTTTACCCGCGACCCTGCTACTGGCGAGAATGTTTTCTATGGTGAATATCTCTTCAATGCACAGGGAGAAGATGTGGTTGCAGGTATCAGAACCCCGCACCCTATCAGCAAACTTCGTGAAGAAGCTCCAACAATGTACGAACAGCTTGACAAGATTCGTCACAAACTCGAAAAAGAGTACAAGGACATGCTTGATGTCGAGTTTACAATTCAACAGGGAAAACTCTGGATGCTCCAGTGCCGTGTGGGTAAAAGAACCGGTCTTGCAGCAGTAAGAAACGCCGTTGAAATGTATAACGAAGGACTTATTGACAAGAAAACCGCTCTCATGAGAGTTGAACCAAATCAGTTGAATCAGCTTTTAAGACCAATTTTCGATCTCGATGAGAAGAGAAAAGCCATCGCAGAAGGCAAACTTCTTGCAAAAGGTTTGAATGCCGGTCCCGGTGCTGCAACAGGTAAAGTTGCGTTCTCTGCACATGATGCCGAGGAAATGGCTAAAACTGGCGAACCTGTTATTCTCGTCAGAATTGAGACTTCACCTGAAGATATTAAAGGTATGAATGCCGCAGAAGGTATCCTTACTGCCCGTGGCGGTATGACCTCACACGCTGCTCTCGTTGCCCGTCAAATGGGTAAAGTTTGCGTTGCAGGTTGTGGAAAACTCCTCATTGACTACCATGCCGGTACGATGAAAGTTGAAGGAAGACCCGAATTCCTCGTAAAAGAAGGTGACTACATTTCAATCGATGGTACCACCGGTGAAGTAATTGTTGGCAAGATTCAGACCAGACCTTCAGAGGTTATCGAAGTTCTTCTCAACAAGACAAGAAAACCTGAAGATTCACCAATGTATCAGATCTACAACACACTGATGACATGGTCGGATGAATTCAGAAAAATGAACATCAGAACCAATGCAGATCAGCCTGATCAGGCATCGAATGCCATTCAGTTTGGTGCAGAAGGTATTGGACTTTGCCGTACAGAGCACATGTTCTTCGGTGAAAACAAGATCAAGTCGATGAGAAAAATGATTCTTGCTGATACAGAAGCTGAAAGAAAAGCAGCTTTGGCAGAACTTCTCCCGCTTCAGAGAGAGGATTTCGCTGGAATCTTCAAAGCAATGAAGGGCTTCCCTGTTACAGTAAGAACACTTGATCCACCACTTCACGAGTTCCTTCCGAAGAAAGAATCGGAGATCAAAGAACTCGCGGCTGAGATCGGTGTTCCCGTTAAAAGTGTGAAAGACAAGATCGCCAGCCTTCATGAAGAAAATCCGATGCTCGGATTCAGAGGCTGCCGCCTTGGTATCGAATTCCCCGAAATCACTGAAATGCAAGCCCGTGCAATACTCGAAGCTGCTGTTGATGTGAAAAAAGAGGGTTATGAAGTTCACCCTGAGATCATGATTCCACTCGTAGGTCATGTAAACGAATTAAAGCTTCAGGAAGGAATCGTAAGAAGAGTTGCTGAAGAAGTATTCGCTGAAAAAGGTCTTAGAGTTGACTACATGGTTGGAACAATGATCGAGCTCCCAAGAGCCGCTCTCGTTGCTGACAAGATTGCTACCGTTGCCGAATTCTTCAGCTTTGGTACAAACGATCTTACACAGACAACATTCGGTCTCTCAAGAGATGATGCCGGTAAATTCCTTCCAAACTATGTTGCAAAAGAAGTTCTGCCATCAGATCCTTTTGAAACCATTGATCAGGAAGGTGTTGGTCAGCTCGTGGAGATCGGTGTTCAGAGAGGCAGAAGTGTAAAACCAAAACTTAAAGTTGGTATCTGCGGCGAACATGGTGGCGAGCCTGCATCAGTTGAATTCTGTTACAGAACAGGACTTGACTATGTAAGTTGCTCACCTTTCAGAGTGCCGATAGCGAGACTTGCAGCCGCACAGGCAGCACTTCGCGAAAAACTTGCTAAAGAAGCAAAGAAAAAAGCTAAAAAAAGCGCTAAATAAATCGAAATCGATTAAATAACGATTACATTGCAAATATTTCCGCCTGTGGTTGTGAAATGCCGCAGGCAGGGAATATTTTGATTACAAAGGACACGAGGTGAACATTAGATGAAATTATCTGATTTCAATTACAATCTCCCCAAAGGACAGGTAGCTAAATATCCTTACCAGAAAAGGGATGAAGCCAGGCTGATGGTTTTGAACCGGGAGACAAAGAGCATTGAGCATAAACAATTCAAAGATGTGACCTCATTGCTGAACAAGGGTGACATTCTTGTGGTTAACGAATCAAAGGTTTTCCAGGCAAGGCTCCTGGGGAACAAAGAAAAAACCCAGGCTAAAATTGAAGTTTTCCTTTTAAGAGAGCTGAACTCCAAGGAAGCCATCTGGGATGTTATAGTTGATCCCGCAAGAAAAGTCAGAATCGGAAACAAAATCTATTTTTCTGACGATCTCTGGTGTGAAGTTATTGATAACACCACTTCCCGCGGAAGAACAGTTAAATTCAACCAGGTCGGGAATATCTACAGAGCGGTGGAAAATATCGGTTTGACGCCACTTCCTCCGTACATTAAAAGAAATGCAGAACCACAGGATAAAGAGTATTATCAGACTGTATATGCAAGAGTGGATGGTTCAGTAGCTGCACCAACCGCCGGACTTCATTTCACCCCTGAACTCATCGATGAGTTAAAGAAAAAAGGTGTGATTGTGGTTCCTGTCATTTTGCATATTGGTTTGGGTACTTTCAGGCAGGTGGAGGTGGAAGACCTGACAAAACACAGGATGGATTCGGAATACTACGAGATAACAACTGCTGTTGCCGAACAGATAAACAAAGCCCTTGAAGCAGGTGGTAAACTCACGGCTGTCGGAACCAGTACGGTTCGTGCACTTGAGTCGAGTGTCACGGCTGAAGGATTCATACGGGCACAGAAGGGGTGGACTGACAAGTTTATCTACCCTTCATACGGTTTCCGCATAGTTAAACAAATGATCACAAATTTCCATATGCCTCAGTCGACCCTGATAATGCTGGTGTCAGCGTTTGCTGAAACTGAATTCGTGATGAAGGCATATAAAGTTGCAGTAAAAGAAAATTACAAGTTTCTCAGTTATGGCGATGCAATGATGATCTTATGAGAACGGTTGCCATAATTCCTGCAGCAGGGTCCGGTTCCAGAACGGGGAGTGAAATCCCGAAACAATTTATTCGATTTAACGGCAAAGAGCTAATAGCTTACACTCTTGAAGTGTTTCAGAGGTCTGCACTTGTCGATGAAATTGTGGTTGCAACTTCAGGATCCGGATTTGAACAGCTTGAAGAGATCAAAACGAAATATGGAATTTCAAAAATCTCAACGGTTGTTCAGGGCGGGAAGGAAAGGCAGGACTCTGTAAGAGCCGCACTAAAGGCGGCGAAAATGTCTTTTGATGACCTTGCCGCAGTGCACGATGCGGCAAGGGCTCTTTTACCGGTTGAAGTGCTCAACAAGGCGATACTCACAGCCTCTGAAAAGGGGAGTGCTCTTGTGTGCACTCGTGCAAAAGATACAATCGCATTTATTGATGACAATCAACTTGACTATATCGACAGGAGTAAAATCCTGATCGTGCAAACTCCGCAGATTTTCAAGTATGGTGAGCTGATGCATGCCTTCGATGAGGCATATTCCGAAAACTTTTATGGTACAGATGAGTCATCACTGATGAGGCGGGCGGGTTTCCCGGTAGTGATTTCCGACGGCTCTGCATACAACTTTAAGGTGACTACAAAAGAAGATTGTGAACTGGTCGAACGGTTGATTGCGGTTAATCGTTTTGAACAAGAGGGACTGTAAAAGTAAAACTCGTCCCCTCACCGGGTCTGCTCGTAACAGAGATTGTACCTCCACCTCTTTCAACAAATTCCTTACAGATCAGCAAACCAAGTCCCGTTCCCTTTTCGTTTTTGGTGCCGTCCTTCGAGAAAACCACTTCTTTTTTGAAAAGTTTTTCAGTCTCCTCACCGGTCATTCCTTTCCCGGAATCGCTGATGGTTATGGATGCGAGATTTTCGTGAACGGAAGTGGAAATGGAGATCATTCCTTCTTCTTCTGAAAATTTAATGGCATTTGAGAGCAGGTTTTGGAGGATTGTCTGGAGCATTACACGATCTGCGAAGACCTCTGTCTCTTCCTGAATTTCCACGATGAGCTCAATTTTTTTAGCCTTCAGGTTTGCTTCAAGTATTGCCTGGGTTTCCCGAACAGAGGGGAACAATCCGGTTGGAACAGGGTCGTAGTTTACTCTGCCCATTTCAATCCTGAACCAGTTTAGTACATTATCAATTGTAGCAAAGAGGCTTTTGGAGACGGCATAAAGACTTGAGAGATAGAAGTTTCTTTCTTCCCTGTTGAGATCATCAATATCCTCATTAAGAATCTGAAGGTAGCCAAGAATGGCGGTGAACGGACTTCTTACATCGTGTGCGAACATCGAGAAGAATCTGTTTTTTGAAGCGTTGGTTTCTTGAAGTTCCAGGTTGTTTCGTTCAAGTTCATCCTTTTTCAACTCGAGTTGTTTCGTGCGGCTCTCCACGATTCGTTCCAGCTCTTCATTTCGTTTCCGGATTCCCTCCGTTTTCCTTTTGTAGCCAATATAAATCAAGGAAAACAGCAGTATGGTAGCTGAGACCCGGAACCACCAGGTTTTCCAAAAAGGAGGATTTATGATGATATACAGTTCGGCAACATTTTTGGATCTGGAACCGTCCCGGTTTATCGTAGCCACCATAAATTTGTATGACCCGTGATCTAGATTTGTGTAGATTGCCTTTCTCGACGATGCAGGGGCAGACCACTCTTTCTCAAATCCCTCCAGAATAAATGAGTATCTTGTGCTGGAACTTACATTGTAGTTGAGTGCGGTAAACTCGAGAGAAAGACTGTTTTCATCATAATCGAGAGTAATCACTTTTTTTAGATGGATAGCTGAATCGAGGATTATCCTGTCGTTATATTCACCAACGGGAATCTCTCTCGAGAAGAGGCTCATACTTGTAACAGCGAGGTTGGGGTTGAGTGAATCGCCGGCAACTGTTTCAGGATTAAAGATGGAGAACCCCTTTACACCTCCAAAAATCATGTTCCCGTCTCTTAGTTTCAGGTATGCTTTGGAGTTGAATTCATTTCCCGATAGCCCTTCACTTTCAGTATAGTTAAAAAACTTCCCGGTGTGGGGATCGAATCTTGAAACTCCGAGATTGGTGGAAAGCCACAGTTTCCCTGAATTGTCTTCCAATACCGAGTAAACGAGATCATTGGGTAATCCGTCAGACATTGTATAGGTTTTAAGTTTGTTCCTTTTGGTGTCGTAAATGCAAAATCCTGAATTGGTTGCGATGTAACAGGTATCATCATTCTTGAAGAGGAGTGCTCTAATATCGTTTGACGGGAGAGAACTTGTGGTGGTTCCCGAAGATAAAAAGGAAGAAAAATCCCCCGTACGGGGATTGAACTTCACGATACCGTTTCTTTCGGTACTTAAATACATTGACCCTGAATGCTCATCGATATCGTAAATGACTCCGAAAGAAACGACAGAATCGGTTCCGATTGCGGGAGGGAAATATTTAAGAAAATTTGTTTTTGTATCGAGTGAATGGAGCCCTCTTTCAGTGGCAATATAAAGCAGGCTGTCACTTCCCCAAAAGAGGGAGCTTACAAATCCACCCCGTAAAAAATCACCTTTTGTGTTGAGATCATTGAAAGATTTGATTTTTTTCGTTTCGAGAGAGTAAATGAAGAGTCCACCACCTTCACTTCCCACCCACAATAAATTGTTTGGTTCCTGCCTGTCTTCGGCAATTGAATAGACAGATAATGTCAGACCGACAATTTTATCGATGATTCCGCTGTTCAGGTTCTCTATGGAATAGTCGGAACGCACACGACTGAATCCCCGGTAACCGGAAAGGATTACTGATCCGTCCCTGAGTTGAATCATGGAGCGGATGCTTTTCAGACTTGGGCTGAAATTGGTAAATCTTTTGAAGAGGTTATTGTGCGGGCTGATGGATTGTATACCCCAGCCGTTCGATCCACACCAAAGAGTGCTGGATCTGTCGATAAACAAAGAGATAAAATCGAATTTTTGATCGAGGGTGTCAGTTGCGGTTGCGTCCCTTAAATAAATACCCGAGTCATTTTTAAATGAATATTTCATCAGTCCCTTGCCAAGATATGCAATATACACTTCCCCTTTTGACGCTTTGATTATGGTTGTCGGGATAGTGCTTGCCTCATCGTTTTTTACATTCTTCAATTTCATGCCGTTCTCATCAAAGGCGTAAATGAAATAGAAGTCGGCAATGAAGATTTGTCCCTCTCCGTCATCGGCAATCGATGTGACCGGCAAGACTTTCCGGTTGTCTTCGGAACTGTATGAAACGAATATGTTTCTCGTTAGGTTTTTTACCGGCTCGTGGATGAAAAGTCCTTCACCGCCTGTGCCAATCCAGATATCTCCTTTTACTGATTCAAACAGGGTTCTGATACTTCTTTCGTTTACAGAGAGGTCTGCCTTAAGTTCAAAAACCAGGCTGTTGGTTTTGGTCTCCGGGTAGTATTTGATCATACCGGCTTTAGTTGCATAATAGAAAAAATCTTTTTGATTCCGGGGGACGAGAATGCTGGTGACAGATCTAAACCCTTTATCGGGGGAGTTGGAGTTATAGATCGGAATTCGTGAGAAAGTCTGCGTTACGGGGTCGAAAATATTCAGACCGTCGTTTGTTGCAATCAGAAGTTTCCCGTCGTGCGATTCTTTTATGTCGTTTATGATATTGTTGGATATCGAATTGGGGTTGTCACTCTTGCGTCTGAAAACAAGGAAAGAGTATCCATCGTACCTGTTGAGCCCGTCGGCAGTACCAAACCAGAGGAAATTCGATTTATCCTGAATAATTCTGGTAACGCGTCCCTGGGAGAGCCCGTCCACAGTATTCAGCGAACTAAATGAGTATGTCTCGATTTTCTGTGCCAAAACCGGATGACATAGAAGCAGAATGATTAAAATCGATAATAGTTTCAGAATTTTTGGCATGGATTATATAATCGAATATTTATTACTTTAAATTACGAATTATTTAATTTTATTTGGTGGTGAAATAAATAAAAACCCGTGAAAATCGAATAAACACAAATTTATTGTGATTTTTGATTCATTGTTTGGTAAGTGTTTTTATTTATCTTAACGAAGTGTAATAATTTAATTTTTGAATAGCTGCAATACTGTCCGTCACACGGTTTTTTTTGACGAGTCAAAACACAAGTAACCATTAGTTTACAGGAAATTGAGATGTTAGCTTTAGCTGCAATTTTAGTTCTCTCATATTTAGTAGGAGCCATTCCCTTTGGAATAATAGTTTCAAGGCGAAAGGGAGTTGATATCAAGTCACACGGCAGTGGTAACACAGGTGGCACGAATGTCTTCAGAACGCTTGGTCCGAAATACGGACTTACAGTAATCGCACTCGATGCCATAAAAGGTGTGGTTGCCGTGGTGTTTATCACCCAGCTTTACTATCTGAATCCTGTTGTACTTAATAACCGGACACCATTTGAAGATATCACAATTATCAGAATTATGGCAGGAATATTTGCCATAATTGGTCATATATGGAGCGTGTTCGCATCATTTAAGGGTGGAAAAGGAATCGCTACAGCCCTTGGTATGATGCTTTCTATCACCACAATTGACATGCTTGTGGCTCTTGGCATATTCATACTGTTTGTTGGCATTTTTAAGTATGTCTCGCTTGGTTCCATTATGGCATCAATAGCTGTGCCTCTGACACTTTTTATTCGTCAGAACATTTTTCATGCCGAAGTTCAGGGCTACGGGACACTGCTTCCCTTCGTTGCTGGAGTTTCAATATTGTTGATTTACACTCACCGTTCAAATATTAAAAGGCTTTTAACAGGGAGCGAGAACAAGATATCCTTCGGTAAAAAGAAGTAATTTTTATGAAGATATCTGTGTTGGGTGCAGGTGCCTGGGGCACCACCCTGGCTATTTTACTGAGCGACAATGGTCACGAGGTTACTCTCTGGGAGTATAACGAAACCTACGCCAATCTCCTTGAGGAGAAGCGGGAAAATATCATATACCTTCCCGGGATACCGTTTCCGCCTGCATTAAAAGTCTCGAAAGACCTTCTCGAAGCGAGCAGGAACAAGGAAATAATCGTTACTGCAATTCCAACCCAGTTCACCAGGAATTCCCTGCAAAAAATTCCGTTCGAAAATGTAAAAAACACAATATTTGTCTCGGTTTCAAAAGGTATTGAAAAGGGACATCTTCTCACCGTCAGTCAGATCTACAAGGATGTATTTCCCGGGCTTTCTGATCATCAGACAGGTGTGCTTTCCGGTCCGAGCCACGCCGAGGAAGTCAGCAAAAAAATTCCAACCACGGTTGTCGCAGCCTGCAGAGATCACGATACATCAAAAATAATTCAGAATGCGTTCATCAACAGATATTTCCGTGTTTATTCATCCACTGATGTTGTTGGTGTCGAGTTAGGTGGAGCATTCAAGAATGTTATTGCAATCGGAGCCGGAATTCTTGACGGGATGGGAATGGGCGACAACACCAAAGCTGCAATCATGACGAGAGGAACCGCTGAAATTACCCGTCTGGGTCTTGCAATGGGCGCCCAGCCGCACACTTTCTCAGGGCTTTCCGGCATGGGTGACCTGATAGTAACATGCATGAGCCGTCACAGCCGGAACAGGTATGTGGGTGAAAAAATCGGTAGCGGTATGAAATTGAGTGAAGTACTCTCTCATATGACAGCTGTAGCCGAGGGAGTGGAAACCTCAAATTCCGCGATGCAGCTCGCCATAAAATATGGTGTTGAAGTGCCGATAACGACTGAAGTTTACAAAATTCTCTTCGAAGACAAAGAACCTGCGCAGGCAATTCATGATCTCATGACCAGAGACAGGAAAGAGGAGTACAGAGTTTAGTTATGAGTTGTGAGTTATGAATTATTAGTTGTATGTCTATCTTCCGTAGTTCTTAAGTTCCCGCCAAAAGAGAAATTTACCACTTAAACAATAATCCCGCCCGAATACCAACATATTTTGCAATTTGCACAATTCATTTACAAAAGGTTAAAGAATGTCAGAAATTGTCAGCAGCAGTAATTTAACAAAGATATATTCCGGAAAATTCAAGGTGAGAGCACTCGAAGATTTTTCCATTTCTGTGATGCCTGGACAGGTTTTTGGACTTCTTGGGCAGAACGGTGCAGGGAAAACCACATTCATAAAAATCCTGCTGGGTGTAACCAAACTTACATCAGGCACTTACTCTCTTTTTGGTTCAAATGAGTATAATCATCTTTTGAAACAAAGAATCGGATATCTTCCCGAGAATGTACAGTTTCCCGAAGTTTTCTCGGCGAAACAATCGATGGAGGCATTCGCAAGGTTTTATGAAATGGAGTCGTCACTGGTAAAAAAGAGGACAGATGAACTGTTCGAACGGCTGGGACTTTCGAAGATTGCCAACAGAAAGGCAAAAACTTTCTCCAAAGGACAAAACCAGCGACTCGGGCTTGCTCGTGCCCTGCTTCACGATCCTGATCTGATAATTCTTGATGAACCTACTGACGGTATAGATCCGGTGGGAAGAAAAGAGATCCGTTCTCTTCTGCTTGACCTGAAAAGTCAGGGTAAGACCATTTTCCTGAACAGTCATATTCTCTCAGAAGTTGAGATGGTAACCGATTCAGTTGCCATACTGCATAAAGGAAAACTCCTTAGATCCGGTACACTTGATGAACTTACTCACGAGAACACCAATTATGAACTTAGGATTTCGCGACCGCTCAGACAGGAAGAGGAAAACAGCATTATTTATCTTGAGAAAAAAGAGGATAACATCTACCGGTATAATGGTTCCGACCTCGAGAAGCTCAACAAAATAATTGACAAAGTCAGGATACTCGATATTTTTATCGAAGAGATTTCCCTGAAGCGCTCGAATCTTGAAGAACTGTTTATTAATACAATCACCGCTGACGACAGGGGGAACAAATGAAAGGCATAACACAATCGGTTTCATTCTTTTTTGATCATATCTGGAGAAGCAAGTCAATCTGGGTGACGGTCGCCGGTGTACTGGTGATGATAGCCATCTCTGCACTGGTGTCATATACAGTTTTCGGCAACATTGAACCCGGGACAGCGAAAGCAAAAATAGAGCAAAGCTACGATTTTACGCTGATAAACCTGTTGAATAGCACAGTGCAATTGATGGTCTTTATCGGTTTGTTTACTGTAGCCATATCTGTAAACTCAATTTTGAAAAGGGGCGTGTTCGATCTCTTTTTGTCGTTGCCGGTAAAGCGCTGGCAAATATTGACAGGCGCATTCATTAGCGGGATCCTGTTTCAGGCTGCCGTACTTTTCGCGCTTATAATGGGAGTCTGGCTCACGCACTCTGCTATTTTCGGAATCTTTTATGGTGAAGTGCTGGTGTGGGGTTTCCTTAGCCTGCTCGGTTTCATCATAATGTTTCATTTTGTCCTTTTTGTTTCATTCAGTTTTAGATCGCCGATAGCCGGATTACTGACAGCGATAGCTTACAGTGTTGTGGTATCATCGATCCTGTTCGTATTCCATGAGATGGTTCAGACCTCCACAAATGTATGGTTGAGGGAGACGGTTAATGTAATCTACTGGATATTGCCAAAAAGCACGGAGTTCTCAAGTTCCTTCTTCCTGGCGGATCAGGCGCTTCCTGAAGGTCAACTGTTAAAACTGATTATTAGCACTGTTTTGTTTATTTTTACCGTTTTCGGTTCTACAATTATTATTTTTGAGAAAAAAGACTATTAAAAGACTGAAAAAACGGTGAATATGCGCCAAAAACGATTGGCATCATAATTGCTTGTAAATAAGTGCAAATTGTTTTACTAAGGAATGGACAGATGCAGGAAGACAATATAAACATTGATGAAATACTAAAAAGATCGGTTTTGTCGGAATCTTTTGATTCTATAAACCGTGTTGGAATTATTGGTGCCGGCGTTATGGGCCAGGGCATTGCTCAGGCTATTGCTGCAAACGGCATTGAAGTCATTATCGTGGAAAAGACTACTGACAGGATTGATTATGCCAAAGCAAGTTTGTCTGACAGCATCGATAATGAAATAAAAAGATGGGCGATGACTGCATCCGAGAAAAAAGCAATCACCAGCAGAATAAGCTGGGTGACCGACATGAAACTCGTTGCAGGATGCGACCTCATTGTGGAAGCAGTCGATGAAGAATTCGATCTGAAGAAAAAAATCTTCATGGATATCGACAAGATTGCAAAGAAGGAGACAATTTTTGTTTCCAACACTTCCACTTTAAGTTTGACGAAGCTCGCAGAATGTACAGGGCGACCTGACAAGGTTATCGGGATGCACTTCCTGAATCCTGTGCCAAAGAGACCCCTGGTAGAGGTTATTAAATGTCTGCACACATCTGCGTCAACTTTGAAGATAATAAAGGAATTCGCCAACCGGCTGGGCAAGACTTCCATTGAAGTTTATGAATATCCGGGATATGTGACCACAAGAGCCATTGTTCCTCTTTTGAATGAAGCGATGCACATCCTTCTCGAGGGAATAGCTTCTGCAAAGGATATAGACACCGCAATGAAAATCGGGTTCAATTTTCAGCATGGTCCGCTTGAAATGGCAGACATGATGGGGTTGGATGAAGTGCTTGCATGGATGGATACACTTTGGAAGACTCTCGGAGAACCAAGGTATAGAGCATGCCCTATTCTCAGGAAACTTGTACGCGAGCAGAAGCTTGGAAGAAAAACGGGTCAGGGCTTTTATGTTTATGACTCAAATGGTAAAATAATCTCGTAGGCGAAAATGAAAGTATTAGTATTAAATTGCGGCAGCTCGTCGATCAAGTATCAATTCTATGATACTGTTCAAAGGGTTGCACTCGCAAAAGGTCTGGTTGACAGAATCGGAATGTCGGGAGCTGTGCTCACTCACATCAGGTATGATGGTGACAAGATTAACATAGTTGGCGAGATTCTCGATCATGCAATCGGTATAGAGTATGTTCTTGCTGTTCTTCTCTCCAAAAATCACGGAGTGATAGAAGATAAAAGTGAAATAGACGCCGTCGGACACAGAGTTGTGCACGGTGGTGAGACCTTTGCAGGTTCTGTTCTTATTACGCAGGAAGTAATTAAGGTTTTACAGGATAATGTCGGTCTGGCACCACTTCACAATCCACCAAACATCAAAGGTATTCAGGCTGTCACGAGAGTGCTTCCGAATATACCACAAGTTGGTGTTTTTGATACTGCTTTCCATTCCAAGATGGAGCCAAAAGCATATCTGTACGGAATCCCGTATGAGCTTTACAAGAGTCATCAGATTCGCCGGTATGGTTTTCACGGTACTTCGCACAGGTTTGTAGCGGGCAGGGCAGCAAAAAAGCTCGGGAAACCATTGAATGAGTTGAAGGTGGTAACTGCTCACCTCGGAAACGGATGCAGCATGGCTGCAGTCGATCATGGCACTTCGGTTGATACCTCAATGGGATTTACTCCCCTTGAAGGACTTCTTATGGGTACAAGATGCGGTGATATTGATACATCAATCATCCTGCATATCATGGGTAAGGAAGGATTACAGCTTTCTGAAGCCAACACCCTTCTCAACAAACACAGCGGTCTCGTTGGTATCAGCGGTGAGTCATCCGACATGCGTGAAATTATCTCGGCAATGAAAGATGGTCACAAACGCTCGAAGTATGCTTTTGATGTCTTCTGTTACAGAATCACAAAATATGTCGGTGCCTATGCAGCGGCAATGGGTGGAATTGACGCCCTCGTATTTACGGGTGGTATCGGAGAGAACTCTCCGGATGTCCGTTCCGCAGTCTGTAAAAGTCTGAAGTTCATGGGTATGGATATTGACGAAGCAAAAAATGCCGCCGGTGATGAAGATATCTCTCCCGAGGGCTCGAAAGTGAAAGTTTTCAGAATCCCCACAAATGAGGAACTTGTAATTGCTCTCGATACAGAAGTAATTATCAAGGGAATCGAAGTGGATATCTGATAATTTTCTTAAGAATTGAAAAAAGCTGTCGCTGATCATTCGGTGACAGCTTTTTTTGTGGCTAAATGGACTCATGAATAAGATGATTTAATAACTTAATGTCTTGAGAAACCAAGTTTTAATTCGAGAAGTCCATATAGTAATTTTCATCATCAATTTTGTAAAAGGTCACATTATCCCTGCCGTATCTTTTAAGGTCTGCATTTTGGATGAATGCACCTGAGGCAACCCCAAGCCTGTTTCGAAAGTACTCTCCTAACAAGCTGTTGTTATGGGGTGTATGAATAGCTGCACCCCAATTGTTCTTTTGAGCCCGTGTGCAGATAAGTGTTTTGCCATCGTCAGTGATAACAGTGAAATGAGTGCCTCTTATTGGGAAGAATTCACTTTTATAAACTTCAGGCGGAAGTTGGATGTAGGCTTGATTGTGATTCCGCCCACTTCTTTGTCCCCAATTCAATCCACCAACCTTTTGGATAATACCGGATTTCGGGATTAATGAAATAGTAATATTCTCAAGACTTTGATTACTGTAATCTGATACCTTCGCTACGGGTAACTTATCCCTCTTTCTTTTTTGTTTCGGTATTGTGCGCGATGAATCAGTATAAATTAAGACAGAAGTTTCCACATCAGGATGATCACAATAGATAGAGTTTTTTTCTAAATCATTAAAATAGTCAAGTGCAATATCCCTGTCACATCCTGCAAGTATCTCCATCTGTTTTAATCCATTAAAAGCCTTCTGTGTGTAATTTGCAGATCCCAAATAGCTCTGAACAGGTCTGCCGTCTTTAAGCCATATATACAATTTGGAATGGACCGGGGGTAAATTTTGAAGATAGCTACACTGGAAGCAATCTTTGAAAATATCCCCCATTATTTTTTTGAAGCCTTTATGTCCGGTTAATGAGATTCCCTCTTGAGGAGTCATTCCGACAATTAGATTTACCTTAATATTAAGATTCATATCTGATAGAACACTTAAATGTCTAAATGCCATAGCTGGTGTTGCGTATCCGGAAACAATCCTTAGTTCGTCTGATATTTGAGCCGGCTTAATCAGTACCTCTTCAAATAGTGCTGTCGTAATCATATAACCTCGCAAAATGTTTAAACTATATTAATTTGATCAAAGAGGTTCAATTCCACATCTTTGGAAAACCTTAATCCGAAAAATCTTTTTTTATGGTTATCATGGATGAGAGGATTAATGTTATTTGGTACCCAGTCATATTCGACACCTGCAAAACTTTTGAGAATTGCTTCAAATATTACTTGTGCTCCTCTTGCAGGAACTGCCATTCCGATTTGTTTCCGCACACTTTCCTTCGATCCAATAAAAACAAAATCATCAGGAAAAGTCTGTATTCGAGCCCTTTCTCTATTTGTTAGAGCACGGTCTTCCTGCCAATGGTAAACATGTGTTCCCCCTCCACCACTCCCGGTAATCGTATAACTCGGTTTGTCAGGGACCAATCTTTTATAAATTTGACTTATTTGGGCGGCTTTCACATTAAGCCGGAGATTTTCCGGAATATTGGCTGTAAATGCATTTTCACCAGGTTTTATATGCTTTAATCTTTCAATTACTTGTTGAGATTGCCGGGTAAGCTCATTATTGGTGGCATCAAGTTGAATAGGTGGATTTTCTATAGCATTCTTAACGGATATATCAATTTTTCTAAAAGGCCGGGTTGATGGGACACGATACACGACATCTAAGTCTTTTCTTATACCTATAATAAGAATTCTTTGCCGATTTTGAGGAACACCATATTCATTAAATTTATACAAGTGTGGATAAACGGAATAACCCATATCGTAAAATGTGGAAAGAATTTTTTTGAATGCATCACCTTCATTGGCATTTTTTAATCCAGCAACATTTTCCGCTAGAAACCATTTAGGTTGAAATATCTCCATGGTTTTTGCGCCGTATGAATAGAGTGGCCCATAAACACCATCCATTCCTTTTTGCTCACCCACTATACTAAAATCATTGCATGGGAAACCAAATCCTAGGGCATCTATTTCGGAAATTTTGCGAAGAGAGGCGATGTCTAATTGTCGAATATCTTTACATACAACACTCTTCGGATTTTCGGGACAAATATTATATGTATAAGTCAGGCATGAATCACGATCATAATCGGTTGACCAGGCATGCTCAATACTGAATTCCTCGTTGTTATGAGACAATTTAGCAGACTTTGCAGCCAATCCTAGTCCACCAGGACCGCAAAACAACTCACCGAATTTAAATTTCATAAAAAACTTTCAAATTGAATACCGAATCTAAAAAAAATGTCCGTAACTATCAATGTTAGAATTACTGCCGAGAAACTAATGTATCATTTCTCTGCAATCGAATGAGTAGAACCCTGATCAATCTATCATTCGATACAATGCATTTGCAATTACCAAAATCGAAAGACCAAAAGGTTCTATACTTATGATACGACATATCAAACTGATTAAATATGCACAAATAATATATTTTAAAATACATTATTTATACCATTTTGTCGAAATAAGATAAAATTTAAGATTTTATGAGATTATTTTGGGTGTTTTTTTTTTTTTTCGGTTTGTTTTTGTCGGAATGAAACTCAATGTTATTGATTAAAAATTTTCAGAACAATGAACTTATATTCTCCGGGTTCAATCCCGGGAAGATCACTTCAAAGAGATTAAATCTGGCAGTGTCTGAATTATCTTAAAAATTCAGAAGCCTGCAGAGTAGGCAAACAGGGAAGCAGGCACAAACTTAAGATTCAGCCCTCCTGATTCATTCGCACCGGTTTTGTCGATTGTGGTGACGAGAGCTTCATTTAGATTATTTTTTTTGCAAAACAGTGACAAACTTTTCAATTCAGACGGGTTGTTGAAATACCGGTTACTCCATTTGATTTCAATTGCGAATTTTGGTTTTAGCTTAAAGTCATCAAGCAAAACCAGATCCACCTCGCCGTTGCTCCTGCCCTGACTCCACCTTGCATAATAAGGTTTGATCCCGTCCTTATAAAACAACTGTGACATGACAGCAGTTTCAACCATGTTGCCGAACGAATCATCCATTTGTGATACTGGTGTGAAAAGGGCACTTCTCAAAGAGGGGTTCGTAAGATAAATCTTATAGAAGGTTGCCCTCCTGAATTTTTTCCCTGAATCATCAACTCTGTTTAAAATTCTGATGAGAAATGCAGCTTCAAGATACTCGAGGTATCTCTTGAGGAGATTTTTATCGACGCCACTTGTTGAGCTGAGACTTTCCAAAGAAAGTTCATTTCCTGAATTGTAGGCGAGTGTTGTGAAAAAAGAGTTAAGTTCCTGAACATCCCTTATGCCATAGAGACCCGGCAAGTCACGGAGCAGGACTTTATCGATAATATCGCTTTTAATATATCTTCCCGGGTCAGACTGAATCCTTTTACTGAAAATGGCTTCAGGATAACCGCCGAAATTTATGTAGTTTATAAACTGCCGGTTTAGTTCACCTAAATTGGGCGAGGTGAATCCGGTGTTTGGAAATGCAAGACTGTCGTCACTAATTTTTTCAACCAGATAATCAAGATTCAGAAGGGTAAGGTACTCCCGGAAAGAGAGTGGGGGGAGCTTAAAATCAGTGAATCTGCCGGCACCGCTTTCCATGCTTTTTAACTTAAGGGCAGCTGAAGCTGAGCCGGAGACAATGAATTTTGTTTGAGGATAGCTGTCGACCAACGATTTTAAATGGACTTCCCAGTCTTTCAGGTACTGAATCTCATCGAAAAAGATGAGGCATCCTTTCGGTTCTTTTCTGCCGCTTGCTTTGAGAGAGAGATGAAACAACTCTTCAAGCCCTCGATAGTTGTATATCGGGTTTTCAATGCTAATATAGAAAATTTGATTGGGGGGTATTCGTTGTCTCAGCAATTCACTTATTGACTGGTGCATCAAAACTGTTTTCCCAACCCGCCGGGGTCCCATAAGGATAACCGCTCTTCTGACAGAAGTTTCTTCAACCAAAGCCTGGAAATCAGAGAAATGAAGCCGTTTATCAAAAGTGACAAAGAATTCGGAGGGTCGCCCGGTTGTCCACCACGGATTTTCGAATTGAAGTCGTTGAATAATCAACTCTTCAGATACCAGATTAAATCGGATTTTTTTATTCATAACACTGCAAATATACAAATAATATATTTTAAAATACATTATTTATACCATTTTGTCGAAATAAGGTAAAATTTAAGATTTTATAAGATTATTTTGGGTGTCATTTCTATCGAGTCGAGTTGGTGTCATTTCTATTGTGTTCTTACTGTAAAAAATGTGACGAGGGAAAAAATTGTGAAAGAAGGAGTTCTTTATTATATTACCTCGTGGTTTCAAAGATAATTTGAGACCGGTTTCGCTAACTTCAAATATGAAAGAGAATAAAAATGGCTTCAATTCAAAAAGGTTCACTCGTGACGATGCATTATACCGGCACCTTTGCAGACGGCGAAGAATTTGAGACATCGTACGGTAAAGAACCACTCGTTTTCAGGGTTGGTAACAATGAAATCATCCCCGGATTGGAGCTTGCAGTCCTTGGGATGGAAGTTGGTGAGAAAAAGGATGTGGCAGTTCCCCCTGAGCTTGGTTACGGTGAATATCGTGACGCTCTGGTGGTGGAGGTGCAGAGAGCCCAGTTGCCCGATATGGAGGTGGAACTTGGAGACCGGTTGGAACTCGATGGAGAAAATGGTGAAAACATAATCATGACAGTAATAGAATTGAATGATGAAACCATTACTCTTGATGCCAACCATGACCTTGCAGGAGAAATCCTGAACTTCGCAATAGAAATTGTGGAAGTTAAGTAGGAATTTATCATCTAATGTCCCGGGCGTCCGCAGGTGGACCCCCGAAAATTAAACCGGGAGGAAAACGCCATGCTTTTCAAGTATTTGAGTTTTATAAACATTTTCGTAGTATCTTTGCTTTGGGCACAAACAAACCCTGTAACCTTTTATCCGGCAAGTGATACACTAAACCACAGGTCCGGCGAGATAGTTGCTTTAACCGGCAATCAGTATTTGGCACTTCATTCGGAACATTTCTATCCCGGCAGGGTTCAATATTTCCTTTCGAAAAGCAGCAATTCAGGAACTACCTGGGGCACTCCTTCACTTCTCTTTGATACAACAGTTTCAACCCTGTCAGCGGAAGACAGTCTTTCGGTTCCGTTTCTTGTAAAAACTGCAAACAACCGGATGCTGGCAATTTTCAGAGTCGGAGGAGGAGTTTATAAATATAAAATCTCTGATGATGGAGGAAACAACTGGGGAATCAGCAGATATTTGAAACTCTATAATGGAATATCCGTCGAAAGTCAGCTTAAAATTACATCGGCGATTTACAACGGTGGCAATGAGATAGTGCTCGGGATATCACAGAATCAGAATTCAATCGGGTTTTCAAAAAGTACGGATAATGGAATCACTTTTTCCCAGTATCAGGTTCTGACAACAGGCGGGTTTTCCAATCCGACACTTCTTCCGTCGGGTAACGGTGACATGATTCTTGCTTGTCAGGAAAAAAATGTGGCGAACAGGAAAATAATGTTGATGAAATACACTGCTTCCACAGGTCAGTGGAAGGACACCACCACTGCACTCTCCTCAGTTGATGAGATCAGAAATCCAAAATTTTATAAAGACTCGCAGGGGAATCTCCACATCTTTTACCGTCAGGTCAGGTACACGATCGGTGCATTCAGAAATTCTGATTTTTTCAGGATTTCAAGTACCGATAACGGGGTTAGCTGGCAGTCACCCGTTCAATTGACAAAATATGCCGGTGATGATGCTAATCTGAACATCAATCCTCAATCTGTGTCGCCTGACATTGTTTTTTCCAGTTTGAGGTCGTCCCCGACAGGGAAAACAAGACTTTGGTGGGGGAACGGTCTGACAATGGGTGATAATGAAGCACCTCCTGTAATCTTCTCAACGAAAATGCTGCCTGCCGTGCCTGCCCTTGGTGATTCGATATTTTTCCTCGTGTATGCCGGTTATCATCTTTCGGGTCTGAACGGGAAAATAAGGGGCACACTAAACGAAGTACCTGTGGAATTTAACCTTTATGATGACGGACTTCATAACGATTCCACAGCCGGTGACGGTATTTTCAGAGGATTTGTAAAAGTTGCTTCACCCGGGGATTTCGGCAGGTTGAGTGTCCTGATGAACGGCGGGACTAATTATCTTTCATCTGCTGATTTTACATTTGCCTTTTTGATTGATGGAGTAAAGGTAATGGACAGTTTTACAACGGGAGCTTTGTGGGTACCTTTTGACAGAAATGGCGTAATCGGAGATGTCAGCATAGACGGTAAATCTTCGATCAGATATGATTCGATCCCCATCATTTTTTCGAATGGTTTTTCACTTTCGGGATTCAAAGACGGGGCAGTCTGGTCTGCGAGTGTGATGTCCGCATCGAGAATTGACGATTATCAAACAGGACCTGTGGGTTCACAACCGGAAGATCCCCGAAATGGAATTTACCGGGTGGCAGCAGAGGATTCGGCATTCGGGGCAAGCTGGCAGGTTTGGAAGTATGCGGTTCAGTCAGGTGCAAGATACTGGGACGGAAATCAAAACGGGATATATGATCCAATTGATCTGAACAATAACGGAATTTGGGAACCAAACGAGGACATGCCCGAGATTTTGGGTGAAATCTCATATTATTGTGTCTATAACGATGCTGTCCCGAGAGATCGGAGAAGATTCTCAGAATATCCTTCGGGGATAGAAGTGAGACAGACTGTTTACGCGTTTCCAAATTCCCCTTCGTATGCAGTTAGGGATGCAATATTTATCCGGTATGAAATTGTAAACAAAGGGACTGTTACGCCGAATATTCCCGGAGCAATTTTTTCTGCATGGAGCGACACCGATTTGGGTGATTATGTGGATGATCTTTTCGGAACTGATACGATAAGAAACAGCAGTTATATCTGGAACGAGGGACCTGACGGCTCTTTCGGTGTGAATCCTCCCGCCGTCTTTCAGACAATATTGTTTGGTCAGCCTGTATTTATTCCCGGGATATCATTTCAGGATATGAACGGAAACAATATTTATGATCCGGGTTTGGATATTCCTCTTGATACCGCCATTGTTCCGATGGGGAGACCCTTCCAAAATAAAAGAATCCCGGGAGCTTCGAATCTGGGAATGACATCATCACAGCATTATATCGGGTCGCACCCGACTCACGGGGATCCGACTTACTCCTCTGAACTGCGAAACTACCAGAAGGGAAGACAAAAGACCGGTTCCGTGATCGATCCCTGCACATGGCCCTTCGGGCAGTTTTATGGCGGGGTTCCCTGCAGCACCGCTTCAAAGATATTTATATACTCGGGTGAGCCTGTGACAAACACGGGGTGGTTGAACAATACTCCCACCGATCAGAGAAGCTTAGCCAATTCGGGACCATTCGACCTGAGAGCAGGTGATACCATAACTTTTCACAATGCAATAGTTGCAGGCAGGGGAACGGATCATTTAAATTCGATCACGGTAACCAGGGCAAGAATCGATCAGATATTCCAGCATTTTGGTGCGAAATACCACTATTACCCGACAGGTATTGAGAAAGATGAGACTTCTGTGCCCGGGGAATTCAGGTTGTGGCAAAATTATCCCAATCCCTTTAATCCTGAAACAGTGATAAAATTTTCGCTGAAAGAAAAGAGCATCGTTTCTTTGTCGGTTTATAACATCGCCGGTCAGAGGGTTACAGAACTGTTATCGGGCGAAATGGAAAAGGGTTTTCACGAAAAAAGATTTGACGGTTCAAAGTTTTCGTCCGGCGTTTACATATTCAGGCTAAATGTGCAATCACCGGAAAATGGGAACACAGTTTACACTCAGACGGTGAAATCAGTGTTGTTGAAGTAGTTTTTTTTAGTTGTCAGTTATCAGATTTGATTTATTAGTTGAGGAGAAGAAAATAATTTAAAATTATTTCACTTGACTGCTTGCATTTAAATTAAAAAAATCTTACTTTAGAAGTCCCTTTCAGAAAAATTCTGGAACGGAATCGATAGTTGGGCGGACGCCGAAGTTGGAGAGTCGGGGCGGACTGTAAATCCGTTGGCTTACGCCTTTGGGGGTTCGAATCCCTCGCCGCCCACAAAAGGATGGAGAATTGCGGGAGTAACTCAGTGGTAGAGTCACAGCCTTCCAAGCTGTTGGTCGCGGGTTCGAGTCCCGTCTCCCGCTCTGAGACAAAGCAATGAAAGTGAGCCATTGGCTGCTTTCATTTTTTTTATGTTTAATTAAGCTGACGTAGCTCAGTTGGTAGAGCACATCCTTGGTAAGGATGAGGTCATCGGTTCAATCCCGATCGTCAGCTCAACTTTTTATTTAAGGTAGAGATATGAGAGACATAATCACCCTGGAATGTACTGAATGTAAGAGAAGAAATTACTCTACAACGAAGAACAAAAGATTACATCCTGCCAGAGTAGAATATAAAAAATATTGCCGCTGGTGTAACAAGCCGGTAGTTCACAAAGAGACTAAATAATCCAATACGCTGGTAGCTTAATTGGCAGAGCAGCGGTCTCCAAAACCGCAGGTTGGGGGTTCGATTCCCTCCCAGCGTGCTTAAACAGTCCGAAAGTCCACAATGAAACAGAAAATAATTAAGCTATACGAAGATATCATCAAAGAGATGAAAAAAGTAACCTGGCCGACCCGGGAAGAGCTGAAGAGTTCCACTCAGGTAGTCGTAGCCTCGTCGCTTGTTTTTGCCGGTTTATGTTTCGTTATTGATAAAGGAATATCATTCCTTTTCAGCTTTTTGTATTAAGGAGCAAAATGGAACACAGATGGTATGTATTGCAGACCCTTTCAGGTCATGAAGCCAAAGTAAAAGGCTTGATTGAGCTGGGAGTCCGTGATAATACAAAACTTGGTGAGAAGATATCTGAAGTATTGCTTCCCCAGGAAAAGGTTTACGAGGTAAAGGACGGTAAAAAGAAAAGCAAAATCAGAAGCTTTTTACCGGGCTATATTCTTATTTGTGTAGATCTCGACGCTCAGGTTAAGGATTTTATAAACAACACACAGTCGGTTATAGGATTTTTAGGCGGTAAAAACCCCGCTCCTCTTCGCGATGATGAAGTAAAAAGAATTGTCGGCAGAGTGAAGCAGGAAGAGGATCTCGAAAGATTGGATACTGTATTCAGAACGGGAGATACAGTTAAGATTATTGATGGCCCGTTCAACAACTTCTCGGGTTCAGTGGAAGAAGTAAATGAGGAGAGGATGAAAATAAAAGTTCTCGTCTCAATCTTCGGAAGAAAAACCCCGGTCGAAATCGATTTTGTGCAAGCAGAATTGGTACATTAAAAAAAAACTTTATAATTAACAGGTCTATAAAATGGCAAAAAAGATAACCGGATATATAAAACTCCAGATTCCCGCAGGAAAGGCAAACCCGTCTCCACCGGTAGGGCCAGCCTTAGGTCAAAAGGGCGTGAACATAATGGAGTTTTGTAAACAATTTAACGCCAGAACAGCCGGCCAGGATGGATTGATCATACCAGTTGTGATTACTGTCTTTTCCGACAAGTCGTTTACATTCATTACCAAAACCCCTCCGGCTGCAGTTCTTTTAATAAAAGCTGCAGGCTTAAAGGGAGGATCAGCCGAACCCAACAGAACCAAAGTAGCAAAAGTTACCAGGAAACAGGTTGAGGAAATCGCTCAATTAAAAATGCCCGATCTTAATGCTAACACACTCGAAGCAGCCGCATCAATGGTTGCCGGTACTGCCCGTAGCATGGGCATCACGGTTGAAGGATAAGGAAGCTGAAAATGAAAATATCAAAAAGATACAAATCAGTATTGGCGAAAGTCAATGTAGATAAAGAATACACAGTTGCTCAGGCAATTGATGTTCTTAAAGGTGCATCAAATGTAAAATTTGTTGAATCACTTGAATGTGCACTCCGTCTCGGTGTCGATCCAAGACACGCAGACCAGATGGTTAGAGGCACCGTATCACTTCCGCACGGAACAGGTAAAACTGTGAAGGTGCTTGTTGTGGCACAAGGTCCAAAGATTCAGGAGGCACTTGATGCAGGTGCCGAGTATGCAGGTTTCCAGGAATACCTCACAGCGATCGAGAAAAATGAAGTTCCCGATGTTGATGTGGTAATCGCTACCCCTGATGTTATGGGACAGCTTGGAAAATTCGGTAAGATACTCGGACCAAAAGGTCTCATGCCTAACCCAAAAAGCGGTACAGTTACCATGGATGTAGCAAAAGCCGTAAAGGAAGTGAAGGCAGGAAAGATCGATTTCAGAGTTAACAAACAGGGTATCATTCATGCTGCGGTTGGAAAATTAAATTTTACCACCGAACAACTTGAAGAAAATGCCAAAGCACTGATCAATCAGGTTAACAAACTGAAACCTGCAGCAGCCAAAGGTACCTACATGAAGAGTGTATTTCTCTCTTCAACGATGGGTCCCGGCTTAAAGATAGCAAAAGAAGAACTTAATTAAAGTTTATTACGCACAAACAAAACGAACTGCTTCTATACCGACGAGGTATAAACAAACTGATTCGGGAGTTAAATGAACAGAGAACAAAAAGGTGAAGTCATTGCGGAAATCGTAGAGCTTCTAAACGATTCTACCGCTATATATCTTACTGACTACACCGGAGTTGATGTGGCTCAGATCTCCAAACTCAGAAATGAGTTCAGGAAAGAGGGCGTTGTATATAAGGTTATTAAAAACACCTTGTTCAAACGCGCTCTTGTAGAGTCAGGAAAATATCCCAAACTTGCTGAGAACATGGTCGGAATGACAGGATTTGTATTCGCTTTCGATAATCCTGTAGCACCTGCCAAGATCATCAAAAAATTCAATGATGATACTCAGAAATTCGGGTTAAAAGCCTGTTACATCGAGACACAGTACTATTCCGGCGAACAGTTGGATGTGTTGGCAAAACTGCCGACAAAGGCAGAAATTATAGCAGGTATTCTTGGCAGCATCAATGCGCCTGCTTCAGGTATCGTTGGCACACTCAATGCGGTCATGAGAGACCTCGTTAGCGTTATCGATGAAATTGCCAAAAAGAAAGCTGCATAATTTTTTAGAAAAAATTTAAAAATGGAGAACTAAAGATGTCAGAGAAAGTATCTCAGTTAGTAGAATTAATCAAAGCTTTAACCCTTGTTGAAGCTGCTGAATTGAAGAAAGCACTCGAAGATGAATTCGGTGTTACCGCTGCCGCCCCTGTAGTTATGGGTGCTGCTGCTCCAGCCGAAGCCGCTGCTGTGGTTGAAGAGAAAACAGAATTCGATGTTATTCTTGCAGAAGCAGGCGCTAACAAGATTGGTGTTATCAAAGTTGTTAGAGCTCACACAGGATTAGGTTTGAAAGAAGCTAAAGACCTCGTGGAAGCAGCTCCAAAGCCGGTTAAAGAACAGGTTTCAAAAGACGAAGCTGAAAAAGTCAAAAAAGAGCTTGAAGAAGCCGGTGCAAAGGTAGAATTAAAGTAATTTATCAATTTACTTTTATTCCTTAACCTGATTTTTGAGTGATAAGACGATAATCATCGTCTTATCGCTTTTTATTATTTATGTTCAGATCATGATTGCTAGCAGACGATTTGACAAAACAACTTTGAGGTTATTCAATTGAACAATGACAGAATTACCTTCGGTAATATAAATTCCGTACTGGAAATTCCGGATCTCCTTAGCGTTCAAAAGGAGTCCTTTTTTGATTTTTTACAGATGGATGTTGCCCCCTCCGAACGAGAGAACAAGGGCTTACAGCAAGTTTTTACAAGTAATTTTCCCATCCTGGACAATCCCGACAATCACAAGGCAAAATACCGCCTCGATTACAACGAATATTATATAGAGAAACCAAGATATTCCATCCAGGAGTGCAGAGAAAAAGGTTTAACCTACTCGGCGAGCATTAAAGCAAAGCTGACTTTATCATCCAAGGATCCTGACACAGGCGAGTGGGTAAATTCAGTGCAGCAGACGGTTTACCTCGGTACACTTCCATTTATGTCAGATCAGGCAACTTTTATCATCAATGGTGCGGAGAGAGTTGTGGTTTCACAGCTTCACCGTTCACCCGGCGTTGCTTTTTCACAGACGGTTCACCCCAACGGAACCCCGTTATATTCAGCAAGGATTATTCCTCTGAAGGGGTCATGGGTCGAGTTTACCACTGACATTAATTATGTACTCAATGTCTATATCGACAGAAGAAAAAAATTCCCCTCAACCACACTTCTAAGAGCTCTCGGTTACGAAATCGATGACGAAATCTTAAGCATATTTGAATTATATGAAACCATTGACCTGAACGAAACCGATCCAGAATCGCTTCTTTCAAGGAAAGTGGCAACTGAAGTGTTTGATACCAATACCGGTGAAATCTTCCTTAACCGTAACGATATTATCGATGAGGAAGCAGTTGAGATGATCAGAAATTCGGGTGTTGAGTCGATCAATTTGATCAGAACCGACCTGAACCTCGATCAGAATCTTATTTTAAATACTCTGGAAAAAGATACTACCCACAGCAAGGATGAAGCTCTTCTTTCAATCTACAGACAGTTGAGAACAGGTGAAGCACCTGATGTTGAAACTGCTGCCGGACTGCTTGAGAAGACCTTCTTCAATGACAAGAGATATGATCTCGGCGAAGTGGGCAGACACCGTATGAATGACAAGTTGAATCTTAAGGGTATTATCCCTGACGATTTGACAGTTTTGCACATTCAGGATTTCATTGAAATTATGAAATATATCATCAAGATGAAAGATGAAAACGCTGCATCGGACGATATAGATCATCTTGGAAACAGAAGAGTAAGAACCGTGGGTGAGCAGCTTCAAATGCAGTTCAACACAGGTCTTGCAAGAATGGCAAGAACAATTAAAGACAGAATGTCGATCAGAGATGCAGAAGGATTTGCACCTCAGGATCTTGTAAATGCCAGAACCATCAGCAGTGTAATTACATCGTTCTTCGGAACAAACCAGCTCTCACAGTTTATGGATCAGACAAATCCACTCTCGGAGTTAACTCACAAGAGAAGAATGTCTGCTTTGGGACCAGGCGGTCTTACCAGAGAGAGAGCAGGGTTTGAAGTTCGAGATGTGCACTATACTCATTATGGTCGTCTCTGCCCGATTGAAACCCCTGAAGGTCCAAACATCGGTCTTATTTCCTCACTCACGATTTTTTCGAGAGTAAACAAATTCGGATTTTTGGAAACTCCATACCGTGTTGTAAAAGACGGCATAGTTTCTTCAGATGTGGTATATCTTACTGCAGAGCAGGAAGACATGTACACCATCGCTCAGGCAAATGCTCCGATCGACGGGAACGGAAAGTTCGTAAGAGAAAGAGTTAAATGCCGCAGAAAAGGTGATTTCCCGATTGTGCATCCACAGGAAGTCGAGTTCATGGATGTGGCGCCAGCGCAGATTGTAAGTGCTGCTGCAGCTTTGATTCCATTCCTCGAGCATGACGATGCCAACCGTGCTCTCATGGGTTCGAACATGCAACGCCAGGCTGTTCCTCTGATAAAACCTGAAGCTCCACTCGTAGGAACAGGTCTCGAAGGAAGGGTAGCCCGGGATACAAGATCGGTAATAGTGGCTCAGGAAGATGGAGAAGTGGTTTATGTTGATGCCGATAAAATAGTTGTCGACTATAACATCGATCCTCTCTCATTTGAGGCTCTTACCGAGTTCAACGAAGTAAAGACTGTAACCTACAAGCTTATTAAATTCTCCGGTACCAACCAGGAAACCAGCATCACTCAGAGACCCATTGTTAAAATCGGACAAAAAGTGAAAAAAGGTGATGTTCTCGCAGATGGATTTGCCACAGATCAAGGTGAACTTGCTCTCGGCAGAAACATTCTGGTGGCATTCATGCCCTGGAGAGGTTACAATTTTGAGGATGCTATCATCCTCTCTGAAAAACTCGTTATGAACGATGTTTTCTCGTCGATACACATCGAGGAATTCGAACTTCAGGTTCGTGAGACCAAGAGAGGTGACGAGGAGCTTACCCGTGAAATCCCTAATGTTAGTGAAGAAACTGTAAAAAACCTCGACGAAAACGGTATCATCAGAATTGGTGCCGAAGTCAAGGAAAGTGATATCCTCATTGGTAAACTGACTCCGAAAGGGGAATCTGATCCAACACCTGAGGAGAAACTACTAAGAGCTATCTTCGGTGAAAAAGCCGGTGAAGTAAAAGACGCTTCACTTCGCGCAACTCCCGGACTAAGAGGAACGGTTATCAAGACCAGACTCTTCAGCCGCAGAAGGAAAGACGCCGAATCCAAAAAACTCGAGAAAAAACTTTCCGAGGAACTGGAAATTAAATATTCGAGAGAGAAAATCGCGCTTCGCGACAAGATGATTGACAGACTTGCCAAAATCTGCGAAGGAAAGAAAACTCTCGGTGTAAAAGATGAACACGGAATCACGGTTATCAAGTCAGGCACTGTCATCGACCGCTCTGTTTTGGAGACCGTTGATACAATCGAGAGACTTGATGACAAGCTTGGCTGGTTTGAAGATGAGAGATCGAATGAGTTCGTAAGGGCTCTGATGAAAAATTATCTCAGAAAGCTTGCCGATGTTGATGAAGATTACAAACGCGAAAAGCAAAAAATACAGATTGGTGATGAACTTCCACCGGGAATCATTCAACTGGCAAAAGTTTATGTTGCCAAAAAGAGAAAGATTTCCGTGGGTGACAAGATGGCGGGAAGACACGGAAACAAAGGTGTCGTTGCCAAAATTGTTCCTCAGGAAGACATGCCCTTCCTCCCGGATGGCACTCAGGTTGAAATGATCCTGAATCCTCTCGGCGTACCTTCCCGTATGAACCTTGGTCAGTTGTATGAAACTGCACTGGGGTGGGTTGGCAAGAAACTTGGTGTCAAGTTTGCCACACCGGTATTTGACGGTGCCGAAGTGAAAGATGTGGATGGTTACCTCGAAAAAGCCGGTCTGCCTGTCGGTTGTAAAACCGAATTGCATGATGGCAGAACAGGTGAGCCTTTCGATCAAAAAGTTACATGTGGATATATCTACATGCTTAAATTGAGTCACCTTGTCGATGATAAACTTCACGCAAGGTCTATCGGACCATACTCGCTTATTACACAGCAGCCACTCGGGGGTAAAGCCCAGTTTGGTGGTCAGAGATTTGGAGAAATGGAAGTGTGGGCTCTCGAGGCTTACGGTGCTTCACATATTCTTCAGGAAATTCTCACAGTAAAAAGTGATGATGTAGCCGGCAGAACCAAAGTGTATGAGTCGATTGTTAAAGGTGAAAATATTCAAGAACCGAATGTGCCCGAAGCATTTAATGTACTCATTAAAGAACTTCAAGGTTTAGGCCTTGATGTCGACATTGAGTAGTTAAATAATTTGCAAACAGATACTCGGAAGGAGTTTTTTATATGTCATTAAGATTGCCGGAAAATGTAATAAAAGATGTTAATTCTATTACTATTACATTGGCGAGCCCCGATGATATACTTGATAGATCCCATGGCGAGGTAACGAAACCTGAAACCATAAATTATAGATCGTTCAGACCTGAAAAGGACGGGCTTTTCTGTGAGAAAATTTTCGGGCCCACGCGTGACTGGGAGTGTTACTGTGGCAAGTATAAAAGGATCAGATACAAAGGTATCATCTGCGACAGATGCGGTGTTGAGGTTACTCAGAAGAGTGTACGAAGAGAAAGAATGGGCCATATAGGTCTTGCCGTTCCCGTAGTACATATCTGGTTCTTCAAATCGCTGCCATCGAAAATTGGAAATCTTTTGGGCTTCAGCTCAAAGGAACTTGAAAAAATAGTTTATTATGAGTCTTATGTAGTTATGAATCCGGGACCAACAGGTCTCAGGGTAAACGATCTCATAACCGAGGATCAGTATTCAGAAATCCAGAAATCATTACCTGTTGGAAATGATAAACTGGCTGATAATGACCCGAATAAATTTTATGCCAAAATAGGCGGGGAAGCAATCCGCGAGCTTCTGAAGAACCTCAATGTAGAGGAGAAATTCTATGAACTCAAAGATCAGCTCAGCCGCGAAGGCTCACAGCAGAAAAAAGAAGAATTACTTAAGAGACTTAGAGTAATTGAAGCTTTCCGTACGAAGGAAGACAAACTTGAGAACAAACCTGAATGGATGGTTCTCAACTACATTCCTGTGATTCCACCCGAGTTGCGACCTTTGGTTCCCCTCGAAGGTGGAAGGTTTGCCACAAGTGATCTCAACGATCTCTACAGAAGAGTAATCATTCGTAACAACCGTCTCAAGAGATTGATTGACATTAAGGCTCCCGAAGTAATTCTCAGAAATGAGAAAAGAATGCTTCAGGAAGCTGTTGATGCCCTCTTCGACAACTCAAGACGCGGTTCTGCGGTAAGAAGTGATAACAACAGACCGTTAAAATCGTTGAGCGACATGCTCAAAGGTAAACAGGGTCGTTTCCGCCAGAACCTCCTCGGAAAAAGAGTTGACTACTCCGGCAGATCGGTTATCGTTGTGGGTCCTGAACTGAAACTTCATCAGTGCGGTCTCCCTAAAGACATGGCGTACGAACTTTTCAAACCTCTTATCATCAGGAAGCTGATCGAGAGAGGGCACAACAAAACCGTTAAGAGTGCCAAGAAGGTAGTCGAGAGAAAAGATCCAATTATTTGGGAAATTCTCGAAAAAATTATCGACGGACATCCAGTGATGCTGAACCGTGCTCCCACGCTTCACCGTCTTGGTATCCAGGCATTCCAGCCAAAACTCATCGATGAGAAAGCCATCAGGCTCCATCCGATGGTTTGTACCGCTTTTAACGCGGATTTTGACGGTGATCAGATGGCTGTGCATGTGCCTCTTTCAGATGAAGCCAAGCTTGAAGCACAACTTCTTATGCTTTCGAGCCACAACATCCTTTCTCCACAGAACGGAAGCCCGATTGTTGTTCCTACACAGGATATCGTATTGGGTGTTTACTATCTGACCAAAAAGAAAGATGGCGATCTCGGCGAAGGAATGGTTTTCAGCAATGATGAAGAGGTGGAAATAGCCTATAACAACAAAGTAGTCGGTCTCCATGCCAAGATCAAGGTAAGAATTGACGGCAAAATGATCGAAACCACTGTTGGAAGGGTTATCTTCAACAAAATTGTTCCCAAAGAAATGGGATTCTATAACCAGTTGCTCGTGAAGAAATCATTCGGTGCATTCGTAAACCTTATGTTCATGAGGCTTGGAAATAAAGTAACTGCCAGGTTCCTCGATGATTTGAAAGATCTCGGTTTCACATTCGCCATGAAGGGTGGACTTTCCATCTCCTTTAGTGATCTTGTGGTTCCCGCAGAAAAAGAATCGATTATCGGCGAAGCCAACAGAAAAGTTGAGCAGGTACTTAACGAACATGAAAACGGTTTTATCACAGATACCGAGAGATACAACAAGATCATCGATATCTGGACACACGCAACCAATGATGTTGGCAAGGTTCTTATGGAGAAACTCAGAGAATCGAACCAGGGATTCAACCCCATTCACATGATGGTTGACTCGGGTGCGAGAGGTTCTTCGGAACAGGTTCGCCAGCTTGCAGGTATGCGTGGTCTTATGATGAAACCTCAGAAATCACTTACCGGTCAGGCAGGTGAAATTATCGAGAACCCGATCATAGCCAACTTCAAAGAAGGTCTTTCGGTACTCGAATACTTCATCTCCACTCACGGTGCCCGTAAAGGTCTTGCAGATACAGCTCTTAAAACAGCAGATGCCGGTTACCTTACGAGAAGGCTCGTGGATGTTGCCCAGGATGTGATTATCACCCAGATTGACTGCGGTACCATTCTTGGTATCGAAATCTCCGCTCTTAAAGAAGCCGGAGAAGAACGCGAACCGCTCACCGAGAGAATTGTCGGTAGAGTTGCCCAGGGCGATATTTACGATCCAAGAACCGATGAACTGATTTGTGAAAACGGTTTAATGATTACAGAAGAAATCGCCGCCGTCATCGAAGACGCCGGACTCGATTCTGTCTATATCAGAACAGTACTTACATGTGAAGCTAAACATGGTGTCTGCGCCCATTGTTATGGAAGAAACCTTACAAACGGCAAACTCGTTGAAATTGGTGAAGCTGTGGGCGTTATTGCTGCACAGTCAATCGGTGAACCGGGTACACAGCTTACACTCAGAACTTTCCACCTTGGTGGTACCTCTGCCCGTATTGCGACACAATCACAGGTTGATACACCTGTTGAAGGTATTGTAAGATACAACAGAGTAACATTTGTTGAGAAAGATTCAATCTTCGGAAAAGTAAAAGTGGTTACCGGACGAAGAGGAATCGTTGAAATAGTTGACAATAATGAAATTCTTCTCAGGAAGTTTGATGTTCCCTACGGTGCAGAACTGCTCGTGGATGAAAATCAAAAGGTAAGGAAAAAACAACCCCTTTACTACCATGATCCTTATAATGCTCTGATTCTTTCAGATATCACCGGTGTAATCAAGTTTGTCGATCTTATCGATAAATTTACATACGAGCAGATTACTGATGATCAGACAGGCCATGTTCAGAAGGTTGTGATCGAACCTAAGGACAAATCTCTCTCACCATCCATCGTTGTAGAAAACGCTGATGGCGAAAAGAGATCGTTCAACATCCCTGCAAAAGCCTTCCTCTCTGTCGAAGAGGGTCAGGAAATACCTGCAGGTACAATTCTTGCCAAGATAGCCAAGCAGGCTTCGAAGACACGGGATATCACCGGTGGTCTTCCAAGAGTAACCGAGCTGTTTGAAGCAAGAAATCCGCAGGATCCTGCAATCATCGCAGATATCGAAGGTGTTGTATCGTTCGGTGCGAAGAGAAAAGGTACCCGTGAGATTATCGTAACCGCTGTTGACAAGTCTGACGAGAAGAAATACAATGTACAGATTAGTAAACACACACTCGTGCAGGAAGGTGATGAAATACCTGCCGGCGAGAAGATTATAGATGGTCCGGTTGATCCGCATGACATCTTGAGAATCAAAGGTACAAACGCAGTACAGGAATACCTCGTAAACGAAATACAGGAAGTGTATCGTTTGCAGGGTGTTAAGATCAACGACAAGCATATCGAGGTAATTGTGCGTCAGATGCTTCAGAAGATCAAAGTTGTGCAGCCGGGTGACACCAGATTCCTCGAGGAGGATGTTGTTGACAAAGCCGAGTTTATGGAAGAGAACGAAAAAATGATCGAGTCAGTTATTGTAACCGACGCCGGTGGTTCTATTCTTAAACCCGGACAGCTCATCTCCAGAAAGAAGTTGTCTGAGATTAATCTGGAACTCAAAAAGAGAAGCAAACCGGAAATTCAGTATCGTGACGCTGAACAGGCTACTTTCGATCACATGTTGCTCGGAATTACCAGAGCCGCGCTCGAAACTGAAAGTTTTATCTCTGCCGCTTCATTCCAGGAAACCACAAAAGTACTGGCAAACGCAGCGATTCAGGCGAAGAGAGACACCCTTAGAGGATTAAAAGAGAATGTTGTAATGGGTCGTCTTATTCCGGCCGGAACAGGATTGAGAAAATACCGTTCACTCATCGTAAGAGATGAGGATGAAATGGCAATGGAAGCTTTGGAGAACGAAGCAGCCAAAATACCTTCAATCTGACATATTTTTAAGGGTCCCCGGAATGGATCGGGGACTCCCTCCTTTACTGATACCCCTCGGAATGGATCGAGGGTGTTGCTTCTGAGCAATTCAGAAGCCATAAAATAGTTTTATTTTTTAAAGTCAAGTGAAAAACCTTGACAATTAATTTATTTTATCCTATATTTGAAGTCTGAATTTTTTTAAGTTTTGGACAAAATCAGGAGTTCATTTTGCCTACAATCAATCAGTTGGTGAGGAAAGGTCGTAAGATCGTGCTTTCAAAAAATAAAGCACCGGCCCTTTCTGCCTGTCCTCAAAAAAGAGGGGTTTGCACCAGAGTTTACACAACAACTCCGAAGAAACCAAACTCGGCATTACGCAAAGTTGCGAGAGTTAGACTAACTAACCACATAGAAGTCTCAGCCTATATACCCGGCGAAGGCCACAATTTGCAAGAGCACTCGATCGTTTTGATCAGGGGCGGCAGGGTTAAAGACCTTCCCGGTGTCAGGTATCACATCATTAGAGGAACGCTCGATTCCAATGGTGTATCTGACAGAAAACAGGGAAGATCCAAGTACGGAGCCAAGAGGCCCAAACAACAAAAAGGCAAGTAATCAGTTATGAGAAAAAAGAGAGCACCAAAAAGATATATAAAACCAGATCCAAGATTCGGTGATCATTCGCTGGCTAAATTCATAAATGCAATTATGGAAGATGGTCACAAGGAAACCGCAAGAACTCTGGTATATGATGCTTTTACAATAGTTGAAGAAAAAACTTCGAAACCGGGAATTGAAATCTTCAAAAAGGCGATTCAGAATTGCCAGCCCGTAATTGAAGTGCGCAGCCGCAGAGTCGGTGGAGCTACCTATCAGGTTCCGATGGAAGTCCGCCCTGAAAGAAGAATGGCTCTTGCTATCAGATGGATAAAAAAATATGCAACTGACAGAAAAGACAAATCGATGGCAACAAAGCTCGCAAACGAGTTTATTGATGCATCGAACAATCAGGGCAACGCAATAAAGAAAAAAGATGATACCCACAGAATGGCCGAAGCCAACAAGGCTTTCGCTCACTTCAAGTGGTAGTGATTAAAAAGTAACAGAATAGATAATGAGCAAAAAGACACCTATAGATAGAGTTCGTAATATCGGAATCATGGCACACATTGATGCCGGTAAAACGACAACGACTGAAAGGATACTGTATTATACAGGCCGTTTGCACCGGATCGGCGAAGTACATGATGGTGCTGCGACTATGGACTGGATGGAACAGGAAAAGGAAAGAGGCATTACCATCACAAGTGCTGCAACCACATGTTTATGGAATGACCACCAAATAAATATTATTGATACCCCCGGGCATGTCGACTTCACAGTTGAAGTTGAGAGATCGCTCAGAGTACTTGATGGAGCAATAGCTCTGTTTTGTGCTGTAGGCGGAGTTGAACCACAGTCTGAGACTGTGTGGAGACAAGCTGATAAATATGGTGTTCCAAGAATCGCATTCATCAACAAGATGGACAGAATTGGCGCCGATTTTTACAACGCACTCGAAATGATTCGTGAACGGCTCGGAGCAAACGCCATTCCACTGGCTCTGCCTATCGGTGCCGGAGATATCTTCGCAGGGGTAATTGATCTTATTGAATTCAAAGCCATAATGTATCATGATGATTCACTTGGAAAAGAATTCGATATCATCGAGATTCCTAAAGATCTTATAGAGATTGCACAGAAATACAGAACCGAGATGCTTGAGGCTGTCTCTGATGTCGATGATACCCTTTTGGTTAAATACCTTGACGGGGAAGAGATATCAGCCGCTGAAATAAGAACGGTTCTCAGAAAAGCTACAATTGATAATGTTATTATACCGGTTTTGTGCGGTGCCTCCTTCAAGAACAAAGGCATTCAGATGCTTCTTGATTCGGTAATCGATTTTCTGCCGTCACCAAAAGATGCAGCCAAGATTGAAGCCCACCACATCGGCATTAATGACCAGGTAACAAGAAATGTTACCGAAGACGAGAAGTTTACAGCGCTTGCATTCAAGATCATGAACGATCCTTATGTAGGAAAGCTGACCTTCTTCAGAGTTTATACAGGTAAACTTGAAGCCGGATCGTATGTTTATAACTCCGTATCCGGGAAAAAAGAAAGAATCAGCCGTTTGTTGCAGATGCATGCCAACCACCGTGAGGAAATTACACAGGTAAGGGCAGGCGACATTGGAGCAGCAGTCGGGCTTAAGTTTACAAGAACCGGTGATACCCTTTGCAGTGAAGATGATCCTGTGGTTCTTGAAAGAATGGTATTCCCTGAACCTGTAATTCAGATTGCCATTGAGCCCAAAACAAAAGCTGATCAGGATAGACTTTCTGAATCTCTTTCAAAACTCGCTGATGAAGATCCGACCTTCAGAGTCCATGTTGACGAAGAAACAGGACAGACCATCATCGCCGGCATGGGTGAGCTCCATTTGGAGATTATCGTTGACCGTCTTAGAAGAGAATTCAAAGTTGACGCAAATGTAGGCAAGCCACAAGTGGCTTACAGAGAGACTATTACTGAAAGTGTTGAAGCTGAAGGTAAATTTGTTAAGCAGTCCGGTGGTAGAGGTAAATTCGGTCATGTATGGCTCGAAGTCAGCCCCAACGAACCCGGCAAAGGTTTCGAATTTATCAACGGTATCGTCGGTGGAGTTGTTCCTAAAGAGTATATCCCTGCAGTTTCTGCCGGTGTTCAGGAAGCAATGCGTAATGGTGTTGTCGCCGGATATCCAATGGTAGATATAAAGGTGAGACTTTTTGACGGCTCATATCACGATGTCGATTCCGATGAAATATCATTCAAGGTAGCCGGTTCGATGGGCTTCCAGATTGCAGCTAAAAAAGCCAAACCTGTTATATTGGAACCAATAGTAGCGGTTGAAGTGGTTTCTCCCGAAGAATATCTCGGAGATGTCATGGGCGATCTGAACTCGAGAAGGGGAAGAATCGAAGGATTCTCAGCCAGAAAAGATGCTCAGGTAATCAAGGCTAAAGTTCCTCTTTCGGAAATGTTCGGCTATGCAACAGTTCTCAGGTCGATGACCCAGGGACGCGCAATATACACTATGCAGTTCTCGCACTATTCTGATGTGCCTAAATCAATTGCTGAAGAGATATCGGAAAAATCTTCCGGTAGAAGATCAGCTTCAACTGTCTGATAATTAAACCAAGCAGAAAAATTAATAGGAGATAAGCAGATGGCCAAAGAAAAATTTGACAGGTCTAAACCGCATGTCAACATTGGAACCATCGGTCATGTTGACCACGGAAAAACAACTTTGACAGCCGCCATTACGATGGCATTAGCAAACAAAGGCTTGTCGCAGGTTAGAACATTCGATTCTATCGACAACGCCCCTGAAGAAAAAGCAAGAGGTATAACAATCGCTACTGCGCATGTTGAGTACTCGACAGAGAACAGACACTATGCGCATGTTGACTGCCCGGGTCACGCGGATTATGTAAAGAACATGATCACCGGTGCTGCTCAGATGGATGGTGCCATCCTCGTTGTTGCTGCAACTGACGGACCGATGCCACAGACCAGAGAGCACATCCTCCTCGCAAGACAGGTTGGTGTTCCCCGTATTGTAGTGTTCCTCAACAAAGTTGACATGATGGAAGATGAAGAACTTCTCGAGCTCGTGGAAATGGAACTCAGAGAACTTCTCCAGAAGAATGAATTTGATGGTGACAACACACCAATCGTTAGAGGATCAGCTCTCCAGGCTCTCGAAGCCGGCGCAAGCAACGCTCCAACAGATGATGAAAGATACGGCTGTATCTGGAACCTCATGGCAGCAGTTGACGAGTGGATTCTTCTCCCTGAAAGAAGTGTTGACAAACCATTCCTGATGCCGGTAGAGGATGTTTTCTCGATCACAGGTCGTGGAACAGTTGCTACAGGTAGAGTTGAAAGAGGCGAAATCGAGCTTGGAAAAGAAATCGAACTCGTAGGCCTTGGCCAGCACAAGAAAACCGTTATCACCGGTATCGAGATGTTCAGAAAAGAACTTGATAAAGCTCAGGCTGGTGACAATGCCGGTATCCTTATGCGCGGTGTTGGTAAAGATGAAATCGAGAGAGGAATGGTACTTGCTAAACCAGGATCGATCACTCCTCACACCGAATTCGAGTGCCAGGTTTATGTACTTTCGAAAGAAGAAGGTGGCCGTCACAAACCATTCTCGAATGGCTACAGACCACAGTTCTATTTCAGAACAACAGATGTGACCGGCGTAGTAACACTTGAAAACGCTGACGACATCGTAATGCCTGGTGACAACAGGTCAATGAGAGTTAAACTGATCTCCGAGATCGCTATGGAAGAAGGACTCAGATTCGCTATCCGTGAGGGTGGAAGAACCGTGGGTGCCGGAACCGTAACCAAGATCATCGAGTAAGAGAATCTTTATTGCATCACAGACGGGGAGGGTATCCCTCCCCTTTTGTGTCTTAAAAAACGAGGAAAATCAAAGTGGCCGGTAAGAAAATTAGAATTAAGTTAAAATCGTACGATCATATACTTATAGATAAATCGACCGAAAAAATAATTAAAACAGTTAAAAGTACGGGAGCTTCGGTTTCCGGTCCGATACCGTTGCCTACCCGTAAAACGATATACACGGTATTACGATCACCTCATGTCGATAAAAAATCGCGTGAACAATTTGAGACCCGTACACACAAAAGAATTATAGATATCCATAATTCTAGCGCTAAAACAATCGATTCTTTAGGTAAACTAGATATCCCTGCCGGAGTTGACATAGAGATTAAACTCTAAGGGATTGCGGAGAATATATGTTAGGAATACTTGGTAAAAAAATTGGAATGTCTGCTATATTTGACGATAATGGCAACAGAATACCTGTGACCATCATCGAGGCAGGCCCCTGCACCGTAACTGATGTAAAAAGTGTTGAAATCAACGGCTACAACGCAATTCAGTTAGGCTTTGGTCAGGTTAAAGAGAAAAATTTGACCAAACCGGTCTTAGGTCACTTCAAAAAGAACAACCTCGAGCCGGTGCGTCATCTCAGAGAATTCCGCGTAGATTCCGTGGCAGAGTATAAAGTGGGTGACAGCATTGATCTCGGTATCTTTACTGTTGGAGAGAAGATAAAAGTCTCCGGCAAAAGTAAAGGTAAAGGATTTCAGGGCGTTATGAGAAGGCACGGTTTCGGTGGAGTCGGCGGAACGACACACGGTCAGTCTGACAGGTTAAGAGCACCCGGTTCTATTGGTGCATCATCTTATCCATCCAGGGTTTTCCCGGGTCAGAGAATGGCAGGAAGAATGGGAAATGATAATGTCTCGGTAAGAAATCTTCAGGTCATTAGAATCATCGCAGAGAAAAACATAATTTTAGTTAAGGGCGCTGTTCCGGGTGCCATAAATTCAATTGTAGAGTTATACAAAAAATAGTTCAGGTTAGAAATGTTAGTCGATGTTTATAAAACAGACGGTACAGTCTCCGGACAGGTAGAATTGAATGATGGAGTTTTCTCGGTAGAACCCAATCATCATGTACTCTACCTCGCTTCCAAAGTGTATCTTGCCAATCAAAGACAAGGTACTCATAAAAGCAAAGAAAGAGGCGAAATTAGAGGCGGCGGCAAGAAGCCTTGGAGACAAAAAGGAAGAGGCGGAGCGCGTGCCGGTACAACCAGATCACCATTGTGGGTGGGTGGCGGAAGAATCTTTGGCCCAAAACCAAGAGACTACCGGTTAAAAGTGCCGCGCAAAGTTGCGATGCTCGCAAAGAGATCTGCTCTTTCGCTCAAGAATTCTGAAGAAAGATTGGTTGTTGTAGAAAACTTCACATATGAAGCACCCAGAACTAAAGACTTTGTTTCTTTGCTCCAGGCTTTAAAACTTGATGGTAAAAAGGTTCTTGTTCTTACTTCTGAACACAATGAGAATGTTTACAAATCAGGTAGAAATATCGAGAGAGTAAAAGTTCTAAGTGTAAACAGTGTTTCTACATACGACATATTGAATAGCCAGGTATTGCTCCTTCAGTCAGGAGCGGTAGAATATTTTAACAATACTTATTCTAAAGAAAAGGCAGCGGCTGAGTAGATGAAAGAAGTATTAGTAAAGCCACTATACACTGAAAAAAGCGTTAAGATGCTTTCCGCCCGCAAATACGGGTTTGAAGTAAGCTGGAGCTCGAACAAAATTGAGATAGCGAACGCGATTGAAAAAAAGTTCGGTGTGAATGTAATATCGGTAAACACAATTAAAAACAGAGGCAAGGTAAAGACATCTTTCAGGAAAACCGGAAGGTTCACCGGAAAAACGCCTCGGTTCAAGAAAGCCTATGTTACTCTTAAACAGGGCGATAAGATTGAATTATTTGAACAAGCTTAGAAGCAGACCGGAGTTTGAGCAATGGCAATAAGAAAATATAAGCCCACTACACCCGGGACGAGATTTAGATCGGTTTCAGATTTTGCTGAGATTACTAAATCGACACCGGAGAAGTCTTTACTTCTTCCGTTGGACAAGTCGGGCGGTAGAAACAATCATGGCCGCGTGACTTCAAGACACAAAGGCGGTGGGCACAAAAGACAATATAGAATAATTGACTTCAAGAGGAACAAATTTGGTGTACCCGCAAAAGTCTTTTCTATTGAATACGATCCAAACCGTACCTGCAGAATAGCACTGCTCCACTATGAAGACGGTGAGAAAAGATATATTCTTGCTCCCGCTGGTATCAAAGTTGGTCAGAAGGTAACCTCTGGTCCGGGATCTGAAATTAAAGTTGGTAACGCACTCCCTCTCAGAGAGATCCCTGTGGGAAGTTTTATTCACAATGTTGAATTAAAACCGGGTAAAGGCGGACAACTTGCAAGAAGTGCCGGATCATCCATACAGTTAATCGCAAGAGAAAAAGAGATGGCCACTTTAAAACTCCCTTCTGGTGAAGTAAGAGTGGTAAGAGTCGAATGCATGGCAACCTATGGTACAGTCGGAAATTCAGATCATGAAAATATAAGTTTAGGAAAAGCCGGCCGCAACAGATGGCTGGGCAGAAGACCGTTAAGCAGAGGCGTTGCCAAGAATCCGGTCGATCACCCGATGGGTGGTGGAGAAGGAAAGACTTCAGGCGGTGGTCACCCTGTTTCACCATGGGGTCAGGCTGCTAAAGGTCTGAAGACCCGTAAACGGAAAAATCCTTCCAACAGATATATTGTTAAACGCAGAAAGTAGTAGAGAGTAAGTATGCCAAGATCCATAAAAAAAGGCCCATTTATTCACTATAAGCTATTGAAAAAAGTACAGTCGCTTAATGAATCAGGACAGAAGAAGATCATTAAGACCTGGTCGAGAGCTTCGATGATAACACCGGACTTTATAGGACACACAGTTGCAGTGCACAACGGTAACAAAATGATTCCTGTATATGTCACTGAAAACATGATCGGGCACAAATTCGGTGAATTTGCTCCCACAAGAATTTTCAGGGGACACCCGGGTACCAAAGCAGAAAAAGCCTCAAGAGCTAGATAGGACGAAAGAAAATGGAAGCAAAAGCAACATATAGATTTATCCCATCCTCGCCAAGGAAAATGAGACTCGTTGTAGATCTCGTAAGAGGCATGAATGCTGTGAAAGCAATGGAGTCGTTACAGTTCCAGCCAAAACACGCTTCAAAAGATGCTTTGAAAGTTATCAAATCAGCAGTTTCGAACTTGATAAACAACAACGAAGAAGCCAGAATTCAACCGGAAAATGTTTACATAAAAGAAATTTTTGTGAACAATGGTCCTGCGATGAAGAGGGTACTGCCGGCACCAATGGGTAGAGCTTACCGCGTAAGAAAAAGAATGTGCCACCTTACGGTAGTAGTATCATCAATCAATATTAAAGGACAGGAGGCTTAAATTGGGTCAGAAAACTCATCCAATTGGAATCAGAGTTGGAATTATCAGAGGTTGGGAATCGAACTGGTTTGAAAACAAAAGTTATGCTGTAAAGCTTAAAGAGGATGATCAGTTAAGAAGCTATGTAAGAAGAAGACTGAAATCAGCCTCTGTTTCTCGCATCGTGATCGACAGAACCACAAAAAATGTTATCGTTACGATACATACTGCAAAACCCGGTCTAGTAATCGGAAAAAGCGGTTCTGAAATTCAGAAGCTTGAAGAAGAATTGAAGCAGATTACCAATAAAGAAGTTAAAGTACAAGTATCCGAAATCAAAAAACCGGAACTCGATGCTTATCTCGTGGCAGAAAATGTTGCCCGTCAGCTTGAAGGAAGAATATCTTTCAGAAGAGCGATGAAGACATCACTTTCATCCACAATGAAAGCAGGCGGTGAAGGGATAAAGATAATGTGCGCGGGTCGTCTTGGCGGAGCTGAGATGGCAAGAACAGAGCAGTACAAAGAAGGAAGAACTCCACTTCATACTCTCAGATCGGATATTGATTACGCCAACGGCAGAGCCGAAACCATTTATGGTTCCATCGGCATCAAGGTATGGATATGCCGCGGCGAGATTTTAGGTAAAAGAGTATCAGACTAAAATTCGGAGAATGCTGTCATGTTAATGCCAAAAAGAGTTAAATTTAGAAGAGCCCAACGAGGACGAATGACCGGTAAAGCCTATCGTGGCTCGTCGGTTTCGTTCGGAGATTTTGGTCTGAAAGCACTTGAACCGGCCTGGATTACCAGCCGTCAGATAGAAGCATGCCGTATCACTCTTTCAAGAAAAATGAAAAGAGACGGTAAAGTATGGATCAGAATATTTCCCGATAAGCCGGTATCCAAAAAACCTTTGGAAACTCGTATGGGTAAAGGTAAAGGCGCACCCGAGTTTTGGGTAGCAGTTATCAAACCGGGAAGAATTATGTTTGAAGTAGCAGGAGTAAGTGAAGCGATAGCCAAAGAAGCTTTGGGTACTTGCTCTTATAAACTCCCCATTAAAACCAAGGTCGTAGCCAGACCCGATTTCGAACAGGAGTAGAGAAATGAAGTTGAAAGAGATCAGAGAACTGACATCCGAAGAACTTAAAACCGCACTTGCTGAAAACTATGAAGCTTTGAACAACTTAAAGTTCAGAAATGCGCTGAAGCAAGAAGCAAATCCTGCTGCAATAAGCAACACAAGAAAAACTATTGCACGCCTTCTTACCATTAAGAAAGAGCGTGAATTAAAAGCTCAGAATAATTAATCACCAGGAGCTTCTTAGAGAATGGAAAGAAATAACAGAAAAACCAGAATCGGTAAAGTAGTCAGTAACAAGATGGACAAGACTGTGGTCGTGGCTATCGAGAGAAGGGTTGCTCATCCGATCTACAAAAAGTACTATAAAAGTACAACCAGACTGATGGCGCACGATGACCTTAACGGTTGCCAGATTGGCGATATTGTTAAGATTATGGAAACCCGCCCTCTCAGCAAAAATAAAAGATGGCGTTTAGTTGAAACTTTGATCAAAGCAAAGTAGCTTTTACCGGAGAAAAAAATGATTCAGGAAGAAACAAATTTAGTAGCTGCCGATAATTCCGGTGCTAAAAGATTGAAATGTATTAGAGTGCTTGGTGGCAGCAATAGAAGATACGCCAGCGTAGGAGACCTTATTGTGGTTTCCGTGAAGGCTGCCATACCTAACGCCGGGGTTAAAAAAGGTGATGTATCAAAGGCTGTTATCGTTCGCACAAAGAAGGAAGTAAGACGCAAAGACGGCTCTTACATTCGCTTTGATGAGAATGCTGCCGTACTTCTTAATAACCAGGGCGAACCTAAAGGTACCCGTATCTTTGGACCCGTTGCAAGAGAACTTAGAGAAAGAAACTACATGAAAATAGTTTCTTTGGCTCCTGAAGTTTTGTAGAGGATAAAATGGCTAAAATAAATCTTAAAAAAAACGATAAAGTTGTAGTTATTGCCGGAAACGACAAAGGTGCCAAAGGCAGAATTCTGAAAATCTTCAAGAAAACTGACCGTGTCATCGTCGAAGGTGTTAACTTAAGAAAAAGACATACAAAACCTAATCAGGCTAACCCTCAGGGTGGCATTATTGAAAAAGAAGCTCCAATCCATGTTTCGAATGTGATGATTATCGATTCGAAAACAGGTGAGCCTTCAAGATTGGGCGGAAAGCTGATAGTGGACGAAAAAACCGGTAAAGAGAAAGTAGTCCGCGTCAGTGTTAAAAGCGGTGAAATGATATAAACAAGGACCAAGGTTTCAGAAAATGGCAGAAAAAACAAAACAAAAACCTGAAGTTAAAGAAAAAAAGGCCGCAAAGGAAACTGCTGAACCGGCAGTAAAGATCCCCTGCAGACTTTTTGAATTTTACAAAAAAGATGTGATGCCTGCGCTCACGACCAAATTTCAGTATAAAAATGTAATGCAGGTTCCAAAGCTGGAGAAAATAGTTGTAAACATGGGCGTTGGTGATGCTATTGCCGATCCCAAGATTCTTGAAGAAGCCGTAAAAAATCTTGAGGCTTTTACAGGTCAGAAACCAACCATCAGAAAAGCCAAACAGGCTATTTCTAACTTCAAGCTTAGAGCCGGTATGAATATCGGGGTAAAAGTTACCTTAAGAAGAGACAGAATGTATGAGTTCTTCGACAGACTTGTAAACATCGCCCTCCCAAGGGTAAGAGATTTCAAGGGCTTGTCTGACAAATCATTCGATGGCAGAGGAAACTACACCTTCGGAGTGAAAGAACAGATTATATTCCCTGAAATTGATGTTGACAAGGTAACACGCATTTTAGGTATGGATATTACAATTGTGACCAACGCAAAAACCGATGCCGAAGCTTTCGAATTATTGGCTGCGTTTGGATTCCCCTTCAGAAAAAAAGGTAACTAACAGTTAAACTGAGGTTTTATTAATGGCAAGAAAAAGTCTTATAGCCAGAGAAGCAAAAAGAGAAAGATTATACGAACAGTATAAAAAAATCAGAGAAGAATTGAAAGCAGCCGGCGATTATGAGGGTCTGCAGAAGCTTCCTAAAAATTCCTCTTCTGTCCGTCTTCACAACAGATGTATGATGACAGGAAGAGCGAGAAGTTATTACAGAAAATTTGGCGTGTCCAGATTGGTCTTCAGAGAAAAAGCTTTGCGTGGTGAAATACCCGGCGTGAAGAAATCAAGTTGGTAAAAGGAGATTCTTAAAAAATGACAATGTCTGACCCAATAGCCGATTTCTTGACCAGATTGAGAAATGCAATCAAGGCTAACAAGAGAAGAGTTGAGATTCCTTCATCGAATATGAAAGTAGCTATCGCCGGGCTTCTGAAGAAATATGGCTATATCTACGATTTTGAAGTAATTCCCGACAACAAACAGAATGTTTTAAGAGTTCTCTTAAGATATTCGCAAGGCAAGCCGGCAATAAACGGCTTGAAAAAAGTAAGCACCCCGGGTCTTCGGGTTTACAAATCCGTGGATGAACTCCCAAGAGTACTCAACGGTTACGGAATAGCAATTTTATCCACATCCAGTGGAATAATGACAGATAAGCAGGCAAAGCGCGCCAATGTAGGCGGCGAAGTCCTCTGCTATATTTGGTAAAATCATAAACGGAGCAATAAAGTGTCACGAATAGGTAAAAAACCGGTAGAAATACCAAATGGCGTTACTGTTACCATTAATGGTAATACTGTGACCGTAAAAGGGCCGAAAGGACAGCTCGAGAGGTCTTTCAGAGATGCTGTCGAAATCAAGCATGAGAATGACACTCTGGTTGTTACCAGAAAAGATGATCAGAAAGAAAGCAGAGCCCTGCACGGATTGACCAGATCACTGATTCAGAACATGGTAACCGGCGTGAGCGCAGGTTATTCCAAAACTTTGGATATAGTGGGTGTTGGTTACAAGGTGGAAGCAAGAGAAAAAAACCTTCTTCTGTCACTCGGATATTCACATCCTATTTACTTCATCCCTCCAGATGACATCACTTTGCAGGTGACCACACCTACACAGATAATCATCAGCGGTATAAACAAAGAAGCCGTCGGACTTGTAGCGGCAAAAATAAGATCGTTTAGGAAGCCTGAACCTTACAAAGGAAAAGGTATTAAATACTCCAATGAAACAATCAGAAGAAAAGCCGGAAAAACAGCCGGTAAAAAATAAGCGGAGCTGAAGTAATGAGTAAAAAGAATTCAAGATTAAAAATAAAAACCAAAATCAGAGCGAAAGTTTCGGGAACTCCTGAAAGTCCAAGACTGACAGTAACCCGCAGCCTCAATCAGATTTATGCACAACTGATAGACGACAGTGCCAGTGCAACAGTGCTTGCTGCTTCCTCTCTTACTAAAGAGTTGCAGGAAGACATCAAGAACGCTAAAGGAAAAACCGCAAAATCGAAAGTGGTTGGCCTCTTCCTTGCTAAAAAAGCACAGGAACAGAACATCACTTCGATAGTCTTCGACAGGAATGGCTACAGATATCACGGCCGTGTGAAAGCCCTTGCCGACGGACTTAGAGAAGGCGGATTACAATTCTAAACGATTGCCGAGTCGTCTAACGGCAGGACAGCGGCCTTTGGAGCCGTATGTGGAGGTTCGAATCCTCCCTCGGCAGCAGAGATAATTAGAGAAACGGAGTTAAAAATTTGAAGAGCAATAGAAATCAGAGCAACGACGGCTTTAAAGAAAAAGTTGTTCATATAAACCGTGTTGCCAAGGTTGTTAAAGGCGGTAGAAGATTTGGTTTTAACGCCATTGTTGTTGTTGGAAACGGAAACGGGCTTGTTGGTATCGGACTTGGTAAAGCCAATGAAGTTACTGATGCCATCCAAAAAGGAATTGATGATGCAAGAAAGAACCTGAAACAGGTACTTATTGGGTCTCACACATTACCACATGAAATCATCGGCAAATTCGGCGCAGGAAAAGTTATGCTTAAACCTGCAACTCCCGGAACCGGTCTTATCGCAGGTGGTGGAGTTCGTGCTGTTCTTGAAGCAGCCGGTGTTCAGGATGTCCTTACCAAATCACTTGGTTCAAGTAATCCCCATAATCAGGTAAAAGCTACTTTAGCAGGCTTGTTGGAACTTAGAAGCGCAAAAGACATTGCAGCTCTCAGAGGTCTGTCTGTTAAAGAGATGTTTACCTTATAGATCGGAGAGAAAAATGAAATTAAAAATAACTCAAACGAAAAGTGTTATCGACAGACCCAAAGATCAGAAAGCTACTATTGAGGCTCTTGGGCTGAGCAGACCTAACAGGTTTGTTGAACACAACGATACGCCTCAGATCAGAGGAATGATAAGAAAAGTAGCACATCTTGTTAAAGTGGAAGAAATTCAGGACTAAAGAAAAATGAGTTATCTTAGCAATTTGAAGCCTGCAAAAGGCGCAGTAAAGAAAAGAAAAAGAGTCGCCCGCGGAGCGGGATCGGGACATGGTAAAACAGCAACCAGAGGATCGAACGGTCAGATGTCGAGATCTGGTGCAAATCACAGAGCATGGTTCGAGGGTGGTCAGATGCCAATCCAGCGCCGTGTTCCTAAATTCGGTTTTACACCTCCGTTCAAAATCTATTATCAGGCAGTAAATTTGTATGATATTCAGAAGCTCGCTGATGCCGGCAGGCTTGTTGAAAACACCGTTACAATCGAGATTCTTCTTCAGACAGGAATTATTTCCACCCCCAACCGCCCCATAAAGGTTTTGGGAACAGGAGATCTTAGTGCAGCAGTTACAGTAAACGGACATCAATTCAGTAAATCGGCAATCGAAAAAATCGAAGCAGCCGGTGGCAAAACAGTAACAATCTAGACTGAGTATCAATGCAGCGTTTTATCGAAGTTATCACAAATATATTTAAGATCGAAGAACTCAGGAAGAGAGTTTTATACACTCTTCTTATTCTTTTGATCGTAAGAGTGGGTGCACACATAGCACTTCCCGGGGTTGACAGCAATCTCCTCAAGGAAGCTATGCAAAGACAAAACAGTGATTCACTCTTTGGTCTCTACGATCTTTTTGTTGGCGGCGCTTTTAAGAACGCAGCCATCTTTGCATTGGGTATCATGCCCTACATCTCCGCTTCAATTATTTTACAGTTGGCAGCGGCTGTTCTTCCTTCAATCGCCAAACTTCAACAGGAAGGTGAAGAAGGAAGGAAAAAAATTAATCAGATGACGAGAGTCGGAACTGTTCTCATCGCAGGACTTCAAGCCTGGGGAACAGCCTTTACTCTTAACAGCACAGCCAGTGGTGGCGGTATTGTGGCTCCCGGAATCGATCATACAATGTGGCTGATCCAGTCAGTTCTCATCCTCACCGCCGGAACCATCTTTATGATGTGGATGGGTGAACAGATTACTGAACGCGGTATCGGAAACGGTATATCTCTTATTATCTTTATCGGAATTATCGACAGATTGCCTTATGCCTTTCTTGCTGAATATCAGTCAGTACAGGCGGGTGGCAACCTTATCATTTCATTGATCCTGATAATCTTCCTCGTTTTCGTGATCGCAGGTGTAATACTTGTAACACAGGGAACAAGAAGAATACCTGTGGAATATGCTAAAAGAGTGGTTGGAAGAAAAGTTTACGGCGGCGTAACGCAGTATATCCCTCTCAGGGTTAACACTGCAGGTGTAATGCCGATCATCTTCGCTCAGGCGATCATGTTCATTCCAAACACACTGCTTTCATTTTTCCCTGACAGTGAGTTCATACAGTCGATTGCCGGATATTTCAACTATACATCATTTGTATATTCATTTTTCTATGCAATTGTTATTATCTTCTTTACCTACTTCTATACAGCAATCGCATTCAATCCGAAGGAAGTTGCCGACAATATGAAGAGGCAGGGTGGATTTATTCCGGGTATCAGACCTGGGAAACAGACTGCTGAATTTATTGACAATATTCTTACAAAGATCACCCTCCCGGGTTCAATCTTCCTTGCTGCGGTTGCCATATTGCCTGCATTTATTTCCAGGTTCAATATTGCTCCAACATTCGCACAGTTTTACGGAGGAACAAGTTTGCTCATCGTTGTTGGTGTGGCACTTGACACAATGAATCAGATTAACTCCATGATGGTCATGAGACATTATGACGGATTCATGAAGGGCGGGAAGCTGGTAAGAAAAAGATCGTACTGATAAAGTGATCCATATTAAAAATGCCAGAGAGATCGATGCCATCCGCGAGAGTTGCCGGATAGTGGCAGAGACACTGAATCTGGTGAAGAAAAATGTAAAGGTCGGGGTTACCACTGAAGAGCTGGACAAAATGGCTGAAGATCACATCTTGAGCCGTGGAGGCACTCCGGCATTCAAAGGGTATCGCCAGACAGGGACCCCCCCGTTTCCGGGTACTTTATGTATCTCAATTAACGATGTTGTTGTCCACGGTATACCGGGCAGCAGAAAAGTTACGGAAGGGGATCTGGTTTCGATCGATGTGGGTGTAAAGAAAAACGGTTTCTACGGAGATGCCGCACTTAGTGTTCTCGTTGGTGAGGATACCAAAAAGCAAAATCTCATGGATGTAACTGAAAAATCTTTATATCTGGGGATTGAGCAGGCCGTGGAAGGCAATCGTGTTCACGATATTTCTTACGCAGTTCAGCAGTATGTCGAAGCCAACGGCTATTCTGTTGTAAGAGCATTGTGCGGGCATGGTGTCGGCAGGTATCTTCACGAAGACCCTTCAATTCCGAACTACGGAATAAAGGGAACCGGGAAGAAACTGAAAAGCGGCATGACACTGGCTATAGAGCCAATGGTTAACACAGGTAAATATGAGGTATACGAATTGAGTGATGGCTGGACAATAAAAACAATTGATGGATTGCCATCTGCTCATTTTGAGCATACCATTTTGGTAAACGGAACAAAACCGGAAATCTTAACCATAGAGTAAATGGCAAAACAAGGACCAATAAAAGTTGACGGAGTAATAACCGAGACTCTACCTAACGCAAGTTTTAAGGTAAAGTTAGAGAACGGGCACGAAATCCTGGCTCACATCTCTGGTAAGATGCGTATGCATTTTATCAAGATTCTGGTAGGCGATCGTGTGTCGATAGAGTTATCCCCGTATGATTTGACTAAAGGAAGAATAACTTACCGGTATAAATAACGGAGTATTAGATGAAAGTAAGAGCTTCAGTAAAAAAAATATGCGAGCATTGCAAAATAATCAAGAGAAAAGGGACTCTCAGGGTTATTTGCAAGAACCCAAAGCATAAACAACGACAAGGATAGAAATTTTTTTAAGGAGAAATTTAATTGGCACGTATAGCTGGTGTAGATTTACCAAAGAATAAGAAGATTTATTACGGCCTGCAGTACATTTTTGGTATAGGTCCGTCAATAGCTGACGAGATACTGCAAAAAGCAGAAATCGACCCTGACAGAAAAGTCGGTTCACTTACAGAAGATGAAGTAGGTAACATTAGATCCGTTATTCAGGCAGATTTTAAGGTTGAAGGTGCGCTGCGCTCTGAAGTTCAGCTCAACATCAAACGCTTAATAGATATCGGTACTTACAGAGGTTTGAGGCACAGAAGAGGTCTTCCTGCAAGAGGACAAAGAACCAGAACCAATTCCCGTACGAGAAAAGGCAAGAGAAAAACGGTTGCAGGCAAGAAAAAAGCTGCTGCTAAGAAGTAATTGAAAATCGGAGGATTATTAATTGGCTAAAACTACCAAAAAAGTTAAGAAAAAACATGTAGTCGATGCGAACGGCATCGCTCATATAAAAGCATCCTTCAATAATGTGTTGGTCACTCTGACTGATATATACGGGAACACCATTTCATGGTCGACCGCAGGAAGGAACAGTTTCAAAGGTTCGCGCAAGAATACACCATTCGCCGCGCAGGTTACCAGTGAAGCTGCAGCCAAAGAAGCCTATGACATGGGCTTGAGAAGAGTAGAAGTAAGAGTAAAGGGCCCCGGTGCAGGTAGAGAATCTGCTATAAGAGCTTTAGTAAATGTTGGTTTCGAGATCACATCGATTAAAGATATTACACCGATACCACACAACGGTTGCAGGCCACCCAAAAGACGAAGAGTTTAATTTTATTATTGGAGAGTTATTAAATGGCAAGATACACCGGTTCGGTTTGTAAATTGTGTAGAAGGGAGAAGCAAAAGCTTTTCTTGAAAGGGAGCAAATGCTTCTCTGAAAAGTGTCCGTTGGAAAAGAAAAACTACCCTCCGGGTCAGCACGGCACCTCAAGAAAATCCAAAGTTTCCGAGTATGGTATTCAGTTAAGAGAAAAACAGAAAATCAAAAGAATTTATGGTGTCCTCGAAACCCAGTTTAGAAACCTTTTCGAAAAGGCTTCGAGACAAAAAGGTATTACAGGTACCAACATGCTTCAGCTTCTTGAAAGAAGGCTGGATAATGTGGTTTTCAGATTGGGTTTTGCTCCTTCGCGTAAGGCTGCCCGTCAGCTCGTTCGCCACAGACACATCCTTATAAACGGATTTATCGTTGATATTCCTTCTTATACCCTGATGCCGGGTGATGTGATCAAGGTAAAAGACAAGAGCAAACAGTTGGACATCGTCCACAATTCTCTAAAGAGAGTAAAAGACAATGTGCATCCATGGTTAACAGTGGACAAAGCAACCCTGAGCGGTACTTTTGTTAATGTTCCCGAAAGAGAAGACATACAACTTAATGTGAACGAACAGTTCGTTGTAGAGTTGTACTCTAAATAACAAAAAAGAAATTTTTAGAGGTTTAAATGAGTGGATCATATCTAAAAATACCGGAAGCTGTAATTTGCGAAGAGTCATCGTACAGCAATACTTTTGGCAGGTTTTTCCTGCAGCCGCTTGAGAGAGGCTACGGTGTAACCGTTGGAAACTCTCTTAGAAGAATATTGATTTCTTCACTGCCGGGTGCAGCGTTTACAGCAGTAAAGTTTGGTGGAGTACTTCATGAATTCAGTACAATCCCCGGTGTTGTAGAAGATGTAACTGAAATTATCCTTAATCTGAAGCAGGTCAGATTAAAGTTATTGAATAAAAAACCGGCAAAGATCGAGTTTACGGTTCAGGGACCGAAAGTGATAACAGCCGCAGACATTCAAAAATATACCGCAGATCTGGAAGTGTTAAATCCTGAATTGCACATTGCAACGCTGCAGGAAAATGCAAAGTTCGAGATTGAACTTCGTGTTGGCAAAGGTAAAGGATATGTTCCGGCTGTGGAAAACAAGTCAGCCGAATATCCCCTTGGCACTATTGCAATCGACTCAATTTATTCGCCAATCGTTAATGCCACATACGAGATTGAAAATGTCCGTATCGGTGACAGAAACGATTATGAAAAATTGATCATGAATGTTGCAACCGATGGATCGATAACACCGGATGACGCTTTAACACAAGCAGCTAAAATAATGAGAGATCACTTGCAGCTCTTTATCAACTTTGATATTGAACAGGAAGAGAGCCATGAAGAAGTGAAGAAGGATTCCGAAAGAGAAAGAATCAAGAAAATACTTCTTACCAATGTGGATGATCTTGAATTAAGTGTGCGCGCTCATAATTGCCTTAAAGCTGCGAACATCAAAACCATCTCTGATCTTGTGGCAAAAGACGAAGCTGAAATGTTGAAATTCAGAAATTTCGGCAGAAAGTCACTCGCAGAATTGATGGAAATCGTTGAAACTCTGGGCTTGGAGTTCGGAATGAATATCGACGATTATATTAAAGAAGACAGCAGTTCAAACTAATCCGGATGAAGGTTTAAGAAATGAGACATCAAGTTAAAGGCAGAAAATTAAAAAGAACTCACAGCCATAGAAATGCGTTGTTGAAAAATCTTGCAGCATCCCTCTTCTTGCACAAGAGGATCGAGACCACTATCGCTAAAGCAAAGGAATTAAGATCTTTTGCTGAACCTCTTATCACAAGAGCCCGCAAGGGAACCCTTCACGATATGAGAATAGTGATGAGCGCTCTCAGACATAAAGAAGCTGCCAAGGAGCTTTTCAATAATGTGGTTCCTGCCGTGGGCGATAGAAAAGGTGGTTATACCCGCATCGTTAGAACTGCAGTAAGACTTGGTGATGCCGCACAGATGGCTATCATCGAGCTGGTTGACTATAACGAAGCAGCAAACCAGATGGCTCAGCAGAGACAGGAAGCCCGTGAAGCTGCTGCTGCCACCAAAAAAGAAAAGGAAGCTGAAAAAGCATCAGCGGAGTCTTGATCTTTTTCCTAAATTATTTTACAAGAGTAATCCGGGTTCGGATTACTCTTTTTTTATATGTTTGAATCAGTACAATTTACCGGATCATACAACGATATCTCAAGCCTTAAAGAGAGGCTGCCCGAGATAGTTATAGCCGGAAGGTCAAATGCAGGAAAGTCTTCCTTCATTAACCATCTGACCGGTAAACCGGGACTTGCACGAGTCAGTTCGACTCCGGGGAAGACCCAGACGCTGAACTATATCAAAATAGATAATTCCTTCTATTTTGTCGATCTCCCCGGCTACGGATATGCAAAGGTGAGTAAAAAAGAGCGGGATGCGTGGGGAAGGTTCATTCTAAAGTTTTTCAATGAATCCGACATGATCAAACTTGTAATCCATCTGGTCGACAGCAGGGTCACAAAAAGTGAGCATGATATCGATTTTCACAATTTCTGCAAGAGCCTGAATGCAGCTTATGTCATACTTTTGACCAAGACCGACAAACTGAATCAGAGCGAACTGAGCCGGTCGATGAAGCAGGTATCAGAGACTTTCCCCGGACTAAAAATGGGAGAGAGCATTTTCCCCTACACAATTAAGTCGGGAAAATTCAAAAAAAATATTATTTCAGCAATAAAAGATCATCTGAACAGATAAAAATAATCTAAAATTTGATTATCTCATCGATCAGGATTATTTTTGAAGGTCAAAGAGTTTTATAATTTCGATGAATAAAAAACCGCTCATAAAAATAGCCTTGATCGCACTCGCTCCGGTGCTTTTTTTGTTACTGTTCATTATTGGTGATACAGTTACCAGAATAGTAATGGGCGTAATACTGGTTGTAAACCTTCTCCTTCTTTTTGCCGTGTTAAAAAAGGAAAAGGAACAGAAAACCTTTGATCAGATTCTTAACGACACTCCTAAACAGGAGCCTGAAATCGATGATTTTGACGGTGGAGCGGTAAAAGTCACGGGCGTTTATAAACCCGATGCACCCAAAAAAGAATCGGCTTTCAAGCAAAATACTGCTACCGTAAAAGACCCCCCAAAAAGATCCAATATCATTACACTCAGTGATGAAGAACCAACGGATATCAGCGAAAAATATTTTGAAATAACCAATGAAGCTGCTCCGGGGGTGGAGAACAACAAGGCAACGATCAGCTTTTTTCTTGATAAAACGATTAAACTGATTCGTGAGAATCTTCTTTCACACTCTGCCGTCTTCTTCTGGCTGAATCCTGCCACCCGAAAACTGAATCCTGCTGCTTATGTAGTCGGAGTCAACGATTTCAGGGCGATGTCGATCCCGGTGGAGAGCGATCTTTTAAGTCAGGTGGTTAGCTACGAAAAGCCTGTTTATCTCAACGGAATAAAAGATGAAGATGAGCAGAACCTCATAAAATACTACAATTCGAAACATGGCATCAGGAGTTTTGCAGCGGTGCCTGTGTTTTTCGACCGTAAAATTATTGCTGTTCTGGCAATAGATTCGAAGGACCCCGAAGCTTTTGGAACTGAAACACTGTTCGCACTTGGAAGGTATGTCAGAATAATTACTCACATGCTCTCAATTGTTCAAACAGGATTTCTCGAAGGTCTCGCTGAAAAAAGACTGAAAGTGTTAAATGCCATAATCGACCAGTTGCTGGTATCCACTTCTGTGGATGATATTCTTGCGGTATTCGAGCAAAGGTTGCGTGAACTAATACCGGCAAAGGTGATTTACTTCCTCGATTTTTCCGGTTACTCGAAAACCCTGAAAATATCGCGGGTGTTCAGTACCGATGGAGTTCCCCATTTTGTTGAAGGAACTGAAGTTGAAATTTCAAATACCCTGGCGGGAATACAACTCTCGAATCAGGGACCTTTGTACTATAAAAACCTTGGTGAAGAAGAGATTCCCCGCTTTTCAATAAACGAGGAAAAGGCTGAACAAGGGTCTTTTTTTACGGTTCCTTTGAATGTGAACGGGCAGTTACTCGGTATCCTTTGTTTGGAATCTCCCGAGAATAATGCCTTTACATCTGCCGAGACACGATTTGTAGCCAGGATCAACTCTTTGCTATCTTATGTGTTCTATAACCATTCCCTGCAGATGATGTTACGGAATGATGTGTTGTATGACGCCGAAACTAAAACTCTCAATAAAAAATTCTTTATGGAGAGAGTGGATCAAGACCTCTACAGAATTCAGCAGTTCAAGCTTCCGGGGTCACTCGCGCTCATTGCTGTGGATAAATTTCCGGAGCAAATGGAGCTTTTCGGAGGCGATATTTCCTCCAAACCATTGATAAGGCTCTCTGAATTCATCAAACTTGATGTGAATCAAACATCAGTAATAGGTAAACTTGACAAAGATGTCTTTGGAGTTTTCTTTTTTGGAAAAGACGCCAAGACATCATTTATGTGGGCTGAAAGGCTTAAAACAAAAGTTGCAAAGCAGTCTGCATCAACACCGGGAGCATCCGGCGGATTTACAATTTCTATCGGGATAGCACCGGCAGACAACAAAAACAGTTTCGAGGAAATTTTCCAGCCTGCTCTTCTGGCTCTCCAAAAGGCACAGGATGGGAATGGCGGAAAAGTTTGCTCTTCAATTTAGGAGACAGAGATCAGAAATTTTATCTTTATAGTGCTTGATGGAGTTGGTATCGGTGAATTACCCGATGCTCCCAACTACAATGACCAGGGGAGCAACACCCTGATAAATACAGCTTTAAAAAACGGCGGATTGAACATCCCGAATCTCCGCTCACTCGGACTGGGCAATATTGCTCCGGTACCCGGTGGTGCTCCCGCCGGTGCTCCCGTGGGAGCATTTGGAAAGATGCTTGAAGTCTCTAAAGGGAAGGACTCCACATCGGGACACTGGGAACTCGCCGGGATCATCTGTCCGAAGGATTTCGATTATTTCCATGGTGGATTTCCGCCTGAGATAGTGAATCATTTCCTTGATGCCACAGGATGCAAGGGAATCCTTGGTAATAAAGCTGCATCCGGTACCGAAATTATAAAAGAGCTGGGTGAGGAGCACATTAGAACCGGATACCCGATTGTCTATACTTCAGCCGATTCGGTATTTCAAATTGCTGCTCATGAGGAGCATTTCGGATTGCAGAGATTGTATGAAATATGTGAGATATCACGAAATGAAGTGCTGAAAGACTATTTTGTTGGCAGGGTTATTGCCCGCCCGTTTGTCGGAGAATCTGCGGAAACATTCAAAAGGACAACCAACAGAAGAGATTATTCCCTCGATCCTCCGGCAGAGACAATGCTGGATCATCTGATGAAAAATGGAATAAAAACCACAGGAATCGGAAAAATCGGAGACCTTTACAACGAGAGAGGTCTGGCTGAAATAATACACACGAAATCCAACGATGAAGGATGTGCTGCAACTCTTAGAGCCATGAAAGAAAACAACAACAGTTTTATAATGACCAATCTCGTGGATTTTGATGTCTATTATGGTCACAGACTCGATCCTGCAGGTTTTGCAAAAGCGCTTGAAGATTTCGACCGGTTTCTTCCTGAAATTTTGACAAACATGGATGAATCGGATATTTTGCTTTTGACTGCCGATCACGGAAACGACCCGACAGTTACATCGACCGATCATACAAGGGAATATGTTCCTGTGATCATTACCGGAAAAGGAGTGATACCCGGTGAGCTGGGTGTCAGAACTACTTTCGCAGATGCAGGGAAGACTGTTTTGGACTGGTTCGGAATCGATGCTCCGATAGCCGGTACGAGTTTTTTACCCGGCAGAGGAACGAACGGTTAGTCGTTTCGTCTAAACTGTTTGAACCGGTTGCGGGCAGGAATTAAAATCCCGCAAAAATTGTTACATAAGACAACCTGTAAAACCCGAAATTCGAGGTTAAATTGATTATTGGAAGAGTAATTGGAACGATCTGGTCAACGAAAAAAGATGAGAACCTCGTTGGAGCAAAATTTTTGATCGTCCGTGAGCTTGATTTGGAATTAAAAGACAAAACGAATTTTGTAATAGCCGTTGACAGCGTAGGAGCCGGAGAAGGTGAAGTGGTGCTTGTGGCAACCGGAAGCAGTGCCCGACAGACCAATATAACAAAGAACAAACCGGTTGATGCTGTAATAATGGCAATAATCGACAAACTCGATAAGACGGATTAGATGTTCCTCGCAAAAGTGATCGGAAATTTGTGGGCTACCAGAAAGTATGAGAGTCTTGAAGGCTCCTCTTTTAGAATTATTCAGCCGATTAATGCAGATCACCAAAAAACAGGAAGCCCGATTATTGCAGTTGATACTGTTGGTGCAGGTCCCGGTGAAGTTGTGGTATATATTACCGCTTCTGAGGCAGTAATACCTCTTCCGGTTGACATGGCACCTGTGGATGCGTCAATTGTGGCAATAGTTGACTCATTATACACGAATAAGAATTTATAACTTTTGATTAACCTTTAAAAAAGAGAGGTGGTATCGGTGAGAATTACGAAGCAATATACGAACCGTGAGAGCCAGTCGCTTGATAAATATTTACAAGAGATAGGCAAAGTAGATTTGCTTACTCCTGATCAGGAAATAGAACTTGCCATCCGTATCAAAAACGGAGACCAGAACGCATTGGAAACCCTTACAAAAGCCAACTTAAGGTTCGTTGTATCGGTTGCTAAACAATATCAAAACCAGGGATTGTCGTTAGGTGATCTTATCAACGAGGGAAACCTTGGCTTGATAAAGGCAGCAAGAAGATTCGATGAGACCCGAGGATTCAAGTTTATTTCGTATGCTGTGTGGTGGATTCGTCAGTCGATCCTTCAGGCACTCGCTGAGCAGTCGAGAATCGTGAGACTTCCTCTGAACAGAGTGGGAGCCCTTAACAAAATCACAAAGGCATACAGCCAGCTCGAGCAGGAGTACGAGAGAGAGCCAAGAGCTTCCGAGATTGCCATAGAAGTGGACATGGATGTCAATGAAGTGGCAGATACGCTTAAAATTTCCGGAAGACATGTCTCTGTAGATGCACCTTTTGCACAGGGTGAAGACAACAGACTCCTTGATGTATTGCAGAACGACCAGCATCCGCAGCCTGACTATACTCTGATGTCTGAATCTCTCAAAAAAGAGATCAGCAGGGCGCTTTCTGCACTCACCGAAAGAGAAGCGGAAGTTATCAGGCTCTATTTTGGCTTGAACAAAGAACACTCTCTCACTCTTGAAGAGATCGGAGAGAAATTCAGTCTGACTCGTGAGCGGGTAAGGCAGATCAAAGAAAAAGCCATCAGGCGTTTACAAAGGAACCCGAAAACAAAAAATTTAAAGGCTTATCTTGGTGCGTAGCTTGCGCTTATTCCTCTTATTATTAACAGCCGGCGGGGTACTCTTCCTGACCGGCTGTTCTGGTTTATCTTCTGCTCCCGGAAGGGGGAAAGATGTCGAAGTGAACAAACCTTCCGGCAATCCGGTACAGGATGCCTCAAAAAGAAATGCTGATACAATTGTCACCAGCCCTCTTCCCGATAACAATGAAAATAAACGGGTCCCCGATAAAACTGACCCGCAATCCGACGACACATACTATTATCTTCCTGAGAATGAAAATATCTCCATGGAAGAAATTATTATGCACAATGTGGAAAACCTGTCGGAGAAACAGAAGCAGAACAGCGACAAGCTGATAATGAATATTATCAAATATTTCGGCACTCCGTATGTTTGGGGTGGAAATACCCGTAACGGGCTCGACTGTTCTGGTTTTACGAAACTGGTGTTTCAGGAGGCATTTGGTCTTTCCCTTTTCCGGGTTGCCCGCGATCAGTTCACTCAGGGAGAAGCCATCCCGGCTCTCGAAGACTTACAGCTTGGTGACCTCGTGTTTTTCGATACCCGTCCCTCTTCCAGGCCCGGACATGTAGGCATCTACCTCGGCAACCGTCTTTTTGCCCACGCCAGCACAAAGCAGGGCGTTATAGTCTCTTCATTTGATACCAAGTACTACAATGACAAGTTCATGGGAGGAAGAAGATTTAAAGAGTTGTTTGAGTCGGAGTAAAAATCTTTCTTGGAATAAACATATTACAATCATCTATATCGCAATGTGGACTCATCCTTGAACCGCTAAAGAAATAATTAACCTCACTTTCCCATCTCTCCTTTATTTCCGGCTTTTATTGATCTAAAGCACAGGAACAACATTTGTGCTGACAAATACACCTCCCGAGGCTCCTGCATTTTATATTAAACCATGAAATTAAATTTTTTGTCATAAAAATGAACTTAAAAAAATGTTAAAAATAATGGAGAATAAAATGTTAAAATCATTCACTAAAAGAGTGTTGTTCCTTTTCACACTCATCGTGATTGCGGGAATGACAGGTTGCAAGAGCAGCGACAACCCGGTTCAACCGACAGATGTAAATGTTGAGGCAATGCAGAGTATCGCTTCAGAGGACAGTACAGTACTGAATTTTGAAGCCAACTGGCAGGATGATATTTCCGGCGAAGTGGCAAAAACGGCTTCGGGCTGGGTCACTTTGGATGTAAAGAGAAAAATCAATTCTGTTACAAGAAGTTTTCAGATTCGTGTAGTTGGGGATTCCGCTCTGGGTATTGCGACCTTTACCTTTAACAACACTCTTGTTATCAGAGCAAAGAAAGACAGTAACAGCACCACGGACACAACTCTTCGGAAAAATTACACTGCTGTAGTGAAGAGAAACCTGGTGTTCGAGAAGGTTAACAGCTCCAACAATCCAAGAAACAACTGGAAGCTCGTTGCATGGTCTGCGGTACAGGGCGGAACAGCAGCCAGCATCTCAAAAATTCAGTCGCTTCAGATTACAGCCCCCGGGATTGTCCCGATCGATGTAACCTCACCGAACAATCTTTATCTTGCCCGCGGAATTGCCAGATTCAAACAGTTGCCCGTTTTCGACAAAAATTCGGAGGTCACCCTGACGCTTAAGGTGCTCTCGACCACAGATGACCCGGACTATGTGATTCTGAACTACGGGGCAGACAACAGAGGAATCAACAAAAACAAACAGGTTTTTCAGTTGGTCTCAACTGTTTCAAGCGGCACAAGCTACATCAAAACCTATCGTGCAGTAATGAACACAACCAACTATGCAGGTTATTTCCACATGGTGATGGATGTGCTCACAAAGAAAGCTGTTGCGGATGATTCCACACCTGTCGAGAGTGATGTATGGTCACTGCCATATGGTGTGAAGAACCTTTAAATATCCTGCTCAACACAACTTCGAAAAGAGAATAATGTAGATAAAAAAGGCTGCTCAAACCGGGCAGCCTTTTTTTTGTTTGAGATACTAATCTATTTCGCCATTTCAATCATCATATCGAGCTCTTTGAGCAACAATTCCTCATTGTCTTCAAAGCCGATCGATTCAAATTTTACTCTGCCGGTTTTGCTGATTATGAATTTTGTGGGTATTCCCGACACTTCGAAATCGGTGATTACTTTATCTTTTTCGTCCATCACGACATGGAAGGGGTAGTTGTTCTTTGTGATAAAATCGGAGGCATTTTTCTTTTTGTCCTTCACATTTTCCCATGCATTCACAAAGAGGAAAACGACATCAGGATTTGAAGCGTATTTTTCAACCGCTTTTTTCATTACCGGGAATGAGGCGAGACAGGGACCGCACCATGTAGCCCAAAAATCGAGAATGACGGTCTTGCCTTTTAGTTTTGAGAGTGTCACTTCCTGACCGTTCAAATCAAGCAGGGTGAAATCGGAAGCAGGGTAGTCGAGCAACTCTTTTTTGAGCTTACCGGAAATAACTTCGTCAGCCTTTTTGTTTAGTGTTGTCATCAAATCTTTTAGTCCGTTCTCTCCACCATTCTCAGCAATATAAAATGCAGTCAGCAGGCTGTCGAGTTTTGGATTCGATTTAGCTTCCGCTTTCAGATTTTTCGCGATTTCAAGGGCATCTTTCCTTTTTCCTGAGCCGGCAAGAGCATCCAGATATTCGGGGATAACCGACATATCCTCCATTTTTGATGCTTCTACTGCAAGTTTAAACATCTCAAGAGCATCGGCACTTTTACCGAGTTTTTTGAACGCCAGACCTCTGGTGTATGCAATCATCGCCAGAGTGGAATTTAGTCCATCCCTGTAGGATGATTCGGATGTTGAGAGAGGTTTGTTTTTAAACTCTTGTTGCTCCTTAACCGTCTTGTCAAAAGCCACTTTGCTGATAGCCAGCGACAGATCAGGTTTTGCATCCTTTTCATTCAGATATTTTTTTGCAAATTTGTTGTAGAAAAACGCAGAAGGCTCAAAACCTGATGAAACAATCTCTTTTTCCACTTTCGCCCATTCGAGGTCTTTGGAGAAAGCATTAAGGTATGCATCGGTAACAGCAGTTGCAAACTTGCTTTCAGGCATCTCTTTCAGAAACTGTAATACAAGCTGTTTTTGGGTTTTTAAGTCAGCTTCCTTCCTTATTTTCTGCACTCTTGCCTGAACAACGAGGTCATTTTTGGGAAATTTCGAAGAGAGAATCTCCCTGTATTTTGTGGCGGTTTCTGCATCCTTTAATATTTCATGACCTCTGACAAGGGCGACAAGGTGCAGTTCATCGAGGTCTTTTTGTGTCGAGAATTCTGCCATGTCCATTCTTACCAGACTGTCGGAAATGTCGGCTTTAACCCTTCTCAGGAGACTGACATAAACAGGATAGTATTGAACTTTCAAACCGGGATTTAAAACAAAATCGTTGTTTATGAGTTTGAAAAGCTCATTGTTTTTCAGACTCATTTCAGCCAGATCCCCGAAATTCCTCATAAAATCCACATACGCTGCATCGGAACCCTTCACTTCATCGCCGTTCTTTTCGTAGAGTGGAATCCGGAATCCTCTTTTTTCATTGTTTTCGAGTGATTTAGATCCTTTAAAGACGACAACAAGTGATTTGGTACCCGACTCGGATTTGAATTTTCCTCTGTATGAACTGCCGTCTTTGGTCATCACCACTTCCTTGGCTACGGGTTCCTTTGATGAGTGTTCGAAAATGAGGAGTGTAATGGAGGCCTCTTTTTCGACATGACTTCCGCTCGCATCAAATGTTACGGTTACTTCTCCACCTGCGACAGGTTTCGATGGTTCGTATGAGAAATTGGTTGAGACCGGTCTGTTTGTTGTGCATGACAATGTAAGAACAAAACTTAACAAAGCCGGTAACAGGATAAATTTGAATTTCATTGAATCTCCAAAAAATGATCTTTAAAATTAATACTTAATGATGGAAAAATCGTGGTATAAATTGGTTGTTAAACCGCAAAGGACGCAAAGAACGCAAAGAGGGGTAATAGTTATTAATTTTGATTTATTAGTTATAAATTCTGTAAACTTAGTTCAGGACGAGACAAATAATACCTAATCCCTGATACCTAAGAATGAGCCCTTGTGGCGACATGTGGGTAGAAGTATGAGATCAGAGGTTTGATGTATGAGCCCTTCGGGCGACATATGGGTAGAAGTATGAAGTCAGAAGTTTGAAGCCCTTCGGGCGAAATGTGGGTAGAGGAAGGAGATAATTAATCAGTAAAACGGTAAATTGAACCGCTGATTTTTATTTTTTGTAACAACCGGAATCACCCCCAAATTGAACTTCGAAATCCTATATCATCTTGATGCCGATCAGGTAGCATATACTGTGCTGGATGTGGAGACTACTGGGCTTGACCCGCGGCAGGAGAAGATTATCGAATTTGCCGGGTACAGGGTTGAGAAGGGGGAGATTGTCGACAGTTTTTCGACTTTTTTGAATCCGCAGCGGAGGCTTGACCCTTACATAACCATGTTCACTGGTATCAGGGATGAAGATCTGGCGGGTGCACCTTTGTTTGAAAATATTGCATCGAAGTTGATGGAGTTTCTGTCGGAGTCGGTGATAGTGGGACATAACATTCAGTTTGATGTGAAGTTTTTGGAGGTGGAATTTCTGAATGCAGGGTATGAGAAATTTAATCCCGTAACTTTTTGTACTCTAAGGGCTGCCAGAAGGCTGTTTCCTCAATTAAAATCGAAAAAGCTGGAATCGGTGAGAGATCATCTGCACATTCCTCCGGGGGTAACTCACAGGGCGTATTCCGACGCAATAGCAACTGCAGGCATCTTTATAGAGGTAAAGAAAAAACTTGAGCGACAATTTCAACTCTCCACTTTAAAAGATATCCTTGGCTTTCAGTATATACCTCCACGGGACATTGCCAGAAAATTTCCTCAGACGCTTTCCGAAACAGAATTTGACATCCCGGCGATTCCGGATCTTCCGGGAAATTACTGGTTTGTTGATTCCTCTGAAACGGTAATTTATATCGGTAAATCAAAGTCACTTCGTAAAAGGCTGTCCTCCCACCTGATGGACAATGCTGCGGGAAAGAGCAAACTCATTTTGGGAAGTGCGACCATATTGCGGTATGAAACCACTTCAACCGAGGTGATGGCTCTGGTAAAAGAGGCTCAACTCATCAAAAAGACAAAGCCGAAACACAACATCCAGCTTACGAACTACGGGAATAAATATTTTATTCGTGTTTCTCTGAGGCACCCCTATCCAAGACTTGAGCTTGTGAACAAGTTTGAACTTGACGGAAATGACTACTTCGGTTTGTTTGGTACGAGGAAAAAAGCAGAAGAAGTGATGGAAATTGCAGAGAAATCTTTTCGGTTGCGTACATGTGACCAGAAGGAGTTTTCCAAATCGAGAGCCTGTTTTATGGCGACAATTGACCGGTGTGTTGTTCCCTGCGAAAAGGATAATTATGGTGAATACAGAGAAGAACTTCAGAAATTTTATGATTTTATGTCGGGCAGGAAGAGTGATCTGCTTTCAGAGTTGATACAAAGGATGTCCGCATTTTCTGCAGAGCTGAAGTTCGAACAGGCAGCAGAGGTAAAGAAAATTGTGGATTTGCTTCTGCAGCAGGTTCATAAATCATCTTTGTTGCGGGAGCCGGTAAATAAAGCCAATGTGTGGATATCTGTTTCGGGAGACGGGGGAGTAATGGATCACTTCCTTTTGCTTCAGGGGAAAGTATATATCCGGAATTTTTCTTCAGGCGGTTATGATAATTTCGAAAATGCCCTTGATGACTGGTTTGAAGGAAATGAAAGACTTGATTTGCAACCAACCGATGAAGACTATGAAAGAATGAGAATTATTCTTAACTGGGCAGCACAAAACCGTGACCGGGTAAAGATTTACTATCTTACTGAATATCAAACAAAGATTCAGCTTTTCAAAAAAATGTCAACTGTCGCATTGAGGCAACCGGAATACCGGGAAATATCGGGAGAGATTGACATTACGAGGTTAAATCTTAATATATGATTTACAGATCAGGAGATAACTGTTTTCAGATTTTTGAAACCGGTACGGCTGACAGGGAGCTCACTGCCATTCTTCAAAATTACCCTGTAGTTCTCATTTCCGTCGTTTAAAACTTTTTCGAGAAATGACAGATTGAGAATAATCGATCTGTGAATTCTCGAAAAAACCTTCCCGTCGAGTTTCTCCTCCAGATTTCTAAGTGTCCCCTTTTTCAGGAATTTTTTATTTTTGGTGTGGATGGCGACATAATCATCCATCGCCTCGAAAAACAGGATGTCCTCAACCTTAATAATCACGAAATCGCCTTTGTCTTTCACCGAAATGGTGGAAATGAATGGAGCGGTATCCTTCCTGAGATTTTCAAGTGATGCAGCGTAGTCGGAATTTATGTTTTTGACGGCGATTCGTGAAATCAGTTTATTGACAGCATCGATAAACCTCTCGTATTCAACAGGTTTCATGAGGTAATCGACGGCATTTTTCTCGAATGCTTTTACGGCAAATTCATCGTATGCGGTTACAAAGATGATAAAAGGGGGGTTATCGAGCAGTTCGAGCAGACCGAGTCCTGATATGCCGGGCATCTGGATGTCGAGAAAAACAACATCCGGCTGCAATTCATTAATCAGAGACAGGGCTTCCATACCATTACGAGCCTCACCGGTAACTTCCACAATCCCCGAGTCGATGCAATATTTTTTGACAAGCGACCTTGCGAGGGATTCATCATCGACAACAAGAGCTTTTAATTTCATCTGTTCTCCACGGGAATCAGAATTGTAGCTGTATATGAATTTTCTTTTTTCAAGACTGTGAATGAGCCGTTATCCCGGAAGTGGAGTCTGATTCTGTCCCGTACATTTTGCAGCCCTACACCCAATCCGGTTTTTTTTGCAGCCTGGACACCGTCAAGTCCGTTTCGGATCTCAATTTTTAACATTTCATCGATTAATTCAGCATTTATATCTATCTCAACCGGAACAGTTGAAGGTTGAACACCATGTTTGATGGCGTTTTCAAGAACCGGCACGAGAATATAAGAGGGGACCGGCACCATTTCAGAATCTTTTGAAGTCGATATTTTAACTATCATTTTATCATCAAACCTGACCTGTTCGATGTCGAGGTAGCGCTTAATATTTTCGATTTCCTCATGAAGTGGTATCAGTTCCCTGTCGTGTGATGCGAGAGCAAGTCTGATAAATCCGGCGAGTTTTTCCGTCATCACCACCGAAAGTTTGGGATCGATGTGTGTCAGAGCCGAGATCGAGTTCAGGCTGTTGAAAATGAAGTGGGGGTTGATCTGGAGCTTCATCATGTTCAATTCGGATTCGAGAAGTTTAGTTTTCAGTGCTTCCTGATTTTTGATGTTTTCAATATTTTTGAAGTAAGCCTGAATAAGATAGATGAAAGCAGTGAAAGTAAAGTAGAGGATCAGTCCAATAAAGAAGCGGGTGATAAAATTCTTCTGGAAGAAAGACTGATAAGCGGCATCACTGATCAGAAGGTTGAAAATAATCAGTTTGGAAGCAATCACCCAGAAAACGGAGACGATTATACCGGCAATCAGGTGAATCACGATAAATTTTATAAGCCCGTCGAGTTCAAATTTCACGAATCGACAGAGTTGCAGCAGTCCGCCTGAAAAACCGGTCAGAAGCATTGTCGAGATAACGGAATCGGTTATTGCCTGAAGGACAGTAATTCCGGTTGTATAATGGAGGTAAAGGGTGGAGACTGCAGCGAGTGTGATCAGCAGTATTATAATATTCAGGGCTTTTTTTGTCAAATTCTTTCAGCCGGATTAAATAAATTGAACTCGTGAAATATAACTAAAAACGGGAGTTTTTCTGAAAAACAAAAAGAGGCTGCCTTTACGGGACAACCTCTTCTGCAATCAAACAACAATTCAAACCAACAATTTAGAAAACTTTCATTTCTCCACCACCGAAAAGGACAAGTCCCTTGATGATGAGGGTTTTGTTCTCATCAACATCGTCCATTTTCGAATAGTTATATTTTTTGCTGGAGAAACCACCAAAAAGTGAAACGACATCAATTTTTACATTCCAGTTACTTGGCACTGTAAGGTCGCATCCGCCAAATATGACAAAGAGATCGAGGACATTTTCGCCGTCGGAGAGTTCACAGTCACGCATAAATAACTCGGAGCCGCCAAAAATAATTGTTATATTTCCGCCCCGGAAGTTTTTGCTGTTGATTATCCTTTTGCTTCCGCCGAAGACCGATACCTCCTCTATAACATCATATTCCGAGGTATACTGTTTTTTGTAGTCATCAGTGCCGCCACCGAGTTCAGCTTCCCTTTGTTTCTCGACATGCCGGTAGATTATGTAGAAGCCGAGAGCGAGCAGCATGACCGGGACGATAAAATCCGAGTAGTCAAGATTGAAACTTTTGATCACTATACCTGCGGAACCGAGACCCATCAGGAGCCATGAAAGTGATTTTCTGCGTGAGTTCACGAAGAGAATAATTCCGATGACCAGAACGATGGTCGGAAGTGAAAAGAGGATATCGTTGATTCGGTAGCTTATGATATCCACCTCTTTGAGGAAGTAGAGGATACCGAGCACTATGAGCCCGACACCGATAAAAACCCGGGCTGTTTGTGATTGAACTTTAGCCATGACAGTTCTCCTTCTGTTGTTCGTTTGGATAATTCTCAAAATTTTCTATGGGATATTAGGGATAAATTGAAAGAGGACAAAAGGAAAATCGGTGAAGCGGTGGAAGAAGTCGGTGAAAGGGGATTCACAAAAAAAATATCTTTCGATTTTGCATCAAAATCAAAAGTGGGAAAAATTTAATTTGTTTAAGTCCCCGAAGAGGGTTAATTTTCGATACCAAAATCTGCCGGCTGACAGATAAATGATTCCCTGCCGCCCGAGTCGCAAAGTGACAGAGGCACCAATTCATAACGATTTTTTAAAGATTAGCATTCACTAACCTCGCGGGAATTTTTTTAAACTTTTTTATACGATTAGTTCAACTAATTAACAGGATTTATTTTTATTTATGAAGATTTCACGACTGTTTACCAAAAATGAAACAGATGTACAAAATTTAATTGAATATGTACCACGCAATTCGGAAATACGCAATCCTGACGGGAAAATGATATTTTCGATGCAGAACATACTGGTGCCTTCAACCTGGTCGCAGGTTGCTGTTGACATTCTCGCACAGAAGTATTTTAGAAAAGCCGGAGTGCCGAAACTGCTCAGGAAAGTTGAGGATGCCGGGGTTCCTGAATGGTTGTTGCCATCAGAACCTGATACTGATAATCTTGCGAAATTGCCCCAAAATGAAAGATTTACATCTGAATCAGACAGTCGTCAGGTATTTCACAGACTTGCAGGAAACTGGACTTACTGGGCATGGAAAGCCGGCTACTTTAAGACAGAAGAGGACGCAAAGACCTACTACGACGAGATGTTCTACATGCTCGCAACCCAGATGGCTGCACCCAATTCACCACAATGGTTCAATACCGGATTAAACTGGGCTTACGGAATTACAGGACCCTCACAGGGACACTTCTATGTGGATTATCAGACCGGTCAGCTTGTTTCCTCCGATGATGCATATACTCATCCGCAACCGCACGCATGCTTCATACAGTCCATCAGTGACGATCTTGTAAACGATGGCGGAATCATGGACTTATGGGTTCGTGAAGCCCGTCTGTTCAAATACGGATCGGGAACCGGCACAAATTTCAGTCAGATTCGCGGATCAGAAGAACCACTCAGCGGAGGCGGCAGGTCTTCAGGTCTGATGTCGTTTCTGAAGATAGGTGACAGGTCGGCGGGAGCGATAAAATCAGGCGGTACCACCCGCAGAGCTGCCAAGATGGTGTGTCTCGATCTCGATCACCCTGACATCGAAGAATTTGTAAACTGGAAGGTTATCGAAGAGCAAAAAGTTGCATCGCTGGTTACCGGTTCAAAGCTGAACAACCTTCACCTCAACAACATAATGAAAGCCTGCTACGCAGAGCATCCTGAGAATGACAGATTTAATCCGAAATTAAACATTAAGTTGCAGAGAGCTGTAATTGAGGCTAAAAAGGCTCTTATTCCGAATAATTATATTGAGAGAGTGATACAACTCGCTAAGCTCGGTTACAAATCGATAGAATTCCCGATTTACGATACCGACTGGAATTCGGAAGCCTACACAACCGTTTCAGGACAGAATTCGAACAACTCAATCAGAGTAACCAACGAATTCATGACTTCCGTTCTTGAAGACGGTCCATGGAACCTCTACTGGAGAGTTGAGAAAAAGAAAGCCAAAAAGGAAAACAGGAAACCAAAGCCGTCAAAAGTGCTTAAAGCCAGAGAGCTGTGGGAAGACATTTCGTTTGCTGCATGGAACTGTGCCGATCCGGGTTTGCAATTCCACACAACAATTAACGAATGGCACACCTGTCCCGAGGATGGAGAGATAAACGCTTCCAATCCCTGCAGTGAGTATATGTTTCTCGATGACACAGCATGTAACCTGGCGTCATTGAACCTGTTGAGATTTTACAATCCTGAAACAAATAAATTTAACATAAAAGCATACAGACATGCTGCCCGTTTGTGGACAATCACGCTTGAAACAAGTGTGTTGATGGCGCAATTTCCGAGCAAGGAAATAGCTCAGCTTAGTTACGAGTTTAGAACACTGGGACTTGGTTACGCCAATCTCGGAGCGCTGTTAATGCAGCAGGGTATCCCTTACGACAGTGAGGAAGCTGTCGCCATTACTGGTGCCTTGACTGCAATTATGCATTTCAGCGCCTATGCCACCAGTGCTGAAATGGCAAAGGGATTTGGTCCATTTGTAAAATATGAGAAGAACAAGGATCACATGCTCCGGGTGATGAGAAATCATCGCCGTGCCGCCTACAATGTACCTGTCGAGGAATATGAAGGATTGACAATAAAACCGATGGGAATCGACCCGACGAAGTGCCCTTCCGATCTTCTTGAAGCTGCTAGAGAGGATGCTGACCGTGCCCTTGACCTCGGTACAAAACATGGTTTCAGAAATGCTCAGGTTACAGTAATAGCTCCAACAGGTACTATCGGAATGTTGATGGACTGTGATACAACGGGCGTTGAACCTGATTTTGCATTAGTGAAATTCAAAAAACTCGCCGGCGGCGGATACTTTAAGATTATCAACCAGTCGGTACCCCCGGCACTCAAGAAACTTGGCTACAACGAGCATCAAATCGATGAGATCATCAAGTATGCAGTCGGTGCAGGATCTCTGACAGGATGTCCTTATATCAATGCAGAATCGCTGAAATCGAAAGGATTCACCGATGAGACCATCTCGATTATCGAGAAACAGATGCCGTCGGTCTTTGACATTTCCTTTGCATTCAACAAATACACCCTGGGTGTTGATTTCCTGAAGAAGCTTGGAGTGACCGAAGAGGAGATGGATTCTATGGATTTCAATCTTCTGCGGAAACTTGGTTTTTCAAGACAGGAAATCTCATCCGCAAACGATTACATCTGCGGTACGATGACCGTTGAGGGTGCTCCCTATCTGAAATTCGAACACTATCCCGTTTTCGACACCGCGAACAAATGCGGCAAAAAAGGAACGAGATTCCTGAAAGCGATGGCACACATCAAAATGATGGCTGCGGCTCAACCGTTCATCTCGGGTGCCATTTCAAAAACCATCAATCTGCCTTACCACTCGACAGTTGATGATGTGAAAGATGCCTATATGCAATCGTGGAACCTCTGTTTGAAGGCAAATGCTCTCTACAGAGACGGATCGAAGCTTTCACAGCCGCTCAATTCACTTATTGACGATGACTTCCAGGAAATTTACGAATCTCACGAAGAAAACAACATCGTAAAGGTCGCTGAACGAATTATTCACCGTTACATCGCAAAAAGAAGAAGACTTCCCGATCGCAGAAAAGGATACACCCAAAAGGCAAAGATTAACGGGCAATCGCTCTATATCAGAACGGGTGAGTATGACAACGGACAGATTGGAGAGATATTTATAGATATGCACCGTGAGGGAGCCACTGTAAGAAGCCTCCTGAACAGTTTCGCCATAGCAATTTCACTTGGCTTGCAACATGGTGTACCCCTCGAAGAGTTTGTGGATGCCTTTGTTTTCACAAGATTCGAACCATCAGGAGTTGTCACAGGAAACCAGAGGATCAAGTTCTCAACCTCGGTGATTGATTACATCTTCCGTGAACTGGCAGTTACTTATCTGAACAGATATGATCTTGCACATGTCAGTGCAGATGATCTCCTTTCATCAACCAAGGTAAGCAAGGCTAACGAGGATTTTGAGAGTGAGGAACTTGTCAGCGAGAGCATTTATGAGCTCGAACCAAGGGATTCCCCCGGCTACAGTTCAAAACTTGCAACCTCAGAAACGAAGGACACTACTTCAAAATTTCTGAACAAACAGTCGACAGCCATTAAGCATCAGGTTCAAAGAGCCATTGAAAAAGGTTATACCGGGGACATTTGCACCGAATGTAACAGCATGACTATGGTAAGAAACGGAACCTGTCTGAAGTGCATGACCTGCGGATCAACAAGCGGATGCAGCTAATGCAATAATGCAATAATGCAGTAATCCAATAATGCAGTAATATTTGGCTCCGGAGATTTTGTTTTCGGAGCCTTTTTTTAATGCAGCAATGCAATAATCCAATAATTCAGTAGTGGGGGCCGATCAGGTTTTACGGGACAAATTTATAGCCGGCGGAGTGGATCGTAACAAAGTGTTTTGGATTTGAGGGGTCGTCCTCGAACTTTTTTCTTAGGGAAAGAATAAAATTGTCAATTGTCCGGGTGGTCGGAAAACTGTCGTAACCCCAAACTTCATCCAGCAGTTTGTTGCGGGAGAAAATCTCGTTAGGGTGTTCGAAGAAGAATTTTATAAGTTTATACTCGATGGGTGAGAGGGGGAAAACCGCACCGTGTTTGCTCAAAGTCATCTCTTTGTCATTCAATATCAGGTCGTCTGAATGATTGGATTGGATTTGCGGGGATCTGTTTCCTGTCCTTCTTAAAACTGCTTTAATTCTTGCAAGAAGATCATTGATACTAAAAGGTTTGGTGATGTAGTCATCGGCTCCAATATCGAATGCCAGTACTTTGGTGACCTCGTCATTTTTACTGGTGAGCATTATAACGGGGATGTCGGAATTTTTCGCACGGAGCTCTCTGCAAACTTCGATACCGTTCATTGTCGGGAGCATCTGATCGAGCAGAATCAGATCACAGTCTCTTTTAATCGCCATACTCAAACCTTCTTTGCCATCTCTTGCCGTTGAAATTTCATAATGTTCAGATTCAAGTATGTCGGTCAGGCTAAGGCTGATCGCGGGGTCATCTTCAATCAGGAGAATTTTCTTCATAACATTCCTTAAAAAACAGTTTAATAATTGTTCCTTCGCCGGGCTTGCTTGTCACTTCGATTTTTCCCTGATGAGCATCGACGATATTTTTCACGATTGTTAGTCCAAGCCCTGTCCCGGGGATTTTTTTTGCTGTTGAGACGCCCGTCCGGTAAAAAGGATTAAAAATTTCTTTTATTTCACCTTCTTCCATCCCGATGCCGAAATCCCTGACAGTTATACAAGCTTCGCTGCCTGATGAAACCAGTGATACATCAATCAAATTATTGGGTTTCCCAAACTTCAATGCATTCGAAAATAGATTAATCAGACACTCCACCAGGGCATCATGGTTTCCGTTAATCCTGATTTTCCTTTCGGAAATCGAAGTATTTAACTTAAACCCTTCACTTTTTATCTGATACTTCATCAAGTCGAGAGAGTTTTGTAATGAATCATTAAGTATCAGAGGTGCCATTACAAACTGTTTAACACCCCTTTCCATTTGAGAAAAATGGAGCACATTGTCAATCAGTCTGGTAAGCCGTTCGGTTTCTCCGGTAATAACATCGAGATAATGGTTTACCTTATCCTCAGGGATGTTTTTCTTCCTTCTCATTTGTTGGGCAAGGAGATTGATGGAGGTCAGAGGGGTCTTCAGATCATGGGAGACAGAGGAGACAAAAAGGGATTTTTGTTCGTTAAGTTCGGCGAGTTTCTCGGCTTCAAGCTCTTTTCTGATCAAAGATTCCTTCAGGGATGCAGCTTCGATGGCATCGATTGCTGACTTTGCGAGTGTTTCTATAAAATCGATGTCATCCCTCGAAGTTTTAAATTCCGATTTTTTCTCCCCGAGCAACACGACAGCATGAAAGTTTGCAGTGTGCGCATTTTCATTAATGATCACTTTTACTTCATCACCAAACGGCAGCGGACTTATATCTTCGAAGTTAATGCCCTGTTCCAAAGCATCCCTGCGGGCATAGATTTTTTCTTCAAGTCGCACATTTTCGGGAAATGTGAATTGGGAGTCACTATTTTGATAGAGCAGGCGCGGGGAGGAGTTTTCCTGCAGCAACGAAATCGCAAAAAATTTATAAGGGATGTTCTTCACGATAAAATCCCCAAGACAAATTCCGATCTCCTTGACCGTGATTGCCGATTCCAGGAGATTACGGAATTGCACCACCATTTCCTTGAAGTTATAGTGCACCATGAAAAAATTTTTATTCACCACCACTTGCACCCTGGTCTTAAGCGGCTGAAAGAAGAATGCCAGTATAAGGGTTGTGACAGTGGCAAATTCGAGTTCAAAATCCCTGGTGATATAGGTGGAAACCAGGAAGAGTAATACAAAATAAATCGCTGAGAGAATTGAAACAACTGAAGTGTAGACTATACTTCTATTTAAAATAAGCTGAATATCCAGGAAATGGTATTTAACTATTGAGATGGTAAAGCAGACAGGAATTGAGAGCATCAGCATTGAAACGACCGACTCGGGGATAATTCCACTCCCGGTTAACCCCTGAGGGATTACCCAAAGCAATACAAAAGCGAAAGGACCGATAAAATATCCGGTAATCAGCCAGAGAAGCCGCTGTTTATCTTCCCGGGTAGTCGATTTCCTGTAAGAATTTATAAAAATCGATGTTGAGGCGATCACGAGCACCACAGTCGCAGTTCTGCTGATGTTAAACCAGTCGATGTAGGCGGAAAGGGTTTCCTGGGTCAGGGAAGTTTTAACCGAGAGATATGAAATAAAATTGCCGAAAGAAACCGCAAAAGCGAAGAAATAGAGCAGAAAAAGGAGATATCCCGGGTCCTTCATTCTGTTCGCCGGATAAACCAGTGCGAAGTGAATAAAAAATACCGGAGTAACGACATAAGAGAGGTGGAAAATTGCTCTTGTTACATCAGCCAAAAGGGGAATGTCAACCTTCGCAGATCCCCATGTTGTAATCACAATTGCTGCAACTCCGAAACAGCATAAAAAGAAGAGTTGAGCGTGCAGGTTTCCGGGCTTTTTAATCACCACGAAATTGCCGATAAGAATGAAGATGAGTGCGATAATTACCTGAACGACAACATGAAACAGAGAATAGAACGGCACCAGAATATAGTTTTTAGTGGTGATTTTATCTCCGGTGAGAAGAAAAAGAGAAATGTGGTCACCCGGTTTGAAAAAGTCGCAAATAATTTCAACTTCCTCTCTCTCGTGAACAGAGATACTGTTAACAGCAAGAACTGTGGTTGTCTTTTCGAAAGCCGGGTCTGCAATGACCAATTTCTCTGTTTCGTTTACAAGGGAAACGGGAAGATCAGCCTTTGAAAGCATTTGCTTTGTTGCCGGTATAAAGAAAGAAAGGACGAGCAGTTGGGCAAAGATACCTGCCACGAAGAGAGTCCTGTTACCAGTCATTAAAGTCTCGATTAAGTCATTCCCAAATTATATTTTTTTCCTTTAAAAGTCAATTCCTGCCGAAAATATATTTTTGGTTCCCGATCCCTGCACCGGGAATCAAAAAGACTCAAAGGACCTACTTCACCAAAATCATTTTTTTAGATTGGACAAAAGATCCCGCAGACAATCTGTAGATGTAAATTCCACTCGGAAGGTTTTTGGCGTCAAAGGTGACCTTGTGCTCACCTGCACCCTGTAACTCGTTTACCAGTTCCGTTACCTCTTCTCCGATAGAGTTAAATACTTTCAGGTTCACAGTTGAGGTTACAGGGAGCATATATGTAATAGTGGTCGAGGGATTGAAAGGGTTCGGGTAGTTTTGCAGGAGTCTAAATTTCTCAGGGAGGAAACTGTCACCCGTTGATTCCTCGCTCATCGCGTTACCCGACACGGGATTAATTACCCCCTGGGATATTACATATTCGGTCAAAGCCTGAAATTCTGTCAGTTCAGAATAAAGTGTATCAACATCAAAAGGTATCATGAATAAATTCTGCATTGCCATTAAGAGGAACTCATTCATGACCAGGTTATATGACTGAGATGGATCGATTGGTTGTCCGTTAACCGTAATCGATGTAATTCTGGATCCCGGAGGATTTTGTACATTCATTCCGAACGACAGTCCTGCGGTTTGAGGTACAAACTCATCGTCGGTTGCTATCATGCTGACAACATTCTCCATCGCGTACCAAAGATTCGCACCTGAGATATTGATTTTTGCAAGCCTGAACCCAAGATTATTGACGGGGTTGGCGCCGTATCCTATGCATCTGAAAAGGTCTGCGGGAACGATGGGTCCTGCCTGAATCGGTTGCGAAGTGGAACCACCAACAGTAATTGCGATATCAGCTCCTGTTTTCCATTTAAAGGCAGTGGTCACAAGATTACCGACGGCTGTATTATGGTGGGTTGAAGTATCGGTCAGATTAGTATCAATTTCACTAAAATATCCGGAAGCCACACCAACCTGGGTTCTGAACATGGGCCCGTAAACCTGTTCCAGTTGAGAAATAAGAGTATCGATTACTGCCTTGGTTACCGGTTCTTCCGGTATATTCTCATCCAGTGGAATCAACTGAAAAAGTGGAGGTTGAACCGATCCCTGACTGACAACCACATTGATTTTTCCAACATAACGCAGGAAGGCATCTGCCTGGAATGCGTAGGTCTTGCCGCCGGTAAAAAGATTCACAATCTCCACTGGTGCATCAAGTTTAAGGTGGTCGTGACTCGAGATAACAATATCGACACCGGGTACCATCGCAAACAGTTGTTTGTCGATATTAAGTCCAAGATGTGAGAGGCAGATGATAATTTCGCAGCCCGCATCTTTTAATGCCGTAATCTGAGTCATCGCACAGGCAGCCAGCGCCGAGTCGGATTCAATAATTTTGACATAACCGGGTTGAGAAAAGTAGTTTGCACTTGGCGTAGTCAGTCCGAAGATCCCGACTCTTAATCCGCCATATTCCTTTATGGCATAGCCTTTTATATAGTTATCCAATCCTGTGTTGGTCTCATGGGGGAATTGAACATTACTTGAGATGATTGAAAATGGTGCCCCCTGTGGAAAAGCAGTTGCAAAAATATTAAACAGGTTATCGGGACCGAGATCGAATTCGTGGTTACCAACCACCATTGCATCCAACCCTAAAGCTCCCATTAGCTGAAGTTCCGGTACACCAAAAAACAGTGAAAAGAAAGGGTCACCTATAAAGGCATCGCCACCATGCAGCGTAAGAACATTTGTTTCGGTCATTTTTGTCATCCCGATAACAGAGGCAGCTCTGGCGATCCCGCCAATTTTGCCTGACAAGTCAGGATTTCTTGGTGCCTGCGGGGCGAGGTTCGTATGGGTATCATTAACAAACAGAATTGTAAGGCTGTCTGTAGCGAATGAGAAATTAAAAAGTCCTCCAAGGAGGGCAACTACTAAAAATGTGCGTGCTTTCATTGGGATAATCTCCGTTTTTGTTTGGGTCAAAATTAATTTGTACCGCAAAAGGAGATGTCACCGGAGAGTAAAGAGATTGTAAAAACTGAATGGCAATCTCTTTACATCTTTTTGACAAGTTTGTGACAACAATTCAGAGGACATCACTTAATTTGCCATTGTCAATTGTGGAGTTTTTATGAAATCATCGCAAATAATCCCGGACCGGCAATATCTTCTGGAAATCATCAGGATGTATGCCGGTATGTTGATAAAGCGGGATTCTTCGAGTATCCGGAATGCAGTGGGAAAATCGCTGTCGATAAGGGTAATAAGTGCGAACTACAAACTCAGAAAAAAACTCCACTTCAGTAAAATGATCCTGCACAACGGCAAATTTTATTCATCACTTGCCGTTCCCGGTATTCCTTCTGAAGCGTATGCAAATTCGGTGAGAAACGGAGTTTTTAATCTCCTTGATGAACGAATAAACAAACCGCGTCAGATTGATACTGCCCTCCTTGCGATAACCTCGAACTGCCCTTTGAACTGCAGTCATTGCTATGAAAAGGCGAACATAAACAGCTACATTTCGCTTACTAATGATGACTGGGTGAGAACTGTCAGGTTGCTTCAGGAACACGGTTGTGGAGTAATCGTGCTAACCGGTGGAGAACCGCTGAGTGATTTTGAGCGATTGCTCACAATTCTCAAGAGTGGTGATAAAAATCTCTCCGATTTTCACATCCATACCTCCGGAATGACCGTGACAGAAGAGAAAGTTGTTCAGTTAAAGGAGGCGGGACTGACAGCGGCAGGAGTTGGAATTGATCATTATGATGAATCAAAAAATGACAGGCTTCGGGGAAAGGGTTCCTGGAAAAGTGCTCTGAAAGCGATTGATCTTTTTGTAAGGCATGACATCCTCACCTATGTGAATTTTTGCGCTCTGAAGGAGATTGCAAACGAGTCCGGATTGATGAAATATGCAGAATTTGTCAGGGACAGGGGAGTTGCTCTGATTGAACTATTGGAACCAAGAGAATGTGGAGGTTTCAAGGGGGATCCTTCTGTGCTGTTGGGGAGTGGTGAGAAATCCGCACTTCTGGATTTTATGAAAAAAATTAATCTCGATAAAGATTATCTGGATTATCCCGTTATCTACTATCTTGCCCACCTTGAAGGGAAGGAAGGGCTGGGTTGCCTCATGGGAGGCATTTCACATTTCTATATTGATTCCGCCGGGAATATCAACCCTTGTGTTTTTATGCCCGTGACCTTCGGTAATATTCTAAAGGAGGATATTCGCGTCATCCTGTCGAGGATGAGAGAGAATATCCCTTACCCGCTAAAGACCGATTGCCCTGCGATTGCGATTTCAAAAGAGGTTGCAGCAGACGAATCCCACCCTGTTCCATTCGAAAGAGTTGCCGGTAAATTCAAGGAGCTCTTCCGTTAGCATCGAAAGGTGCAAAATGAATAATAAGACGATCACAACTGCAATCCTTATAGTTATTTATGCATTCCAGCTCACCGGATGTTCCATCTATTCCACATCTGTTATCTCAGATTACAAAAAAATCAAAGGGAATGGTCTGCTGATTTACAGCGTGAAAACCAAATCGGGGAAGGAGCTAAAATTTGACAAGGCAGGCGGAAGATTGGTTGATTCACTTTGTATAATAAAAGGGGTGACAGAAAATAAAGACACAGTTAATATAGCTGCTGACAGCACAGCCACACTCCTTGTAAAAGAGTATGACCAGGTTGCTTCATATCTGGTAAATATAGCAGGGGCAGGCGCATTGGTTGTGATAGCAATTTTGATAATAAATCCCCCTGTTTCGATGCCTTCTGTGTTCAAGTAGTTCCAATTATTAAAGTGAGGCTTAAAATGTTTCGGAAAATTTTTATTTCATTACTGATGGTCACTACCACACATTATTTTCTTGGATGTGCTGTGTATAACCCCGGGAAGGAATTTGATGTCGTAAAACTTGAGGGGAAAGATACAAAAATCACCAAAGTTGTGATGCCCGATGGTTTTACATACTCGTTCAAAAAAAATGGTGCAACGGTGGTTTTAAAGGGTGCCGGTGTTTCCGGAGTAAACATGGAAGGGAAACCTGTGTTTTTCCTTGCTGAACAAATAAAAGAGGTTTACCGGACAGACCCTCCTGCTACCTTCACGATTGAACAAATCAAGGCGGATACAAGCATTTTATTGTCGGGCCTTCAGTTGAAAAACGGTTCAAAGATGATTTTCGGTAAAGGGTTTGGGCAATACAGGAATGCAAACCTTTTAATAAAGGGTTTTAGTGATGCCGACAGTCTGGTAGAGATACAGGCTCTTGATGCTTTGTATGTGACGGTCGAAAAATTTGACGGACTTATGTCGCTGGTGGCCACTGTGGGACTTATTGCCGCAACCGGACTTGTCATAATATTGATTGCCCTGGCGGCGAAAAAGTCGTGTCCATTTATCTACTCGTTTGACGGAGAAAAATATGTATTCGATGCCGAACCTTTGGGAGGAGCAATTTCGAAGGCGTTCGAGAGAACGGACTATACAAAACTCGAAAATCTCAAAGAGGTGGATGGCAAATATAAACTTAAGATAACCAATGAAGTTTATGAGACGGAATACATCGATGAGATGAGCCTTGTTGCGGTGGATCACCCTGAGCACACCATCGCGGTAATGAATAATGACGGTGAGGTTTTCGCGCTTCAGGAGGGAGAAAAAATCAGCTATGCGAATGATGAAAAAGGGAATGATCTGAAACCGTTTTTGATCGAGGATGACATGATCACATGGCAGACCAAAATGCCTTTCAAAGACAACACTGTGACGAAGCACAAGATAAAATTTGGGTTTAAGAAGAGACCAGGTGCCCGAAAAGCGTGGCTGGTCTATAATGTAGGAACTACGCACTGGGGTTCGACGATGATTTCCGAGATGCTTGAACTTCAGGGAAAGAATCTTGATGAGCATTACCGGAATCTTGACAAAAAAGGAGAGTACTTAAAAACCACAATGAGTTTTCTTCAGCGGGAGGAACTGTATGAGATGAATTTGCTGATGAAGGAAAACGGTGAGTGGGCAAGCAAAGGCATTTTACAGGGTGGGGGTCCGTTCAGGACAGAGAATAGAGTCCTTGAACTTGATTTGTCGAAGGTGAGCGGAGAGATGGTTGAGTTTGAAGTAAATCCACCCATTGGATTCTGGACACTTGATAATTTCTCACTCTGTTTCGATGAGCCGGGATCAACAAAAGCCACAGAATTGAAGGTGGCAAAGACTGTCACTCATGATGGAAAGGATGTTTCATCCATTGTCAGTAAGAGTGATGAGACATATCATCAAATGCCGACTACGGGTGACTGGTTTGCCGCAGAGTATGATGCACCGAAGTTAAAATCCGGAATGGCAAGATCGGTGTTTATGAAAACAAAAGGCTGGTATAAGATCGACATGCCGGCATTGGATAAAGATCCTGATTTGTTGACACTCTTTAAGTTGGTGAGCAAACCGGGTGAAGTAATAAAATTCTCAAATGAAAGGTACCAGAAATGGATACTCTCAGTAGAAAAACAGACAGAGCAGGTTACTCAGTAATAAACCGGACGGTGTTCTTTTTCGTTTTACTGACTTTGCTCATTCCGGCACAGGAGGTGAAGGATTATTCAAGTTATCAGAACAATTTCGCTTTCGATCCCGTGATAATGGTTGACAGGAATGGTGTCCTTTCAAGAGGTCTCTTTCTCGATCTCGAAGGGGATTCTCTGAAACTGCTGCTCAACTCAAAGATTCAGAAAGTTGCAATCAGTTCGATAAAATTACTCAAGATTGACTCGAAACAGACAAACAGGGATAACATGCTGAGTCTTGGCATAGCGGGTGCGTTTGCATGTCAACTTTTGTTGAAGAAACCGGACTGGCAGTCCGACAGGTTTATTCAATCTGACGGGTTGTGGGCTCACATGCTGGTAGGGGCTCTTGGAGCTGTTGCCGGCGGGCTTGTTGGAATCGGGATAGACATGGCGAACAGTGACAAGGAACTTGAGTACGATTTGGAGAATCCAAAGGATGTACAGAAGATGAGACACGATATTCTCAGAGCTTCTGAAGAAACGAGTCTCAACTTCCACTATGAAATTGCCAAGGTGTATGCGAGATCCGATCCGGCCCAAAGGCAGGGGACAGGGAATTACTACAGTTATGATGATATAACCCTGAATGTTTTCAGAAGTGTGAGGCTGACATACGATATTAATGAGAAAATAGATGCAGGAGTGGCAATTTATTCAGCAGCAGAACCAAATCTTAAATACTCGTATGGTTCGCAAAACACATATGGAAATGAAGAGATGTCTAATCGTGTTTACGGATACTATGCAACAGCATTCTACAATCCATTTCCCGATGAGCCAAAAAAGAGAATAAAGGTGAAAGCGGGAGCTGGGGCAGGCTTTGCAGCAATCGACTATACAATTGCAAGAAGCAAAAGCGTCTATGATCCAGTAAAATATACCACTACTGTAACAAGTGAGTCGGCATCCCTGAATAAAACCGTCTTCAGCGGATTTCTTGCTGTTGATCTCAGGGCTTATCCATCATCAAAAGTATCAATCGCTTTGACAGGCGACTATATCTGGATCCCTGAAAAAACCATCCCGTCGAATTTACCGGGTGAAAGCGGCAAGTCATTCAGTAATTTCAGTCTTGGTCTAAGTTTGGGATTACATTTTTAGATCCGGTAAAGTTGACGAAATTAAACTAATTGTTTATAAATTGCATTTATCTTTAAGTCAATTATAAACGAACGGAAAAATGTTTTCAATTTTGTTGTCAATCCTGCTGGTATTTTTGATTGGAGCAGTAGTAACTCTTGCCGAGGCTGTACTTCTTGCAAATCCGGGTGAAGACTGGGTTACAGAAGATGATGAAAATGCGGGGATGGTGGAAAGATTCAAGGGATCTGCCGAAAATATCTACGAAACCGCCGAGATAGTGAGATATGCAGTCTTTGCTGTGGGTTTGATAATTATAGAAAGTTTCCTTATCGACTGGCTTCACGATGTAGGCATCGATTTGAAAGGCTATGGCTGGTGGGTTCCTGTGCTTTTTTCTGCGGTTCCTGTGGCATCACTTTTTTGGCTTTTTTCAGTTTACATTCCGCGGGGTTTTGGTGAAAAATTCGCCGGAAAGTTGTCCCCTCTGGTTTATTATGTACTAATCATTCTCGATATCACCGGAAAAGTATTTACTAAAACTTTGAAATATATAGCAGGGCTTTTTCTGAAACCCTTCAATGCCATTCCCAACTATTCTGTAACACTTGTCTCGGAAGAACATATAAAAAGGCTTCTTGATGCCGGACTGAAGAAGGGGGAGCTTGATGAAGAGGAACATGAAATCCTGGAAAATGTGCTGGAATTTAACGATTTGACAGCATACGATGTTATGATTCCGAGGACTGAAATGGCAGCCGTGGAGCTGACAGGCGACCCTGAGACAGATTTTAAGGAAATAATAAGAACCGGCTACAATTCAGTCCCCATTTTTGAAGATTCGCTCGATAATATTACCGGCATCGTGAATGTAAAAGACCTTATGCGATATTACATTGTGAACAACGACTATGAGATAAAAAGGGCAATCCGTCCACCCCATTTTGTTCCCGAGACCAAATTTATTTCCGAGATTTTAAAAGAGATGCAATTAAAGGGTATCAGGGCTGCGATAGTTGCAGACGAGTATGGCGGTACTGAGGGGATAATAAAACTTGAGGATATTCTCGGTGAGATTGTCGGCGATATAACCTATACAACCGAAGGGGAGCCAGCCGAGATAACATCCTTGCCGGACGAATCATTTCTGGTACTTGGTAACATGAGCATTACCGATTTGAACGATCACCTCGAAACGGAATTTCCGGAGTCGGATGAATACAGTACATTTGCCGGATTCGTTTCTGACATTACCGGAAAAATACTTAACCCCGGTGACAAGGTTGAGTATAATGAATACACCATCGAACTGACCAAACGGGTCAAAAATAAAATGGCAGAATTCAGGTTGGTCAGAAACCGTTAGGAAACACTGACTTTATAAGATTAAGCAGTTCATCCTTCCTGAATGGTTTTGCAAGATAATGGCTGCAACCCTCTTCAAGGAAAGTCTCCTTGTCGCCGGCAAGGGCAAGGGCGGTAAGAGCTACTACTGGAGCCTCTTTATATTCACTCATCTCCCTTAATCGTCTTGTCACCTCTATTCCCGAGATTCCGGGTCCCAGATTGATATCCATCAAAAAGCCGTCATATTGCTTTTCCTGAGCCATTTTAAGGGCAATTTCGCCCGATGATGCACAATCGATGTCGCAACGATTACGGAGGAAAAGAGTAATCAGGTCCTGATTCATCGGTTCATCCTCCACATAAAGCAGGCGTGGAAGTGCCGTTCTTATTACATTATCTCCGGGTACCGGAGTTGATTTACCGGGTGACGATTCATGGGGGAGATTCTGATCGACTGATTCTTCCGATACCGGGAATTTTAATGTAAAGACAGAACCGCTTCCGAAGGTGCTGGAAACGGATATTTTACCGTTCATTATTTCAGTAAACTTTTTCGAGATAGTGAGCCCGAGTCCGAGGCCCTGGAACCCCCTGTTCAGCCCTTCGCTTGCCTGACGGAACTCGTCCCAAATTATCTCAAGTTCCTCCTCTTTTATGCCAATCCCGGTATCGATGACACTTACAGAAACCCATGAGGAATCGTCCATTTTTTCATTCTCAATTTTTATGGAGATCTCGCCTTTGTTCGTAAATTTGAAGGCATTGTCGAGGAGGTGGAGAAGAATTTCCTCGAACAGGTGATCATCAATAAGAACCGATGTGTCGCCCGCGTTACAGATCAGAGTAAACCGCAGGGATTTTTCAGTCGCAACACTTTTATTGGATGTAAAAACTCTCTCTGCGAGCAATTTCAGGTCGCATTTCTTTAGTTCCAGTTTCTGAATGCTGTTCTCGATCTTGGAGAGATCGAGAATGGAATTGAGAGTGTTTCCCAGTCTTTTTCCCGAGGAGTAGATTTTATCGATCAGCGTCTGCTGGTAGTCGGATAATCTCTCCTGTTTCAACAGTTCTGCATAACCTACAATACCTGTGAGGGGAGTTCTGATTTCGTGGCTCATATTCGCAAGAAATGAGGATTTTATTTTGCTGATCTCTTCAGCTTTAAGTTTTGCTGCAAGAATTGCCTCCTCGTATCGTTTTCTATCAGTAATATCAAAAGCAACGAGGACGAAACCTTTAAGTCTGTTGCCGTTTTCGAACAGAGGTGAACCCGAGATCACCACAGGCAATTTTTCCCCGTTTTTCTTCACCATTTCCATTTCAGTTTTCGGGAAAAACGGCTTGCCGTCTTCCACAAGGTGATTTTTCCAACCGGCAAAGAAATCGAAATCGAACAGCCGGTTGAGCTTCATCGATTTAAGTTCAGTTTCGGAATATCCCAGAATTTGTACTGCAGAAGTATTCACATTTGTAATGGCGGAATCCATATCGATGACTATCAAAGAATCGTTTATCGAGCTGAGGACACTCTCGAGGTAATTCTTCGATTTCTCGAGTTCAATCTTTTCGAGAAGTTCATATCTCTTTTTGTCGAGATCGAGGAAAATTCTCACTTTGGTTGTGAGGAAGAACGGGTTAAAGGGTTTTGTAACAAAATCCACCGCACCCGACTCATATCCCTTAAATACATGATACTCATCAGAATAGACGGCAGAGAGAAAAATTACAGGCAGACTTGCTGTTTTCTCTTCACCTCTGATATACTCAACGAGTTCATATCCGTCCATTCCCGGCATTTGAACATCCACTATCGCGAGTGCAAATTCGTGATTTAAAATTGCGATGAGAGCATCATTTCCGCTTCTGGCTCTTATTATTGTAACATCCAGCTCATGGAGCACCTTTTCGAGTGAAATTAAATTGGACTCGATATCATCAACAATAAGGATTTTTTGTTTATACATGTTTCTGCCTGAACAATTTTTTTAGTTTTCTGATTTATTTTTTTCCATAATAAATAGTGCGATTTCATCGATTGTGAGGATAAAATCGACTGCTCCGGTCTCAATAGCAGCCTGTGGCATCAGGGCAAACTCTGCGGTTTCGGGGTTTTGTGCCAGTGTGATCCCGCCCGCTTCCTTAATCTCCTTAATGCCTTTTGCACCATCATCATTCGCACCTGAAAGGATAATCCCCAGGGAATTCTCTCCATAAACCCAGGCGGCACTCTCGAATAGTACATCAATCGAGGGCCTGGAGTACTTCACTTTTTCGTCGGTTGAGAGTGATACTGTTGCATCGCTCTCCAAGAGCATATGATAATTTGGAGGCGCCACGATCACCAGACCGGGTGAAATTATCATTTTATCTTCAGCTTCAACCACCGGTAACACAGATCTTTTCCCAAGAATATCGGAAAGGAGACTCTCCTGATACGGGCTTGTATGTTGCACAATCAGCATCGGAATGTTGAATTTCGCAGGCAGTTTAGACAGGAGCGAAATCAGTGCATTAAGCCCTCCTGCTGAAGCGCCAATCACGATTATACTTGAAAAAGTCCGAATTTTCAAAGGTTGTCTCTTTAAGTGATATATCGTTTTTGAAAAATTCTTTCCTTGTCCTGCACGACAACGAACTGATTCGCCACCGAGCTGAAAGTGATTGACTCCTTTGTGCCGAGGCAGAGAAAACCACCAGGAATGAGGCTTTCCGCCAGGAGCTCGAGTGCCCTGTCCTGCAAATCCTTGTTGAAGTAAATCAGCACATTGCGACAAAAAATCAGGTGCATTTCACCAAAACTTCTGTCAAGAACGAGATTGTGATTCGCGAAAGTAATATTCTTTTTAAGTTCTTTAGTAAAAGTGATCGAATCATATTTAGCGGAGTAATATTCCGAAAATGAATGAGCGCCTCCGGCATCCTGATACGATTTGATGCACTGTTTCATGTTATCAATTTTGTAAATACCGTTTTTTGCCGTTTCAAGTGCGGAATCGTTGAAGTCTGTTGCAAAAACAGTGCAACGGTCGTAGATTCCTGCTTCTTTCAAAAGTATGGCGGTGGAATAAACCTCTTCCCCTGTTGCACAACCTGCGTGCCATATTTTGACATACGGGTGAGTTTCCAAAAACGGGAACACCTTCTCGATCAGTTTGGCATAGACAAAGGGGTCTCGAAACATTTCCGTAACAGTAATTGAAAAATGATGTACAAGATCTAAAAAAAGATCCGGCTGGTGGAGAATTTTTGGAATCACCTCCGAGATATTCTGGAGACCAAGATGGGACATAAACAGCCTTGCCCTTCTGAGGAGGGATGAGCGTGCATAGTCTCTGAAGTCATAACCATATCTTCGGTATATCGCCTCGAGAAGGAGGTTTAATTCGATGTTTTCCAGTTCTGATTTATTGAACATCAATGCTTTCCACGGAAAATTTATCTGTATAACCAGACTCTCATTATTGAAAAGAGTCTTTCTATATCAACGGGTTTGGGAAGATAGTCGCTTGCACCGGCAGCAATGCAGTCCTGATAATCTTTTTTCATGGCTTTAGCCGTAACTGCAATAATCGGGATGTCGTAGAATTCTTCCTTTTCCCTGATCCTTCTGATTGTTTCGTATCCGTCCATCTCGGGCATCATTATATCCATAATTACGAGATCAATATCCGGTTCGGAGGAGATAATCTCGATGGCTTTTCTGCCATTTTCAGCCTTCAGAATATTCATGCCTTTGTCGGAGAGAAGTTTTGACAGAGCAAAAACATTCCTCATGTCGTCGTCCACTATCAATACTTTTTTTCCTCTGAAGAGCTGGTCGGTTTCATGCAGGTCGAGGATCATTCTCTTTTTGTTTTCGGGCATTTTGTTTACAAGTCTGTGCAGAAAGAGAGAAGTTTCATCGAGCAGTCTTTCTTCGGAACGGACTCCTTTGATGATAATGGAATCAGCATAATTTCGAAGTTCGGCATCCTCTTCCTTGGAGAGGTCCCTTCCCGTATAAACAATTACCGGAGGAAGATTAGATTCGAACTGTTCCAGTGACTGGAGGAGCTCGAAGCCTGTCATGTCGGGCAACCCAAGGTCGAGAATCATCAAATCAAAGTGACCGTCGGCGAGCAGTTCGATTGCCTCACTCCCGGTTTCCACCGTTGAAATCTTTACATCCGAGTCGCCGATAAGTCTGGAGATGCTTCTTTGAAGATTTATGTCATCTTCAATAAGAAGGATGTCCTTCACTTTTTTATTGGAGAATTCCTCTAGCCGTGTAATCGCATCATCAATATCTTCTTTTGCAACCGGTTTGGCGAGATAACCAATGGCTCCCTTGTTCAGAGCTTCCCTTACGGTATTGGCACCGCTTACTATATGTACAGGGATGTGCCGGGTTTTCGAGGATTCTTTCAGCCGGGTCAGAATATCGATACCATTGATATCGGGGAGACCCAGGTCGAGGAGGATAGCCATGGGCAGAAATCTCAGTGCCAGTTCCAGACCTTCATAACCCGTAAGTGCAACTATTGCCTTAAGATTTTTCTCTTTACATTCCTTAAGCAAAAGTTTAGCGAAGTCCGGGTCATCCTCAATAATTAAAACGACCTTGTCCTTTTCCGTGATATCTTTTCTGTCGTCGTTTACCGAAATTTTATGCGGTTTTTCAACTTTAACCGGGGGAATAACAACTTCTTCGGGCTCCTTCGGCTTCGGCAAAGTCACTGGCTCGGCGGCAATTTTGGGAGTATTCAGTCCCGGGAACTTGAGAGGAAGGAAGAGTGTGAAAGAGGAGCCGGTGCCGGGGATACTCTCGACCTGGATTTCGCCACCGAGGATATGTGAAAGCTCTCTGGAAATCGAGAGACCGAGTCCGGTGCCGCCAAACTCGCGTGATGTTCCGCCATCAGCCTGCTGGAATGCCTCAAATATTACTTTTTGCTTTTCGAGCGGGATGCCGATACCGGTGTCGGCAACAGTGATGGCAACACATTCATTTCTGTTCAATCCGCTTCGGAAGAGATTATCTGAAGCCTTTGGCATGTCGATTCTGACAGTGACCTTCCCGGTTTTGGTGAATTTTATCGCATTCGAGATCAGGTTCTTTAGAATTTGTTCCAGTCGTTGCTTGTCAGTTTCGATTGAATCGGGTATGTGCTCGCCGATGGAGAGATCAAATTCCAGTCCTTTATGAGCCGCAGAATGTTTGAAAGTTGACTCAACATTTCTTCGTATAATTTCAACCGGGACCTTCTCAATATGGAGTTCCATCTTGCCGGCTTCAATTTTTGAAAGGTCGAGGATCTCATTAATGAGATTGAGGAGGTCAGAACCGCTTCTGTAAATCACTTCAGCCGATTCCACCTCATCTTCAGTGAGGTTGCCCTTTTTATTGTCACCGAGCATTTTTGACAGTATAAGAAGACTGTTGAGGGGGGTTCTCAGTTCGTGGGACATATTTGCCAGGAATTCTGATTTGTATTTACTGGCGATCGCGAGTTCCTCGGCTTTTATTTCAAGTTCCTCTCTTGCTAATTGAATATCTGCTTTCTGTTTCTGCAGGGATTCGTTTTTCTCTTCGAGTTCTTCATTTATTACTTCGAGTTCTTCCTGTTGCGATTTCAGTCTTTCCTCGGAAAATTTCAGGGCGGTTGTCTGCTCTTCTAGTTCCTCATTGGCAGCACGGAGTTCTTCCTGCTGCACTTCGAGTTTCTCGTTCGAGCTTCTTAATTCCTCCTGTTGCACCTGAAGTTCCTCTGCGAGTTGTTGAGTCTTCATAAGGAGATCCGTCAGCGATTCTCTCGATTTGGAGGAATTGACAGCGGCTCCTATAATGGCAGAAGTACTTAACAGGAACTCGATCTCCCGGGTGGAAAATATTCCATATTTCCCAAGTTCGACTATGCCGTAAAGTTTTTCTGCATAAACAAGGGGGAAGAGGAAAATTTCACTCGGCAGCGATTTTCCCGTGGCAGATGAGATAAAGAAATGGCTGTCTTTAACATTCCTGACATGAAGATGGCGGCGTGAAGCGGCACATTCCCCGGTGAGACCTTCTTTGAATTTAACCGTATTATTAGCCCGTTCGACATCGCTGATAGCGAAACCTCCTGCCAGCGTAAGGTATTCCTCATCGCTGTCAGTCACATAGAAAGCACAGATAAATGCACCGGTGTATTCACTAAGAAAAGCAGAAACCTTGTCGGCAAGTTCCGTAACTTTTGGTTCACCTCTTAAAGTATCGTTGAGACTGTTTATTCCGGATTTTTGCCAGTTCTGAATTTCAGCTTTGGCAGTATAGTCACCAAGCGAGTCGGACACCTGATTAATTATCCTGGCAAGCGATCCCAGTTCATCCTTCGAATCGTAGTCGATTTTGGAGTAAAATTCCCCCTGCTCAATCAGTTTGACTTTTTTACTTATCAGATCGACCGGTTTCCTGATCCCTCTTGTTATCAGGTACCCCGTGATACCGCTTGCAAGCATAAGGAGAAGAAGAAAAAAATAAGTCAATACCTTGGTATCCTCTTTCACCACCTCCGAATTTTCGTAGAAGGCTTTTGCTTTGTTGTTTGCAAAATTCAGGACATCCTTCAACTCGATTTCAAATAATTTTACCAGTTCTTCCCGTGCGACGAGCAGTTTTTTCGCACGGGCGACATCATCGGATTCAATGGCGGTTATGAGTTGAAAACGGCTTTCAGCAAGTTTTGAATATGCATACTCAAGATCATCCAGGTCTTGTTTGTCACCGAGGTATCTCTCTTTTAAAACCGGAAAATATGAAAGAATACGGTGATTGGATGAATCAATTTCGGCAATCAGGGAGTCGTGACTTTCCGGGAAAATTACCATTTTATTCAGGATCCTTCGCATTCTCTCTGATTCAATGTTTATCATCTTGATTGTATTTGTAACTGTAAAAGGGTGTCTGTAGAGGAGAGTTGTCTGGTCTGAGAGAATATTAATGTTGTAAATGGAAACAACAAGTGAACAGAGGATCAGAGAGATTACTATAGAGAATCCAGTTGCCAGGCGGGCACCGATTTTAAAGTCACGGAACTTCATGTTTTTGTCCTGTGTGTAGATTGGAAAGTGACCAACAATAATAATTAATAATTTTCACAAATGCAACAGAAATATGATTTTAGATATCATTACCGGATGGTTTTTTGCAGAATCATCTGCATACGGTGAAATGCTTTTTAACCTGCGAAAATTAATGCTGGAGAAAGATAGTATATTTGTTAAAATCCTTTAAAATTGCTATATTTGTAATCTGATTATTCGCCCTACGGACACAGGGCGTTTTTTTTTAGAAAGCAATTATGATTGACGCAATCAACAGAATAAAAGAGATATGCCTTCAGACAGTTGAAGAGCACGGGATGCTTTTCATAGATTTTGTAATGAAGGGTGAAGGCAAGGTAAAAGTTGTCGAATTGTACATCGACGGGGAAGAGGGTGTGACTGCTGACATTTGTGCAGCCGTCAGCCGGGACATCAGCAAGATAATCGATGAGGAAGACCTTTTTGAGGGACCTGTCAGGTTTGATGTTTCATCACCGGGGGTCAACAGACCACTGGTGCATTTGAAACAGTATAAAAAGCACACCGGCAGGGAATTCGAGGTAACCTACTCGGAAGGTGAAGAGAAAAAGAAAATAAAAGGGAAACTGCTTCAGGTTGAAGATGACCTTTTAACATTTGAATTAAACAAAGAATCACGAATTATTGGTTTTCAGAATGTTCTGAGTGCCAAGGTTAAAGTAAGTTTTTAGTGGAGGAAGAGAAATGAACGCAGACATAGTTGAATCGTTTGCGGCGATGGTGAGAGAAAAAGGAGTGGACAAGGATGTGCTTCATGGAATAATTGAAGACATCTTCGGATTGCTTGTTCGTAAAAAATATGGTGAAGAAGCAAACTACTCCGTAGTTGTTAACATGGACAGAGGCGACATCGAAATATTTCTTGTGAGAGAAATAGTCGAAGAAGTCGAGAATCCTGAAAAACAGATCAGTCTCGAAGAAGTGAACAGACTTGGTAATGAGGATGAGCTTGATGTAGGTGATGAGTATGTGGAGCAGTTAAAGCTGGCAACCTTCGGGCGCAGACTCATAAATCTTGCCAAGCAGAATCTTAACCAAAGGATTCGTGAAATCGAGAAAGAGATCATCCTGAACGAGTACAAAAGACTCGTGGGTGAGATCGTCATCGGCGACATTTATCAAATCCGCAAGAATGATGTTCTTGTAAACCACAACAAAAATGAACTTATGCTTCCCCGTGAAGAACAGATTCCTCACGAGAGATATTACAAAGGCAACACAATCAGAGCGATTGTGAAAGAGGTCAGAAGAGGGAAGAGCGGACCTGAAATTATCATTTCCCGTGCCGATACTGAACTCCTCAGAAGACTTATTGAACTTGAAGTGCCTGAAGTTTACGATGGAATAATCGAATTGAGAAGAATCGCCCGTCAGGCGGGTGAGAGAGCTAAAGTGGCTGTTGAATCGATGGACAAGAGGGTTGACCCTGTCGGTGCGTGTGTCGGTATGAAGGGTGTAAGAATTCATTCGATCATAAAAGAGCTTGCCGGCGAGAATATCGATGTTTTTGCATATTCTGATGATCCTGTTATCATGATCCAGAGAGCACTGGCACCCGGGAAACTGAAATCGATTGAGCTCGATGAAGTAAACAAAAACGCTGTGATTTTTGCTGAAGCATCACAGGCGGCGATGATAGTTGGAAGAAATGGAGTGAATATCAGACTTGCTATGCAGGTGACCGGATACAACATCGACTTCCACCGGATTGAAAAAGACATTGAAGATTATGAAGATGGAGTGGAACTTATTGAGTGCAAGCGTGAGCTTGGTGCCGAAGTTTACGAAACTCTTATAAACAACCGGCTTGATACTGTAAAAGATGCAATAAAAGCCGGAAAAGAAAAACTGCTTGAGATTTTTGAGGATGATGAGGAACAAGTTGACAGAATTTTGGACATCCTCAAAAACAGAATGCAGGATTAGAAAGATAGGATCACAGATAGATGTCTGAACCAAAAGAGCAAAAGATTAGAATTCACAATTTTGCGTCGCAGTTCAATGTATCTGCACAGGCTATTGTTGAGTATCTCAAGAAAAAAGGATACGATGTAAAGACCATCAACACTCCTCTGACTCCCGTGATGCTCGAGGATGTGAAGGTGCAGTTTAAAAAAGATATTGAACGGGCTGAAAAACATTACACAAAACTGGAAGAGTTCAACAGAAAACTCTCCGGCGTAAGCGATAAACCTCCGGTAAAAGAAGAGGTGCCTGCCCCTGTTGAGGAAGTTGTCAAAACAGAAACAGTCGAAGTGCCTCCTGTGAAAGAGGAAGTTGTGGTCCCCGAACCTGTTGTCGTTGAATCTGTGACACCTGCTCCCGTGGTAACGGTTGCGCAGGAAGCTGAAGTGAAGGAGGAGGAAAAACCACCTGTTGCACCTCCTGCAACAGTAACTGAACCTGTTCAGGTGAAACCTGTTGAGGAAGTTGTAGTTGAAGAACGGGTATCTCCTGAAATAGAAGCTCTGATAAAACCCGATGAGCCTGAAGAAACGGAGCCAACACCCGAAAAACCAGCCGAAGACAAGGGAATCCCCCCCAGAAAATACAGTTTCGATCCCCGTACCGGAAAGCAGATGGGTCTTAAAATTCTCGGAAGATTCGAGGCTGAGACACCTAAACCGAAGAAGGAAGAACCAAAGCCCGAATCGATCGTAAGGACGGAAGAAAAACCGGCTGTCGAGTCGTCAGAGGATGCGGAAAAGAAAAAAGCCAAGAAGAAAAAGAAAAACAAATCTAAAAAGAGGGAACAGGTTATAGAAGAAACCGAAACGGTTAAGAAAAAAGCCAAAGTAAAGAAATTGGAGATCGATCAGAAAGAAGTTCTGGAATCGATCAGAAAAACCATGCTTACCACAGAAGACTCTGTAATTTCCAACAGAGCCTCGATGCGTAAAAGAAAACGCAAAGAGAGAATGGAAGCACAGGAAAGACTCGATGAGCAGCGCAGGATAGATGAACAAATTATCAGAGTAAATCAGTTTATGTCTGTCTCTGAACTTGCAAATGTTATGGGTGTAAGTGTCGGAGAGGTAATCTCGAAGTGTATCGCACTTGGTCTTATGGTTTCGATAAATCAGAGGATTGAGCTTGACACCATCACACTTGTTGCCGATGAGTTCGGGTTCGAAGTTGAGGTGGAACAGGAATATACAAACGATGTTCTTGAGGATATCGGAGACAGTGAAGAAGAACTTGAACCAAGATCCCCCGTGGTAACGATCATGGGACATGTGGATCACGGTAAAACCTCCCTTCTCGATTATATAAGAAGTTCGAATGTGGTAGCCGGCGAGTCGGGTGGTATCACCCAGCACATCGGTGCCTACAAAGTTGAAGTTAACGAAGGCCAGTATATAACATTTCTGGATACACCCGGTCACGAAGCGTTCACCGCGATGCGTGCCCGTGGAGCTCAGGTAACTGACATTGTAATTCTGATTGTAGCCGCAGATGATGCGGTAATGCCCCAAACAGTGGAAGCTATTTCGCATGCTCAGGCTGCAAATGTTCCGATAATCGTTGCTATCAACAAGATTGACAAGCCGGGTGCAAATATTGAAAAGATAAAGCAACAGCTTGCCGACCGTAATGTGCTCGTTGAAGAATGGGGCGGAAGATATCAAAGTGTTGAAATTTCTGCCAAACAAGGTTTGCATATCGATGCACTTCTTGAAAAAGTACTCCTTGAAGCTGAAGTGCTCGACCTTAAAGCCAATCCGAACCGCGAGGCAAGAGGCGTTGTAATCGAGTCGCAGCTTGACAAAGGCCGAGGTGTCACCGCAACAGTTCTTATTCAAAAAGGAACACTGAGACAGGGAGATATCTTTGTCTGCGGTAACCAGCACGGTCGCGTAAGAGCGATGTTTGATGAGAGAAACAAGAAAATGAATGAAGCCCCGCCTTCTTCACCCGTACTCGTACTCGGATTTGAAGGTGCTCCACAGGCAGGTGATCAGTTTATTGTAGTGGATACTGAAAGAACAGCCCGTGAGATCGCTATAAGAAGACAGCAGTTGAAGAGAGAACTCGACAGCAAGCAGGTTCATCATATCACTCTGGATGAGATCTCGAGACAGATTTCAATCGGTGGTGTAAGTGAACTCCCAATCATCGTAAAAGGTGATGTGGATGGATCAGTGGAAGCTGTTTCCGACTCGCTTATGAAACTTTCCACAGAAGAAGTAAAAGTAAGAGTTATTCACAAAGGTGTCGGTGCGATTTCTGAAAGCGATGTTCTTCTTGCAAATGCATCAAATGCCATCATTATCGGTTTCCATGTGAGACCTCATATGAACGCAAGAAAGCTTGCGGAGACTCAAAAAGTCGATATAAGAATTTATAACATCATCTACGACGCCATCAACGAAGTGAAACAGGCTCTCGAAGGAATGCTCTCACCAATACTTTCCGAAGAAATTACCTCTTCAGTGGAAGTAAGGGATACATTCAAGGTGCCGAAAATCGGAACTGTTGCAGGTTGCTATGTCATCGAAGGTAAAATTACCCGAAACGACAGAATCCGTGTGATCAGAGACGGACTTGTGATCTTTACTGGCGAGATTTCCTCACTCAAGAGATTCAAGGATGATGTAAAAGAAGTGGATACCAACTATGAGTGCGGTATCAGTGTTCAGAATTTCAATGACATAAAGACCGGCGACATAATCGAAGGCTTCAAAGTTGTTGAAACCAAGAAAAAACTCGAATAATTTATTGATCTGTAAGACGGAATCGAGGTACTGAGATGGGACACAGAGTTGCACGACTTGAGAGTCAGATAAAAGATGAATTGAGCATGATTATGCTCCTCAGGTATCATGACAGGGAATTTGGACTGATAACCATTACGGCTGTAAAGCTTAGTCCCGATCTCAAGGTGGCAAAGGTATATTTTTCGGTGTTCGATAAAGAACAGAGGAAGAATGCCCTCGAAAAGATAACCGCGGAGATACCTTCAATAAGACATGAACTTGCTTCTAAAATAAGAGTGAGATTCATGCCTGAATTAAGGTTTTTCGTGGACGATACTTCCGACTATGTTGAAAAGATCGAGGGACTTCTAAAACAGATACACAAGAATGATAACCAGACCGGTAACGAGTTACAAGGAAATTGATTTCTCTGCCGGTCAGACTATACTGATTGATAAACCGTTGGGGATCACATCATTCGATGTGATCTACAGACTGAGGCGGGTGCTTCATCTTAAAAAGATTGGACATGCCGGCACTCTCGACCCAAAGGCTACAGGTCTTCTGATAATATGTACAGGGAAATCGACCCGTAAAATTGAGAGTTACATGGGTCTTGTGAAGGAATATACCGGAACAATTGTGCTGGGTGAACAGACTCCTTCGATGGACACCGAAACCGAGGTGCACATCAGAAATGAAAGCTCGCACATCAAGATCGATGACATACTCAGGGTTGCTGCCGGGCTTACCGGTGAGATTGATCAACTGCCTCCAATGTATTCCGCAGTAAGCAAAAACGGGCAACGGCTCTATACTCTCGCCAGAAAAGGTGAAACAATAGAGAGGGAAACCCGCCGGGTAACGGTTGAGGAATTTGAGATAACTTCCTGGGAGCATCCTGTGGTCTCTTTTCGTGTGGTTTGCTCAAAAGGTACATATATCAGGGTTTTGGCACATGACATGGGTGAAAAACTCGGTTGTGGGGCTTACCTGTCGTCCTTAAGAAGGACAGCGATCGGTGAATTCAGAGTGGAAGATGCGGTTACTATTGAATCGTTCAGAGAGATATTCAATGCAGATACAAGAGATGTGAGCTGATGAAAATTTATCGTGACCTCAGCGAAGTTCCAAAGTCAGACAAGACAGTGCTGACCATAGGCACTTTTGATGGCGTTCACAAGGGTCATCAACTGCTTCTCGATATTTTAATGACGAATGCCAAAAAGTCAGGCTGCAGGTCGCTTCTGATTACCTTCGACCCGCACCCGAGGCAGGTGGTTTTCAAAGGTGGTGACATTAAATTGCTCACAACCACAAGTGAAAAATTGCGTATTTTTGAGAACCTCGGAATTGATGAAGTTTTTATCATCAATTTTACACTCGATTTTTCGGAGCTGGACGCAGATTCCTTCTTCACAAAGTTTATATTAAATGGCACCGGAATAGAAGAAATAATTGTCGGATACGATCACCGTTTCGGAAAAGGGAGAAGCGGTGACGAAAATTTCATTAGAAAGTTAGCAGATAAAACCGGATTTAAAGTAACATATGTTGAGGCTGTAATGCAAAATCAGACCAATATCAGCAGCACGCAAGTAAGAAAACTCCTCGCCGAAGGCAATGTAAAAGGAGCTGCGGAACTGCTGGGACGCGAATATGAGATATTTGGAGAGGTTGTTCACGGTGACAAAAGAGGCAGAGAGCTCGGATATCCGACGGCTAATCTTGAGTGCGACTCCGAGAACAAGTTGCTTCCCGCCAACGGCGTTTACGCTGTAATGGTGGAAGTGGAAGAAAAAATTTACAAAGGCGTTTTGAATGTTGGAAGAAGACCGACATTCAACCTGAAGGACCTTGCTGTTGAAGTTCATCTGATTGAATTTCCGGGCCACGACCTATACGGAAAGACACTTCGCGTGAAATTCATCGACCGTATCAGAGGAGAGATGAGGTTTATTACAAAACAGGACCTCGCAAACCAGATAGACAAGGACAAAAATTCCGCTGTCGAAGTTTTAAAAAGTTTATAAACATTTAATTAATTGGCTCCGGTTGTTTCTGGGGTCGAATCGAACAAACAAAAACAGGAAAACACAATGACTAATCAAGAAAAACTTGAGATAATCAAAAAGTATGGTGAAAACGAAAAAGATTCAGGGAAGACCGAAGTGCAGATAGCACTTTTGACAAAGAGAATCAATGACCTGACCGCTCATTTTCAGGCACATGCAAAGGATCACCACTCGAGAAGAGGGCTTCTTATGCTGGTAGGCAAGAGAAGAAGATTGCTCGACTATCTTATCGCAAAAGACATCAACAGATACAGAGCAATCATAAAAGAATTGAATATTAGAAAGTAAGGCTTAAATAATGATATACACAAAAGAAGTTGAAATAGGCGGAAAAGTACTAAGCTTTGAAACCGGAAGATTTGCCCGTCAGGCAGCCGGTTCAGTGATGGTCAGATATGGCGATACGATGGTATTGGTCGCCGCCGTGGCTTCTCCCAAAGCACCTGAAGGGATCGATTTTTTCCCTCTTCAGGTTGAATACAGGGAAAAACTTGCCTCAGTAGGAAAATTCCCGGGTGGATTTTTCAAGAGAGAAGGAAAGCCATCGGAAAAAGAGGTACTGACATCAAGACTTATCGACCGTCCTATCAGACCTCTGTTTGATGACAGCTACAGAAATGAGACACAGATCGTAGCAACCACACATTCGTTTGATAAAGAAAACGATCCCGATGTAATTGCTATCGTTGGTGCTTCAGCCGCCCTTGCAGTATCGAATATTCCTTTTCTTGGTCCTATCGCAGGAGTAAGAGTCGGAAGAGTAAACGGCGAGTTTGTGGTTAATCCAACATTCGAACAGGTTGAACAGAGTGACATCGAGCTGATTGTAGCAGGAACAGACGACTCGATTATGATGGTGGAAGGCGAAGCTTCGGAAGTATCTGAAGAAGTGATGCTCGAAGCATTGAAATTTGCTCAGGAGCAGATCAGGAAAATTGTAACTGCCATCTCCGAACTTGCTGCCGAGTGCGGCAAACCAAAGATGGTCGTAACACCAAAGGAAATTGATCAGACACTTCTTGAAGAAGTAAAAGCCCTTGCATATGACAAACTTAAATCTGCAATCTACACTGTCATGGCAAAACAGGAAAGAAGTGATGCTTTCGATGCAATTTTTGCAGAGACAAACGAAGCGCTCGCTGAAAAATATCCAGAGCAGGAAAAAACAATAAATACATTTCTGCACGATTTCCAGTATGAACTGATTCGCAAATGTATTCTTGATGAGAATCTTCGCCTTGACGGCAGAAAAACACACGAGATCAGACCAATCACTGTCGATCTCGGCATACTTCCCCGCACTCACGCTTCTGCACTCTTCACAAGAGGAGAAACACAGAGTCTTACAACACTTACCCTTGGATCAAAAAATGATCAGCAGACCATCGACGGTTTGCTGGATGAGACTGTGAAGAGATTTAATCTTCACTACAATTTCCCTCCATTTTCAGTTGGTGAAGTTGGAAGATACTCAGGCGTTGGCAGAAGAGAAGTGGGACATGGAAACCTTGCTGAAAGATCACTCAAAAGAATGATCCCTGCTGAAAAGGATTTCCCGTATGCACTCCGTCTCGTAAGTGATATTCTTGAGTCAAACGGTTCATCATCCATGGCAACAGTTTGTGCCGGATCGCTCGCCCTCATGGATGGCGGTGTTCCTGTAAAAAAAGCGGTTGCAGGAATTGCGATGGGCTTGATAAAAGAAGGTGATCAGTTTGCCGTCCTTTCCGACATTCTCGGTAACGAGGATCATTTTGGCGATATGGATTTCAAAGTTGCAGGTACTGATGAAGGTATCACCGGATTTCAGATGGACATCAAGATAAAGGGTGTTTCGTTTGAAGTAATGGAGATAGCTCTTAGACAGGCAAAACAGGGAAGACTTCATATCCTCGGAATAATGAACAGTGCAATATCAGCACCAAGACCGGAACTTTGTTCCTTTGCCCCAACTCTTGCCACACTTCAGATTCCTACTGAACTTATCGGTTCGATCATAGGACCCGGTGGAAAGACAATTCAGGGCATGCAGAAAGAATTCGGAGTTGATATTTCGATAGATGATGACGGAACAATCCAGATTGCAGGTCCAAATGCAGAGTCAGCCAACGGTGCAGCTACAAGAATAAGACTGATGACCACTCAACCGGTTGTAGGCGAAGTTTACGACGGTGTCGTAACCAAACTCATGGAATTCGGTGCGCTGGTGGAAATTCTCCCCGGTAAGTCAGGACTCGTGCACATATCCGAAATAGATATGAAAAAAGTGCATAAAGTTACCGACTACTTCAAAGAAGGCGATAAAGTTAAGGTAAAACTTCTTCGCATTGAGGGCGGGAAATACAGTCTGAGCCGCAAAGCTCTTCTTAAGGAAGCAGCCGCAACTGCAGAAGTTAAACATAACGAAGAATAAATTTATTGGATGTCCCCTGAAGAAGGGGACATCCTCATCAATCACCAAGTTTTGAAAAGAATGATCGAGTTTCTCGGAAACTTCATCTTAATGTTTTATTACCTTGAACCCGAACCCAAAAGGCTCGCGGGTGGCGTACATCTAAGTGGAATTGGAATATTTGCAGTAGTTCAAAACCTGTTAAATACAAAGAGTTTAACTACCTATGTTAAAAGAAATTATTATAAATTCATCGAACACACAGACCCGTGTGGCGATAACGGAAGACGGGAAATTAGTAGATTTCTTCGTCGATTACTCCGAAAACCGGAGGATGGTTGGAGATGTGTATCTTGGCAAAGTAGCCAGGGTACTTCCCGGCATTAAAGCAGCATTCATTGACATCGGCATGAAGCACGATGGTTTTCTCCACTTTTCAGATATTGGAGAGAAAACCAAGGAACTTCAGGCAATGATTGATGAAGAGGATGATGAAGACGATAATGTGGCACGGGTTGCCGCAGACGAAGAGAATGCCATCGTCCAGACAAAATTCATAAATGGTGTCCCCATCTTGCAGAAGGGGGAACCAATCCTTGTGCAAATCACAAAAGAGCCCGTAGTCAATAAAGGCGTGCGGGTGAGTTCGGCTATTTCAATACCGGGCAGATTTTGTGTTCTCCTCCCTTACGACAACAAGATCGGTGTTTCGAAAAAGATTACGGACTTCCGCGAAAGAAAGCGCCTTCGTATTATTGCGAAGAGTCTTCTTCCCCAGAATTACGGTTTGATCATCAGAACTGTTGCCCGCGGTCAGGCGGAAGAGCAGATTAAAGATGACTTGAGAAGCCTCTTGAAACTTTGGAAAAAGATTCAGGAAAAGGCGAGAAGTGGAACCCCCCCTGCCATTATTTATCAGGATGTCTCGACCACTTCAAGTGTCATCAGGGATCTTTTCACCTCTGACATCTCAAAAGTGTACATCGACAACAAAAAAGTATTCAAAGAGATTAAAGATTACATTGCAGTCTCGCAGCCTGAGTTACTCGACAAAGTTGAACAGGTCCGATCAGAGGAACCGATCTTCGAAGCTTTCAAGGTTGAGGAGCAGATAAAAGAACTTTTCGCTAGAAAAGTGGCAATGAAGAGTGGCGGACATATCGTAATCGAGCATACGGAAGCGATGGTTGTAATCGATGTAAACAGCGGAAAATATGCAGCCAGCAAGGATCAGGAGTTGAACTCCCTGAAAACCGATCTGGAAGCAGCCCGCGAAATTGCGCATCAGTTGCGTTTAAGGGATATAGGCGGTTTGATCGTTATCGACTTTATCGATCTCGAGGATGAAAAGAACAGAAAGAAAGTTTACGATGAGCTCAAGAAAGAGTTCAGAAGAGACCGCGCGAAGGTATCCATTCTCCCTATGTCCGACTTTGGCCTTGTTCAGATAACCAGACAGAGGGTAAGACAGAACATCATGCAGGCTCTAACCGAGACTTGTCCCGTTTGCATGGGAACAGGCTTGCTGACGAAGAAGTCGCACCTCATTCATGAAATTGATGAATGGCTCGGTAAATACAGAACCGAGGCACCACATCGTTCGATTATTATTAAATGCCATCCATTCGTAGCGCAGAAACTCAAGGAAGGGTTCCCGAGTACACTCGCAAAGATGCAGATGAGATACATGCTTAGAATCAGAATTGAAGAGGATAATGCATTCAATTCAGATCAGTTCAAAGTTATTGCCCGTAAAACCAAACAGGATTTAACAGGGATTATAACAGATTTGTGATTTCCGGTTCCTCAATTTAGTATGAATTGAGAGAAAGAAATTTTATATTTATAGATTTGAAAAACGAAATTATAAGTACAGGTAAATCGTGAAAAAGACCAGACTTTATTCAGAACATGTGAAACATGGTGCCAAATTGGTTGAATTCGCCGGCTACAGCATGCCGATTCAGTATGAATCGATAATTGCCGAGCACAAGGCGGTAAGAAACAGCGTGGGGCTCTTTGATGTGAGTCACATGGGCGAAGTAATTATCGAAGGTGATGCTGCATTTGAATATGTACAGAACCTTACGATAAATGATGTATCCACACTCTTCCCGGGCAGAGTTCAGTATTCTGCAATGTGTTATGAGGATGGCGGTATCGTGGATGACCTGCTTGTTTACAAGCTTGATCAGAAAAAGTTCATGCTTGTTATCAATGCATCAAACATTGAAAAAGATATTGAATGGATGCACAGGAACAATACTCATGGAGTGAGCATTAAAGATGTAAGCGATGAGTTTACTCTTATTGCTGTTCAAGGTCCATATTCCAAAAAAGTGGTTGAAGCGGTATTTGGCATCAAAATCGATATCGAGTATTACCACTTCACTTATGGTGAGTTTGCGGGAGAGAAAGTTTTGATTTCGAGAACCGGTTATACGGGTGAACTTGGATACGAACTTTACTTCACAGGGGATGAAGAGATGGCATGCAAGTTGTGGGATGCTTTGATGAAACACGGCAATGATTATTTTATCAAACCGTGCGGACTTGGATCCCGCGATTCTCTCAGACTTGAGATGGGTTTTTGTCTTTACGGTAACGATATTGATGCGACTACAAATCCACTCGAAGCGGGTTTGGGCTGGATCACCAAACTGAAAAAAGAGAAGTTTACCGGTAAAGATTCTCTTCTGAAAATAAAAGAAGACGGTCTAAAGAGAAAACTTACACCCCTTGTTTGTCTCACAAAATCATTTCCGAGACACGGTTATGAAGTAATGGCAGGCGATACAGTTGTTGGTAATCTGACAAGCGGGACAGTAAGTCCTGTGCTCGATCAAGGAATTGCTCTTGCGTACATAGATGTAAATTACTTAAATTCTGACAGCAGACTTGAGATGATGGTTAGAGGGAACAGAATCCCTGTAAGCGTTACAAAGCTGCCCTTCATAAAGAAATAGACAGGGTTAAGATGCGAATTAATACTATATTGACTCCGTTAATGGTGGAAGAGCTGTATTTTGCCGGAAGGATAGCTGTCGTGATTGATGTACTGAGAGCGACAACAACAATCACCACGGCTATCATGAATGGTGCGAAAGAGATTGTGCCGGTGGGCTCACTTGATTTCAGTAAGATAGCATCCGCAAGTTCTTTTGGCGGAAGGACCATGAGGGGTGGTGAAAAGAATTCGAAGAAGATCGAGGGATTTGACCTCGGGAACTCACCATTTGAATATGTCGAAACCGTCGTAAAAGGGAAATCAATTGTCTTTTTTACAACGAACGGTTCCAAAGCCATCGTAAAAACCAAGTATGGAAGTGGTACCCTGATCTGTTCATTCCTTAATGTTTCAAAAGTTGCGGAAGTGCTTGTGAACCTTGGGAAAGAGTATGACATAGTTTGCTCGGGCAGACATGGAGATTTCAGTCTGGAAGATACTGTTTGTGCCGGAATGCTGATAAGTGAATTGCTCAAATTAAAAAATGATCTAACACTTTCAGATGCTTCAAAAGTCGCATTGGATCTTTACGAGAAGTACGGTTCCGATCTGCGGTCTCTCTTTGGAGTAAGCGAGCACGGCAAAATTCTTGAGACAGAAGGGTTTATTGAAGACCTTGAATACTGTGCACAGACCAACATTACCGACATCGTTCCTGTATTTGAGAATTCTTCGATTAAACTTTATGACCCTGCACATCATTTAACAAATAACTGATCCGGCACAGGATGAGCGGAAAAACGAAAAAAGACAGCGGCAGAACTTATTTTGAGTTATCGCAGGAGAAGAAGAAAAGGCTGTTGGGTCTTTTCATCATTTCGTTTTCCGTTCTCCTTTTTCTGAGCATCCTTTCATTTTCTCCCGCGGATGATCCGCAGGTCAGAAATGCATCGGTGAAGGCACTCCCCACAAAAAACTGGCTGGGAATAGCCGGAGCCTACATTGCCCTTTTCTTTGTCAAATCAGCATTCGGATATTTCTCCCTCGTCATCCCTGTAATCACCGGGATGTGGGGCTTTGTGCTGTTTAAAAAAGTTGATATTCGCAGACTGATTTACATTACCAATTTTCTTTTAAGTTCGGCTTTTATTCTCGCATCATTCTGGGGAACGGTTTATGCACTCGGTGGTATTGTCGAGGATACTGCGGTTATTCTTGCAGGCGGGCTTGGGAAGACCATGGGCGGACTCGCATATCAGTTTCTCGGAGGCATCGGGTCGGTCACACTTTTTGTAGTTCTTATGGTCACGGTACTGGTCATTACTTTTGATTTAAAGATTGACAGGTTTTTTGTATTTCTTGCCGACAAGGGAAAAGATGCATTCGAATCGGGTGTGAATAAAGTGAAGGAAAAATCGGAGAAGGTTTCTTCACAGAGAGAGGAGAGGAAATCGTCTCTCGAAAAAAGTCAGGATAAAATCAGCAAAGTGATCAAAGGGGAGAAATCGGAAAAACCACCCGTTTTTGCCGATGAACTTGAATTCGAACAGATTATCCCCGAACCGGTTCAACCGGTCAGACCGAAGCCTGTTTTTACCACTTCCGTCAAAACAAATCCCGATATTGTACCTCCACCCCCAAAAGTTGAGAGAGCTGTTCCTGAAGCAAGATTTTCGACAGATGATTATAGCATCCCTGACGGTGATTTTCTCATTAAGGCTGATGACTCGGGTCATTATGCCGAGGAGGCGGAGCTCGAGAGTAAAAAAATAAGATTAAAAGAAAAGCTCGCACTCTTTGACATTGAGATTGAAAAAATAGATACCACTGCAGGACCTGTGGTTACGCTGTTTGAAATTGTCCCTGCTCCCGGGGTGAAGATCAGCAAAATTCTGTCATTGGAAAATGATATCGCTTTGGCGCTTGCGGCAAAAGGAATAAGAATTATTGCTCCGATGCCGGGCAGGGGTACCATTGGTGTTGAAATTCCTAACGATAATCCATCTATTGTGCTCGCCGGTTCGGTTTTACCAGATCTTAAGAACAGCAAATGTTCCTTGCCGATAGCCCTTGGAAAGTCGATTTCGGGACAGACTTTTGTGGATGACCTTGCACGGGTGCCCCACCTTTTGATTGCAGGAGCCACGGGATCGGGAAAATCGGTTGGTGTAAATATGATTATTGCATCGCTCCTTTTTTCAAAGTATCCATCCGAAGTGAAGTTTGCTATTATTGATCCAAAGAAGGTTGAGCTTTCTGTCTATGAGACATTAAAGCACCACTTCCTCGTAAAATCTCCCGATATCAGTGAGTATATAGTTTCATCGCCTCAGAGTGCGGTAATTTTGCTTAAATCTGTTGTGCTTGAAATGGAGCTCCGTTACGACAAGCTTTCGAATATCGGAGTGAGGAATATAGTTGACTATAACAACAAGATAAAGACAGGCACTATCAAACCAAAAGGGGATGATGATGCCTTGCTCCACAGGTTTATGCCTTACATAGTGGTTGTGATTGACGAGTTGGCGGACCTTATGATTACAGCAGGCAAGGATGTGGAAGAACCGATTGCCAGACTTGCTCAGATGGCAAGAGCGGTTGGAATCCACCTTGTAGTTGCAACTCAGAGGCCTTCTGTTGATGTAATCACAGGTGTTATTAAAGCGAATTTCCCCGCAAGAATTGCATATCAGACCGCCCAAAGAACCGATTCGCGTACCATTCTTGATATGAACGGTGCCGAACAGTTGCTCGGAAGAGGTGACATGCTTTATTTGCCTCCCGGCACTCCAAAACCGATAAGAATCCAGAACGCCTACATCACCACTGATGAAATAGAAAAACTGATCGAAGTGGTTTCAGAGCAGCCGTATCCTGATGAAATTTATGAATTGCCTTCGCTTATCGACAAAAAGGGAACTGATGCCGGAGCGTTGAATGATCTGGATCCGCTCTTTACCGAGGCTGCACAATCTGTGGTTCGAAGTCAGCAGGGTTCTGTCTCTTTCCTTCAGCGGAAATTGAAGGTTGGATATGCAAGAGCTGCAAGAATAGTTGATCAGCTCGAAGCTGCAGGTATCGTTGGAGCAGGAGAGGGAAGCAAGGCAAGGGAAATACTGGTTGAATCAGATGATGAACTTGAAACAATATTGCGGAATCTGTAGTAAACCATGAAAAAGGATATTTTTATGAAAAGCAAAATTTTTATTCTTGGCTGGGTGATTGCGGGCATGTTCATGCCTCTTGTTGCTCAGAATGCTACAATTCAGGCAATTCAAAAGAAATTCAACAGTCTTACCGACATTTCAGCATCATATCAGCAATACAGCGGTAAAACGCTTGTTGCCAAAGGTACCTTCTCCTATAAAAAAGAGAACAAGGTCAGACTGACATTTGGAAACAACCTGATAGTCAGTGACGGTAAAACGAACTGGAATCATGACAAAAAGCAGAACAAAGTGATCGTCACAAAAGTAGATAACAAAGCGGTTTCTCTTCTGAGTGTCAATAAATTGATTAACAACACTCCAGGTGACTGCGATCTGTCGGGATCGGGAAATACCGTTAAGATGACTCCCAAAAAAGGGAAGCAGCTTGGATTCAAATCGGTTGAGATAACAAAAGACGGGCAGGATCTGATTTCATCTATAACTATTGAAGACAATTCAAAAGTTTTGATGAAAATAAATTTTTCAGGATATTCACTGAACAAAGGAATACCTGACAGTGATTTTACTTTCAAACCATCCGGAGATATTAAAGTAGTTGACCTCCGCTAAGAAGAAATTCTTCTCACCCCGCGACATAATTGTATATGTGTTATCATTAGGGCTTGCTGCTCTCTTTTTATATTGGGCATTCAAAGGTGTTGATACCTCGCAATTATGGGGTTTTATAGAGGGAGCATCAATCTGGTGGATTGTGGCTCTTGTTGCTTTTCAGATGGCGGCTCACTGGTTCAGAGCTCTCAGATGGAAAGCCATTATGGAATCCCTGAAGCCTGATGTAAATTCGTTTAATCTTTTCGGAGCCGTTCTCATCGGATACGGTCTGAATAATATAGTCCCAAGACTCGGAGAATTAGGCAGGGCAGTAGCTGCAGGAAAATCAGAGAATATGTCGAAAACCTCCATTCTCGGAACTGTAATTGTGGAAAGAATAATCGATATTCTTCTTTTCGCATTTGCGGTTATTTTGAGCGGATGGATATACGAGGGAGATATTTACTCCGGTGAATTGAGCTGGCTTAAGTTGACCATTACACTTGGTACAGGTGGATTTCTTGCACTTATTGTGTTTGTTGTTCTCCTTATCAGGTACAAAGAGAGATTTTCAGAGTTTATCACTTCGTGGATCGGTAAATTTTCACCCAAAGTTTCCTTGAAACTCGAAGAGATTTTTCATAAGATGATAATCGGCTTTTCCTCTCTTAAGACCACAAAAAGCTACATCAAGACGATAATCTACAGTGTTCTGATTATGCTCGGGTATGCCGCAACAAGCTGGGCAGGATTTCATGCACTTGGACTTGATACAAGTTATTCACTAGGGCTATCTGCTGCATGGATTATCATGAGTATCAGTTCGATAGGGGTAATAATTCCTACTCCTGGCGGCATAGGAAGCTATCACACCATAACTAAAACAGCAATGCTTATGCTCTACGGTTGCCCTGAGGCACTGGGTCTCGCCTATGCTACATTTCTGCATGGAGTTACATATATTCTCCATTTGCTGGCTGCAGTCATATTTCTCATTTATTTCAAGTTTCGGCTTCCGGGCGTTCACACAGAGGATATAATAGATATTGAAGATGATTAAATTTCCAATAAAACCGTTTGTTTTCTTTTTTCTTCTTACGACTGGTCTGTTTGCACAGTGGGAAGGAAGAGTCAGCATGGGGTTGAACATGACAAGTTCCGCCAACCTTCGTGATTATGTAAATGAAAATTTCGCCTCACCCGGTGATTACATGGCAGACATAAACTCCATGATCGAATTCTCAGGCGAAGCAGGATACAGTGCCGGGGATAAACTTCAACTTGCTGTCGAAGGGGCATACGCCTTCAATTCGTTTACGAATATTACCATGAACGGGAAATATGAATTGAATTACAAATTTATTTCTCCGACTGCCATGGCATACTACATGATCAAGGGTGACGGATACAGCTTCAAACTGGGCGGTGGAGTCGGACCAAGATTCCTGGTCGTAAACGAGATAAAACCTTTTGTAGTGACCGGTCTGGACTATACTTCCACCGGATTCGGAGTGGTATTAAAAGGCTCGGGATCGACGGCTTTGTCAAAAACAGTTTTTGCATATATAGGTGCGGATGTAAGATATGATGCCGGCGGAACTCCAAAAAACAACGGTAACAGTCTGAAACACCGCGGGAGCGATCTTTCGATCAATTCCCTATCGTTCGGGCTTAAATTAGGAATTTCTTTTACTTTTTAAGGAATTAAATGTCAATTCTCGAAGCAATAATCCTTGGCATAGTACAGGGAATCACCGAATTTTTACCAATATCCTCAACTGCGCACCTTACCATCACGGGTAAGATGCTCGGGTTGATAAACAATAATAAACCTGAAGAATGGACAGCGATCATTGCCATAATCCAGCTTGGAACACTCGCTTCAATTCTGATATATTTTGCGAAAGATATATATAACATTGTCATAGAGTTCTTCAGGGATAACCTGGTACAGAGGAAAAGCTTCAAAGTGCAGTCGTTGAATGCAAGGCTTGGATGGCTCGTAATAATCGGAACACTTCCGGTCGTAATAATTGGTTTGGGCTTTAAGGATATTATTGAAGGAGCCCTCACCAAGAATCTTTATGTTATTGCTACTTCCCTGATTGTTTTGGCGATTGTACTCTTTATTGCAGAGAAAACTGCGAAATTCAAAAAAGGGATTGAAGATGTCGGGATAAAAGAAGCCATCGTGGTTGGAATTGCACAGGCTTTGGCACTTATTCCGGGGTCATCCCGATCCGGCACAACAATAACCGCCGGACTTTTTATGGGTATGAACCGTGAAGCAGCAGCCCGTTTCTCTTTTCTGCTAAGCATTCCTGCCATACTGGCGAGTGGATTGCTCCAGCTAAAGGAAGGTCTGAAATTCCTGAACAACGATCATTTATTTACCATAGGCGTGGCAACGGTGGTTTCGGGAATCAGCGGTTATCTTGCAATCGATTTCCTGCTAAAATTCCTGAAGAAAAACTCAACGAACCTTTTTATTGTTTACAGAATTGTAGCCGGTCTGATAATACTGGCACTTTTAGCTTCAAAAACAATTACACCATAACGGAGAAGTGAATGCGTAACCTTTTATTGGCAACTCTTTTTGTGCTTATCAGTTTTACGGGCTGTGCCCAAAAGAAAGAAAACACGGCTTCAGACAGACCTGTTTTTAATTATGACACCCTGACTGTTGCGGTAATGAAAACCAACATGGGTGTTATCGAGATACAACTGTATCCAAAAGAAGCTCCAAAAACAGTTGAAAACTTTACCACTCTGGCAACTCAGGGATACTATAACGGTATCATTTTTCACCGTGTGATCGAGAATTTTATGATTCAGGGGGGTGATTCCACCGGTACCGGGATGGGCGGAAGATCGATATATGGCGGCGATTTCGGTGATGAGTTTGTAATGGGACTCGTTTTCGACAAACCCGGATTTCTCGCAATGGCGAACAGGGGTCCGAATACCAACACTTCACAGTTTTTCATTACAACAGGCAAGACCGACTGGTTGAATTATAAACACACCATATTTGGTGAGGTAATCACCGGATACGATGTGGCTGAAAAAATCAGCAAAGTCAAGAAGGGCCCACAGGACAAACCCGTTGAGCCGGTTGTAATTCAAGAGATTAAAATAGAGAAAAGGAAGAAAAAATGAGTAAAGTAACTGCAACCTTCAATACGAGCATGGGTTCTTTCGAAGTGGAATTGTATGCAGACAAGACACCAAAAACCGTGGAGAACTTCACCAGTCTGGCAAAAAAGGGATATTATGATGGTGTTATATTCCACAGAGTAATAGCAAATTTCATGATTCAGGGTGGTGACCCTACCGGTACAGGTCGTGGTGGTGAGAGCATCTGGGGACCGAAGTTCAAGGATGAAATTGTAAAAGACCTCAGGCACACAGGACCCGGAATCCTCTCGATGGCGAATGCCGGTCCTAATACCAACGGCAGTCAGTTTTTTATAACACTTGTTCCGACACCATGGCTCGATGGTAAACATACAGTTTTTGGTAAAGTGATCTCAGGAATGGATGTGGTTGAGGAAATTGGAAATACCGAAACATTCAAGCCTTTCGACCGTCCCGTTACAGATGTGGTAATTAATTCGGTTACTGTCGTTGAGTAAAAAATTTCAGGCACCGTTAATTTCACTTGTTGCCCAGGATATCCGGGCAAAGAAATTAAAACCTGTTTATTTTTTTTACGGCAAAGACAGTTATGAAATTGAAAAAAGGACTCAGGCAATACGGAAATTCGTGGAGCCTGAGATTCCTTTTGAATTCGACATACAGATGTTTCAAGGGTCGTCAACCAGTGTAGACGAACTGCTTGACTTTTGTCAGTCATTCCCTCTTGCCGGCGACAGACGACTGGCGATAGTGAAGAACTTCAATTCGCTGAAGTTTGACGGGCGGAAGTATAACTCACATCTGACAGGTTACTTTAAAAATCCGTCTCCTCACACAACACTTGTTATGTTGTATGATGACGCTGCATTCCCCGATAAAGAGCCCTACAAGACTCTTGCTGAACTGAACTATGTGTTCGTGGCAAGGACACCCGATTTTGATGATCTTGTTGAATGGGTATCTGCAACTGCAAAGCTCTCTGGTAAACGGCTGGAGAAACACGATGCGGAATTGCTTGTCAGTCTGACCGGCGATGACAAACTGATGATCGAGATGCAGCTCGAAAAACTGATCGAGTTTTCAGGAGAGTTCGATGAGATATCTGCAGATATGATAAAACGCTCGGTCGCCCCGACCAAGCAGTTCACCATTTTCGATTTTATCGACAAGGTTTTGATAAAAGACAAACCTGCGGCACTCAGGCTTCTCGGCAAGATCCTGAATCAGGGGGAGCCAGCACTTCTTATCCTGTTTCACCTGAACCGTCAGTTTTCCACAATTCTTGCAATGAGGGAGTCACTCTCTGCGGGCAGGAACGATTTTGAGGCTGCGTCAGAGGCAGGCATTCAAAAATGGCAACTCGACAAGTTGAAACCGGCACTTAAAAAATTTTCGTTTAAGGATTTAAGCCTTGTCTATGCAGCACTTCTAAGGGCTGACATAGCCTTAAAAAGCAGTGATACTGATGAAAAAACGGTCCTCTTTACTGCACTAAACGAAATTTTAATTTAAAAATCTTTATCTTAATTCCGAAATATTCAAAATTTCTCCTCTGAAACATTTTCCTAACAAGTTGAGTATAAGATACATTGAGCGACAAAAGGTTAAGAGATCAAACTGATGAAGAGTTGATTCTCGAATTCCAGAAGACAGGCGATACAGATATTTTTGAAGTGCTGGTTCAGCGCTACAAAAATCCGCTGTTCAACTTTGTGTTCCGTTTTTTAGGTGACAGAGATTCCACCGCAGATGTGGTTCAGGAGACTTTTATAAAGGTTTACAAGAACAAGGATTCTTACAAAACCTTTGCAAAATTCTCCACATGGATTTACACAATTGCCGGTAATCTCGCCAAGACAGAGCTTCAAAGGAGAAAGAGGAAGAATCAGGTTTCCATCAACTCATGGGGAGAGGATGAGGAAACAATGGAGCTTCCGGACGGCGGACCCCTGCCTGACAAGCTGGTCGATATGGGAATAAAGAACAAAATGATTCAGGAAGCTCTCTTAAAATTGCCCGAAGTCTATCGTGAGATGATAATTTTACGGGATATTCAGGAGTTGTCTTATGAAGAAATAGCCGAGGTGATGGATATCTCCATCGGAACGGTTAAATCGAGGATAAACAGAGGTCGTTCTCAGTTACAAGAGTTATTGAAAGATATTTTTAAGGAATGAGTTTTTATGGAGAACAACAACTTACTTAATGATGATGAGCAGTTCAAGGAACTGAGGCATCTTCTGAAGGAGATGCCGAAGCTTGATGCTCCTCCCGGATTTGAAGCGGATTTGATGCGAAAGATCAATTCCGAGAAATTCGCAGCGGCAAAACCCGGTTTGTGGGAAAGAATAACAGCTTTTATAAAACCTGTACCATCTGCAGTGGCTGTCGGTGCAGTGGCAATAGTGGCAGTGGTTCTGCTCGTTAACCGGCCCGGTGATGAGATAATGCCGAAAACTGATGCACCGGTTCCTCAGAATCAAACTGCAGCGACTGATTTTTCGAAGTCGGGGAGTAATCAGGATAAAAGTCCCGAATTTGAGAGCAAGGAGCAAAGAAAACCGGTTGAAAAGGCTACACCTCCACCACAGAAAGCCTATGCCTCCAACGATTACAAAAGCAACGAAACCAAAGATGGTGTGACTGCTGAAAGAGGCGGGGCATCCGATCAGCCCGCGATGACCAGTGCAGCGGTTCCAAACGGTGCAGTTGCCGTTGAAGCTAAACCGGAGAGCCTTAAAGCAAAATCGAAATCCTTCCCCAAATCAGGAAATGTTACAGCGCTGCAGAGTGCAAATCAGATACAGAAGAAGCTTGATTCGCTGAAGAATCAAAACAGAGATACAAATATCAAAAATTGATGGAGTTAGAGACCTAAAATTTTTACATATTGTGACAGAAATCGCTTCATTTCAGTTTTTAAACCTGAAAGAAGCGTTTTTTGTTTTAAAGGTTTGTTTTAATAATATATTGGTATTATATTGCTCCTCAATTTAATCGGAGATTTTAATGAAAAATGTAATATCACTCGGTGTGGTATTTTTAATAGCGGGTGCAATATTCTTTGAACTGGATTCACGCAGTTTCAGAGTTACTCAAATTCCCAACGGTTCCAAGTTTTCATGTGCAAACTGTCATGTTTCAGCTGCTGGCGGCGGAACCCGTAATCAGTTCGGTCAGACAATAGAGAATGCATTTTTAGTGAATGACAATGTAATGTGGGATGCCACACTCGCAAGTCTCGACAGTGACGGAGACGGTTTCAGTAACGGCGTTGAGTTACAAGACCCGAACGGCTCGTGGAGAACAGGTCAGGGTGATCCGGGTGTTTTTGCGAATGTTACCAATCCGGGCGACCCTAACAGCAAACCGGCACCAAATGCCATAAAAGAACTGAACGGTACACCTGAAGGATTTGCACTTTTCAATAATTATCCGAATCCGTTCAATCCTTCCACAAGGATCAGATACTCGGTGCCGGTTGCCGGAAATGTCAGTTTGAAGGTCTACTCTCTCAACGGCGAGACAGTCTTCTCGCTGGTTGATCAATTTCAAGAGGCAGGCACATATGAAGTTGATTTTACAGCGGTTTCAGTTGCGAGCGGAGTTTATTTTTATAAGCTTGAATCAGCAGGAAATGTTCAGGTAAAAAAAATGAACCTGATGAAATAACTGCTTTTTTTAGAAATTTAAACAGGATGAGCAAAATTTGTTTTACTCATCCTGTTTTTTTTGTTATTTCCTGTCGAGAAAAAGCCAGTAGATGTAGTCGGTCATTTCAGGTGTTCCACCAAGCTGGCGAAAACGGGATGCGTTCTGTCCTCTGTGGTAGTGGGAGTGCATGGCAACCTGATTAATTGCCTCAAAAAATGAAAAGCCGTCACCTGCATCCTTGAACCATGGAATACGAACGACATTATTCATTTGTTCATCAGTCAGATTTGAGACAAAAGAAAGAAGCTCCTTCCCGGTATTTTCACCGAGTTTTTTAAGGTCCTCCAATGTAAAGTCAGTTGATCTTTTCCTTTCAAGCGGTTTGCCCGTGAGAATTTTAAGAAAAGCAAACTGAACAAAATGTATATGGAAAAGTCTTTCAGAAATTTCCTTGTCTTCGAATGACTCTGGTTTTCCTTCCATCATTTTCCAGTGTATAGCGTCAGCCCAGGCCATGTGTTTCATTAAATTTATGAGGTGTTGTTTCATCTTGTTTTTCATTAATGTGATAAAATGCCGGGACTAATTTAAGAAGAAATCAGGAATCTGTAAAGTAATACCGGAAAAGTATTAATTGTGTGTTGATTTTCCTGTAAGTAATTTGTACATCATTAATTAAAAGATTTCTTCGATGAAAAATCTGTACAAATTTTTACTTCTCTTCTCGTTCTCCTCTCTCTTTTTCTCATTTGAGTCTGAAGCTCAGGCAGTTCGCAATCCCGTTCTTGAATACTGCACGGGGACATGGTGTCAGTATTGTCCCTGCGGTCATACAGTGATACATGATGTGATAATGCTGTACAATCCGAATACTGTGGTTTTGGCATATCACGGACCAACAAATTCCAGTGATCCTTTCAGGGTGTTTGCGGGAAACACGATCATTTCAGCCATGGGTTTTTCGAGCTATCCGACAGGAATTGTGGACAGGCTAACGGCTCCACAGAGTAGAGGTGCCTGGGCAGGACAGGTATCGAACCGCTCTTATGCCCCTCCAAAGGTAAGCATAGATGGATTCATCGGCTTCGAAAAGGACAGCAATAAAATCCATGTGAGAATAGTGGTTAAGGCACTCGCAGCTATTGCTGAAATCCCTGTAATCAACTTTATTCTGACCGAGGACAAACTTGTTGCCACACAAACAGGAAGTGTGAGCGCCGGTTGTATAGGCGGGGCAGACTATATCCACGATAATGTTGTCCGCTCAATGTTGAATGGAGCACTCGGAAATGAACTTGCGAAAAGCGGCTGGCAGATTGGCGATTCATCTGTAGTCGACACTTTTTATTATGTTCCTTCCAATGTCGCATCTGTGAACAATCTTTCGCTTAATGCTTTTGTTTATTCCAAGAAATCACCGTTGAATCAAAGTGAAATTCACCAGGCAAGGAAGTGGAAACTCTCCGACTACCCCGTGGATGTGAAGGATATTTCAAATCTGCCGGTTCCCAGTGAATACACCCTTGGACAGAACTATCCCAACCCGTTTAACCCCGGTACAAAGATATCGTTTTCCATTCCGAAGTCAGGATTTGTTTCGCTGAAGGTTTACGATCTGACGGGGAAAGAAGTGGCAAACATTCTATCAGGTGAACTAAACAGCGGGAATTATTCCGTTTCTTATGATGCTTCAGCTCTTCCTTCCGGTGTATATTTTTATCAGTTGCAGGCAGAAGGAGTGAAGATTAGTCGGAAAATGAGTCTTGTGAAGTAGTAGAATTTTCAGAAAAGATAATTCAAGCAGCAGCGGGATGAAACCGTTGCTGCTTTTTTGCTTACTTACCCCAAAATCAACAGACCGGTAAAGGTTACGGCGAATCCACTTTAATAACTATCCTTAAATCCGTAGATTGCGGAGTTAAATTTTAAGGATTTCTAATGACTAAACTTAATCTCGGTTGCGGGAAGGATATTCGTCCGGGTTATGTCAATCTCGATGTGGTTGACTACGGCGGTAACGATATTCATGACATAAACACTTTTCCCTATCCCTTTCCCGAAAATTATTTCGACGAGATATATTGCTCACATATTCTGGAGCATATCGACAATTTTTACAAGGTAATAAATGAATTGTATCGTATCGCAAAACCGGATGCGACAATGATAGTTTATGCCCCCTTCTTTCTGAATACCAAATATTTCGGAGATCCCGACCATAAAATTCCGTTTTCAATCAGGACATTCGATAACTATGAGTACATCGGAAACAGAAAACTGAAGTTCTATGAGAAGTGGAAGTTGAATCACCGCACGAACTATGAGGGGCAGGCACAGTTTGAGGTGATAGAGAAGAAATTCATAACATCCCATTTTGCAGCATTAAAATGGATGGATTTCTTTGTCAATATTGAACCCGTGATGTATGAAAGATTTTTCGGAGGGATTTTCTCTCCCGAGGAAGTATATTTCAAGCTCAGGGTTGTAAAAGGAAAATAATCGCAATTCAGTCTCAGGGTTGCAGGTTCAAAGCAATCCTTTATACAAAATCCATCAATCAAAAACCAAGCACCAATAAATGCGACAAGCACCATTCAGACCATTTGATCTTCAGGCTCATTATGAACCTGCAGGAGATCAGCCAAACGCCATAAAGGAACTCACTGAGGGAATCGGGAGGGGTGAGCAATACCAGACACTTCTCGGAGTGACGGGGAGTGGCAAGACCTTTACAATGGCAAATGTGATTGCCAAACACAATAAACCAACTTTGGTGATATCCCATAACAAAACCCTGGCAGCACAGCTTTATGGTGAATTGAAATCGTTTTTCCCGAATAATCCGGTGGAATTTTTCATCAGTTACTACGATTACTACCAGCCCGAAGCTTATGTTGTCAGCAGCGATACATTCATCGAAAAGGACTTCTCCATCAACGAAGAGATCGACCGGCTCAGACTGAAAGCCACCACTTCACTTATCGAGGGGAGGAACGATGTAATTATTGTGGCATCTGTTAGTTGCATCTATGGAATTGGTGCTCCTCACGAGTATGCAGAGCAGACCATTTTCCTGCACAAAGGGGATGTTGTAACGAAAAAAGCTCTGATGCGGAATCTTGTGAACATCTACTACTCGAGAAACGACATGGAGTTTATGCGGGGCACTTTCAGGATGCGGGGTGATGTTCTCGAGATTATACCCGCTTACGAGATTGAAGAAGCTCTTCGCATTGAATTTTGGGATGACGAGATCGAGAGAATCTCCGTTATCGAACCGATTACAGGGGATGTACTAAGGGAGATAAAAGAGACTGCCATCTATCCGGCAAAATATTTTGTTACTAATCCCGAAAAACAAAAACTCTCCCTCGTACTAATCGAAGCGGAACTTGAGGAGAGGCTCGCCGATTTCAGGGAGCAGGAGCGATATCTCGAAGCACAGAGGCTTGAACAGCGGACACGATTCGATCTTGAAATGATAAAAGAGGTTGGCTACTGTGCCGGAATTGAAAACTATTCAAGGCATATGGACCTCAGGGAAAAGGGAACCAGACCCTACTGTCTGCTCGACTATTTCCCCGATGACTTCCTCATGATAATTGATGAGTCCCATGTTACGGTTTCACAGATAAGAGGGATGTACAACGGCGACAGATCACGAAAGGAAACTCTCGTACATCACGGTTTTCGTCTCCCGTCAGCGCTTGACAACAGGCCCATGCGATTCGAGGAATTTGAAACCAAGATGAGAAAGGTGATTTTTGTTTCTGCTACCCCGGGTGATTTTGAACTGGAAAAGACGAACGGAAAGTATGTCGAACAGATCATTAGACCGACCGGGTTGCTTGATCCTGAAATACAAATCAGACCTGTAAAAACACAAATTGATGACCTGATCTCAGAGATCAGGGTCAGAGTACAGAAAGGGGAGCGGACTCTCGTAACCACTCTGACGAAGAAAATGGCGGAAGACCTTTCCGATTATCTCTCAAAAATTGGAATTGCTGTGAGGTTTATTCACAGTGACATCGATGCACTTGAGAGGGTTGAGATACTTCGGGATCTTCGTCTAGGTGATTTTGATGTTCTCGTTGGTGTCAACCTTCTGAGGGAAGGACTCGACATGCCGGAAGTGTCTCTTGTTGCAATTATTGATGCCGACAAGGAAGGATTCCTGCGGAGTGCGAGATCCCTTATGCAGACTGCGGGCAGAACTGCAAGAAATGCAAACGGGCTCGTTATTATGTATGCAGACAAGATAACCGATTCGATGAGACTTGTAATTGAGGAGACTGAACGGCGCCGCAAAATACAGACGGAATACAATAAAAAACACGGAATCACTCCAAAAACGATGTTTAAGAGCATCGAGGAGATTATGAGTTCCACTGCAATTGCTGACATGCGCAAAAAAGATTATGACCATTCGAGTTCACAATCACAGTTTTCCAAAGTTGCTGAGCCAGTCCTCAAGTTTATGAGCATTGATGAACGAAAAGCGATGATAGAAGAACTGACGGTTGAGATGAGAAAAGCAGCAAAGGATCTCGAGTTTGAAAGAGCGGCTTTCCTGAGAGATGAGATCGAGAAACTGAAAAAATCGATTCCGGAGAGAATAGATATTTAGTTATGAGTTATGAGTTTTTAGTTATGAGTGTTTGCGGGTTGACTGATAATAGTTTTTAATCAATTAGAAAAATGAGTTTATGAAGATAATGAAATTTGGAGGCTCTTCGGTAGGGAGCCCTGAAAGAATAAAAAATGTAATTGAAATTGTGAGAGCCAGAAGGGAAGAGAATATCGCAGGAGTGGTCTTTTCGGCTTATTCGGGCGTTACAGACAGTCTTATAAAAATTGCGAATCTGGCACTTTCGCGCGATAAAAGCTATGTTTCGCTTTTTGAGGAACTGCAACAGAAACATATTGATTTTGCGAAAGAGCTCGTTTCTGTAGGGAAGGAACAGGACCTGTTGATTGCGGGGCTGTCATTGAGGCTTACCGAGCTGAAGGAGATTCTCGATGGAATTTTTCTGATCAAGGAACTGACACCGAAAACACTCGATTATGTCCAAAGTTTTGGTGAACTTCTCTCCTCCTACACGATTACGATAGCCTTCAAAACTTCAGGTATTGATGCTGAATTCCTTGATGCGAGAAAGGTGATCAAGACCGACAATAATTTTACAGGTGCACAGGTTTTGAAGACCGAAACATATTACTACATCAAAGAGGAGTTTTCGAGGAACAACAAACTCAGGGTGATTACCGGTTTCATAGCTTCGACACATGAAAATGAAACCACGACCCTCGGAAGGGGTGGTTCCGACTACACAGTCGCAATATTCGGAGCAGCTTTGGAGGTGGATGAGATCGAGATTTGGACTGATGTTGACGGAGTTCTTACTGCAGATCCGAGAAAAGTTACTGATTCGTTTATCGTAAATGAATTATCGTACGAAGAAGCAATGGAGCTTTCTTATTTTGGTGCAAAAGTGATATATGCACCCACAATTCAGCCTGCGATGGATCTGGAGATTCCGGTTAGAATTAAAAACTCATTCAATCCTGACCACCCCGGCTCGATAATAAAGAAGACCCCCGGTAAAAACACAAATGAGATTACCGGACTTGCAAGCATCGATAATATCGCCCTGCTTCGAGTTGAAGGAGGTGGCATGGTGGGTGTTACAGGAATTGCCGGCAGACTTTTCAGAACACTCGCCCTCAACAGAATTAATGTGGTACTGATTACCCAGGCATCTTCAGAGCATTCCATTTGTGTGGCTGTTGAGCCTAAATCAGCATCGATTGCAGTAAAACATCTCGCAAAAGAGTTCGAGGAGGAGATCAGATCAAGGAAAATCTCCACGGTTGAGAAAGAGGAAGGTTTATCGGTAATTGCAGTCGTTGGTGGTAACATGCGTCACCGTCACGGGGTCAGCGGAAGAGTTTTCAAAACCCTTGGCAACCATAAAATAAATGTTCACGCCATTGCACAGGGGTCTTCGGAACTGAATATATCGTTTGTAATTTCAACGACCGAGCTGAAGGAGGCAATGAACGCCCTTCACAACGAGTTCTTCTTCAAGGGGAGAAAGGTTTGGAGCATATATGTAGCCGGTCCGGGAAATGTCGGATCAAAATTTATCAGTTTCCTCGGGCAAAAGAAGGACCTGAATGACCATATCGAGTTGAAAGGGATTATAAACTCAAAAAAGATGATCTTTGCGGATAACCTGTTGGCTTCTGACGATATTCCCGGTTCATTGAACAACTCATCCGCACAGGCGAACCGAAAGGAATTTTTAAATGCTGTCATCGGTGACAGAAATCCATTCAAGATATTTGTGGACTGCTCAGCGAGTGAGAAGGTTATCGATTTTTACGCACCGTTTCTGAAAGAAGGTGTGAATATTGTGGCAGCCAACAAGATTGCAAATTCGTCATCCCTTGAAGACTGGTTTGAACTCAAAAATCTTGCAAAGGAGAGCAAGGCGAGGTTTTTATACGAAACGAATGTGGGAGCGGCACTTCCCGTAATTCGCACGATGAAAGACCTGCTTGGTACGGGTGATGAGTTGATAAAAATCGAGGGCATCATGTCCGGATCTGTCAACTACATTTTGACAGCCGTGTGGAACGGGAAGGATTTTTCCACCGCACTTGGTGAAGCAAAGGAGATGGGATTGACCGAACCTGATCCTGTGATAGATCTTTCAGGTATGGATATTGCCAGAAAACTTTTGATACTTGTCAGGGATGCCGGATTCAGATATGAGTTGTCTGATATCGAAATCACCCCTCTCGCAAAACGGAATGTGGAGAATGAAGTTGAGTATCTTGATATCGATAAAATGGTCGGTGAAGCCCGTGCTGACGGGAACAAAATAAAATTTATAGCATCATTTTCAGAAGGAGAACTCAAGGTTTATCCGAAAGTCTGTACGCCCGATGACCCGCTTTTCGCAGTAGACGATGTGAAAAATGTTTTCATATTTTATACAAAGAGATACAACAAATATCCATTGGTAATCATGGGACCCGGTGCAGGGGTTGACATTACCGCTTCGGGTGTTCTGGATGATGTACTGAAAGTGATAGGACTTTAAGATGACTAATTCGACTCCCCACAGGCTGGTAAGGAAATTTGCAAGGGCATTCGCACCTGCTACCGTGTCAAATGTGGGTCCCGGTTTCGACCTGACGGGATTCCCTGTTTTTGGAATTGGAGACGAAGTTGAAGTGAAACCGAACGGGACCGCGGTCTCCCGGATAGTTTCAATTATTGGAAACGACAGCCTGAGCTTGGTTCTTGAAGAAAATACTGCGGGTATGGCGATTAAAAGTTTTCTGGCTGAAAATGCCCCCGGGGAGGGGGTGGATATCACGCTGCACAAGAACATGCCAATCGGGAGTGGCATGGGGTCGAGTGCTGCGAGTGCTGCCGCGGGAGTTGCTGCTGTAAATGCGTTGCTTGAGGCACCACTTCCTGCTGAAAAACTGATAAAGTATGCTCTTGATGGTGAGATGGTTGCATCGGGGACGCGGCATGGTGACAATATCATTCCGTGCATTACAGGTGGATTCATTTTAATTACCGGTCTGGAGAATTTTGAATTTATTAAAATTGACCCCCCTCCCGGGCTTGTGGTAATGCTGATTCATCCGCAGGTCGAGATTAAAACCAGTCATGCAAGATCGATTCTTCCTGAAATGATACCGGCAACGGATGCGATCAGGCAGACATCTGCGGCTATGATGCTTGTTACGGGGCTCTTAAAAGGTGATTATGCGCTTATAGCCGCGGCTTCACAGGATTTCATTGCGGAACCATACAGATCAGATTTGATACCCGGTTATCACGGGTTGAAGCGGGAAATTTTATCGCACGGAGCCTGTGCCTTCAACATATCAGGATCAGGTCCCACCTCGTTTGCTTTTTTTGATAATGAGAATAAAGCCGGGAAATTAATACCGTGGATCAAAGATTATTATGAAAAACTTAAAATTGAGGTGGATATTTTCATCTCAAAAGTAAATAACAATGGCGTCAAAGTTTTGGAGGTTCGATGAGATATATCAGTACCCGAAATCCGCAAACTCAATACAAATTCAAGGATGCACTCTATCTTGGGATGGCTCCCGATGGCGGACTTTTCCTTCCTGAGAGTATTCCGCACCTTCTTGAAGAACCGGACGAATTAAAAGAACTTTCGCTGACGGAACTTGCTAACCATTTCCTGAATCCATTTGTTACTGGAATAAGCGAGAGGGAGTTTACGCGTATTGTTGAGCGTACATTCAATTTTGATATTGAAATTAAACATGTCTCCGGGAAGATTTGGGTTGCGGAGCTTTTCCATGGTCCCACCCTCGCTTTCAAAGATTTTGGTGCAAGATTCCTTGCAAATGTGATGTCATATTTCCTTCACGAAGAGGGGAAAAGATGCAAGATTCTGGTAGCCACTTCGGGTGATACCGGAAGTGCTGTCGCCAACGGTTTTCTTGGTATGGACTGTGTTGATGTGGTGCTTTTATATCCTTCGGGTAAAGTCAGTTGGACTCAGGAACAACAACTGACCACTCTCGGGAAGAATGTTACAGCGCTGGAAGTGAAGGGAAATTTTGATGACTGTCAGAGACTGGTAAAAATGGCATTTGCGGATGAGGAGTTGAGGAGCAGGGTCAATCTGTCGTCTGCAAACTCGATCAGTATTGCGAGACTATTGCCTCAGGCAGTTTACTATATTTACACATACCTCAATCTTTATGAAAAACTTGACAATATAAACTTCGTTGTACCGAGCGGGAATCTTGGTAACATTACTGCCGGATTGATGACGAAATTCGCGGGCTTGCCCGTGAAGAAATTTTACGCTGCTCTGAATAACAATGATGTTTTTGCAAAGTATCTCGAAACTGGAGAATTCGTTCCTCAGCCGACAATTCAGACCCTTTCGAATGCCATGGATGTGGGAAACCCAAGCAATCTTGAAAGAATAACTTCGCTATACCATGGTGATCTTAACGCTATGCGAAGAGATATTTCCGCACGGAGTTATTCAAATGATGAAACATACTTCATGATTGGGGCAACATGGAATGAGTGCGGATATCTGGCAGATCCCCATACCAGTGTAGGTTTGTTGTATGCGCGAGACATGGGGGTTAAATTACCCAAGGAAAATTTTGTTGTTATGTCCACTGCTCATCCTGCAAAGTTTTACGATCATGTCAGTTCTGCTACCGGTATCAATTTTGCTGTTCCCGAAAGACTCGAAGCCTCTCTAAAAAAGAAGAAAGAAAGTGTATTAATGGGAACTGAATATGATGAGTTTAAGGAGATACTCTTGGGAGGTGCGGGGTGATATCTACATTCTCTACAAAGTCAAAAATTTAAGTTGTCGCAATCTCCAATCAGGAAGCTTTAATCTATTAAATCCGTGGTCAAATATCGGTTAATCCACGGACTTATTTCGTAATTCAAGATAATATAAACTGGTGTAGTCATTCTCGATAATCTGAAATAACATTATTTCGTACTTCTGATTTTGAAACTTCTCAATAACATTTCCCGTACGCTGTTCGGCAACACCCGTTAACTCATAGCCATTGTTTATAAGTTCTGCTTTATAATGCTCCAGAAACTTTTTATCCTTTGAGGTTAATGAAAGATAGGAGTAACCATCCGGAGAGACAAATATCGAGATGTCTTGGGATTTAATCTGTTTACTTTTTGCTTTCTTGTATTTATACTCGACACTGTTTTCGTTTTTTGTTGAATTTTGGTATTTGAATCCCTCCTTAATCAATAAGGAGTCCATATTTTTTTTGTTCGCACAATTATCAAAAACAATCTCCATTTTTACACATGGAATATACTGAGCGTAAGTTGGACTGATGCCCAGAAGTAACAATATGATAAATAAAAAGTTCTTCATATCATCCTGCTGAATTGTTTGGTTAAGAAAATAGTTAAAATCTTTGCGTTCACGAAAGAAATCAAAAAAGAGAGACTTTTCATCTATTATTTGAAATACTTCACCTTTGTCGTGGTATAAAATCCATGCCGCTCACAAAATTACACATATTAACTGTGTCTAACAAATTGTTCTGGTAAATAAAACCAAGTTTTCTTTTTTATCTATGTACTTCTTCTGAACCAAGGAGCCTTAAAGGTTCACAAGAGAGCTGATTTATCAAAAATTAAAAAAACCGAGGAGCATTTTGATTCAATCGTTCTCCCCAAAGAGATGATTTCAACGAAGATGTAGTTACCAAGTTAATTGAATGTTTTAAATGAAGGCTGTCTTAAAATTGGGGCAGCCTTTTTTTGATCAAAGTGAAAAGATAGATATTGGAAAAAATATTAATAGATCAGGTACCGCTTTCGGTTTAATCTTACTTTATCCGAATAAACTTATATTTTGCCACAAATGTATCTGGGATGGCTAATTTATAATTATCTCTTTTAAAGTTGTATGTCAATTTAAATGAGTCAACCCTCCAAGTATCCGGAAATTTTGGATAAACATCACCTGAAATAGTGTTACCATCAAGGTCATGAGTGTAAGAGTTCATAACAGTAGTTACCCATTCATTTTCCTGCCACTCTTGTAAAGTTAAAGTCAACATATTCCCGTTTTTGTCATAAGTATTTGAGGTTCTGTTAACCTTGAACCACCCGTTATTTCCCCAAAATTCCTCTAAAGAGATTAATAAGTTTCCCTTTTTATCAAAAGTGTTGGATCGTCTGCTTTTATTTACCCACCTGTTATTTTCCCAAAATTCCTCCAAACAAATTAATAAATTTCCCTTTGTATCAAAAGTGTTGGATCGTCTGCTCGAATTGACCCACCTGTTATTTTCCCAAAATTCCTCTAAAAAGATTAATAAATTTCCCTTTGTATCAAAAGTGTTAAATGATCTGCTGGAATTGACCCATTTGTTTCCTTTCCAGTTTTCTATTAAACTGATTAGCAAGTTTCCTTTTGTATCATAAGTGTTAGATGATCTGCTGGAATTGACCCATGTATTGTTTTCCCAGATTTCTTCCAAATAGATTAATTGATTACCATTTTTATCATAAGTGGATGAGGCTTTTTCCAAATTTGTCCAACTATTTTCATCTAAATATTTATTCGAATTCGTTAATCGATTTCCATCTTTGCCATAGGTATAATATTGATCATCAGTATTAAAATGACTGTTATCACCCCACTGTTTCCACAATTGTGTCAACATTTTCCCGTGACTGTCATATGTATAATAAACTTTTGTTGCTTCATACACCCTGATAGAATCTTCGGGGATACCCGGGAGAATACCTGTGGTGTCATAAAATCCTTCTGCCGGAAATCTAACAAAATATGTTCTGGTTTGTTTACTAGATTCTTGCAACTCTGTTAACTTTTTCCCATTCTCATTATAAGTGAATGACTCCCTCCATGAAAAAATCCATTTATTGTTAGCCTCTCCTCCCCACTCTTCCCAAAGTTCAGACAAAATGTTTCCCGATGTGTCATAGGTATAGGATACTCGACTGGGGAATGCTTGTCCGATCACCTGTTTTGTCATCCTTCCTTCATCATCGTAGGTGAAGTTGTAAATCTCTACCGGAGTGGTGACAGATAAAAGAATATATCTTCCTGAATCAGGTGGTATGTTTGATGATTGGTGTAGCAAATTCTTTGATCTTTCAAGTGTTTCACCATTACAACGGTTTTGAAATAAAAACAAGAAAGAGAAACATAGAAAAACGAATAAATATATTGAACGCATATTTGTCTCCTGTGAAATAATTCGTCCAAATAAAGTAGATTGTTGACTTTAACTTATGAATAAAGAATGGATTTGCAAAAAGTTAATAAAAAATTTTCAATACCAGCAGTAATGATTTATTTGCTAGTGCGATGATTTTAAAATTGGCATACTCAGCCTTTAAAGCCTTCCCGGCATAGGTCCACCGGAATGGTTTCGCCTGAGTTAGGTTATATGTTTCTAATATATTCAACAATCTGATTCATAAGTTCTTGCTTCGATTACCATAACCCTCCCTTCAATACATCCTTAGTTAACATGTTAAACCATAATTCTATTTTGTTCAGCATGGATGAATTTGTCAGTGTCTCACGGGTATATACATTTTTGGAGTTGCTCAACCAGGACTTAATGACTTTGTGCTTGTGAACCTTTTTAACACATTAATCATACCATTTGCCATTTAAGTATTGTACATTTTGACAAGAAATGATTACTTTCGACTGAAAGAATATCGATTGCTCTCAAATTTAAATATTTTTTGAGGCGACTTTATGAGAAGTCTGATGACGAAATTCGCCGGTCTTCCCGTGAAGAAATTTTACGCAGCGCTGAACAATAATGATGTTTTTGCAAAGTATCTCGAAACCGGAGAGTTTGTTCCACAGCCGACAATTCAGACCCTGTCGAATGCCATGGATGTGGGAAACCCCAGCAATCTTGAAAGAATAACTTCGCTTTACCATGGTGATCTGAACGCGATGCGAAGAGACATTTCCGCAAGGAGCTACTCAAACGATGAGACATTTTTCATGATTGGAGCAACCTGGAATGAGTGCGGATATCTGGCAGATCCCCATACCAGTGTGGGACTGCTTTATGCAAGTGACATGGAGGTTAAATTGCCCAAAGACAATTTTGTGGTTATGTCCACAGCTCATCCTGCAAAATTTTATGGCGATGTCAGTAGTGCAACCGGTATCAATTTTGATATTCCCGAAAGACTCGAAACATGTCTAAAAAAGAAGAAAGAAAGTGTTGTAATGGGAACTGAATATGACGAGTTTAAGGGGCTATTACTGAAGTAGCTTCGCAGTCCGGTGGCAATTTGATCTCGTTTACGCATATTCTGAAGAAAAAATTTGTGATTTTTCGGAATTGAGTATTTTTTTTCTATTTTAAACAATTGACTTTTTATTTAACGGGAAGAAAAATAATTTTGAGGAGTTATGTCACAGTCAGGCCAAACACCGGTTCGAAAGAAAAAAAACAACCAGATGCAGATGATGGGAATCCTCATCGCAATCATAGTTGTGTTGACAGCAACAGTGCTCATCATCGTGTTGAGCAACTCACCCAATCAAAACAAACCGGGCACGGAAAATCAGTCAGCCAGGGACACTGCCGGCAACAAACCAGGTACTCAGGCACCCGAAACAGTCTATGTTGAAAAAACGGAGAAGAAGAATGGAGACGGGGATACTTATGCCGGTACTCTGCCCGGTAAATACCCTGAAGTAAGTTTAAGAGAATTGACATTTGATGATATCAGAGGGAAGCATGTTTGGGAAGTGATATTAATGAGAAATGAAGTGTATGCACGATACGGTTACAAATTTAAATTGAGCTGGGAATTGAAAGATCATTTCAACTCGCAGCCATGGTACACACCAAGATATGATAATGTGGATCAGATGCTTACCCCCCTTGAAAAGAAGAATGTCAATTTTCTCGTTCTTCATACACCGAAATATGACATCAACAATATAAAGGGCAGCAACACTTATGTTCGTTAGAGGACATAAGAAGTTACCGAAGTGGAGTCCGTTAAGGATTCTGATATTTTCACTGGTGATCATTTTTTCGATTTGCGGTTGTTCGGAAAGCAAGAATCAGCAACAGATTTCCGATGTCAAATCAACGCCTGACAGCGTACACCCGGAAACCGTTGAACCTGAAAAAGCAGAGCAATTTGATTCAGCGCTTGTAGCATCTCTCACTAAACTGGTGGATTCAGCCTCATTTTCAGGTGTTGTAAATATCACTTCGAAAGACGGGAAAGTGTTTGAAAGAACATACGGTTACTCAAACTTTGAAGAGGGAATAAAAAACAGTGATTCCACATTTTTTCAAATTGCTTCCCTCACAAAAATATTCACAGCAATTGGTGTGTACGACCTTGTGAACAAAGGGAAAATGAAATTCACCGACCCCTTCACAAAACATTTGAAGACAAAACTGCCTTACAACAATGTTCAAATAAAGCACCTTCTTAATCACACCAGCGGAATCCCTGATTATTTTAGTCTCGCAGAAAAGTACTTTAAAGGTCCGGCGGGACCTGACAACCGTGAGATTTTTGGTTTGTACTCAGCCAACTCTGTGAAACTGAAATTCACTCCCGGAAGCAATTTTGAATACTCAAACATCAATTATATTATTCTTTCTTCAATAATCGAAGATGTCTCGGGAATGCCGTTTGAGCGGTATCTGAGGGAATCGGTTTCTGTCGTTCCTGATCACCCGTCTGTCTATTCCAAAAATGAATTGAAGGATTCTTTCAAACAGGTGGCAATTGCTTATGCTTCAACCGGGAAGAAATATCAAAAAGTTTCTGCCGGTGCGACAAGGATCCTTGACAACAGGAAAGGGTCAGGAGGATTATATATCAGAGCCGGACAACTTCATGACTGGCTATGCCGCCTTTTCTTCAAAAATGACTATTATTCCGGGGCATTGCACAATGCCGGACTGAATAAATCGCTGGATTCGAGAAACTACATTTTTGGATTTTACAAAGGGAAGATTGCAGGGAATGAATATCTCTACTGTTACGGAAAAAATCCGGGGATGAACTCTTTTTGTGCGTATCTGCCAAAACAGGAAATTATAATAACAATATCAGGCAATCATGAATTTAACAGCCAGAATACAGGTGAAAAGTTTGTTTCAACGATTATTTCAGCAAAGAAGAAGTAAAAATTTGTTTAAGTGGTTGGTCGTATTCGGGTTATTATCGCTGTGTTGTCAGTCGGAAGTCAAGACCGAAACAAAACATGCCTCACCCAAACCGGAAGTTGAGACCGGACAGAAGAAGCCACACCCTTTCGTGATCGCGTATCCTGATTTTATCGATTCAGTCTCCTCAAATATTATCTATTGGAAAGACGGTACGAAAATGCCATTGAAAACCACATCAAAAAAAGAGATCGATCTTAAGAAAATAAGTGACAAGGAATTTGAAAGGCTGCTCTCCACTTCCGATCCTTTCATGATGCTGTCACCCGAATATCCATACTTGAAAGAAATTAAGGCACCCGGTAAAAATGAAGATCCTGGTCGATTCAGGAACATTGAATTTTTAAAGAAAATTTATGGCGCCAATCAAGGCAAAGTCGGGAAAAATCTTGTTACAGTGAAGTGGCTCAGGAAGAATGTGAACAAGTCGTTTCAGGTCAACAAGATGAACGGTGCTGCTGCATCGCTTCAAAAAATTTCGGATGAGCTTGATAAACTCCCGAAAAAATTCATGAAGTATCTTGACAATCCTGCCGGCACATTCATGTGGAGAAACATTGCAGGCACCGACAACCTGAGTGTGCACAGTTTTGCCATCGCAATTGACATCAATGTGAATCAGAGTCACTATTGGCGGGGATACAAAAAGGAGAAAGACGGGTTACTGAAGTTCAGGAATAATATCCCGATGGAGATAGTGGAAATTTTCGAAAAGCACGGATGGATATGGGGCGGCAGGTGGTACCATTTTGATACGATGCACTTTGAATACCGCCCCGAAATAATAGAGTCCGCTAAGAGAAGGTGATGTTCCTTTCCTTCAGGTGGTTCAGAACATAGTCGAAGCAGGTATCTGACATACCGATGATTTCGGGCGGAAAACAACCTTTTTCGGTGAAGAGTCCATTGAGAAGCAAACCCGCACCAGCTGTACATGTGTAACCTGTGGTTCGGGACATTGATGAAACTCCCGATTCGGGGTCATACCTGTCGAGAAGTGTCTGTATAACCTCAATTTCCTCACCCGCAACGGTTCTTTGGGACCTGAGCCGCATCACCGTGAACTCATGTTCTGCTGCACCAAGTTTCCAGTCCTTGAAAAGTAACTTCGAAGTAAAATCTCTTGGTTTTACCATTTTTCCTTGAAATTCAATTTCATCTTCGGAGAGGAATCCGACATGTCTGAGGGCTTTTATCAAGTCGATATGTCCCGGATAACGGAGTGTCATTTCCCGCATGTCATCAACGGGGATGGTCTCGAGGATTGATCTAAGTCCATCGGTGTAGAAAGCCTCCAGAGTGCCGATTCCGTCAAAATCCACCATTTCACTTCCGGAAAGAGCTTCACGGGTTACAATTCTGCCACCTTCCTTCACACGGGCGGGACGGGTATATTCTTCAAGCACATCCACGGGTGAAAATGGTGCCTTATACTGGAAGGGATATCTTCTTTCCGCCGGCAAACCGCCAACCATGCACTCGAGGAATTTCACCCCTCCTTTCGCATACTGGTTTCCGAACCAAAGATTGCTCAGTCCCGGCGCCACTCCAAAATCAACTATCGCGGTTACTCCTTTTTCTTTTGCGAGTTTATTCAATGGGGAATAATCCTCAGGAAAGAAGGAGATGTCGACGATATTTTTCCCGGCGTTTATAACCGTTTCCACGGTTTTATAACCCATAAAGCCGGGAACGGCACCGACAACAATATCTGCATCTTTTATCAGTACACCTGTGTTTTTCGCATCCGACAGGTCGGCAGAAACAGTGTTTATACCATATTGTGCGAGAAGAGAGAGATTGCCTTCATCGAGATCGACAGAGGTGACCGCATATGATTTTGCGAGGTCACGGGCAATTGCGCGACCGACCATACCGGCTCCCAGAACTGTTACTTGCTTCATAATCATCCGGAGTTTATGAGTAAAAAATAATCAATATTACAAAAATATAAGAAAGACGGGTAGCTTTTTTTTAATAAATGCTTATATTTGAATAATATTTTTACCAAAGTTTGTTGACTTGTTCTTCCCCTGACAAGTCAACCTTAATGACGATCCCCGGCTACCCCCCATTGCCGGGGTTTTTTTATGCCCTGTCATAATTTCCTGACCTGACTGTTCCGCCTGTTTTGTCTATTTTACTTATGTAAAAAAAATCTTTTATTTAAAGGAAACATATAGTGAGATCAATTACAGTTATGCTTCTTTTGTTTTTTGCGGTTTCAGTGACAGAAGCCCAGAGAACAGAGAAAGTAGTGTCAATGACGAACAAAATTCTTGTTGCTCCGCAGGAATCACCCGATGGTAAAACCATTGCATTTACGCAGGAAGGTTACAACGGGATATTTCTGATGAACAGCAACAGGGAAATCAAAGAATTAACAGCAGACAATGCTTCCGGTTTTGGATTCCGGTGGCTCAACGATAATTCAGGAATTGTAGCGCGCAGTGCCAGATTTATCGACATACGCCGCGAAAACAGCGTGGTAATCTACAGTCTGAATGGCGAAAACACACTTCAATTGAGCGAGTTTTCGGGAAGGATGACCATAATGCCTTCTGTTTCCACCAGCGGAGATATCTGTTTTGTGGAAAACGGCACTCTGAAAAGCTACGATCCGCTCACGAAAAACTCTTCTCTTTCATCACCGAAAGGCATTGCCGCATTTATTGAGAATGATAAAATATCGGTCGTTTCAGCGGGTTCTGCAAAAAGAGTGATTGAACCGGTAAAAGGTCAAAGGTGTATTAATGCAACACTGTCACCCGACGGGAGCAGGATTGCATTTGAAATTCTCGGCGGGAATCTTTATCTGATAAATTCTGATGGTTCAGGACTTGTCGATCTTGGTAGGGGCTACCGTGCTGCATGGTCTCCCGACTCAAAATATATTTCGTATATGCTCACCGAAGATGACGGACACTTCATAACAGGATCGGAATTGTATATCGTAAAAACTGACGGTTCCGGTAAGAAGATGATCACAAATTCCACCGATAAAATAGAGATGAACCCTTCATTCAGTGCCGATGGTAAATCAATTTATTTTGACAATGCCACTGACGGAGCGATCTATAAAATGGAAGTGGAGGCATTCAAATGAAAAAGACGATTTTAATTTTTACAATTCTCCTTTCATCGATGGCATGGTCACAGATTACAGGACTTTCCGGTTGGAACATTGTGCTCGATCCCGGACACAGTCAGCAGGAAAACATGGGGATTTATAATTATCCTGAAGCGATGAAAAATCTCTATGTTGCAAAACATCTTAGGGCTTTTCTATTGGATTCAACCGATATTGATACCGTTTACATGACCAGAACAGACAGCCTGCAAATCGTTGGTTTGTCACAAAGATCCGATTATGCAAATTCAATCGGGGCTGCCTGGTTTCATTCAATCCATAGTGACGCGGGTGCTGCAAGCAGTAACACCACTTTGTTACTGTGGGGACAGTATGCCAACGGTTTGGAGAAAGTTCCTAACGGTGGCAAGGCGATGAGTGACATAATGATAGGCAATCTGACCAAAGGAATGAGGACGGGCACAAGCAGAGGGTCAATCGGTGACTGCTCATTCTATGGCTGCACCAGTGGAGGACCGTATCTTTCCGTCAACAGACTGACCAACATGCCATCAGAATTGAGTGAGGCGGGATTCCATACGAATCCGATGCAAAACACACTCAATATGAATTATGAATGGAAAAGGCTTGAGGCAAAAACATTCTGGTGGTCGATTATTAAATTCAAAGGTGCAAACCGTCCCTATCCGGGCATCATGGCAGGTAAAATCCTGGATCAGGAAAGCGGACTGCCGATTAACGGTGCGACAGTAACCGTCGATGGAAGAACCTACAAAACCGACAGTTATCAGTCACTTTTCTACAAGTATACAACCGATTCCACACTTCTTCGGAACGGGTTTTACTATTTCGAAAGGGTTCCCGGTGGAAATCAGCAGATTACTGTGAGTGCTCCAGGATACGAAACATATGTCGGAACCGTAGCCATGTCTGATACTTTCTTTACTTTCAAGGATGTGCAGCTTGGCAACACGACCCCTCCATATATTGCAGAAAACATCCCTGCACAGGGGGATTCCATCTACCCAGGTCTGAAGAACATTCAGATTACCTTTAGCAGACCGATGGATGTTGCTTCCGTGAATGCAGCCATATCATTCAATCCGCCGGTTGCCGGAACTACAAACACTTGGAGTAACTCCGACAGAACGATAAGCATTACGACTACCGGAATGGCTTACAACACACAGTATACCATGACGATTCAGCCAACTGCGATGGACAAGTTTAACCATCCTCTCGATGGTGATGGAAACGGCACAGGCGGCGATCCGTATGTATTGACATTCAAGACCAGAGTGCTTGATCAGATTCCGCCGGTTATTCTTAACCATTATCCCGCCGCAAGTACCGAAGTGAAAGAGTTGCGACCTGTAATAAATATTTCCTTTAATGAGCCGTTAAAAACTTCGTCACTCGGCGGTAAAATATCGTTTGTAAATACCGCAACGAATGCAAATGTCCAAACATACACCAGGTATTATCCCGGAAGTGATGTCTCGGCAATTAATATCTTCACAAGAGAGGACCTGGTCGCGAATCAACAGTACAAGCTGAGAATTGAAGCCGGTGTGGAAGACATGAGTGGAAACCCTACAACTCAGGCTTATGAGTTCCTTTTTACGCGCGGTAATTATGCCACTCCGACTTATACCACCATTGATGCTTTCGAATCGGGAATTGCCAACTGGTGGGTACCACAGCAGTCTGGAACCACGACGGGAATACTTACAGATACCACCAACATATATTCTGATGGTGTGATAATCAATCACGGTTCATCCAGCGCAAAATCGATGAAGCTTACTTATGGCTGGGATGTAACTGCAAATGAGTGGCTGATCAGAGAATATTTTGGAGCCACTTCGCCAACTTTTGGTGTCAATGATTACTATCTCGAAACTTATATTTTCGGAGACGGAAGTGGAAACAAATTCCGATTCTGTGTGAATGATGCCGGAACGGGCGGCCACGAAGTCGGGAAATGGATTACGGTTGACTGGTTCGGCTGGAAACTCGTACAGTGGGATCTTCAAAGAGACACAATCGGAAGCTGGATTGGTAACGGTCAGCTTGAAGCACCTCTTGGTTTCGACAGTTATCAGATTACAAGAACACCGGGTGGCAAGATACTTGGAACTTTATATTTCGATGACCTGCAGTATGCCAGATATATCCCGGTAGGAATTGAGCCCGAATCAAGCGGACTGCCTGCAGAATACGGACTTGCACAAAATTATCCGAATCCCTTCAATCCCGGAACTGTCATAAAGTTTAGCCTCCCCTCAAAAAGTACTGTTACACTTGATGTATATTCCGTACTCGGTGAAAAGGTCGCTTCGTTGATTAATAGTGAAATGGATGGTGGAACCTACAACTACAGATTTGATGCAACAGATTTACCCGGCGGGGTCTACATCTACAGGCTTTCCACCGGTTTCGGTGTGATCAGCAGGAAAATGCTTCTACTTAAATAGAACTCCGGAACTTCAGAGAACGAGAACCTCAGTAAAGATAGCTTACTGAGGTTCTGTTGTTCTGAATCTCTGAGGTTCTTATTTTATTTCGATGGTCTTTGGTTTTATTCTCTCGTGTTTTGCGAGGCGGAGAACCAGTTGCCCGTCCTGGAATGAGGCATCAACACTTTCGGTATCGATTGAGTCAGCTACCTTGAACTTGCGGTAGAAGTTGCCGGTGTTGATCTCCTTCAGCAATATTTTCTTGCCCTCCTGTTTACTTCTGTCGATTCTTCCCATCAGAACGAGATTTCCGTTTTCAAGTTTGATGCGGACATCATCTTTTTTCACGCCGGGCATTGAAGCATATACGAAGAAAGCTTCATCATCTTCGAGGAGATTGACCTCGGGGAGTACCCAGTTTTCCTTATCGAAGGCTTCTTTCCAGGTATCCTCGGTCAGGCTTACCATTGCCTCGTTGTTATCTGTCTTTTTAATTTCGTTTGACATGACAATTCTCCTTTCTCTTTATTTTATTTCAATGCTTTTGTTTGTATCGGGTTCTTTATCTGCTTTTTTAAGGGAGATAGAAAGAATACCATCTTTGAAGGAAGCTTCGATGCTGTTTCTGTCGACTTCGAACGGCATCTTGAAACTGCGTTTGAACGATCCTGCAATTCTTTCGCTGATATAGTAGCGTGTATTCTCATCCGCAGTCAAGTTTTTCTCACCCTCGACAGTAATTGTATTCTCTACAACCGAAAGCTTAATATCCTCTTTTTTCAATCCCGGCAATTCAAGGTGAATGGTGACAACACCATCTTTTTCAATTATGTCTGCTCTGGGACTGAAAACAGCCGGCATCGAAAATGATGACTTGAATTCCCTCTCGAGTGAATCAGCAATCTCGTTGCTCATTCTTAACATTTCTTTTACCGGATTATAAACTAAAGTTCTCATTGTTTTTGCTCCTTTGTTTAATTTCTGAATGATTGTTGAACTCTTTGGCTGTTATTATACAAATAGCGTGCCAAACTGAAAATCAATCGAATTTCACTGTTTTGTATTTGGAATATTAAATTGTCTTGACAAAATGACAGACAAAATGACATTAACTGTCTGAAAAAATGGCACACAATGACAAAATGACAGATAAAATGACAAAACAAAAAAATATTTTTGGAAAACTTGATAAATTCCCAATAATTGCGCATCTTTGAGAAGTTACTTCAGCACATTTGAAAGGCGTCAAGTTGCGATTCAGAAGCAGATATTCGATAAAAACCATTTTAACTGCAGGATTGATTGTCATACTTCTTCAGGTTATCACTCAACTGTTGTTTAATGTAAGCGGGAATTCCTATGACCACAAGGCAACCGATGTAATCTACTCGTTCGCATATAAAAATGGAGCAACGCCTGCTGCAAGCAACAGGGTGGTATTCCTGACTATAAATGATCAGACCTATGACTGGTTGAAATCCAATCAGCTTGACAGAAAATTTCTGGCAAAGGCAATCGATGATCTGTCGTCGTACTCACCTGAAGCTGTAATGTTTGATATACTGTTTGCGAGACCATCCTCTCCGGTTGCCGATTCCATTTTTGCTGAATCATTAAGAAGTGCGGGTAATATCTGTCTTCCCGCAGGACTCTCTGTATCGTTCGAGAATAAGGGAGGGATGGACAAGGAAGGTGTTTACTATAACCGGCTTGTAAATGAGTTTTTGATCCATCCAAGGGAATCGGGGGAAGGACAGCCTTTCATAGCAGGAAGAGGCCTTTATCAGGCGGATATTTTCGCAGGAGTTACCTCCACTTCCGGTCATATCACAGCAGTCTCGGAATCGGACGGGGTATACAGATTTTATCCCATGCTCATAAAAGTTGACAGCGGTTATTTACCGACTTCAACCCTGGCGATGTTTCTTAAGATGTATGATATAACCCCTGACAGCATCTATGTGAAATGGGGGGAGAGCATCACCATTCCGGCGCTAAAGGAGAGCAAACTTGAAAAAGATGTGGTTATACCGATTGATAAGCATGGTCAGACTTTTATTCCCTACCCTTCGAAATGGCAGGATGATAAAAGGAAGATGGAGATAAAGAATTTCACCGGGAGAGCAGAGAACCCCGAATTGACGGATGAACTGACTGCCTTTTTTGAAGGAAATGTCGTCTTTGTGGGAGATGTATCGACGGGAATTTCAGATACGGGACCCACCACTCTCGATATTGCTGCACCACTGGTTGTGATCCATGCCGCGATCATGAACGCACTTATGACAGACAGTTTTTTCAGGTCGTTTGGAATTTTTACTTTTCTTCTCGTGATAACTGGTGTTACTGTTTTGATGACAGTTATGAGTACTCTAAAAAACGGTATATTCCTCCACTTCTTTTTTATCGCTGCATTGCTTCTCTCCTTGCCTTTTGCCTATTTAATGATAGCCGAGCGGATCCTCTTCCCGGTTGTTACATTTCAGGCATTTACAGTGCTGGGGTATCTGTCGTTGCTGCTGACAATCCAATATACATCAGCAAAGGAGCAGTCGTTCATTAAATCGGCGTTTTCCAGGTATCTTTCTCCCTCGGTCGTGGACAGGTTGATCGAAAACAGGGAGAGTCTTGCTCTTGGTGGTGAGGAAAGGGAATTGACGGTACTTTTTTCCGACATCGCAGGTTTTACGACAATTTCCGAGACGATTAAACCTCAGGAGCTGGTAAAACTGCTGAACGAGTATTTTACAGAGATGACCTCTATTGTGACGACCAACGGAGGGATAATAGACAAGTATATTGGTGATGCTATAATGGCTGAATTTGGAGCTCCACTTGCATTTGACGGGCATGCCCTGGCGGCTGTGAACTCGGCTCTTCAAATGCAAAGACGGTGTGATGATCTCAACAGAATCTGGAAAGAAAAAGGACATCCTGAGATACGAATGAGAGTCGGGATTAACACCGGTGGCGTGATTCTCGGGAACATGGGTTCGCAGCAGGTTTTTGATTATACTGTCGTTGGGGATACGGTGAACCTTGCTTCCAGACTGGAAGGTGCGGGAAAAGTTTACGGTTGCAACATTATGATCTCTGAGACGGTTTATGATCAGATTAAAACAGCGGGAATAAAAACCAGGGCTCTCGATTTCATAAAAGTGAAAGGGAAAAACAAAGCAGTGAAAGTTTTTGAAGTAATTTCCGATGAAGTTTACGAAAAAGAGAGTGTTTATTTTCTAAAATTTGAGGAAGCGCTGGGGAACTACTTTGCACAACAGTTTGAAAGTGCTGCAGCTCTGTTTAGAGAGTGTCTTGATTTGAAACCCGGTGATGCTGCATCAAAAGAGTTTCTGAAAAGAATAAAGTATTTCACTGAAAATGAAGTTCCTTCTGACTGGGACGGCTCTTTCCAAATGAAGGAAAAATAAGAGGTGTAACGGTTGACGCATAAGTATTAAATTTAGGGTCAGTTTTTTTATTTTTTTGTAAACAATGGTACCAATGAGACGATCAATTTTCCTGTTTTTTCTTCTTTTTTCATTCGCAGTTTATTCACAGACCTACAAAGAACTCGCAATAAAAGTGCAAAATTTCTTCTCACAAGGAAATTATGGCATAGCCCTCGTGTTTGCCGAACAGGCAGCAGTGCAGGCTGAAAAGGAATTCGGGAACAGCGACACCTCATATGCAAAGGCGTTAAACAATCTGGCGATGGTCTATCAAAAGAGACTGCGTTACCTTGATGCGGAGCGGACATTCCAAAAGACCCTGAAAATAAAAGAAAAAGCTGTGGGGACTTCCAACTTTTCATACTCAACAACCTTGATCAATCTGGCAGATCTCTATAAAACCAGAAAAGACTATGTGAAGGCTTTTGAATACTATCAGCTTGCAGCAAATATTGACAAGGGGATTGTCGGGGAAAACAGTGAAATTTATGCCTCAAATCTAGCAAATCTTGGCAGAATCAGCTACTTCCTTCAGGATATCGGCAAGGCATTCAATTACCTTGGGAGTGCTTTGAAGATTAGAGAGAAAACCCTCGGAAAAGACAATGCACAATATGCAGTAAATCAGGTTTATCTTGCCGATGTTTATCAGCTTACGGGTGATTATCATACCGCTGACTCACTTTACAAGCTGGGACTTTCGATTCTCACATACAAGATTGGTACAATTCATCCTCTCTTTCTCGGTGCTCTCCGACAACTTGCCAACCTTTATATACAAAAAGGGGAGCTCAGAATCGCAGACTCTCTTTTGTTTAATGCTTTAAGTATAATTGAACCAAGATATACGAAAAAGAGTCTGGTTTTTTTCGATTTCCTCGGAGATTATGCAACCCTCAAATTGAAACAGGGTGATCTGATCAAGGCTGAGGAGCTCGGAATTGAAGTATATAACGGTCGCAAGGAGTTGCTCGACAGTCTACACCCTGACATCAACAAATCAGCTCTCCATCTCGCTAAAGTTTTTTTCAAACAGGATCGATTTGAAGAATCTTCGATAATGCTGGCTGAGATTTTCGGCAGATGTCTGGATATCCGGCAAGTACTTTACCCGGCACTTCCGATACCCGACATTCAGCTCGTTGAGAAAGATGCTGAGGAGGCGTTTGGTCTCTACAATTCAATTTTTATGAAAAAAATGGCTTCAAATGACGAAATCCGTCATCTGGCTTTTAATAATTATCTTATACTCTCAATGCTGAATCCGGGAAAGTACTGGTTCTCAAAAAAACAGCTTGATGGAAAGTATCTTACAGAAGAGGAGAGCGATTATGTTTTTTGGCTTCGTCATGCCGAGTACTACTGCAATCTAAAACTCCTTCCGAAGAAGGATCTTGCAGCGTGGAACGAAAATCTGGAAACGGTTTATAATGCAGTAACCTCGACTGCCTCGCGACTTGCTTCAGATTCAGTGTTCGCAAAGTCGTATCTCAAATTTTCATTTGAATGGAAAGAGTACCTGAAGACTCTTGCAAAGGATGAGGTCACGATAGTTATACTTAGAGGTGAGACAAACAGCGGCGAATATCCGGGTGAAAACAGCTACGGAGCACTCATTCTTGATGGTGAAAAAGATTCAGACCCCCGGTTTATGGAAATAAAGGAGGGTAACAAACTTGAAGAGGAAGTGCTCGCAGACTATAAAAAAGCTGATTCCGACAAGAGGGGTACCAAATTTTATAAAGAGCTCTGGGGTGACATTTCAGCCGTCCTTACAAATAAAAAGAAGCTCCACATCAAACTGTCCGGTATTTACAAACAGGTGGCTATAGAGCTTCTTTTTGACCAGGCACAAGGGAAAACCCTTGGCGAGTTGTATCAGATAGAATCGGAGTAGGAAGTCTCGTAGAGGTGTTCTGCCATACCCATTCCCAGGTATGTTTTTTCACCAAATCCTGCAATAAATCCGGTCTTAATAAGATTTGGATCACCTATGATGGTGCATGGTGAGAGGATGCCGATCAAATCCATCGGTTTTGCTTTCGGATTCTCAACAGAAATCTTTTTGGTTATCCGCTCATGCTTGCTGGCGTATTCCTGATCCCAAAAAATGTGAAGAGGTCCTGCCTGGTAACCGTAGTTTTTCGAGATAGCCTTATATTTGTCGATAAGATTATCCCTGAGCAGGGCATCGAGTTCATGCTTGTCTTCAGGTCTCAGGAAATAAATTCTTTCTTTCTGGTTAATAAATCTGAATGTTGATTGAACCAGTGGAGAAAGAAAAATGAACCTCATCTCGGAAGAGAAGGAGGATTCAGGAATAAAATCGAGTTTTGCTCCCCTCACTTCCACATCCTCACCTGCGATTTTGATTTTCAACTCGTGTTTAACCGACTGGTCGAGCTGGTCGAAATCGAGGAATTCGTGAAGAATGGGGAAAGAGACATGAATGTAGGCTTTAGGAGAAAGCAACTGTATCATTGGACCCGACATCTTCATTTTCTCGAATCTTAGGGAGAAAGTGAAAAGGTCAAATTTCTTTGGATCGATTTTGTAATCGTTATCCTTCAAAAATTCGGCAAATTTGGGCGTACCTATCCTTAGCAACCGCCTTATGGCAGTTGAAATTCCGTAGTTATAATTTACAGACAATTTTTTTGGTTCAAAATGAACCGATATTCTTATTCGCATAGATCCCGTATTACGATTGAATATAAAAATGATTAAAATGCGTCTTAACGCAAAATTACAAATGTAATGCTTAAAGATACTAAAAAATCGATTAAAAGCCGACCATTGATGCGGTTTTAATACTCAATAGTGAATTTAAAGTTTATCCATGTGACTTCCGTTGTATTACCAGTGGAAACCTGTTTCGCTGAATTGTGTTTCAGTGAGAGATAAAAGGTAAGATCACGAAAGGCTTCCCATGAAACACCCACCTCAAAATTGTTATAGTTGTACAAATCACCTGACAGGAATTTAACATGATCGGAGTCGAATTCCGGTCTGTGAGGTTCGAAAAGATTCCCCCCGGCATTATAAGCCAGATTGCCGTTTTCGTCATAAATGTTCCAGCCTTTGCGGGTGTAACTGTAGGAGGCATAGATGTTCGTAATGAAGTTGAGGGCATAATCTGCTTTGAAGAGAATTTGATCAGCATTGGGTCCGATAGGATGCCCGAGAGGGGAATCCCACGAAGTGTAGGTGTTTTTTGGATTTGCATGAGTGTAGACATAAGGTCTTATTCTGGTATATTCAGCAATCAGCACAAGGTCGGGGACAGGGGTATACCAATAGGCACCGAGTTGATAAGCAGTTTTGTTTGAAAACCTTTCGAGATCGGCAAGCTGCATGAGAATGTTTTCATCGAGGAAGAAGGATGCCTGCAGTTCAAGATTGGGGATAAAATCGGACTGAAAATCGAAGAAAAGTGTTCCGTTATCCCTGTCCTGCAACGACATCTCAGCAAATTTATAAAATATCAAAGGATTCAGGTAGGTAAGATCGACACCCCTGCCCGAATAAACTATTGCCTCACCGATTGAAAGATCGAAGAGATTGGGGAGGTGGAGTTGAAATTTATTGGCTGCGATATACTTTGTATAGTTGTCGTCTCTGATAATCTGGAATCTGCCGACAGTGGAAGCCTGGTAGGAAGTGTATCTTACAGGTCCATACTTAAATTGAAATTTGAAGAAGTCCAGATTTGCATGATCTCCGGAGAGAACAAGATTGCTGCCGTATCCAAAAGCGAATCTGGTTTTTTCCCTCCCGATCTGAGCCAGCATTTCCATCCCCTTTACCGGGTTGGTGCTCCATTTCAAGTAGCCGTCTGTATAATCATAACTGGGGGCAAACTCGATATTTTCGACGAACTTGAAATTATACGCGAGTCGTGGGTCCACTTCAAGGGCGAATTCCCTGTTGCCGGTTGCGAGTCCTTTCACCACATAAAGCATGTATCCGAAATTTTTTGCTACGGTTCCCTGAACACGAAAACCCATGTCGTAGATGGCAGCGTTGTTCACATTCGGTTTTAGACGGTGCCCGTACTGCAACGATCCGATTCCCTCTGCGTAAGCCGTAACAAAACTGTCAGCATAGGCGTAAAGATATTTAACTTTTTGCGATACGATGTTTTCAATATTTTGACCGAAACTCTCACCCCCAAGCAGATTGGTAACATTTTCCCCTTTTGTAATGCCGGAGACATTCTCGAGGTAGCGTTCGAGTTTCTTTCTCTCAGTGCGGGTAAGTTTGTCTTCCTGCCTTTTTATTTCTTCAAGATAGCCTGTAACTTCTGCATACGACATATTTGGAACATCATCATGTATGCTTTCGATAATTCCTTTTACTTTCATTTTTTTCAAAAAGGCATATACGCCGTCATCAATATTGATGTTTTCAATTTGTGAAAAAACGGGTACGGTAAATAATAAAAAGATAAAAAGTAAAACTGTTTTTTTCATATTAAATAACATCCAACAGGTCTAAGGCAATGAGAAAACTGGAAATTAGAAGGACAATTTTGACGACTTTTTCACCAAGTTTGAGGACTGTTTTTGCTGAGAACCACGCTCCGAAAATGGAACCAATACCCAGAATGAAGCCCGCAATCCAGTCAATCTGTCCGTGATAAACAAAGATAAAAAAAGCGGGAATGGTAAAAATAAAAGCTATAAAAACCTTGTGAACATTTACCTTAACGAGGTCTATTTTTAGAAAACTCCTTAGAATAAACATTATAAATATTCCCGTTCCCGCCTGAATAAAACCTCCGTAAAAGCCAATCGCAAACAGGAGGGGGTAGAGCAAGGCTTTTGTTTTTACAGGGTTTGCATCCTCGCCGGTTTTTACCGGTATAAACATTAACAACGAAAGAACAATGGTGACAATACCGAGTATTTTTACAAATACATCCCCCTCTATCCTTACTGCAGCCAAGGCACCTATTACTGCACCCGGTATGGTGAAAATCGCCAGTCTGAACGATTCCTTGAAGTAACTCATCTTCTCATTGGAGAAGGCAACCACTGCCGTCAGATTCTGCATAAGGATGAAGATGCGGTTTGTTCCATTTGCAAGATTCGGATCCAGTCCAATGTAAATCAATGCGGGTAGAGTTAGAATCGATCCCCCTCCTGCCATAATGTTCAAAATCCCGGTAAAAAATCCGGTTACAAGAAGAAGAGAATATTTGAGAAGGTCGTCCAAGTGCTGTTCGTAAAGATTGAGAAGTAAAGATCAAAATTAAATAAATATTTCTGAACTTTAAACATTTCCGGAACTTGTAATTAATAATAACAGTTTGTAATAATAAATCCCGGAGGTTAAAATGAGATTGTTCGTATATGCATCGTTTGTTGCGGCTTTTATGTTTGGATTTTCCTGGAGTGGACACACGACACTTGCAGGCAATAATGGTGATCCAAAAAAAGAGCTGAAGAAGCAGGAGTGTCCTTACCTTAACGGTGAAAAAACTGCGGTTTGTCCATACACCGGAAAAAAGGGGGCACAAACAGGGGAGAAAAAGGATTCGGGAAAATCCGAATGCCCTTACACGGGTATGAAGGGTGAATGTCCCTATTCCGGAGAAAAATCCGAATGTCCTGTAACAGGTGAAAAAGGAAAAACCTCTTCGGAGAAAGAATCCCGTCCGGTAAAGAAGATAGAAGTGAAAAAAGTTTAGTTCCAAACTAATTAATTGGTCGCATTGAGGCTGCCCGGCAAAGGCAGCCTCTTTTATTTATGCCTCAATTTACAAACCTGTATTTCTCCTTTTTTCTGTAATAGATACCATGTATTGACTCGGGGGAAAGGGCAAATTCATCCGCCAGAATCTCTTTTATTATGCTGGTCTTCAGCCCCTGATTTTTGAGTTCATCGAACTTTCGTTTTATCAGGAAATTTCTGTACCCTGACTCGTCGATCAGTCCGTGATTTCTCAATTCCTCAAAATTCATTTCAGGCAAAGCTTCCATTTTATCCTCTCTTTCATCAATTTGTTTTTTGATATATTAAGAAAATGTTGTACATTTAAGATGTTAATCTTACAAAAAATAAAATTATTAACTTATAGCAGCACCAAACTAAGATAAATAGCTTATACAAGTCAAGTTTAAATTGAAAAAATGAGAGAAAAATCTTTAATAGCATCAAGATTAAGAGAATTCGCTTATTCGAAAACCGACAGGTTAACAGAGTTTGCAAAGTCGCTTGATATGTTGCCCCAAACGCTAAATTCATACCTCTCCGGGAAGATCACTCCCGGATCAGAGCTTTTGATAAAGCTTTCAGAGATGGGGTGCGACATCGAATGGCTCCTTACCGGCAGACCCGAAGGTGAAACAAGAGCCCGAAAGAATACGGGTGACAGAAAAGAGCGGGTGTATCCGGTGATGGGAACTGTACCGGCAGGGAAAGCCGAAATTCAGGACTGGAGCGATCTGAATGAGTTCCGTGATCTTGAGTATGATCCCGACACACACTTCTACCTTAAAGTTGATGAAGAGTTTGGTTACAGTATGATGCCTCTGGTAAATCCGGGTGATTATGTTCTTGTGAGCATGTACGGAAAAGTGAAGCCGGGGGATCTGGTAGTTGCCCTGTATGATAAAACAAAGGGGGCATTAAAGATATACAATGAAAATGAAAATCTGCCCGGGATTGCCATGTTGAGTTCTTATAATCAGTCAATTCAACCCATGGTTTTCAAGATAGATGAAATTAAAATTTATAAAGTAGTACTGATAGAAAAGAAGGGTTGACCATCAAACCGAAAAGTTATGCAGAACGCTCTTCCGATAAAGGAATGAAGACAACCTTCATCGGGATTTCCGTTTCCTTTGTGCTCGTAATTACCAAAGGAGCAGCCGGAATTCTGGGAAATTCCTACGCACTCGTTGCTGATGCAATAGAATCGTTATCGGATATTTTTACATCCACAATAGTGCTCGCCGGTCTGAAATACGCATCCCGTCCCAAAGATGAGGATCATCCCTACGGTCACGGGAAAGCCGAGCCGTTAGCTGGGATGTTTGTTTCACTGATGCTTGTTGCGGCTGCGGTTGTGATTATAGTGCAAAGTCTCCATGAAATAATTACCCCGCATCACGCCCCTGAGTCATATACACTTTTGGTATTAATCGGGGTTATATTTGTGAAGGAGGTTCTGTTTCGAAAAATTATTGTAGTCGGTGAGGGACTTGGCAGCACCGCAGTGAAGAATGATGCATGGCATCACAGAAGTGACGCGATTACTTCGGCTGCGGCATTTATCGGAATAGCGATCGCCCTTATAGGTGGGGAGGGTTATGAGGAAGCTGATGACTATGCAGCCCTTTTTGCATCATTTATCATCATTTATAATGCCATCTCCCTTTTTATGCCGGCACTTCGCGAAATTCTTGATACTGCACCACCTGCAGAGTTCAAGGAAAAGATTAAAATTTGTGCTATGGAAGTGGAGGGGGTTGAAGATATCGAGAAATGCCATATTAGAAAGATGGGTTTCGAATATTACATTGACATGCATGTTATCGTGAACGGTAATCTGTCAGTACACGAGGGGCATAAGATTGCACATCAGGTAAAAGACCGGATAAAGGAAGTGTTTCCGAGCGTTTCAGATGTGCTCTGCCACATCGAACCTTTCGATCCGGACTCCTATGTTTCCAAGAACAAGGATGGGAACCTGTTTTTGTAATCCAATAATCCAATAATGCAATAATCCAATAATCCAATAATCCAATAATGCAATAATCCAATAATGCAATAATATTGAATAGCGGATGAATTAAAAACACTTTAAATTAATCGTATGATCCCGGGGAAAGCCGCGACAAGAGCGAGGGCAACCAATTGAATAATGATATAGGGGATTACTCCCTTGTAAATATCCAGGGTTCTTACCTCCTTTGGAGCCACACCTTTAAGATAGAAAAGTGAGAAGCCAAACGGAGGAGTCAGAAACGAAGTTTGGAGATTCAGAGCAATCAGAATTGAGATCCACAGCATATCCATTCCAAAATGTCTGAAAATTGGATCGACTATCGGGACGACTATAAAAATAATTTCGATGAAATCGATCAGGAACCCCGCCAGAAAGATTATCAGCATCACCAAAAGCAGGAAAATCTGAGGCGAAATTTCAGACGCCATTATCATCTCGGTAAGCACCACATCACCTTCCAGTTCCCTGAAAACAAGACTGAATGCAGTTGCACCCACGAGAATTATAAGTGCCATTGTAGTAATTGTCACAGTTTTTTTTGCAACATAAAGAACATTTTCTTTATTCAGTTTCTTTCGAAGTGCTGCCAGAACGGTGGCACCGATGGCACCCACACCCGCTGCTTCTGTAGGTGATGCAATTCCAAAAAATATTGAACCGAGAACGAGAAGAATCAGTATCCCCGGAAGAAAGATGGCAGAGAGGAATTTTTTAATCCTGCCCTGTCTGAAATCGGCAAGTTCCTCATCGGACATTGGGGGAAAAGCAGACGGTTTGAAAAAATTGAGTGAGAGAATCCAGATAAAATACAACCCTGTGAGCAAAAGTCCCGGAATTACCGCAGCCATAAAGAGATTCCCGACAGGTACATTGGTTACACTCCCCAAAAGAATAAGGATGATACTCGGTGGAATGATCTGCCCGAGAGTGCCTGAAGCTGCTATAATTCCGGCAGAGTCGGAAACAGAACAGTTCCTTTTTATCATTACGGGGAGGGAGAGTATTCCCATGGTTACTACCGTTGCACCGACAATTCCCGTTGAAGCTCCGAGGAGGGCGCCAACCAGGAGGACACCGATTGCAAGTCCGCCTCTCAATTTCCCGAATACCAGAGCCATCGTTTCGAGCAACTCCTCGGCAATTCCCGATCTCTCAAACATTACCCCCATGAAAATAAATAGAGGGACTGCCAAAAGGACAAAGTTTGACATTATTCCATAAACTCTGAGAGGGAGAATCGAAAGAAATTCAGGTCCGAGCATTAATGTACCGAACAAAACCGAGACGCCTCCGAGTGTGAACGCTACCGGAAACCCCATCAACAGGGAAACAATGATTACAGCAAAAAATATAAACGGTACGAGCTCTTCCATTATTTATCCCCGGAGTTTTGTTTGTATTCAATAACAGATGCATGCAAAAACGAGATACCCTGCATCAGGAGAAGGACAAATCCGATCGGGATAAAAAGTTTTAGAATATAACGGGCGGGAAGTCCACCCGGATCAGAAGAAGCTTCATTGATTTCAACTGAGACGAGGAAAAAGTCGATTGAAAACCAGATGACAAAAAGACAGAACGGAATCAGAAGGAATATGACACCGAGGATATTAACGAGAGCCTGCTTTTTTGGAGAAAATCGGGAGTATAGTACATCGATTTTAACATGCTCATCATGTTTCAGAGTGTAGCCGGCGGCGAGGATAAATATGAGCGCAAAAATATGCCACTCAAGTTCCTGTGCAGCAACACTTCCTGAATTAAACAGATATCTTGCAATCACATCAATTGAGACGAGGAGGACAAGCAAAACGGAGAGAAATGCAGAGATTCCTCCTGCAGCCTCCTGAATTTTATCATTAAACCGTAAAAATTTTTCCATCAAGATTCCAGAATTGAAAGGGCGTAATTTAAGGAAAAATGAGCTTACAAAAATCTATTTGGCTTCCCAACTGCACACATACTGGAGCATATTTCCAACTTTCATCAAAATGCGAACGGGGAATCCTGCCACTTTTACTTTGCCGGCAAAGTTACCCGAAGAGTTTTTTGTGAGCATGGTCAGTTCCTCACCGCTTTCAACTCCGGCTTCATCACCCGGGACAAAAAACTCAAAATTAACCATTCCATCCGCTCCCGCCCCAAAAGGACTTGTCAGTGGTGTCACCAGACGACAACCGTTTTCCACAAATTTTTTAAATAGAATGGGGAACTCACCCGTTTTACCTGCTGATGCGTTGAAGGCGAATTCAGCGACGCCAAAATAGTTTCCTTTTTCCCCTTTATGTTTTGCAAAAAGTGTTAATTTGTATTTGCCGGGTTTTGGGAAAATCATTTGAATTGTCCCTTTTTCTCCTGTTCTTTGTGCGAGGGTGGAACGATCGATACTGTTTCCCTCGGAGTCATACAACGATGCCATAAAAAGGGCGTCTTCGGCAGCAATGAAATCGAGTTTAAAACTTTCCCCGCAATCGTACCTTCTTGCCGGCTTGGTGACAAGATCGAATCCCAGTGCAAAAAATCTTTCTGTAAGATATGGCATGTCAATAAACTGTTCAAACGAAACCGGTTTTGAGATGAGTTGCCATTCGGGCGTTTCGGGAAAGTGAGTATGGATGAATTTTTCGGGAGATAAAAGGTAGTAACCGAGTGTGTAATGGGGAACAAAATTTATGCCGTCTATGAACCCGGAGTTCCAGGTCACATCGATAAGCTGCCATTTCCCGTTGAGTTTTACAGCCGTCCAGGAGTGATTGTTCTCAAATTTCTCACCTTCTGCGAAAAGATTGAAGCCGTAACCTCTGGCATAGCCGGGGATCTTTTTATTCTCAACTCCCGCAGTGGTAAGGAGCAACTCGAGGACATTGCAGTATCCCTCACAGACAGATTGCCCCGTTTTAATCACATCGTATGTATCATAGACAATCTTGCCATTACCGAAATATCCTTCCACATCATATCTGATGTTCAAAGCTGTCCAGTCGTGGAGGACTCGTATTTTTTCTTCATCGGAGGTGATGCCCGAGGTGACATGTTTTACAAATTCAGGGATGATTTGTTTCGGGTCTGTTTTCATTTTTGCTGCAAGGTCTGACGGGATGTCTATCGCTTTTGGGTGGGGTGTTTGTGCCGACAGGGAACCGCACAGCAGAAATAAAATAACAATGGTAAAAAAGAGATGCTGCAACATTTCTGGAGCCTTAATTTTTCGTAAATGTTATTCGTAACATACGAATTTAGGGGTTCAATTGATTAAATTTGAAAAAGAATTTTTGAATTTTTACGGGTTAATCACTTTTGATCGACCTCTGCAACGGAAGGAATAAAATTTAATATGGATTTGATTTTAATAATTGCCGCCGTGTTCATTGGACTTTTTGTCTTGAAGAGTCTGGCGGGAATGGTAAAGCTGGTGGTAAAAATTGCAATATACGCACTAATTGGTCTGGCAGTGTACAGGGTACTGGTACACTTGGGAGTAAATTTTGGATAAAGATTTAATCACATAACTAAACTGACATTATCCATCGGGACGCTTTCCAAATAAAAAGTGTCAGGACAAAGGTCTTGTTCGTTATTCCACTGAACCGTACCGAGAACCACTTTTGCTGTTCGGAAGTTTGAAATTTCTTTTAGTTCTCTGAAAATTCCAATCTCCAGATAGGGAGTCATATCGAATATCCGTTGTTCACCATTTGTGAATGTCAGGAGGAGCTTGTAACCCTCCAAAGTCTTTACTGACGCAACTCTTGGATTCATATTGTATCAATTCTATTTAAGCGGTTCGATTTTAAATACAGACTCACCACAACTTGCTAATTGCCAATTTGCAAGCAGTTCATCTCTGTGTATTTCAATCCATGCAATAACCAATTTGAGTTTGTTAGGTGGAATCGATCCGCCAAGTATTTCTCCGTTGGGGATTCCTAACACAACTTCATCACCTTGAAAAGTGACATGAATGTGCGGCATGTGATGTTGTTTGTTGTCCATGTAATACATCGAAATGATGATTCCGTAAAACATTGAAATAATTGCCCAACTAAATTTCTTTCTAAAATTTGCAACATACTCATTCCGAAATTTAAAAAAGAAATCTATTATAAAAAAGAGCATGTTAAGTCGGGAGATTCCTTTAGCAAAACATGGCTGAATTTCACTTCCAATAGATCAATTCCACTTTTGCGGGAAGGGACTTAATTACCACTTCACCATCGAGGCCGGGTTCGATGTGTTTATCGTTCAGTTCGATTCTTTCTTTCCGGAATTTCGGAGGAATCACATATCTGATGCCCCCTTCGGGAATTTTGATGTCACCTGTAATATTTATTGTGGCTTCAAGTCCTTTTTTTACAATTTCAAAGTTTAATTCCCCGTAATAGGTGGGGAGATTTTCAAATCTAAAACCCTCTTCAAATTCATACCAGGCGTTCGGGAAACCGGGAGCAACAAGAAGTGAGTTATCAGATTCTCTTTCGTGGACTACCATTGCCCTGATTGCATTGATAAAATCTGAACCGCACCAGGTGTGTGGCATATCTCCGACGAATCTGGCATATCTGTAATCATTCGTAACCACTTCAGCCCAGTGATTCCAGCCCTGTGGTCTTTGATCTTTCATAAAGAATTGAATCAGTTCCCAAACGATGTCGGTTTGCCCCGAAAAATTAAAAGTGCCGATTGTCCTCATCTCATACGGAGTATACTCATTCCACTTTAACTTTCCGTCGCGCCTGTCTGTGAAAAATTTGTAGTATTTCTTGAAGGTGTTATCGAGATACGGTTGTGGCAGGTTGTGGATTTCCCCTCCCGGATAGACGGCGATGGTAGTGGAAGTTGCATCGAAGTCACCTTTTTCGGCACATCCGGGGATGTAATCAATACCCGTTCTTTTGATGGCAAGCTTTATTGAATTGTAGAGATTTGTCTCGAAAGAGTCTCTTGTAGCTGACCAGGAAGCGGCGAGGTCGTTCCTTCCAATCAGTATTGCCATCGTGACTGCGTCTTTAAGTCCAAGAAGTATGAAGAAGTTATCCCAGTATGAATGCATTGGTTTATCGGAGTAGCCTTCGTGACTGATCGATTCAGGAACCAGTCCGTACAGCGACCTGATTGAGTCGTTCGGATTGTTTTTGAAGTGATCCGTACTTCTTTGGGCTATCATGTGACGGATGAAACCAACCGCATTTTCAACCTTAGGGAAGAGGTTTTTTATAAAATCCTTGTCGCCTGTGTACCTGTAATATTGATAGATCAGATAAATAAATTCGCCGTTACTGTCGTTCTCGGGTACAGGGTCAGGACCTCTTTTATCTACTACGCAGGGTACCATTCCGTTGGGATAGAGATATTTTGAATACCACTCGGCGAACTGTTTAACTTCCATCTTTAATCCCATCCTCAGAAGTGCAGCCGAAGTCAGGGCTCCGTCCCTTATCCATGATCTTTCGTATGAGCGGGAACCGGGCTGGATACCGACATTATCCCGGTTAATAAGGATGTAGCCGATGTTGGTTTTAACTGTGTTGAAAACAGTTTCAAGCTCTTTCGGAACCTTCCATGAGATATGTCCGAGTTTCTTTTGCCAGAATTCCTTTGTATTCAAAAACTCGGTTTTGAAGATGTCATTTTTTGAAGAGAGTTTAACCAGAGTTTCAGGACTCGTTTTTTTATACTGAGGTATGGCGAATGTAAACCGCCGGGTCTCTCCGGGTTTCAGCTTCAGATTAAACGACCAGGCACCTGAACCAAGTCCCGTTTTATCGGTAACTCTTTTTGAATCGGGGAGTTTGTTCTCCGAGATGAAGTCCGAAATGTCTCCTTCGTCAAAAGTGAGGGCTCCAAAATTCCCGGTTATGCCCAAAGGAATCACGGCTGTTTTACCATTCACAAGGGTATATCCCTTTTTCAGGTCAATGGACTCAATTTTGGCGGTACCGCCGTAGAAATTAAGGTCCTGCCATGGAGGATTAACCTGAAAAGGTCGAAGTGCGAGGAAGAATGAGCCGCTGATTTCCTTCCCGGTTTTGTTTGTTACTGAATATTCAGAGTAGAGTACAGAATTTTCAACCTCACCCGAGGCAAAGGAAGTTATTTTCAAATCAAAATTATCTCCCTCCCAGATCACCGAAGGAACCGGTATATAGTTATCCACGAGCGAATGGGAAATTTTGACATCATACCATGAATAGAATTTGCCATCGAGGTAAAGGAACGGCTCCACTGAGAAAGCCTGTTTATCGGTCTCGAGCATTCCGTCTTCGCTGAGGAGTCCCTCCTTCACATCTCCCGAGACACCTGTAACGGTGAAGTAATTTTGTTGTTTCAGGGTATACCGCGGGAACCGGCCCTTTGGACTTGATGCAGCGATCGAGTAGTAAAGATTATTGTTGTTGTCAGCAAAGCTCAGGTCTTTAAATTCCACCTCTTTCAGATATGATTCATATTTCTTCTTGTTATCCACAACAATTTTGATGTACCTGTATTGGGCTTCGGGAGTTACAATGTATGTTCTGCCCCCTTTCCCTTTGTTTTTGGAAAGTGTATTCCACTGTTTAAGGTCGTTTGATGCCAGAATCGAGAAACCGTGCGGATACATTTCCTTGTCCCACTCGAGCACGATACCGCCGAACTCCTTCTGTACAGTCAGGTCGATATCGATGGTGAACTCCTTAATTTTGGTACCCCCACTAAGTCCCGTCTCCTGTTTTCCGTCAAAAAGGGAATTGGGCACATCCTCTTCACCGTAGAAATTATTTGTAACCGCGGGGGGAAGTGTCGGCACGGTTGGCGGATCCAGTTTTTCAATTTTCAGTTCGTCGATATAAACAGACCCCTTTCCACCGTTTATTGATGCAACAATCAGCTCTATTCGTCCGAGTTTTTTAATGTCTCCTCCTCCCTGCGGACCCCATGCAAAACCGAGATTCCGTTTTCGCACGGTGATTTTAGTCCATTCAGAGGGGAAGTCGAACCCTTTTCTGTTCACCCACCATACATTATCGCCCGAAGGATCAACCAGTTTGAACTCAAAATTGTTTGGGGGAAGACCTTTTGCCTTCACAAAAAAGGTTATCTGGTAGTTATCTGGGAGGTCGAGGGATAAGAGGTCATAGATTCCACCGTATCCGCTTCCGAATTTAAAATCGATATCAAATCTGACACATTTACCTGTGAAGCCCTTGTCAGATTGTTTATTTACCGAAACACCCTCGGATGAGTTGATTTTCCATGCAGCCACGGATTCAAATTTTTCTTCAAAAAGTATCTGCCCATGAACTTGCAGAGCCAGAAGGACAGTAAACAGAGCAGATGTCACCAAAATTTTAATTTTCATCGGGAGACCTGATAATAAATTGGGGAAAAGAATATTCACTTATGTAAATCCCGCCCGGGAAATGTAAAATTTACAAAAATGTAAACATTTACATTTTTACAACGATCAGGCGTAAAAAACCTGACGGGTGGAAAAGTTGGAAAAATTATCACCAAAAATATAAAAAAAGGGTATTAAAGGAGAAAAATTATCTGAAAAGTTGAAAAAAAAGGAAAAAATATTTTTAAAATGAAAGATTTAACTTGACATTCTGAAAAATTTGCCGTAATTTAACGGTGTGTAACCGTTTACATTTTTTGATACAAACAAACAAACAGGAGATGCCGTGAAAAGCAATATCTACAAGCTCTTCGCAGTGATATTTGTACTGGCAGCAGTTCAAACAATCGTTGCACAACCGTATAACGATCCAAGTACCCGCGAGGCATATCTCGCAGCAGGACCAATCGTGGTCGATGGCAATATGAATGAAGCAGCATGGAACAGTGTCCAGGAATATCTGGTATTCGGACCAAAACCTGCTACGACAATTCAGATGCAAGGCGTTACAGCCGGTGTTTATGTAAAAACAGATGTTCCTTATCTTGACACCACATGGACAAAGATGAAATTCCTGAAGGTTGGCATGAAACTGTATATCGGTTTCTCCAGCGATGACAAATCGGTTTGTAAATTTGGTGACAGTTGGGAAGGTGACGGACTCTTTATGAAGATAAAGACATCCGGTGGTCAGGAAAAAGAGTATAAACTCTATTTTAATGACGGAACTGCAAACTCAAACATGGTATTCGAGAATCAGGCTCCCGGTATGGGTGCAGGACTTAAGGGTTCCAACACCATAGTTAACGATACTACACAAGTTGACAATGGCTACAGTGCTGAACTGCTTATCTATCTTGATTCACTCGGATACAGTGAGAATGTTACTTCAGTTCCTGTAACCATAAACATTTTTGATCCAGACGGTTATCATGTTGGAATGACGGCATGGGGACCAAAAGGAACCTTCTACAAGACCTGGTGGGGCAGTGAATGGGGCGGAGTCTGGAGAGACATCGCATTCTATAACGACCCTGCTTCAATCAATGTTTACCAGTCTGCAAATCCGATAGTTTTGGATGGCCTTTTAACAGAGCCTGACTGGGCATATCCATCCCAGTATCTCGTTTTTGGACCGAAACCACCGCTCACCGGAACCGGAAGTTCTGTTACCTCGACTGTACTGGTAAAAGGTGTGTATAAGGATACAACTTGGACACCCCTTAAGGTTCTCAGAATTCAGAACAAACTCTACATCGGCTTCACTTCCAAAGATAAGCAGGTTTGCCGTTTTGGTGACAGTTGGGAAGGCGACGGTCTTTTCATGAAGATTAAAGATGCCACGAATGCTGACAAGGAATTCAAACTTTATTTCAATGCCGGCGGTGTAAATCCTGACATGGTATTTGAAGCACAGGTTGCAAACTCGGGTGCCGGTATCGGAAGAAAAGCAGTCGGAACCCTGGTAAATGACACCACGCAGACAGACAACGGATACTCGGCAGAAATGATGATCGATCTCGCAGCTCTTGGTTATACATCAGTTCCACAGTCAGTTCAGGTAATGATGAACATTTTCGATCCTGACTTCTACCATAACGGTATGGGAGCCTGGGGAGAAAAAGGCACAATGCACAAAACATTCTGGGGCAGTGAATGGGGTCCGGGAATGAGAACCCTTAACCTGACCAACAACACAACACCCGTTGAGCTTACTTCGTTTACTGCACAGGCAGTAAATGGAAATGTTAACCTTGAGTGGTCAACGGCTTCAGAGAGAAACAATGCCGGATTCCAGATTGAAAGAAGTGTCGACGGACTCGTTTTCGCAGCAGTCGGATTTGTAAATGGCAAAGGAACTTCAACTGATGTAAACCGTTACTCTTTTGTTGACAGAGAAGTTTCAGGTAAACTCTTCTACAGACTGAAACAAATCGATTTCAACGGTGAATTTGGTTATTCTGATGTAATTGAACTCGGCTCGATAGTAGCTGATTTCGCTTTGGATCAGAATTATCCTAACCCGTTCAATCCTTCAACAACCATTTCTTTTGCAATTCCTGCCAAATCATTTGTAACCTTGAAAGTTTACAATGTGCTCGGAAAAGAAGTTGCAAATCTTGTAAATGGAGAATTTGAATCGGGCAGACATTCAGTGGATTTCAACGCAAGTGACCTCGCAAGCGGTGTATATTATTATACCGTGAGTGCAGGCAGCTACACTTCCACCAAAAAAATGATCCTGATGAAGTAAATTATTCAAACCGCAAAGGACGCAGAGAACGCAGAGAATACAACTTTGCGTACTTTGCGTTCTTAGCGGTTTATTTTTTTCTTATACACAAAAAACATGGAAAGAGACCTTGGAAAGATTATTTGAAACCAAATACGGATATTTTACAGAAGACGGAAGCGAATATGTTATAAAAAGACATGACACCCCAAAGCCATGGGTTAATGTGATCTCGAATGGAGATTACGGTCTGGTTATTTCGCAGACGGGTGGTGGTTTCAGTTGGCTGACACATTCCGAGTTTAACCGGGTCAACAGATGGCACCAGGACCTGATTCAGGATAACTGGGGCAAATATCTTTATGTAAAAAACAATGAGACAGGTGAAGTGTGGAGCCCCACATTTATGCCTGTAAAGACTCCACTCGACAGCTACGAGTGCAGATACGGATTTGGTTATACCGTCTTCACTTCGGAGTACAAAGGAATTAAAATTGAGATGACTGTCTTTGTCCCGTTAAACGATACACTCGAGATTTGGAATGTCCGGTTTATAAACAATTCCGGTAAAAAAGTATCTCTTTCTCTGTTTACTTATTTTGAATGGTGTCTCGGTTCCTCTGCAGATTTCCACAGGGAATTTCACAAGACATTTATTGAAACATATTTTAATGCCGCCGGCAACTATATGCACGGCACAAAAAGGCTTTGGGAGATTCCTCTCGGGGACAGGGGACACTGGAATATTGATTACCAGTATCACGGATTTTTTGGAGTTAATAAAAAAGTAGTCTCTTACGAATCCGAAAAAGAGAATTTTATCGGGCAGTATGGCGATTTGAAAAATCCTGCCGCACTTGATGGCGCACCTTTGAAATGCCAGACCGGTTCGTGGAATGACCCGATTGCCTGTCTGCAAAACGAAATTGAACTGGAAGCCGGAGCAGAAGATACAGTTATATATCATCTGGGTCTGGTCAGTGAACTTAATGAAATTGACGCTAAAAGAGGAAAATATGACACTCCCTCCAAAGTGGCTGAAAAGTTGGCTGAAGTAAAGAAGATGTGGGAGGAAATGCTTTCTCCTCTCGAGATAGATACTCCCGATGTTGCCATGAATTTAATGGTTAACAAATGGTTGAGGTATCAGGCAATTGCCGGAAGACTGTGGGGAAGAACAGCCTATTATCAGCAGAGTGGTGCATTTGGTTTTAGAGACCAGCTTCAGGATTCACTCGTCTGGTTGCCGATTGATCCTTCGAGGACAGAGGAACAACTGAAACTTCACGCTGCACATCAGTTTGTTGAGGGGACGGTACTGCACTGGTGGCATCCCATTACAGAAACGGGACTTCCGACCAAAATGGTGGATGACCTGCTCTGGTTACCGTTTATTTTATCGATGTATGTGAAGGAGACGGGAAATCTTGATTTCGTAGAGACAAAAGCTGAATACTATGATAATAAAGAGTTAAAAGAAACGCTTTACGAACATTCCCTTCGAGCAATAGATGTGGTTTTCTCCCGACTGAGCGACAGGGGAATTCCCCTGATTGGTGCAGGTGACTGGAATGACGGTCTTAGTGCGGTCGGTCTTGAAATGAAGGGGGAATCAATCTGGATGGCAGAATTCTTCTATTTTGTGCTTCAGGAATTTGGAAAGATTGCAGAACAGAAGCAGGATTACAAGACTCTTGCAAAACTGATGCAGGGTGCTGAAAAAATTAAAACAGCATTCAACAAATATGCCTGGGATGGTGAGTACTATTACCGGGGAACCAAGGACACAGGTGAAAAATTTGGTTCTGCGGAAAACTCCCAGGGCAAGATATTCCTGAATCCCCAGACATGGGCAGTAATGAGCGATATTGCTCCCTTCGAGAAGCAGGATGCGGCACTAAAGGCAGTAGAGAAATATTTGCTTAAGAATAACGGTACCTTGCTGCTTCAACCTGCATACAGTGTACCCGACAAATATATCGGCTACCTTTCCCGCTATGCACCGGGAAGAAGAGAAAACGGTGGAGTTTACATGCATGCTGCCACTTGGGCTATCTGGGCGTTTGCAAAATTTGGGAAACCTGAGGAGGCATACAGAGTCGTTGAGGGAATTTCACCCGTACTGAATGGAATGAATCCCGATCTTTGGAGTGCAGAGCCTTATGTAACCCCCGGAAACATTGACGGACCTGATTCACCCAACTACGGCAGAGCAGGCTGGACCTGGTATACAGGTTCCGCTTCCTGGTATCAAAAGGTGTTTGTCGACTGGATCCTCGGTGTTCGCGCTGAAGATGAGGGACTTATCATTGATCCCGTGATTCCCGCAATATGGGATGGTTTCAAGATAAAAAGGCTTTACAGAGGAACCACATACAATATCGAAGTCTTCAACCCTGAGCATGTTTCTTTTGGAGTTGCGAAGGTTGAGGTCGATGGAATCGAAGCAGATGACAATATCCTGAAACCCCGAACTGAGAAGGAAGTATCGGTTAAGGTATATCTCGGGGATGTAGATGGATCGCTGTTGGATTTTGAGTCGAATGGAATCAGCGGATACAAATTCTGATGAAGAATTTACTATTCAAACTGATAACTTTTTTCGTTTTTACATGGTCGCTGACCTTCGGGCAGGATTTTGTCTTTTTCACAAACAGTGCGGTCAATACATACTGGGATCCCAGTCTTGGTTCATTTACTGCACCCTCTTTTGTGGAATTGATATTCGACAGTAAATTTCCTGTTTCCACACAATACGCATTCTCGGGGGCAAACAGCCTTAAATTGAGGTGGCGCTCGATGGATTCCGGTAACTGGCGTCTGGGTGTCGCAGGTTCAGGCAATCCTTTGTTTAATGTAAACAACAAAGACACCCTCAGTTTTTATATCTATTCCGCAACAGATATTCCCGGTTCAAATCTGCCTCTGCTTTATCTTCAGGATAATGCAGGAGCCAGGACGGGATCTGTACAAACGGGTAATTATCTTTCACATCTTCCTGCTCACACCTGGAGGAGAGTTCTTGTGCCCCTCTCCCTGTTCAGAAATGCCGCTGACACCACAGATTTGACAAAGATAAGGTATGTCTTTTTCTCCCGCGGGGTTGCAGATACAACAGAGCGAATCTGTTTTATTGATGAAGTCAGGATGGTAACCAAAGGAACGATTGACCCGACACCCCCTTCGATTCCCGCCGAACCCGTTGCAAAAGGATATGAAAAGCATTTTGATCTGAGGTGGATGAAGAGTCCCGAACCTGATGTAATGGGGTATAACATCTATAAAAAAGAAGGTGACAATTACATCCGCATTGGAACGACAAATGCCAATGACAACTACTATTTTGAGTGGACAGGAACAACAGGAGTATCGAAAACCTTTGCGATATCCGCATTTGATACATCATACAACGAATCGGAAAGGACACCCGATTTAGCCGTTACCACCTCACCAATGACCGATGAAGATTTCCTCGACATGGTGCAGGCAGCCACATTCAGATACTTCTGGCATTATGCTCATCCTGTTTCCGGACTTGCAAGAGAGCGCCTCGGAAGTGGTGAAACAGTGACAACAGGCGGTTCCGGCTTTGGGATGATGGGGATACCTGTCGGAATTGAAAGAGGTTTTATCACCCGCACAGAAGGTGCCGAGAGGACATTGAAAATTGTAAATTTCCTTTTGACCAAAGCGGACAGATTTCACGGAGCCTGGTCTCACTGGCTAAACGGAACCACAGGAGCAGTGATTCCTTTCAGTACCTATGACAATGGCGGTGACCTTGTGGAAACCGCATTTCTGGTACAGGGACTTTTGACATTAAGACAATATTTTGACGGTCAGAATCCCCTTGAGACTGAAATCCGGCAGAAGATAACACAGGCATGGGAAACAGTCGAATGGAACTGGTACAGGAGATACTCAAACACATATAAACTCTACTGGCACTGGTCGCCAAACTATGCATGGCAGATGAACATGCCCGTCACGGGTTACATGGAAGCCATGATTATGTATATGCTTGCCATTGCATCTCCTACCTATCCGATGCCGGCTCAGGCATACTGGCTCGGCTGGACGGTGGGAACGGGTTATCAGAATACAGGAACATATTACGGGTACCGGCTTTGGGTAGGCCAAAACACAGGCGGACCTCTTTTCTTCGCACACTACTCGTATCTTGGTTTTGATCCCAGACACAAAAAAGATCAGTTTGCCAATTACTTTGAACACAATAAAAACCAGACCCTTGTAAACAGGGCATACTGCATTGCAAATCCAAAAGGTTACGCAGGATACAATGCCAATACATGGGGTTTGACAGCATCAGACAACCCGTGGGGATATTCAGCTCATGAACCGACGAGCTGGGGAGACAACGGAACCATTGCTCCTACAGCCGCAATTTCATCCATGCCTTACACTCCAGTGGAATCGATTGCAGCACTTAAAAACATGTACAGAACCTATGGTGCTAACCTGTGGGGAGTTTATGGATTTAAGGATGCTTTCAATCCTCAGCAGAACTGGTTTGCCTCGAGTTATCTTGCAATAGATCAAGGTCCCATTCTTGCAATGATCGAGAATTACAGAACGGGTTTACTATGGAACAGGTTTATGAAAAATCCCGAGATTGCTCCCATGCTTACAGCGGTGGGATTCACGCCTGATACAACCACATCGGTTGAAGAAGAGGTCGCTCCGTCAGTTCCGGGTGAGTTTAGACTTGAAGGAAATTATCCCAATCCCTTTAATCCCACCACAAAAATATCTTTTTCGATTCCTGAGAACGGATTTGTTGAGCTGAAAATATTTGACGCACTTGGAAATATTGTATCGGAGAAAAAGGGTGAGTGGTTTGAAGCAGGGAAAAATGAATTTTATTGGAATGGTCAGAATAAGAGCGGATCGTCAGTCAATTCGGGAATTTATTTGTATCAGGTTACCGCGGGGAGCAAAACTCTCACCGGTAAGATGGTGTTGATGAAATGAATGGTTGGTGGAAGCAAGAGTGCCTTAATTTTCGATTGGTTTTACCGGGAGGATTCTTCTTGCTTCCATTTTTATTTTTGCTTACCGGTTGTGGCAGCAAAGATGCAACCACAACAGAAATCACATTTTGGGGGATGGGCACCGAAGGGGAAAAGATACAAAAGGTTATTCCGGAGTTTGAAAAAAGAAATCCGGGCATAAAAGTAAAAGTACAGATGGTTCCCTGGACGGCAGCTCAGGAGAAATTGATTTCCTCTTTTGCCGCTGACAACACACCCGACCTTTGTCAGCTTGGCAATACATGGGTGCCTCAGTTTGTAATGATAGAAGCACTTGAACCTCTGGATGGATACATTTCAAAAAGCAAAAGTTTAAAAGCAGCGAATTACTTCCCGGGTATTTGGAATACAAATGAAGTAACGGGAAAAATATTCGGCGTTCCATGGTACATCGATACACGAATAATCTACTATCGGAAAGACATTTTCAAAAAAGCAGGTTATGATCATCCTCCGCGAACATGGGAAGAGTTGCTCGATCTTTCACGCAAAATCGTCAAAATGCAGAATGATCCAAATAAATATGCGATCTATCTTCCGACAAACGAGTGGGCACCATTTGTAATATTTGGACTGCAGAACGGTTCCAATTTGATAAAAGATAACTGGACCTATGGGAATTTCAGCGGCAGGGATTTTCTCGATGCCTTCAAATTCCTCATTCAGTTTCACAAGGAAAAACTAACCCCAATGGGGGTTTCCCAGGTAACAAATGTGTATCAGGCATTTCAACAGGAATTTTTTGCGATGTACATTTCGGGTCCGTGGAACATTCCCGAATTCAAAAAATGGATGAAGGATTCAACAGGTGAGAAGTGGGGAACAACACCACTTCCCGGGAAAAACGGATTTCCAGGTGTAAGTCTTGCGGGCGGATCGAGTCTTGTCATGTTTAAGAATTCCAAAAACAAGGAAGCCGCGTGGAAGTTCATTGAGTTCCTGTCAGAAAAAGAGACACAGCTCGCTTTCTACAGGGAAACAAACAACCTTCCCGCTGTGATATCAGCCTGGGATGAACCATACTTCAAAAACGATCCGTTTATTAAAGCATTTTATGATCAGTTTCAGCATGTGGTTCCAACTCCAAAAATACCCGAGTGGGAACAAATCGTATTCTCAAAGCTGCAACAATTCGCAGAATATGCCGCCCGCGGCACCATGACTGAAGCAGAAGCCATGAAGGCAATGGACAAGGAAGTTGATATAATTTTGGAAAAGAGGCGATGGATTGTCAGTTATTAGTTTTGACTTATTAATTATAAATTATAATTAAATAAACTCAAGTACTCAAGTCACTCGAGTTTCTCAAGTTTCTCAGGTCACTCGAGTTTCTCAAGTTTCTCAAGTTTCTCAAAAAAACGACAAATGAAAAAAGCTGCATATTTCTTTTTGGCACCAGCACTCACAGCGATATTTGTATTCTTTTTTATCCCTGTGATAAGTGCATTCATAATCAGTTTTACTGATTTTGATATCTATGCCATTGGTAATTACAGCAAATTCAGATTCACGGCATTCGATAACTATATCAAACTTTTTGATAATGCACTATTTTGGACTGCCCTGAAAAATACCCTCTTTTTTGTTGTTATTTCGGGACCCCTCTCGATTGCTGTTTCTCTCGGCGCAGCAATGATGCTGAACTCGAAGTTAGTCAAGTTCAAAGGGATATTCCGGCTTATATATTTTATGCCTGTCGTTACCACTCTTGTGGCTGTTTCCATTGTGTGGCGGTTTATTTATCATCCTGAATTTGGATTGCTGAATTACGGATTAAGTTTTCTGGGAATCGGTAAGATCGACTGGCTGGGCGATCCGGCATGGTCGATGCCATCCATCATACTTCTCTCGATCTGGAAAAATTTCGGATACAACATGATAATATTCATCGCCGGTTTACAGAATATACCCGAGGAATTGTACGAAGCCGCTGAGATTGAAGGGGCAAACGGCTGGCAGAGGTTTATAAAAATTACTCTCCCGATGCTCGCACCAACCACTGTGTTTATTACCATTATCACAATGATTGGCTATTTCCAGTTATTCGCAGAGCCCTACATTATGACACAGGGTGGACCTTTGGACAGCACACTGAGTATTGTACTTTACATGTATCAGGAGGGATTCCGCTGGTGGAATATGGGTTATTCGTCGGCAATTGCGTTTGTGCTGTTTGTGATCATTCTGATTGGTACGATGATTCAGATGTGGGTTCAGAAAAGAAGGGATGCCTGAGGTGAAGAAATATCTGATTTATGCATTTTTGATTTTTACCGGATTGCTCACGCTCGCTCCCTTTATTTGGATGGTATCGGCGTCTTTTATGCTGGATGGACATGCATCCGTTTTTCCGCCGAGGTTTATTCCCGACATTTTTTCGCTGACACAGTATGAGACATTGTTCTCGAGGCTCGATGTTTCGAGGAATCTCCTGAACAGTCTGGTTATTTCGACGATGGTTACTGTTGTTTCACTGGTGTTTAATTCGATGGCGGGATTTGCTTTTGCAAAGTACAGATTTGCAGGTAGAGATACGATTTTCAAAATACTGCTCAGTTCCATGGTTATTCCTTCACAGGTTACGATGCTGCCGCTATTCCTGATGCTCAAGGAGCTCGGATTTCTGAACACTTATATGGCGATTTTGATTCCTGGACTTGCTAATGTATTTGGGATATTTCTTATCAGACAGTATGTGATGGCGATTCCTGACAGTCTGCTTGAGTCAGCACGAATTGATGGAGCCACAGATTTTCAGATATACTATAAAATAATTGTTCCTCTTGCTGCGCCGGTAATGGTTACTCTTGCGATATTTACATTTATGGGAACCTGGAACGATTTCCTCTGGCCCCTCATCGTATTGAATGACAGTGACATGTACACCCTTCCGGTGGCTCTGGCAAATCTGATGGGGGAACATACCAAGGATCCCGAACTGATGATGGCGGGAAGTGTGATCACAATTATGCCGGTAATGATAATGTTTCTTGCCTTGCAAAAGTATTACATTAAGGGGATAATGATGGGTGGGGTAAAAGAATAAAATTCTTTAAATATTTTTGATTTTCCGCTTGAATTAATCAAAAATGTTTGTTAAATTGATCTTTGTAAACGCTTACATTTTTTTACAATTGAAACCAAGATCATGACCAGAAAAAACATCCATGAAGTCGCAAAATTGGCAGGGGTGTCGATAGCAACAGTATCGAGAGCTTTTAACAACAGCAAATTGATTAAGGATGCCACCAAGTCGAAGATCATGAAAATCGCTGAAGAGATAGACTACAAACCGAGTCCTCTTGCACGCGGACTTTCGACACAGATGACAGATACGATAGGAGTAATCATTCCTGACATTGCCGGCGAATTTTTTACCGACATCATTCATGGAATCGATGAAGAGGCTCACAGGTGGAACAAATTTATTATTGTTGCGAGTTCTCACAGCCAAAGAGACGCGGTGGAAACACTGATCGACTTTATGTCAAGTGGAAGAGTGGACGGAGTTATAATGATGGCTCCTCAGATTCACAGGGAAGTGCCCGAGATTATCGGCAAAAGCCGCAGACCTGTGGTGCTGATAAATTCACTGAACGATATCGACGAGGCAATCAGCATAAGCATCGACAATTATCAGGGCACGGTTGCCAATATCGAGCATCTGCTTGAACACGGGTATGAAAGAATTGCCATGATCAAAGGACCGAAAGACAACTGCGACGCCGAAGAGAGGTTTTTGGGTTATTCAGAGACGCTGCAGAAGCACGGAATCAACATTAATCCCAACTGGATAGTTGACGGTGACTTCACTGTCCGCTCCGGTTACTACGGTTTCATGAGGTTGATGACCCTGGCTGAGAAGCCACAGGCGATTTTTGCAGCAAACGACATGATGGCTCTGGGGGTTTACGAGGGAGCAAAAATTCTTAAGGTTGCGATTCCCGATGATATTGCCGTAACAGGATTTGATGACATCTATCTGAGCAGACTGTTGAGCCCGAGACTGACAACGGTTCACGCTCCGATTGAAGAGCTTGGTGGCAAGGCAGTGAGATACCTGTTAAAAGTTATAAACGGCGAGGTGAATCCGTTGGAAGCCTACCACGAAAAGCTTTCAACAGGGTTGATAATTGGCAATTCATGTGGCTGTTCCGGTGCAAATCCGTCACCATTATTCTAAATTTTTTAATCAATCAATCAGTAACAATCATACAGGAGAAAAGATGAAACAAGTAATAACAGCTTTGTTCATTCTTCTATTTGCAGTCAATTTATCAAACGCGCAAAGCGTAGTGCGCAGTGATGCCCTCTGGGGAAAGGTTGCTTTGGGTACCATTACCCTTGATGGTAACATGAATGAAGCCGACTGGGCAAAAGCCGACTCGGTGCAGGTTATCTATGGTCAGCCCGGTGCCCTGCCAACAAGTGGTTGGACATCGGAATTCAATGAGAATGCCATCACTGATCCGATTAGAGCGACGGTAAAATTCCTCGTTAAAGACCACTATCTCTATCTTGGATTCAAGATGCCCGACTCTTCTGTTGGTGGAATTGCTGACTGGGCAAGATGGGACGGAATCCTGATGAATATTCGTGACAAGGCAAGTCCGAACAGACCACTTCCCGCAACTGAATTTTTCTACACATGGTGGTACCTGAATGTACCTCAATATCTGCAGCCCGGAACACCACCCCGTTTCATCGGCAGATTTGGCAACTTCTCTGACACTACCAGAACTCCGGAACAGAGAGCTGCATGGGATGCCGGCTACAGAACCATCGGTGGTGTATCGTGCGATGATACCACTCCAGATCAGGGATGGGAAGTTGAGATGAAAATAGATGTCGCATTGCTTGGCTATGATATCACACGCTCTACAGGCGACATTATTCAGTTAAACTTTTCTATATGGGATTGTGACTGGGTTTACGGAAGTGTGCCTTCGAGAATAAGCACAGCAAGAGCATACTATCAGTATCCATGGGGAAATGCAAACGGTGCAAACGCTGCCAGAATTTATGCAAAACCCGATGTTACTGTGAATACAACCAACCCTCCTCTCGCTCCGGTTGAATACACCTTCTATAACGGCTCCAACAAACCTGCTCCGGTAATCGATGGCAACCTTGACGAAGAAGTATGGAGAGGCGCTCAGGAACTGGTAATCGGATGGGATGATACTTTAACAAGAGCTGCATACCCCGGAATTGGACCTTATCAGAGTGGACAGTATCAGCCCGAGCTTGTCGCCGGTAGCAGACCACCTGTTGTAGATCCCGGATATGTAAAAATAAAATATTTCCACAGAGACGGATTCCTTTATTTTGGTGCCGATTTCAACGATCAGCTTATTCAGGGAACCAGCATGTTTGATGCGGTCGACGGTTTTGCTACCATACTTATAGATCGTGATTCCCGTGCTTCAGACAATGCACTTGAGTCAAGAATGCTCCGGCTCTCTTTCGATTCAACAGGTGCGCTCAAGCCGGGTGACTATATGCAGACACTTCTCGATTCCACACAATCTGCTTATGCCTTCCAGTTGAAAGGTGCGTCAACCATAAACAACAACAACGATGTTGACGACGGTTATGTGATTGAAGGAAAAATTCAGTTGACGGGACTTCTGGGCTATCCTCAGGATCTTGGTGACAGGAGTCTGTTCTTTGGAACAGTACTTTATGATGGTGATTCATTCACAGATCCTGCGTTAAACTATGGAACAAGAACCTGGTTTATGCGTGAGCATGCCGGCGGACCCGCCCTTGCATGGGTTTACCTAAGCAATGATGGTGTGGTCGGTGTGGAAGATGAATTTACAGGAATACCTTCATCGCTTGAACTTTATGGGAACTACCCCAATCCGTTTAATCCTTCAACCAGAATCAAGTTTTCCGCTCCTCAGTCAGGTCAGGCTGAAGTGCTGGTTTACAATTCTCTGGGACAGCTTGTAAGCAGGCAAATGATTAATGCGATTGCCGGCGCGCAGGAAATCAATTTTGATGCAAGAGGACTTACTTCAGGTGTATATCTCTATAAAGTCAACTTTAAAAATGCATCAAATGGCGGCATTTCGTCAGCATCAGGCAAAATGATTTTGATGAAGTAGTTTTTTCGGTCCAAAGTGCAGATAAATGAGTGCAGAGAAAGAGAAATATTTCTCTGCACACTGCACAATCGGCTTATATATGACAGTTTCAAACCACTTATGAACTGGTGAAAAAATGAAAAAAACCGGCTACAAATTTTTTCCGGTAATTCTGCTGATTTTTATGGTTCTGATTTCCGGGCTGGTAAATGCTCAAACAGCGGGAAAACTTGCCGGCAGGGTGACCGATGAAAACGGTCAGCCACTCATCGGCGCCACTGTTATCGTTGAAGGCACCAATAAGGGAGCAGTGACGGATTATGACGGGTACTATACGATTCTAAATCTTCGAGCCGGAACCTACTCCGTTGAGTTCAGATATACCGGCTTTCAGTCGAAAAAAGTTGAAGCTATCGCAGTTTCAACAGATCAAACCACAAAAATTGATGTAAAACTTCAGAGTACATCGTTCACCACCGAAACAATTGTTGTTACTGCAGAAAAACCCCTTGTGGAGTTTAATCAGACCTCCTCCGTGGTAAATGTTTCGAAGGATGAAATAGAACTTTTGCCTGTTCAGGATCTCGGACAAATAGTAAACCTTCAGGCGGGTGTTGTGGATGGTCACTTCAGGGGCGGAAGACTCGGCGAGGTTCAGTATCAGGTGGATGGTGTTTCGATTAACAACCCGTTCAACAACTCTGCCACACTTCTTCTTGATAAATCGGTGTTGCAGGAGGTCCAGATTATCTCCGGAACATTCGATGCTAAATACGGGCAGGCAATGTCTGGAGTTGTGAATGCTGTTCTTAGGTCGGGAGATGACAATTTTGAATGGTCGGGAGAATTTTACGGCGGAAGTTTTTATACAACAGACAATCAGAGATATCCTGATGCTGACAAGCTCCGTCCCCTTGGCATTCAGAATTATCAACTGACACTTTCCGGTCCGACAGGTTTACCACAGACAACTTTCCTTGTTTCAGGAAGAAGATATGCCGGTGACGGATATCTCTACGGAACGAGAAGATTCATGCCGACAGATAAAAACGATCTCGAAGCTAAAATCTTCAGACCATCCGGAGACAACGAACTTGTACCGATGAATACCACCCGGGAGTGGAGCGGGCAGTTCAAACTTACCAACACTTCGATAAAGAACATGATTTTGAGCTATCAGGCGATCATGAACTCAATCGAAGCATACTACTACAATTTTGGTCTCCGTCTGAATCCCGACGGGAATAAACCAAACAACACCGTATCTGTCTCTCATGGCGTCGATTTTACTCACACACTGTCGCCAGAAATGTTTTATAAAGTGAGTGTAAGGCAGAACTACTTCGACTACAAGTCATATAAATATGAATCGGTTTTTGATCCCGGTTACCTGGCTGCAGGCGAGTTCAAGAGTGACAACAATTATGAACTCGGCGCAATAGTCCAGGGTGTTGATCTTGGAAGGTATATCCAAAAAACGAACACCATAATAGCAAAGGCTGATTTTACCTGGCAGATCAACAGGCACAACCTGCTCGAGGCAGGGGTTGAGGGACAGATTTCAGACATCCAGTTTGGTTCGCCCGGTTTCCTGCAGATGACTATTGTAAACGGAGTATCGACTCTTGTTGCGAAAGACCAGCCTGTGCTTATTACCGATCCGAGAATAAACCAGTATTTCCCGAAACAATATGCACTCTATCTTCAGGACAGGATTGAGTTGGGAGATCTGGTTGTCAGAGCCGGACTGAGAGCTGAGTATTATGATGCAAACGCTGAAGTACCAAGTGATCTTTCGAACCCCGCCAACTCCATTTCGGGTGCACCGAAGTCGGTATTGAAACCGACAACTGTAAAATTTGCGTTGGCACCGAGACTTGGGTTCAGTTTCCCGCTTACTGCCATGTCTTCAGTCTACTTTGCTTACGGGCACTTTTATCAGATGCCCGGACTTGCCGATCTCTACTCAAATTCGAACTACACCATCCTGAGAGACCTTCAGGACGGCGGCATTTCGTATGGAACAATGGGAAATCCGGACCTCAGACCGCAACTTACTGTGCAGTATGAAGGTGGTTTGAAACAGGCTTTCAGTCAGGTTTTTGGTGGTGAACTTACAGTGTTTTACAAGGATATAAGAGACCTTCTGGGTGCAGAATTCATTTCCACCTATGCCGCTGCAGACTACCCAAGGCTGACAAACATCGACTTCGGCTCGGTATATGGTTTCACACTTGCGTTTGAGATGAGGAAACTTGGTCCCGTTACGGCATCTGTTGACTACACCATGCAATATGCACGGGGAAATGCAAGCGACCCTTATGAGACCGCCAACAGAGCGGCTGCCGGGAAAGACCCGAGACCAAGAGATATTCCATTTGGATGGGATCAGAGACATACTCTTAATTTCACCGCTGTTTATCTGCAGCCGAACGATTACACAATATCGGCAATTCTTCGTATTGGAAGTGGTATGCCATACACCCCCGCAATCGGGACGGGCTTCAATGCCGACCTCGAAACAAACTCCGGAAGAAAAGACGGGTATGCGATTCTCGATATCAGAGCTGAAAAATACTTTGAACTTTCCTTCATAAATCTTAGTGTTTTCGCAAGAATGACCAATGTGCTGGGTACAAATTTCGTGAACGGATTTGTATTCGCAAACACGGGAAGTCCTGATTACTCTGTAAATTCATTTGCCGACAGGGCAGCACTTCTTAACCCGGGCAGATTTTACGAGCCGAGAAAAATTGAGATTGGCATCTCTTTCAGGAGTAAATAATTATGCGGAAAAGTGGAGATCTTAATATGAATTCAAAAAATAAAATCTTTCGACCGGGAAGGTTCCAATTCTTTCTCCTGATGATTATGGCACCCGTCGTTCTTTTTGCACAGGTTCCCCCGGAACTCAGGGGCAGAATAGATGCGGAAAGAATGGGGCAGCACGACTTCAACAACATCAGAACCCGGTTCTTTAACTATGGAATGGTTGGCGATTATCCTCCCGATCCTCTGAAAGTTGACCTGACGGTATTCCATTCAGTCGAAATTCCAAAAGGTTCGGGTGAAAACTATACTGATGGTATTACACCTTTTGTTTTGGCAAAGGTTATGCAGGAAAATGGAAAAGTTGCCTACATGATGCAATCGGGATACCGTGAGAGACAGACTCAGAGTCCGCTCACAGGAAAGACAATGCGATATGAACCAAGACCCGGATATCACCAGGATGATCCGACGATAAATGTGGGGCGGTCGGTTGCGATGTCCAATGATCCCAGAACCTGGCCCGACAAGTGGATCGACAAGATGAATGATGCCACAGACCCCGGTTGGGGAGGTTCGTGGAACGGCTATTTCGGAAAGGTTCCTAAACTTGAGATGCAGGAAAGTTTCACCGTGATGGATGATAACTTTTACGATGCCTGGGATTATTACCCCGACAGCCGCGACCGTACCAGAAGAGGGCTTGGTTTAAGAATAGAACAAAGAGGCTTCCAGTGGAACAACCCGCAGGCGTCCGATGTTATTTTCTTCCATTATGATATCACCAATGAAAGTACGACCGACTATAATGACAACATTATTTTCGGGCTCTACATGGACTCGGGTGTTGGCGGTTCCGGAAAAGGGAAGGATCCATATCCTGAATCTGACGATGACAACGCCTACTTCACGAAGGAAGAGGGAATAAACCTCGTTTACACATGGGACTACTACGGTAACGGGGTTAAGGGTCCGACAGGTTATCTCGGATATTCATATCTTGAAACACCCGGAAATCAGTATGACGGCAAGGATAACGATAAAGACGGTATTAAGGATGAGAAAAGAGACAGCGGACCAGGCACACTGATTACCGGGCAGGACAATATTCGTGCGTATGCTTCTGCAAATTATACCCTTGCAGATTTCCAAGCAACATACGGTCCACTCGAGAGCAGACCTGCTTTTAAAAGAGGTCTTTGGTGGACAGGTGATGAGGATATGGACTGGGTTGGCGAGTACAACGACACGGGTGCTGACGGTCTTTTTGGAACCAGCGATGCGGGCGAAAATGACGGTATACCGACAAACGGTGAACCGGGCTTCGATAAAGTTGATATCGATGAATCGGATCAGGTTGGTCTGACCGGATTCAAGTTTAACAGAATAAATGATCCGGCTGGTGGTGGACAGACAGACAACATCGTCTTTTTTGATGACGGAAGAGGCTGGCCCGAGAGACTTTACAAGAATTTCTCCGATCCTGATTCCTCTTTTGATGCAGCGATTACCAGAACCAACCTGAACATCGGATTTTTGTTTGCCTCAGGTCCATTCAAACTCCCTGCCGGAAAGACAGAGAGATTCAGTCTTGCCCTTGCATTTGGACGCGATCTTAGGGAACTCAAGAACAATGTGAAGATAGTCGGCAAAATCTATAAAGCCAACTATCAGTTTGCAGTTCCGCCTCCAACTCCGACTCTTACAGGATTTGCCGGAGATGGTTATGTTGAACTCTCCTGGGACGAAGCTGCCGAAAGAGCTTTCGATCCTGTAACAAGTGAAAATGATTTCGAAGGTTACAAGATTTACAGAAGCACTGATCCAAACTTTAATGACATCAAAACGATTTACAGTGGTACGGGAACAGAACCGATGCCATTCGGAAGAGCTCTTGCGCAATTTGATTTAAAGGACAAGGTTCTTGGCTACTCGAAAACCACAGTTAAGGGTGTTGCCTACTATCTGGGTGATGACACAGGAATCAGGCATACATACCGCGACACAACTGCCGTTAACGGTCAGAAGTATTACTATGCTGTTGTTGCATATGACAAGGGATCCGATTCGTTGGAATTGTATCCGTCTGAGAATGCTTATTCGGTCACGCAGACACTTCGCGGCGGTACCGTTCTCCCGAAAAATGTTATTGAAATGGTGCCGAATCCAAACAGCATGGGATATGTTCCTGCAAAAACCGAGAACATAGTTCACAGCCAGGGAAATGGTTTCGGAAGTGTGACGGTGAAAGTTGTAAACCCGGCAGAAGTGCCTGATAATCATCTATTCAAACTGACATTCTTCGGTCAGGATGACAGCGTGAAAGCCGAAATGTACAGGTTTATTGATGAGACCGCCGGAGATACTCTCTTCAGACTGGGTTACGACTTTAAGGGCGAGGGCTCGGGACCCACAGCGCTTGGTTTGCTCCCCGTGGTTACCTCGATTGACACATTTAAAGTTGATTCTTCAAAGACCGGATTTGTTGCCGGAAGTCCAACAAATGCTTCACTTGCAATCAGGTACAGCGCTGTCAGACCAATCAACCTCAAACGCCCGGGTTATCCGGAGAACTTGAGAATCGAATTCAGCGACCAGGTGCTCGACACTTCCAAGGCATTCCCGGGATTCCAGGCCAAACCTGCGATGTTCAGAATTACCGCAATGAAAGCAGATGGCAGTGAATCGAAGCTGAACTTCAAGTTCTTCGACAAAAACAATTCGAAGACGCTTGATCAACCCGATGATTATATCGAGATTCAGACTTATCAGACAAAAGCTCCGACTGTTGCAATACCGACCTGGAATATCAGGCTTGATACAGTAGGACAGTGGCAGAGAGGACCTCTTGTCCCACCGACAAAAGGTGACGAGTACCGTTTTGTGATCAATAAACCGCTTGGCAGTCAGGATGAATTTACTTTCAGATCGATTGGTCAAAAGTTTGATCAAAACCTGGCTAACAGTCAGTTCAACAACAAACCGTATGTTGTTCCCAATCCTTATGTGGCTGCAGCATCTTTCGAACCCCAAAGATTTGGTGTTCAGGGAAGAGGCGAGAGAAAACTTGAATTCAGGAATCTCCCTCCAAACTGCACCATAAGAATTTATACAGTGACAGGTGAACTTGTTCAGACACTTCAACACGATGGAAATATCTTAAACGGCTATATTCCCTGGGATCTTCGAACAAAAGATAACCTTGAAGCAGCACCGGGTCTTTATATCTTCCATGTGGATGCGGGTCAGTCGGGTGTACACACCGGTAAATTCGCAATAGTGAAGTAGGAGAGACAAAAATGAAAAAGATAACAATTATCACAGCGTTCTTTTTGGTTCTTTCCTCCGTCCTGCTTTATTCGCAGAGCAAGGCGGGAACCACAATAGCTCAATTTCTGAAGATTGAACCGAGCGCAAGGGCAGCAGCTTTGGGAAATGCAGGTACCGCACTTTTTGGTGAGGCAACTTCGCTCTATTACAATCCCGCAAGTCTTGGGCGACTTGACAAACTTGATGTTCAGTTTACCTACAACAAATGGATTGCAGACATCAACTACAACTATGCAGTTGCTGCCGTTCCGATTCAGGGACTGGGAACACTGGCACTTCAGATGACCTCCCTTAACTCGGGTGAGATGGATGTGAGAACAGTGGAGCAACCGCTCGGAACGGGTGAGAGGTTCAGCGTCACCAATTTCGCACTCGGTCTCGGGTATGGTATCATGCTCACAGACCGCGTTTCTGTCGGGCTTCAGATGACATATTATCAGGAATCGATCTGGCATTCCAACCTTTCCGGATTCGCCCTCAACATCGGGGTGCAGTACCAGGTTGAGGTAGACGGTCTGACGATTGGAGCCGCTCTTATGAATTTTGGTCCGAGAGCCAAATATGAGGGGAGGGATGCCTATGTCAATTTCGATTTCGACCCGAAGAAATATGGAGACAACGATCAGTTGCCTGCCGAGCTCAGGATGGATGAGTGGGGTCTTCCTACTGCCTTCAGAGTTGGTATGTCATATCCCGTGAAATTCACCAAAGACTATAAACTTATTCTTTCTGTCGATGGATTTCATCCCAATGACAATAACGAAAGCATAAGTCTTGGCGGTGAGTTTCAGATACTCGATCTGGTTTACCTGAGAGGCGGATACAGAAACCTTTTTCTTCCTTCTCTCGAAGGTGGTGCCGTTCTCGGGGGTGGTGTAAAAGCATCAATCTCCGGAGGGTACACAGTCAGGTTCGATTATGCATGGGCTGACTACGGAAGGCTCGATCAGGCTCACCGTTTCACTTTCAGTGTCGGTTTCTGATCTCTATAATTATTGATTTATTCCACCGCCGGGCAGTCCCCGGCGGTTTTGTTATAATTACAACCCGGACGATGAAATGAGATTATTACTTTTATTACCACTTGTTTTCCTTATTAGCGGCTGCTCCGTGGCTCAAAATACTTATATGCCCGAGAAGTATGTAAAATATCAGAACATTCCTCAAGTGCAAAAGGATTTCCTCGATTCACTTCAGAGGGAGACATTTCAATATTTTCTTCACGAGATGAATCCTGAAAACGGCCTGGTTAAAGACCGTTCTGCTGACTGGTCACCGGCAAGTATGGCTTCCACAGGTTTTGCTGTGCCTGTTTGGGCTATCGGTGCAGAAAAGGGATGGATAACAAAGGAGTACGCAGCTAAGGTCACTCTCAATCTGATCAATTTTCTTCTTGGGAGTGTACAAAGTGCGGAAGTTGACGCTACCGGTTACAAAGGTTTTTATTATCACTTTGTCGATATGAAAAAGGGGAAAAGGGAGTGGAAATGTGAGTTGTCGACTATTGATTCAGGGCTCCTTTTTGCCGGACTCATCTTCGCAAGAAACTACTACAGTGGTGACAACGAAACGCATCGTGCAATCCGGGAAGGTGTCACAAAAATTCTGGAGCGGGCTGAATGGGATTTCTTCACTATCAACAATTCCAAGAGTGATTACCACAACGGTTTGAGTATGGGCTGGCATCCTGAAAAGAGTGAACTGATAGATCATTGCTGGTGGGGTTACAACGAAGCGATTGTAATTTTTGTAATAGCTGCCGGCTCCAATTCAAAAGATTACGGAAAAACATATGACCGCTGGTTGAGAGACTACAAATGGGAGACTCCATATCCGGGACTTGGTCATTTTATATTTCCGCCACTCTTCGGGCACCAGTATTCTCACCTCTTCCTCGATTTCCGAGGAATTTATGACAGTAAAACGGGAGAAAAGGGGATAGACTACTGGGAGAATACCCGCAGGGCCACTTATGTTCAGCAGATATTTGGCAAAGAAAACCCCAGGAAATGGGCCGGTTTCGATGAGTTTACATGGGGTCTTACTGCATGTGACGGGCCCGGTGAAAAGTACAATAAAAACGGATACAAGTTCATCGATTATTCAGCCCGGGGGTTCAGTATGCCCGGCATGGACTGGAACGACGACGGAACCATAGCTCCCACAGCGGCAGGGGGTTCGATTCCATTTGCTCCCGAGATTACTATTCCCACCCTCATGAACATGAAGTATAAATACGGCAGTTCGGGGCTTTGGGGAAAGTATGGCTTTCAGGATGCATTCAATCCCACGGCAGGTTGGGTGGCACAGGATTGTATCGGTATTGATCAGGGACCCATAATCCTGATGATCGAAAACTACAAAAATGACTTTGTATGGGAGTATTTTATGAAAGACCCCGTAATTAAAAAAGGACTTGAAAATCTTGGTTTTACGAGATAAGGAATTACAATGAAAAAGATTGATCTAAGCGGACAGTGGCAGTATATAACTGATGAACACTCTCAGAAGACTTTGGAAGAAGTATCTGCCGGTTTTTTTTCGGGAGTTAACATAGCACAGGCTGACCTCCCTTCAAACTGGGAGCTTCATGGTTTAAGGAACTTCAACGGCACAGTCTGGTACAGCCGGGAAGTGGAGATAGACAAATTACCCGCCGGCACTTCTGTATTTTTAAGATTTGAGGGAGTCGATTATTTCTGTGAAGTCTACTTCAACGGTGTATTTTGTGGAAGGCATGAGGGTTACTTTGCAGGCTTTTATGTGGAATTGCCTAAAAATGTTCCACACTCAGGTAAGAATCTGCTCATCGTAAAGGTTACCTCCCCTCACGAAGAGCCGGGTGAAGTATGGCCCCTCAAAAAAAGATTGATAAAGGGGGTGCTCAATCACCATGACTGCAGGCCCGGTGGATGGGATATGGAGAAGGGACAAAACGCAAACACCGGCGGTATATGGAATTCGGTATCGTTGATAATTTCTTCGGGGATTGTTCCCGCGAGAGTGAAAGTAAGTTATGAATTTTATAATGAAACAGAATGCGGACTGAATATCAAATTAAAACTTCTTGCCGGAGACGGGGAAGTAAAAAAAGATGAACTGAAGGCAGTGATAATAACACCCCAATGGGAGGTGATTGAGATAAAGCGAAATCCCGTCTTTTCTCACGGAGTTAACAAGATTTCACTGATAACGAAGATATCAAATCCTCAACTTTGGTACCCCTGGGACACAGGAGAACAGAATCTGCACGAACTGGTGCTCTACTACGGAAATGAAGAAATATTCAGGGAGCATTTCGGTATCAGGAGGGTTGAGCTTGATAAAGACAAACGGTTCTATATTAACGGGAAGGAATTGTTTCTAAGAGGTACTAATGTAATTCCTGAGCAACTTCTCTCCTCTCTTTCGGTTGAAAGAATAGACGGGATGGTGGACCTGATAAAAAATGCCAACATCAATATCGTCAGGGTTCACGCCCACATTACTAGAAAAGAATTTTACACAGCCTGTGACAAAGCAGGAATCATGATATGGCAGGATTTTCCATTGCAGTGGACATATGATGAATCATCGGAATTTGCTTCAACGGCAATAAAACAGATAAAGGAGATGGTAAACTCATTCTACAATCATCCTTCAATCGCTTTTTGGTGCTGTCAAAATGAACCGGGGGAGCAAGTGGAAACCCTCGATATGCACCTCGAGAAAGCAGTCAGGGAGGAGGACTCATTAAGAATCATTAGAAGAGCCTCCAATTACGAGGAGCATCCATATGACGGCTGGTACTGGGGTACATGGGAGCATTATGCCGGAGCACCAATGGGACCTCTCGTTACAGAGTTCGGAGCACAAGCCCTGCCTGCTCCCGAGTCACTTGGAAAGTTTCTGAAATCGGTGCAACCACCGTACGACTGGAGAGAATGGCAATATCACAATTTTCAACCCGATCAGACATTTAATATTGCAGGTATTGAACAGGGGAGCACGCTAAGTGCATTTGTGGATAATTCACAGGATTACCAGGCACACCTGCTCTCATTTGCGATTCACCAGTACCGCAGAAGAAAAGGGAAAGGAATAACGGGAGCATTTCAGTTTTTCTTCATGGATTGCTGGGAATCGATAAGCTGGTCGATTATCGATTATTATGGTGTTCCTAAAAAAGGATATGAGGCGGTAAGGAAAGCTTTTGATCCTCTGCTCCTCTCTGTGTTTTTGAGGCAGGAAAAATTCTTTCCCGGGAGCATGCTCAATTTTGAGATTTGGGTAATCAATGACAAGTATGAGGAGTACGACTATTGCAGAATTGAGTTGTTACTCAACGGTTCCCTGGTTGCTGAGATCGATAATTTTGTTATTGGATGTAACTCCAGTCTGCATTTTGGACAGGATTACTTCAACAAAATCCCGGTTCCCGGGAACACGGCAAAAGGTGATGCAGTCTTCGATGTGATTCTTTATTCAGGTGATCAGGTTCTCAGAAAAGAGAGCTTTAATGTTACTATCCGAGAGCTTTCATGAGTTCGGTAATGGTGTAAAGTTCATCCCGGTAGAGTTGTTTTATCAGGCTGTCCAGTTTTTCATTAAAAGGTCGAATCGCATTTATGTTTTCGACTGTCTGACTCTCTGTTTTTATTCCGGGGATAATTGTGGAGATACCTTTTTGCCATAATGGGAAACTCATTGCAAGTTCCAGTGGACGCATTCCTTCATTTGCAGCCGAAGAATGCAACGGTTTTAATTTTTCGTTTACGAGGGAAATAAAATCACCTGTCAATCTGAATGACCGGTGGTCGGTCGATTCGAATTCCCGGTTGGGGTTCATTTTCCCGGTGAGCAGTCCGAACTGAATGACCATTCTGGCTATAACCGCTGAGCCATTCTGTTCTGCATCATTAATCAAGTCGAGAGCCTTTTGATTGATTATGTTAAAAACCACCTGATAACTGCTGCACAAGCCTGTGGATTTTAGGAAATCGTACTCGGGGTAAGGATCGAAAGTATTCAGCGAAATTCCCCAGTATCTGATCTTTCCCTGTTCCTTCAGTCGCTCCATGGCTTCAATGCACTCTCCCTGCTGAAGGTGTATTACTTTTGCAGAGTGGAGCTGATAAAGGTCGATTTCGTTTCGTTGAAGTCTTTTTAGACTTTTTTCACATGCGGATATGATATGAGATTTACTGTAATCAAGCAGAATTGTATCGTCGTCACCCACGCGGTGCCCGACTTTAGTGGCGATGATTACATCCCTTACATTCCGGAATGATTTACCGATTATCTCTTCCGACCTTCCCAAACCATAAAAATCGGCAGTATCATAAAAATTTACACCCATATCATAAGCCTTCAGCAATGCCTTTTGTGATGTTTCATCATCAGTTTCACCCCATCCGATTGGAATGTTCCCGATTTTTATCGCACCACCAATTCCCCAGGCTCCAAATCCTGTTTCGCTGACGAGTAAATCTGTGTTCCCGAATTTCCTGTAGTTCATTTGAGTTTTGTTTCTTTTATGGTAAATAAGTGAAATGAAGAAGCAGGGATTACTGTTTCTCAGAGTCCGCACAATGGAAAAATACCCGTTTCCAAAATAAAGTTAAGGAAAAATTGATTATATAAAAAGTATGAACTTAATGATTGTTCTTTTCGCTAATCTTGAATTTCATTCTCAAAACAGTTACTTTTGAACTATTTCAAACCGGCAGGAGAAAATGGTGAGTAAAAGAGGAGGGAGTATTCTGGAGAAAGAAGCGGACAGATCAATCGGTTTTCTTGTTTCCGTGAGGGAGGGGGAAGTGGAGGGGAAAAATCTAAACCACAGAATATCTGCGGCTAAAATACTGATTGACAAGGTATATCCATCGGGTGGAGATAAAAAGAATGACCAGTCAGGGGTTTTACGAATAGAAGTAGTGGATCTTGCCTCTGAATTAAAAGCGGGTGAGTGAGAATTCGATGGGGAAATTGCGGGTTGAACGAATTTCACTTCTTCCAAAACAGAAACTGTTGAAGTCACTGATAGAAGAAAGCAGATATTCGTGGATTGGTTATGGAGGAGCGAGGGGTGGAGCAAAAAGTTTTGCCATCAGAGAGATAGCATTGATACTCGGGCTTGATCCAAAATATGCATTGCGGTCTTTGATTTTCAGGCGGTATTCAAAGGAATTGCTGAAGAATCACATCCTGCCCCTTTACGAAAGACATTCAAAACTGATGGAAAACTACAACAAATCGGAGAAGATACTCTACTCACCGGACGGGACGCCCATAATTCAGTTCGGTTATGCCGACAGTGAATCCGATATCTATTCATTTCAGGGATTTGAGTATGATGTCGTGTTCGTCGATGAAGCCACCCATTGTACTCCCCACCAGTTGCGGTTTCTGAAAACTTCGAACCGTAGTCTGAAAGAGGGGTTTACTCCCAAAATGGTTCTAACCATGAATCCCGGCGGCACTTCACATTCATACCTTAAAAGACTTTTTATCGATAAAAAATATGACGGGAATGAGGATCCCTCTGATTTCTTCTTTATCCAGTCATACTTGTGGGATAATGTTTTCTGGTCTCTGAAGAACCTGCAAAAAGAGGGGATATCAATTAGTGAATATTACAATAGATGGACCGAGCAGGAACGAAGGGATTATTGCATCAAAAAGAGTACATATGCTGCAAATTTGAAGTCACTTCCCACTGAATTAAGGATGGCTTATTTATACGGTGACTGGGAGGTTTTTGGTGGGATGTTTTTCAAGAATTTTGACAGGAAACAGCAGGTAATCAAACCGTTTACACTACCATCCGACTGGGCGTTGACGGGAAGTATAGATCCCGGGTTCCATTCTCCCTGTTCATTTGGTCTGACAGCCCGGGATTTCGAAGGGAAATATTACAGGATTTTCACCTATTACGAGAAACAGAGAACGCCCCTGGATCACGCGAATGCAATTTCTCAATTGCTTAAAAATGACCCCGCTCTTTTATCAATCACTGGAGGGAAGATACCTTCGATGATTGTTGCGGGAAATGACGCCTTTGCTAAAAAAGAGAGATATTCAGTGGTTTCCCACGAGAATACTTTCGCCGATGTTTTTGCAGCAAACGGACTTTTTCTGTCTCCAGCTTTCACAGGCAGAAAGACAGGGTGGTGGTCATGGAAAAGTCTTTTTCCTTCAGAAGGGAAAACACCCTCCTACTTTATATTTGACGGACTTAACACTCCTCTGATTGATGAAATGATGTCGGCTGTGTACGATTCAAATGATCCCGAAGATATTTCCGGAAAAGGAAATGATCCCTCAATCGCTGATCATGCACTTGACGAGCAGAGGTATGGTATAATGGCACTTTTCAGACCGGAAGGGACAAAGAAATCGGAACCACATGCCCGATTTTCTGACGACATCAACACCGGATTTTAGTTTTTGAGCCTGTATTTGTGAGAGAACTCACATGAGGTCGTTTTCGGCGGCAAAATCGAAAAAATAACTGTCTTTAATTAGATTTGTTTATTATTTTTGTCCAACCTTATTACGACAATTCTGAAAGTATTCATATGCTCTCATACATCATTCTACTCGTCTCCGCGATCGCAATATTTAACATTTTGTTTATTGTTTTTTCGAAGGTGACCTCCAACAGGAAATTCAGACGCGAACAGCTTGAACTCGCGAGAATTACCACACAGGAAGCGGTTGTCAGAGAGAGAATAGAAGAAACTGAAACGGAAAAGAATTTGACCGCGAATTCTTTCAAAGCCAGAGGATGGGAGCTCTTGTCAGCAGAAATTCCACCGGCACCCCAGCGAAACAGGAATATGAACACTTCCTCTTCAATGGTTTTTTCAAGGGTCACATCAGAACATTTTAGATAAAAATCTCGTTATATGCGACTGATGCGCCACTTACTATTTCTTCACATCAGAACATTTTAGATAAAAAATCAGGCTGTCTCAAAAGGCAGCCTTTTTTTTGTTCGAACCCACCTGGGTGTAAAAAAAAAGGTTGCCACTTTCGTGACAACCTTTTTCAATTTTTGTTTGAGATCGATTGGCTATTGTAACTGCCATGTGAAGTCGGGGAGTTCATCCTTGTATGACTTCAGGTTGATCTCTCCCTGCC